>Ga0207926_1000097_pt1 | contig 44316 bp, 43 predicted proteins | sample NGESurdeep072012_8_FD_184454 | JGI IMG/M metagenome (GOLD analysis project Ga0207926, IMG submission 184454) | Arctic peat soil microbial communities from Barrow, Alaska - NGEE Surface sample 210-1 deep-072012 (SPAdes) | ecosystem: Environmental > Terrestrial > Soil > Wetlands > Peat ...
CAGCCATTGGCGACGCGGTTGGCGCCGCCGTCAGGACATTGGCGTATGAGCGTGTATTTCGAAGAGCTGGATTTTCGCCCGACCCCGATGGGCGTGCTCAGCCTGCGGCGCCGCAGGTCGCTCACGTCGGACGTCGACATCTACGAGATCAAACTGGGCGACGAATTCCTGATGTCGAGCGCCTTCACCGTCGCCGAGATCGAGCTGGCGCGGCTCGGAAGGGTTCGAGTGACCGGGCTGGACATCAGCCACACATTCGTGACGATCGCAAGCCAGAACGCGAAGGATGCAGGAGTCGCAGCCGACTTCCACCAGGGTGACGCGGCGGCGATGCCCTTCGAGGCGGAATCCTTCGACCTGATCGTCTGCCAGGCCGCGTTCAAGAACTTCGTGCATCCGCGCAGCGCGATCTCCGAGATGTACAGGGTCCTGCGCGGCGGTGGAACCGCCTTGATCCAGGACATGAGCAGCGAGGCATCCCATGCCGACATCGAGCGCGAGGTCGCGGCCATGCAGCTAGGCCCTGTGAGCACCTTCACGACGAAGGGGACGCTCGAGATGCTCAAGCGCCGCGCCTACTCGCCGGCGAAGTTCGAACGCCTCGCCGCGGAGAGTCCGTTCGGGACTTGCACGATCAACACCGAAGGCATCGGCCTGGAGGTTCGGCTCGAGAAGCCGGTGGCCTAACCTTTTGATCAGTGGCCAAGAAGCTCACCGAGTACGAGGCCAAACGCGATTTCAAAAAGACACCAGAACCCGGCGCCAAGGTCCCCCGCAAGGCAACGAGGGCGCCGCGGTTCGTGGTGCAGGAGCACCATGCGCGCCGCCTGCACTGGGATTTCCGGCTCGAGCGCGACGGCGTGCTCGTTTCGTGGGCGGTGCCGAAAGGCGTGCCCGCCGACCCCAAGACGAATCACCTCGCCGTCCACGTGGAGGACCACCCTCTGGACTACATCGACTTCGCGGGCGATATCCCGGCAGGCAACTACGGGGCGGGACATGTCTCGATCTGGGATCACGGCACTTACGAGACGGAGAAGTGGTCTGACCGCGAGGTCATGGTGGTTCTCCATGGAAAGCGGCTCGAGGGTCGCCACGTGCTCTTCCGGACCAACGGCGAGAACTGGATGATCCATCGCATGGATCCGCCTCAGGACCCGGACCGCAAACCGACGCCGGAGCGGATCGAGCCGATGATGGCGAAGCTCGTCACCAAGTCGCCTATGCCAGATGAGGCGTGGGGTTTCGAGTTCAAATGGGATGGCATTCGCGCCGAGGCGTATGTCGAAGGCGGTACGGTCCGCCTCGTGAGCCGCAGCGGCGAAACCGTCACGGCCCGCTACCCCGAAATCCACGCGATGGGCCGCGCGCTGGGCTCGAAAGAGGTGATTCTCGACGGCGAGATCGTCGCCCTGGACGACAGGGGCCGCCCAAGCTTCGAGGAGATCCAGCAGCGAATGGGGCTCACGTCTACGTCTGAGATCCGCCGCAAGATGACAGAGGTCCCGGTCACCTACATGATCTTCGACCTGATGTGGCGGGACGGCCACTCGCTGCTGAAGGAGCCCTATGTGAAGCGGCGCAAAGAGCTCGAGAGGCTGAAGCTCAACGGCGCGTCATGGCAGACCCCACCTTATGAAAAGGGAGGTGGACCGGACATGCGCCAGGCCAGCCGCAAGGCGGGGCTCGAGGGCATCATGGGCAAGAAGCTCGACTCGCCTTACGAGCCGGGACGCCGCAGCGGGGTCTGGGTCAAGCTCAAGAACCGGAACCGCCAGGAGTTCGTGATCGGTGGCTGGCTCGATGGCGAAGGGAAGCGCGGCGGGCAGCCCGGCGCGCTGCTGATCGGCTATTACGACAATGACAAGCTCGTCTATGCCGGCAAGGTCGGGACCGGCTTCACCGACGCGATGCTGGATAAGCTGCAGAGCGCAATGAAGCCGCTGGCGCAGGCGAAGAGCCCCTTCGACGTCGGTGTGCCTCCCAGGGCCGCCCACTTTGCCAAGCCGAAGCTCGTCGCGGAGGTCGAGTTCGTCGAATGGACGAGGTCGGGACAGCTGCGGGCGCCTGCTTTCAAGGGCCTGCGGACTGACAAGCCTGCGCGTGAGGTCGTGCGCGAAGGTGGCTAAGGAAACCGCTGTCGAAGTCGAGATCGAAGGGCGCCAGCTCAAGCTGACCAACCTCGAGAAGGTCCTCTACCCCGAGGTCGGGTTCACGAAGGCGCAGGTGATCGACTACTACACCCGTGTCGCGCCCGCCATCCTGCCCCACACGCGCGACCACCCCCTGACGCTGAAGCGGTATCCAAACGGCGTCGCCAGCGAATTCTTCTACGAGAAGAACTGCCCGAAGCACCGGCCGCCCTGGGTCGAGACCGCAACGGTCTGGAGCGGCGGCAACAACCGCGACATGTACTACTGCCTGTGCCAGGACGTGCCCACGCTGGTGTGGCTCGCGCAAATTGCGACGCTCGAGTTCCACACCTCGCTGTCACTCGCTTCGAACCTGCCGGAGCCGCGCACGCTCGTCTTCGACCTCGACCCTGGGCCGCCGGCGACCATCGTCGAGTGCTGCAGAGTCGGCCTGATGCTGCGCGACGTGTTCGCGGAGCACGGCCTCGACTGCTGCGCCAAGACCTCCGGCTCCAAGGGCCTGCAGCTCTACGTCCCGCTCAACTCGAAGGTGACCTATGTCGAAACGAAGGTCGTGTCGAAGGGCCTCGCGCAGCTGTTCGAGGAGCAGCATCCCGACCTCGTGGTGCACAAGCAGCTGAAGGAGCTTCGCACAGGCAGGGTCCTCATCGACTGGAGCCAGAACGACCAGTACAAGACGACGGTCAACGTCTACTCGCTACGTGCTCGCGCCCGACCAACGGTGTCCACACCGGTGTCGTGGGAGGAGGTCGAGAAGTGCCTGAAGGCGAAGGATCCGAGCCTTCTGGTCTTCGACTCCGACCAGGTGCTCGCGCGCGTCGCCAAGCACGGTGACCTCTTCGAGCCGGTGATCAAGAAAAAGCAGAAGCTGCCCAGCTCCCTCCTGCAGGCCACGGGCGGAGAGTCCGCCCTCGAGAAGATGGCCAACCGGCGCCACGGCGGGGGAGGGCGGTTCCGCAAGCCGGAAAAGTGAATTCAGCAGGTCCCAACCTGCTTGGGCTTGCGCGCAGCCGGCCCCGGGTGGTCATCGCCGGCGCGGGGTTCGGCGGTCTCACCTGCGCGCGCGCTCTGCGGCATGTCCCGGTCGACGTGCTGCTGATCGACCGCAACAACTACCACTTGTTCACGCCCCTCCTCTATCAGGTGGCCTCGGCGCTCCTGGATCCTGGTGAGGTCGCGCGGCCGGTGCGCGCACTGATCCGCCCGCTCGCCAACACGGAGTTCAAACAGGCGCAGGTGACGGGCGCGGACCTCGACCGACGCACCTTGAAGACCGACCGCGGTCCGATCTCGTACGACTATCTCGTGCTCGCCACCGGCAGCCGGAGCGACTACTTCGGAAATGCCTCGCTGGCCCAGCACGCTTTCGGCCTCAAGGATCTCGACGAGGGCCTTGCGTTACGCAACCGCATCCTCTCCCAGTTCGAGGCCTCGCGGTGGGTGACGGACCCGGAGAAGCGGCGCACGATGCTCACGTTTGCCGTGGTTGGCGCCGGGCCCACCGGGGTCGAGATGGCCGGCGCGCTCTCGGAGCTGATCCGGCTCGTGCTCCGCAAGGACTACCGCGACCTCGACCTGGGCGAGGTGCGGGTGCTGCTGCTCGAAGCGGCAGGCGCGCCGCTGGGCACGTTTGTGCCAGTCCTGCGCCAGGCTGCACGGCGCTCGCTCGAGAAGAAGCACGTGGAAGTGATGCTGGGCGCGAAGGTCGACTCGGTGACGGACGACTCGATCAGGCTCGCGGGCGGCGAAGAGATCGCCGCCGGCACCATCATCTGGACAGCCGGGGTGCGTGCCTCAGAGTTGGGCGCCGCGATCGGCGCGCCGCTCGGCCGTCAGGCGCGCGTCAAGGTCGAGCCGACCCTGCAGCTCGCCGACCACCCTGTCGTGTTCGTCATCGGAGACCTCGCAGGAGCGGTAGACGGCGGCGGGGTCCAGCTGCCAATGCTCATCCCGGTCGCCATGCAGGAGGGCAAGCACGTGGCTGCCACCGTCGAGGAGCTGGTCCGGAACGGCGGAGCGAAGGCCTTCCGCTACAAAGACCCCGGCATCATGGCGACGATCGGTCGCAACTCGGCGGTGGCAGAGCTGGGGCCGTTGCACCTGTCTGGCTTCCTCGGCTGGTTGATGTGGCTCGCGGTTCACCTGGTCAACGTCATCAGCTTCCGCAGCCGCATCCTCGTCCTGGTGAACTGGGCCTGGGACTACCTCTTCTACGACCGACCGATCCGGCTCATCGTGCGGGCGAAGGACCCGAAGTAGTGGACGCAGCGCTAGTGTTCGGCGAGCAATGAAGCGAACGTTGGGAGCCCTGGTCGCACTGGCTGTGGTCGTCGCATGTGGGGGGAGCCAGCAGCCGGTCGACCCGGCAGCGACTCTGCGCGACGCCGCGGCTGCGATGGCGAAGCTGAGCACGGTCAACGCGCAGCTCAAGTTCACGAAGGGGGCGATCTCGTTCCAGGGTTTTACGCTGGTCAGCGCGAAGACCTCGGTCCGGCTGCCCGGCGACAGCGACACCATCTACACGGTGAAGGAGCAGGACCTCGCGATCAGCCTCGAGGTCGTGATCGTGAGTGGACACGTCTACCTGCACCTTCCGTTCTCGACCTACCAGGAGATGACGGGGAGCCAGGCCGCGGCCATCCCTGACCTGGCGAAGCTCTTCGATCCCGCGACCGGTCTGCCGGCGGTCATTCCAGCCGGCCGCAACCTCTCCGATGCCGGCGCGGACAAGGTCGATGGAGTCGACGTGCAGAAGATCAACGCGACCTACAGCGCCGACCAGCTGAACAGCATGTTCGCGCAGCTGAGCTCGACGGTCGACGTGAAGGCTGTCGTCTGGGTCGGGGTCTCCGACCACCTGATTCGCAAGGCGCAGCTCGACGGCGCTTTCGGTGATGGCGGCAAGGAGGCCGCGGTCGAGGTGGACATCTCGGGCTTCAACGCCTCGGTCAACATCACACCACCGACACCGTGACGCCCCACGAACTCAGAGGCTATGCCGTGAGTTCGCGGGGACCCCAATAACGTGCCGAAGCCGGCGCTGCTCGGGGTAGCGGCGGCCGGGCTGTTCATCGCGGCGCTCGACGCGTACGTGGTCGTGACCCTCCTGCCCTCGATGATCGCCGACGTCGGCCTGACCATCGATCGCTTCGAGCAGGCGACGCCGATCGTGACCGGCTTTCTCGGCGGTTACGTGGTGGCGATGCCCTTGCTCGGCGCTTATTCGGACGCGCGCGGCCGCGCTCCCGTTTATGCCGCCTGCATGGTCGTGTTCGCCGCCGGCTCGGTCATCACCGCGACCTCCGGCCTGTGGACTTTCGCCGGTCTGCCGTGGCTCGTCGCCGGCCGGGTGCTGCAGGGGCTGGGCGGAGGCGGTCTGGTTCCGCTGTCGCTTGCGCTCGCCGCGGACCTGTACCAGGGTGACGCCCGCACCCTTGCGCTCGGCGCGGTGTCCGGCCTTCAGGAGGCCGGCAGCGTGTTCGGCCCTCTCTACGGCACGACAATTGCTGCGCTTGCGGCATCCGCGGGCGGGTGGCGTTTCGTGTTCTGGCTGAACGTTCCGCTGGCCGCGCTCTGCGCCGGCGGCCTGCTCCTCACGACGCGGCGTGCGGCGCCGCCGTCGCGGCCCGCGGCATCGTCGATCGACTGGATCAGCGCGTCGCTGCTGGGCGTCGGGCTCGGACTCCTCGTTGTCGCTCTCTATCCCGACGATCCGGACCATCGCGCGACAAGCGCACTCTTGATTCCAGCCGGCATCGCGAGCGTTGTCGTGCTGGCCCTCTACGGCCGGCGCCAGGTCCACCGGTTGGAGCCGCTGGTGCCGCGAGACCTCTTGCGGAGCCGGGCGTTCATCGGCGCCGCGATCGCCAACGTCTTGATCGGCGCCGCCCTGATGGTGGCGCTGGTCGACGTCCCGGTGCTCGGCCGGCTGGTGTTCAGCCTCGACCAGCCGGGTTCGGGCTTGCTTCTATCCCGTTTCCTGGTCGGGATCCCGGTCGGCGCGGTGCTCGGCGGCTGGCTTGCGAGCCGATCTTCGGGACGGCTGGTGGCGGTGGGCGGCATCCTGCTCTCGGCCGCCGCCTTCCTCCAGATGTCGACCTGGTCCTCGAACGAGCTCTCGCTGCAGATTGGCTTTGCCCGTCAGGCGGACCTGGCGCTCGCAGCCTGCGGGCTGGGCCTCGGCGTCGTGATCGCACCCCTGACCGCCGGGGTCCTGGCGCTGACCCGTGGCGAGAGCCACGGCCTCGCGACGAGCCTGGTCGTGCTCGCGCGCACGATGGGCATGCTGGTCGGGCTGTCCGCGCTGACCGTCTTCGGCCTCTATCGGTTTCACCAGATCCTCGGCACGCCGGTCCTCACCGACCCCAGCCTGCGCGCCAGGGTCGATCACCTGCAGAGGCTGGTCGCCGCGGCATTCCTGCAGGAGTACCGCGAGATCTTCACCGTCGCCGCCGCCATGTGCGCACTCGCGGCTCTGGTGATGGTGGCGACGCTCGGTCAGCGCTTGCGAGCCACGGCTATCAGGTAGGAGTGGTGGTACCGGAAGGCGTCGTCGGGGTCGCCCAGGCTGTCCATCGCCGATTCGATCTCTGCCTCCAGCTCGTCGCGGAAGCGGGGACCCAGAGCGCGAATCAGAGTGTTAGGCAGCGGACCGGCGCCCGCCATCAGGTCCGTCCATTCCTTGGCGTCGCGGGTTTTGCCGCCCGTGACCATCTCCGTCACTCGGGTCACCTCGAAGCCGGCCCCGTCGAGCAGCTGGGGCAGCACGTTGGGTTCGCCAAAGCGCGAGCGCTCTGAGCTGTAGCGCGGAAGGCTGAGGTAGTGGCGGCGCGCGAGGGGCGCCAGGCCCTGGAAGAAGAGGTCCTGCGCGCGGGTGCTCAGGCTGCGCCGCTGATTCGAAACCGCGAGGCGGCCACCCTCACGCAGCACCCGGCGCGCTTCGGCCAGCGCGTCGGTGGGGTCGCCGAGATAGGCAAGCGCCTCGCCCATCGTGACCAGGTCGAAGGTTTCGGGCTTGAAGACGAGACGCTCGGCAGCCATCCCGAGAAACTGGACGTTCTTGCTCTTCTTCGAGCGTGCAAGCGCCAGCATGTTGTCGGAGAGGTCGATGCCGATCACGCTTCCGGGGCTGACCCGCGGAGCCACGAGGTGGGCGACCAGGCCGGTGCCCGTGCCGACGTCGAGGACGTGCTCGCCCTTCTGCGGCGCCGCCACGTCGACGAGCCGGGCCGCGACCCGCTCGTGCTGGCCGCCGGCCCAGCTGTCGTACGAAGGGGCGATGCGATCGAAGAAATCGACCAGGTGGTCGATCATCTCGTCCGACGAATCCGGGTCCATCAAGGTGGTCGAGAGCTCCAAAAACCTGGATCCTGGGGCTTTCGACCCTGATCCTTAACCTTTTTCTACGTCTGGCGGCACCCTGTTACCATGCAATCTCGCTCAATCGCTGGCTCCGCGCGACACCGATGCGCAAGTCCGGTCAGCCCTCAGAGTTGACCACACAGTATGGAAGGCACGATCAACGCAGTGGAGGATTCCCAGATGGCCCAAGCTGAAAAGTCCGCGACCCACTCACCTGGCGGCAGCCAGAACGGTGAGAAAAACGTAGTCAATCTCGGCCCGCGCGACAGCCTGCACGGACGCCTCGAGATCCAGGGCGACCTCAAGGTCGCGGGGAACGTCGAAGGCGAGCTCAAGGCGAGCGGAGACGTCACGATCGACTCGGGGGCATCGATCCAGGCCTCGATCGAGGGATCGAACGTCAGCGTCCGTGGCCAGGTCACCGGCAACGTGACCGCGAAGAAGCGTCTGACGCTCGGCGGTTCAGGCCACCTGAACGGCGACGTCAAGGTCGCCCGCCTCACGGTCGAGGACGGCGCCACGCTGAACGGCAACGTCACGATGCAATCGGAAAAGGGCTAGCCGGACGTAGCTCACGCGCGTTCAGCGCGCGTGACCGAAGGCAAGACCACCGTCTCCAGGTAGCCCTGGGCCGCGTCCATGGCGTTGCGCAGGATTCGCCATTCGAGCTGCTCGAAGAACACCTGGTCCCGGTTCAGCTGGTTGAGCCGCAGCCGCCAGAAACCCGCGTCCAGGTTGAGACCCGGCAGCTGAACAGGGGCTGCCGGCCCTGCGGCGGTCAGGTCGGGCAGCGGTGGCGTCTCGGTGGAGGCCGGAGCGTCGATGGCCTGGACCTGTGCGGTTCCCGAGCGCTGAACAGCCGCGGCCGCGACCACGTTCCAGACCACGACGATCAGCATTGCCATCACGACGCATTCGGCGATCACCATCCAGGCCAGCGGTTGCCGGAGCAGATTGCGCATGCCGCCAACCTAAGACCGGCGCGGCGATGCCGGAACCCAGCCTGTTAACGGAAAGCGTCTCCTGAGAGGACGCGAAGCGCCTGTGGCGGCCGAGCTGGAAGCAGGCCTCTCTTAAACGGCCGCCCGGCGCGACCGAGCTTGCACCATGATCTTGCGCATCTGCTCCAGGTGCGAGTCGTCGTGCGCGAGCCCGCCGATGAATCGTCCGACCGCGTTCATCGGCGGGCGACCTTCGTATGGGGCGTAGAAATTGTCCAGGCGAGGCTCATCGGGCCAGGCGGCAAGCAACGCCAAGCGCATCCGCAGGCTCTCGTCGAGGCGGTTGCGGATGAACTCCACGCTCCGCGCCTCCTCCCAGGGCACCTCGTACCTGGACCGGCCGACGACAGGCAGGCCGCGGGCCAGCACCAGGGCCAGCGCCGCCGACTCCTCCGAGGAGGCTGTTGTGTGGACGACTACATGGCCGAGCGTCCAGGAAAGACCGACATCCTCGGCATCGGCCGCGTAGGTGTCGTTGGCATCCGGATCGTCGGGCACCATGACGACGTCTTCGTCGGTGGCATCTTCGATCGTGGAAAGCTGGGCGGCAACCATCTCCCGGGTCAGCCGGCCGAGATTGTCCCGGCTGAGTCCTGTCGCAAGGTCCTGGAGGCTCTTCTCCTTCCGGCGCAACGGCCCAAAGTCGATCACAAGGCTTACAACCAGTACCGGGGATGGACGATTCCAGCCGCCTGCAAACGGCCAGGTGGGCTGGGTTAGGAGCGGAGCCCGCGAAGGGCCTGCAGCCCCCGCTCGATCGTCTCAATCCGCTTGGGAAAGCTGAAACGCACCTTGCCGTGGCCCGCCGCGGCATTGTGATAGAAGCTCGACGCGGGCACGGTCGCCACGGCGGCCTTCTCGATGAGGTGCCGGGCGAACTTGACGTCGTCGTCGAACCCGAATGACTCGATTCCCGCCATCACGTAGTACGCGCCATCGGGTGCTGAGACCTCGAAGCCGCACTCCTGCAGCCCCGTGACGATCGCGTCGCGGCGCTCTCGGTAGTCTCCAAGCAGCTCCACATAGAAGGACGGGGGTAGCTCCAGCGCCGCCGCGATGGCGACCTGCAGTGGGTGCGCCGCCCCGACGGTCAGAAAGTCGTGCACCTTGCGAATGCCGGCCGTCAACCCCGGTGGGGCGATTAGCCAGCCGATGCGCCAACCGGTGACCGAGTAGGTTTTGCTGGCTCCGCTGATCGTGATCGTCCGCTCCCTCATCCCGGGCAGCGTGGCGAGGCTGATGTGACGGCCGCTGTAGACGAGGTGCTCATAGATCTCGTCTGTGATCGCGATCGCATCGTGCTCGATGCACAGCTGCGCGATGAGATCGAGCTCGGCCTTCGAGTAGACCTTGCCAGTCGGGTTGTGCGGGGTGTTGACGACGATGGCACGGGTCTTGTCGTTGAACGCTCTACGAAGCGCCTCCGGATCGAACGACCAGTCGCTGCCGCGCAGCGTCACGTACCGGGGCACCGCGCCGCTGATGATGCAGTCAGGTCCGTAGTTCTCATAGAACGGCTCGAAGACGATCACCTCGTCGCCGGGATCGATCGCGGCCAGCATCGCGGCGATCATCGCCTCGGTCGCGCCGCACGAAACCGTCACTTCGGTCTCGGGATCCACGGCTCGTCCCCAAGCGGCCGACTGCTTGCGAGCCACGGCCTGACGCAGCTGCGGCGCGCCCCAGGTCGTGGCGTACTGGTTGAAGCCGTCGCGCAGCGCGGCGGCGGCCGCGTCGAGGATCCGTGAGTCGGTGTTGAAATCGGGGAACCCCTGGGCGAAGTTCACGGCGCGTTCCGGGCCGTTGAGCTGCAGGTTCAGGCGGGTCATCTCGCGGATGACCGACTCGGTGAAGCTCTGGGCCTTCCGCGAAAGTCGGTTGTCAGGGGTCCCCGCGAAGTCACGGCGCAGCCTCTGACTTCGTGGGGTTTTGCTAGTGACCAGGGTCAGCCCGCTCCAGGTGGAGATCCGTGCTCGAGCACGAGTGGCAGCGCTCGGGTCTCTCGAGGCTTCGCTCCCACCACCCGCACACGTCGCAGGTCCACCGCGTCTTCGCGAAGAACTCGAGCACGTCCGAGCGGCTGAGCAGGCCGACCATCTTGCCGCCTTTGATCACCGGCACGCGGCGAATCCGTTCTCCGATCAACAAGCGCGCAGCTTCGTCGATGCCGGTGTCCTCGCTGACGGAGACAACGCGCTGGCTCATGATGTCGCGCGCCACCTTGCCCTTCTTCGAGAACACATCGGTCTCGGAGATGATGCCGACCACGTGGCCCTCTGCGCTCACAACCGGCGCGCCGGTGATCCGCTTCGATGCAAGCGTCAGCGCGATCTCATCGAGCGGCGTGTCCTCGCGGAAGGTGATCACGTTCCGCGTCATCACCTCTTTGACGGGGATCATCAGTGCCGGAGCAGTGTAGCCACCGTTTCGAGGTTGGCGTTGCCACCCGTGAGGATCAGCCCGGCCGCGCCCTTCGGCAGCTTTCCCGCGAGGTAGGCCGCCAGGGGAAGCGCCCCGGTGGGCTCGAGCGCGAGGTGCAGCCGCGACCACGCGACCCTGACGGCTGAAGCGATCTCATCCTCGGTCACGGTCACGATCTCGTCCACCAGCCGGTTGGCGAACATGGTTTCAAACGTACGTGCTCCGATCGAGGTGGTCCGGACTCCGTCCGCAATCGTCGCCGGCGCCGACGCGAGCGCCTGGATGCTTCCGGACTTCCAGCTTCGGTAGGCATCGTCGGCCACCACCGGCTCGACCCCGATGACGCGAATTGCGGGGTTGTGGTTCTTGGCCGAGATCGCCGTACCGGACAGCAGCCCGCCGCCTCCAATCGGAGTGGCGATCACCTCGAGGTCTGGCGCGTCCTCGAGCAGCTCCAGCGCGGCGGTGCCCTGCCCGTGAATCACGTTCCAGTCGTCGTAGGGATGGACGAGGGTCAGGCCGCGGGCGGCCATCTCCTCGTGCAAGCGCTGCTCGCGATTGGCGAACGTGATGCCCTCCTGGATCACCTCGGCGCCGAGGGCGCGCGTCGCCGCGACCTTCGCCGGGTTGGCGTCCTCCGGGATGAGCACGACAGCCGTGAGGCCAACCGTCGCCGCGGCGAGCGCCACGGCCTGCGCATGGTTGCCGGAGCTCACCGCAATCACGCCCTCGGGGCGAGGCTGCTGGGCGGCCAGGGTCAGGATCGCGTTGAAGGCTCCGCGCACCTTGAACGAGCCGGTGACCTGGAAGCACTCCGGCTTCAGCCGGAGGTGGGGGTCGAGGTCGGTCGTCAGGCACGGAGTGCGACGGACGTGGCCCCGGATCCGATCGGCCGCCAGGCGAACCTGGGGCGCGTGCTCCTCGAGAAAGGCGGTCAAGCTGCCGCTGTGTCGCGCGTGACCGAAGGGGTGCGGCTGACGCGCCGCCCGAGGTTGGTCAAAACTGTGCCGGCGAGGATGACGCCCATGCCGGCGATGATCGGCCAGCTGAAGCCCTCGTGCAACAGGACCACTCCCCAGAACACGGCGGTCACCGGGACCAGCAGCGTGACACCTGCCGCGCGCACGGCGCCGAGGGAGTTCATCACGTAGTAGTAGAGCAGGTACGCGATGCCTGTGGCGCCGGCTCCAAGCGCGATGACCGCGGCCATGGAGGTCAGAGCGAAGTGAACGTGTGACAGCGATGGGGCGGCCAGCGGTATCGCGAAGACGACCGTCGCCGCGAGCTGTCCGATGCTGATGTCGAATACGCTGACGCTGCGCATCTTCCGGCGCTGGTAGATCGCGTTTGCCGCATATGAAAGGGCCGCCACCAGCACGGCGATCGCCCCGACGAAATTGCCGGACACGCCATGGGCCAGGATGTCGGGCAGCACGAGAATGACGACCCCGGCGACCCCCAGGACGACGCCCAGATAGCCGACCCTGGTCGGGCGCTCGGCCGGCATCGCCCAAAAGATGAGAACTGCCGTCCAGAGCGTGGTCGTGGAGTTCAGGATGCTGGCGAGACCGCTCGAGATCCGCTCCTCTCCCCAAGCGATCGCGACCCAGGGCACGATCGCGTTCGTGATCGCCATGATCGCGAACGAGCCTAATCGCGTCCTCCAGCCTTCGCCAAGAAGGGGCCTGCCCATCGCCTTGACGATCACGGCCAGGGCGATCAATCCCGACACCGAGCGTATGAGCAGCAACACTGTCGGGCTCATGTCATGGACCGCGACCTTGATCAGGAGAAACGAGGCGCCCCAGATCAGCGCGAGCGCGGCCAGCGCCAGGTAAGGCTTGAACCTAGACACGCGTCGGCCACTCGTCTGTCGAGAGCACCAGCGTGACCGGACCGTCGTTCTCGATGCTCACGCGCATGTCAGCTCCAAAGCTGCCGGTCTCGGTCGGTATTCCGCGCTCGCGAAACTGCTGCACAAACACCTCGTAGAGCTGCTCGGCCCGCTGCGGATCGCCGGCCTTGAGCAGGCTGGGCCGCCGGCCGCGGCTCATGTCCGCGAACAGCGTGAACTGCGACACGATCAAGGCCGATCCGCGCACGTCCGTGAGGCTCAGGTTCATCCGGCCGGCGTCGTCCTTGAAGACGCGCAGGTCGATGACCTTGTCGGCGAGCTTTCGCACAGCGTTGTCTTCGTCATCAGATGCCGCACCCACCAACAACACGTATCCGTGCCCGATGGTTGCACCACGCTGTTCGGCGCCTTCCTCCCAGCTCACCGAGCCCGCAGCCACGCGCTGCGCGACGATTCTCAAGTTCGGGTGGTCCGCAGGCCGGATTTACTCCGGCCGTCCCCATGCCTGCGTCTTGGCCTGCCAATCGCCGCAGGGAGAATCCTTCTGAAAATCCCATCCGCGGGAAGATGAGCAGGCCCGTCGCCGCAGGCGACCGGCCGATGCAATCTGTAGGTCACATCCTGCTCGCGCTAGCGCGCAGAAGGAACCGGCAGGTTCCTTCTCATACTTCAGACCTTTGGCCCGAACTGAGGCTCGGCGTGCACGAGGGAGTCGATGTAGCGGAATCGCTCGTAGCGGCGCTGTAGAAGCTCCTCGGTGGGCAGCTGCAGGAGTGCCTGCATGTGACGGTTCAGGGCTTCGTCGAGGGCGGCCGCGGCGGCGTCGTAGCCGGCATGAGCGCTTCCTTTCGGCTCAGTGACGACCTCTTCGACCACTCCCATCGCGAGCAGGTCGCGCGAGGTCAGCTGGAGCTGCTCGGCCGCCTCGACCTTGCGGGTGTTGTCGCGCCAGACGATCGAGGCGGCGGCCTCGGGAGAGGCAACCGAGTAGATCGAGTTCTCGAGCATGATCACGCGATCGGCGACCCCCATGCCGAGAGCCCCGCCGCTCCCGCCCTCGCCGATCACCGCCGCGACGATCGGGACCGGGACCCGGAACCACTCCATGATCGCCTCCGCGATTGCGGCCGCGATGCCCCGCTCCTCCGCGCCCGCGCCCGGATAGGCGCCAGGGGTGTCGATCAGGGACACGATCGGAAAGCGGAACTTCGCCGCGTGATGCGCGAGGCGGATCGCTTTCCGGTAGCCCTCGGGGTGCATCATCCCCCAGTTCCGCGCGACACGCTCCTTGAGGCTCCGCCCCTTCTGGTGGCCGAGGAAAACCGTCGTCCGGCCGTGCCACGTCCCGACTCCGCCTACGAGGGCGGGATCGTCGCCCGAGAGACGGTCGCCGTGCAGCTCGATGAAGTCGGGCGCCAGGCGCCGGATGTAGTCGAGCGAGTACGGCCGCTCTGGATGACGGGCGAGCTCAATGACCTGCCAGACGCTGAGGGTCGTCTCGTCGGGTTTGCGTCCGTGACGGGTCATGGGTACATCTCGAGCAGGTGCGCCAGGAAGCGGCGGAGCTCGGTGCGGGGCAACACGAGGTCAACCTGCCCGTGCGCAAGCTGGAACTCCGCGCTCTGAAAGCCAGGAGGAAGGTCGGCGTACGTCGCCTGCTTGATCACGCGCGGCCCGGTGAATCCAATCGCCGCGCCGGGCTCGGCGATGTTGATGTCGCCCAGCAAGGCCAGAGAGGCAGCGGTTCCACCAAACGTCGGATCCGTCAGCACCGAGAAGTACGGCACCCCCGCGGCGTGCATGCGACCGACCGCGGCGTTCACTTTCGCGAGCTGCATCAAAGCGAGCACGCCTTCCTGCATGCGCGCTCCGCCGGACGCCGAAACGAGGACGTAAGGGATGCCCGAGCTCGCAGCCTGCTCCATGCCTCGCGCCAGACGCTCGCCGGCGACGATCGACAGCGTCCCTCCTACGAAACGGAAATCAAACGCGGCCAGCCAGATCGGCCGACCGGCCAGCGTGCACGTGCCAGTGCGCACGGCCTCGTTGAGCCCATCCGCCAGCAGCTGCTCGACCACCTCCTGGTACGGCTTGGGCACCTTCCAGTTCAGAAGGTCGTGAGATCGAACGTCGCCCCATCGTTCCTGCCAGGAGCCGCGGTCCGCGATCAACGCGATCCACGCGTCCGCGCCGATCCGGAAATGGTGCCCGCACTCGCAGACATAGTTGTGCTTGCGAAGCGCCTCGGCATCGAGACTGACGCCGCAGCCAGGGCAGGCGGGCGGCAGGGGGACCGCGGGCAGCTTGCTTCCCGCGATGCGAAGGTCCGGCCGGGCCTCGTGGGCGAGCGCCATCAGAGACTCAGCCCGCCGTCCACCGCAAGCACCTGGCCGGTGATGAAGCCGGCTTGCTCAGAGCACAGGAACGCCACCGCCGCGGCGATATCTTCGGCCGTGCCCTCGCGCTTGATCGGCGTCAGCTTGACCAGCTCGCCCACCATCTCGTCAGTCAGCGACCCGGAGGTCAGCTCGGTGCGAACGTAGCCGGGGGCCACAGCGTTGCACGTGATGTTGCGCGACCCGTATTCACGCGCCACGGACTTGGTGAACCCGATCAGGCCTGCCTTGGCCGCCGCGTAGTTGGACTGGCCGGCGTTGCCGGTCAACCCGACGATCGAAGAGATGTTGACGATCCGGCCCCAGCGGGCCCGCATCATCCCAGACATGATGGCGGCTCGCGTGGTTGCGAAAGCCGACATGAGGTCGGTTCGGATCAGCTCTTCCCAGTCGGCGGGAGCCATCTGGATCAGCAGCTTGTCGCGCACCGCGCCCGCGTTGTTGACGAGAACGTCGACCCGGCCAATCGCCTTGACCATCGCCTCGACCTGCGCGGGATCACCGACGTCTGCCTTGTGCGCGCTCGCGTTTGGCAGCGAGGCCGCGGTCTCTTCGGCCGCCGTCTTGTCAGAACGGTAGTTGACGACCACGCGCGCGCCCATCCCCGCCAATGCAACGCTGATCGCGCGACCGATGCCTTTCCCGCCGCCCGTGACGAGCGCGGTTTTGCCATCTAGATCGCCCATGTGGCTAAGCCGTGGTCGGACCGGCGAAGTCGATGAATAGCTCTTCCGCGTTCCAGGTGTCGACGCCGGGGATGTGCTTCGCGGCAAGGCTGGCCAGCACGCGGCCCGGGCCAAGCTCGACCACGGTCTTCACCTTCATTGCGCGCATGGACACCATCGTGCGCGCCCAGTCGACCTGGCGCAGCATCTGGAGCCGAAGCTCGTCCTGAAGGGCTGCCACGGTGCGGAGGGCTTCCCCTGACGCGTTGGCGAGGATTGGAATCGAGGGCGCTTTGATTGGCAGCTTGTCGACCACCTTGCGGAAGGCTGCGGCCGCGGCTGCCATCAGCGGCGTGTGGGCCGCGAGCGGGATGGTCAGGATGAGGGCCCGCCGCGCGCCCGCGGCAAGCGCGAGCCTTTCCGCGTCCTGTACCGCGGCCACCTCGCCCGAAAGCACGAACTGGATGTCCGCGTTGCGATTGGCCACCCAGAGCTTGCCGTGCGAGGATGCCTCTTCGCGAATGCGTTCGACCGCCGCCTCCTCGAGCCCGACGATGGCGATCATGCCGCCGGCCTGCTCATGCGACGCCTGGGCCATAATCCGGCCGCGCTCCTTGACGAGCAGGAGCGCGGTCTCCCAGGGGATGGAGCCCGCGGCCGCAAGCGAGGCGATCTCGCCCAGGCTGTGGCCCGCCGTGACGCTCACGTTTTCAAACCCGTAGCTTTCGCGCCACACTTCGTAGGCCGCCCAGCACACGGTCATCACGCACGGCTGGATGATGTCCGTGCGGTTCAGCTCCTCGGCCGGGCCGTCGAAGCACAGCCGGCGGATGGGCATCTCGAGAATCTCTTCGGCACGTTCGAACACCACGCGAGCCGCCGGGTAGCGGTCGTACAGGTTCTTTCCCATGCCTGGCTTTTGCGTGCCCTGGCCTGGGAAGAGCAGCGCGATCGGGCCGATGAGCTTTACCCCCATGTCATTCCTGTTATGCCCACTTCAAGAGGCACGCGCCCCATGTCAGTCCGGAACCGAAGCCCGCGAGAAGCACATGGTCGCCGCTCTTGATCCGTCCCTTGCGAATTGCCTCTTCCAGCGCGATCGGGATGGACGCGCTCGAGGTGTTGCCGTACTCGTCGATGTTGATCGCCACACGGTCCAGCGGCAGCCCGATCCGGCGCGCGGCCGCGTCGATGATCCGGAAGTTGGCCTGGTGGGGGACCCAGAGGTCGATGTCCTCCAGCGCGACGCCTGCCGTGTTGCAGACCTCGTTGGCCTGGCGGATGAAGATGTCGACCGCGAACTTGAAGACGTCGGGGCCGACCATCTCGATGTAGGGGTGTGGGTCCTTCGCCGCGTAGGCGCCCTTCTCGATGTTGCCGCAGGTCACCTGCGCGTAGCCGCGGCCGTCCGAGCCGAGACACCAGCTGAGAAAACCCGCGCCCTTGGGGGCGGGACGAACAATCGCCGCTCCGGCGCCGTCGCCGAAGATGACCGCGGTCCCTCGGTTGTTGTAGTCGAGCATCCGCGAGAGCACCTCTGCGCCGATGACGAGCACGTTGTCCGCGCGCTCGGTCGCGATGAACGAGTCCGCGATCGAAAGCCCGTACATGAAGCTCGTGCAGGCGGCGAGCGTGTCCCACGCGACAGCGCCTGGGGCGTCGAGCTCGTTCTGGATGCGGGCGGCGATCGACGGGAAAGGACCGTCGGGCGACGATGTTCCGACCAGGATCATGTCCAGGTCCTTGGCCGTGATGCCCGCCGCGTCGAGAGCGCTGCGCGCGGCTTTGGTCGCGAGCTCGAGCGTTGTCGTCCCGGGCTCGGCGATGTGCCTCCGGTGGATCCCCGTGCGCTCGATGATCCATTTGTCCGAGGTGTCCATCAGCTTCTCGAGGTCGAAGTTCGTGATGATCTTCTCGGGCGCGTAGGCACCCACCCCGGCGATTGCGCTCGGCCGGCCCTTGGTCTTGAAACTTCGCAGGGGAACCGCGTCGGAGCGGGTGCGGTAAGCGCTGGTGATCGCCATGGCTGCTATGCCTCCAGCCGCTCGGCGGTCTTCTGCTCCAGGAATTTCCAGAGATCGCCGATGAGCTTCATCTTCTCGAGCTCATCTTCGGGCAGCTCAACGTCGTACTTGTCCTCGACGGCCGCGATCAGCTCGACGAGGTCGAGCGAATCGGCCGCGAGGTCCTTGGCGAAGCTCTTGTCGAGCTGCACCTGGTCGACATCGACGCCCAGGATCTCGGCCGCGAGACCCTGCAGTTCCTTGAAATCGAGTGGTGTTGCCATCAGCAATTCTCCTAGTTGGCATAGCCCCACGAAATCGAAGGCTTCGCCTTGATTTCGCGAGGACCCCTGTTAAACATCGGGGCCTTTGATCACGAGCGCGGCGTTGTGGCCGCCGAATCCGAACGAGTTCGAGAGGGCCACCTTGATGTCCGCCTTGCGGGCTTTGTTCGGGACGTAGTCCAAGTCGCACTCTGGATCCGGGTCGTCCAGGTTGATGGTCGGCGGCAGCAGGCCTCGGTTGAGCGCCAGCACGCAGGCGGCCGCCTCGATGGCGCCGGCGGCGCCAAGCAGGTGACCGTGCACCGACTTGGTCGAGCTGACCGCCAGCTTGTACGCGTGGTCGCCGAAGACCGCCTTGATCGCCTTGGTCTCGGCCACGTCGCCGAGCTTGGTCGAGGTCCCGTGCGCATTGATGTAGCCCACATCGGTCAGCTCGACGCCGCTCTTCTCCAGAGCGCGCTTCATGGCTCGAATCGCGCCCTTGCCCTCAGGCTGCGGTGCGGTGAAGTGGTACATGTCTGCGCTTGCGCCGTAACCGGCGATCTCGGCGAAGATCTTCGCGCCTCGCTTCTTCGCGTGGTCCATGTCTTCGAGCACGAACATCACCGAGCCCTCGCTCATGACGAACCCATCGCGGTTGAGGTCAAACGGCCGGCAGGCCTTCTCCGGCTCGTCATTGCGCTCGCTGACGGCCTTGATCTGGCTGAAAGCGCCCATGGTCAACGGAGTGATGGTGGCTTCCGAGCCTCCGGCGAGCATCGCAATCGCGTCGCCCCGCTTGATGATCTCCGAAGCCTCGCCGATACCGTGCGAGCCGGAGGCGCAAGCGCTGACGATCGCGTAGTTGGGACCGCCCGCGTGCGTGTGGATGGCGACGATGCCCGCCGCCATGTCCGCGATCATCATCGGGACGGTGAACGGGCTGATCCGCTTCGGCCCCCGCTCCATCAGCTGCGTGTGGCTCTTTTCGATCTCCTCCATCCCACCGATGCCGGAGCTGACGATCACGCCGACGTCATCGGGGTCCATCTCACCCGGCACGAGCCCCGACTGCGCGAGCGCCTGCTTGGAGGCCGCCAACGCAAACTGGCAGTAGCGCCCGATGTGGCGGGCGGTCTTGCGGTCCATGTATTCCTCGGGATTGAAGCCCTTGACCTCGCCCGCGATCTTGCAGTCGAAGATCGTCGTGTCGAAATGCGTGATCCGCCCGATTCCCGAGACGCCCTCGACCATGTTCGACCAGACCGTTTCGACGTCGTTGCCGATCGGGGTTATGAAGCCCATGCCGGTGACGGCCACGCGGCGACCGTTGGAGTTGGATGTCATGAGGCAAGCATACGGACGCTGGGGCCAATCCACACTGGCCTAGTGTGGGAAAACTAGCCTCCAAGCTTGGACACCATGTCCAATTCCGTATCCAGATTCGCACCTCAGAGCAGTTTGCGGATCTCCAGGGCCAGCTGCAGGCGCAGGCGCGTAGCGGGTATTTCGAGGTCACCGCCGAGGAGCTCGCGCAGCTTGTCCAGCCGGTAGAGGACGGTGTGGCGGTGCAGACCGAGCGCGGCCGCCGCTTCCTTGACCGATCCGCGGACGAGGTACGCCTCCAGCGTTTCGAGGAGCTGTCCGCGGTTGCGAACCTTCGGATCGACGAGGCGTCCAAGGCTGTGGGCCACAAAACGTTCGGCCAGGCGCGGGTTCTGGGTCAAAACGAGGTGGGGGATCAGCTCGTCGTGACGATGGACCACACCTTCCGGGCGCAGCTTTCGACCCGCCTCGATCGCCTGCTGGGCCTCGAGGTACGACCGCGAGATGCCGCGGAGGCCCGGATGATAGCCGCCGATGCCGGCCCGCACCCTGGCGCGCGCAGTGCCCGAGCGCTTCACGGCCTCGTCCTGGAGCTGCGTAACGAACTGGCCCGCGGCCTCGACGTTCGCCACGGACTCGGCAGGCCAGAGCACGACGAGCGTGCTCGGGTCGGTCGCGTGGCTGATCGCCCCCCGGGGCACCTCGAGTGACGCCGCGACCTCGGCCAGCGCCTGCCCACCTCGCTCGCCGTCGCGATTGCCGACGATGAGCTTGCATACCGCGACCACGTAACCGGTTGGGACGATCGGCATATTGAGCGCCAGCGCTTGCTTCTGGAGCTCCAGCTCTGAATCGAAGTTGTCGCTGATCAGCGCGTGGAAGAGCCTGGCGTGCGCACGAGTCCCGCGCTGCATGTGCTGCTCGCGCGCGTGAAGGTAGGTTTTCGTAACCTCAGCCGCCACCTGGTCGAGCGCCGCGAACACGTAGTTCGCGGTGACCATGATCGCCTCGGGAGTCGCCTCGGGATGGCCCCGCCACGCGCGCAGGATCTCGTCCCACGCGACGCGGGCCGCGATGCGGTACGCGGCGAGGATGGGCTCGACCGACTGGCTGCTGCGCGCCTGGAGGATGCCGAGCTGCGCGACCCGGCGCAGCTCTTCGTTGGTCGCCGGGCGGGCTTCACGGGCGGTCGCCAGGAAGAGGTCCAGACCGGCTTCACAGGCGCGAGCGATCGCCGAACGCTGGGGAGGCACCCCCGTCGAGTCGTCCCAGCGAACGAGGCTGACCACGGCCCGGGCCATGTGCCGGGCCATGCCCGACCGGCGGCGCTCCAGCTCCGCGATGAGCGCGGACGGGAGGGTGGGGGCCTGCTTCGGCGCTCGGGCCGATTTGGACTTGATGGCCAGCTTCGCCATGGCCGCGACTATACGACGCCCGCCGGCTTAGGACCTCGAGTCGAGAACTGCTGTCAGCTGGGCTTCTTGACGAAGGCCAGCATGCGGTGCCAGGCGTCGTCGCAGGCATCCTTCCACTGCTCGAACGTCCGGTCGAAGAAGCTGTGCGGGGCGCCCTCGTAGATGTGCATCTCGTGTGGCACCAATGCCTCGGTGAGCTCCTTGTCGAAGGCGTGGAACGCCTCCTGAGGCGTGAAGTCGGCGCCCGCGATCAACATCAGCAGAGGCGCCTTCATCTTGGAGATGAAGGGCTCGCTCCGTTCCGGTCGCCCATAGAAGCCGATCGCCCCGTTGAGACGAGGCTGCAGCGCGGACTGGTTCCACGAGCTGGAACCTCCAAAACAGAAACCGACGGTGAACACCGACTTGACCGCGCCGCCTTCCTTCGACTCGAGGTAGGTGATCGCCGCCGACACGTCGGCAGCAATGCCTTCCGGGGTCGTGTTCTCGACGTGGGGCTTGTAGTCGAAAGCCTCGTCGCGGTCGCCCATTCCCGCGGTGCGGCCGAAGTAATCGATCGCCACAGCGTCGATCCCCGCCTCGGCAAAGCGCTGCGCCAGCTCCTTGTAGAACTGATGCAGGCCTCGCACGTCGGGCATCACGACCATGCCGGCTCCCGTGGGCTTCTCGGCCCTGGCGAAATACGCGGCGAACTTCGTGCCGTCGGCTGACACGAGGACCATGTCACCGTGGTCGGCGGCCGCGCCACTGATCAATCGGACGGGCGGCAGCGGCACTCGGGCGTCATCTGAGTAGCACATACGTTGATTCTCCAACAGAATGGTATGTCGATGAAGATCGAGAGCACCGCGTTCACCCGTGCCGACGTCGAGAAGTTCCTCGATGAGATGCTCGACCACGACCGCCACTTCCTGGCGGACCGGCTTGAGAAGGCGTCGTCGCGGCTCGCGGAGCTCGGCCCGCGGGTTGCGCCGGGTCAGAGTGAAGGTGAATGGTCACCACACGAGCTGCTCGCCCACATCGCCGTCCTGTCCAAGTTCTATGGCGTGCTGGTGCACAAGATCTCGAGCGGTCAGATGAGCGAGCTGGACCTCCTCGAGAATGTGAACCTGAGGGACGTGGTCGGCGAACAGATGGCTAAGATCGAGCCGGCCGAGCTCCTGCGCATGGCGCTCACAGACCAGGCCCGCACGCTCAAGCTGCTCCGTACGGCTGAGCCGTCATCACTCCGCCGCCAGGCGAGGCAGGAGAACGGCGACCTGATCAACGCAGTCGACGTGGCGCGCCTTCCCTTGATCAACCACCTCGAGATGCACGTCGACCAGCTGGAGCGCGTGCTGTCTAGTCGCTGACCTCGGAGTAGCCCAGCTTTCGCAGCTCCCGCCGGATGGTTTGCGCCGCTTCCTCCATCACGGCGGGATCCGGGTTGGGATCCTGGTTGCCGAAGTCGAGATCGTGAACGCCGCGGATCGGCACGACGTGGAAGTGGCAGTGGGGGACCTCCAGGCCAGCCAGCATCAGCCCGATCCGTGCCGGCTTGAAGCCCGCCATCTGCGCTTTGCCGACTGCCTGCGCGGTTTGGGTGAGGTGGGCGAGCAACCCAGCATCGAGATCGAGCCAGTGGTCGATCTCCGCCCTGGGCACGACCAGGGCGTGGCCAGGACGAAGCGGCCGGATCGAAAGAAACGCGACGCACGACTCGTCCTTCCAGACGAAGCGGGCGGGCAGCTCGCCGTTGATGATCCGCGTGAAGATCGTGGCCATGTCCGAAAGCGTAAATCGCTAGCCTTGATGCCACCTATGGAGCCGGCAGCCCAGCTTGTCGACGCCACGAAGTCGTACGGCGCCGTTCACGCTCTCAAGGGCGTCAGCCTGGACATCGAGACCGGCGAGGTCGTGGCCATGCTTGGACCCAACGGCGCCGGCAAGACAACCTCGATCAGCATCATGCTCGGCCTACGCAAACCGACTACCGGCACGGCCAGGCTTTTCGGACTGAATCCGACCGACCGGCGCGCGCGTAGCCGTACCGGCGTGATGCTGCAGGAGTCGGGCGTACCGCAGGTTCTCAAAGTGAGCGAGACGATCGACCTCTTCCGTTCCTACTACCCACGATCGCTGCCCACCGCGCGCGTGATCGAGCTGGCGGGACTCGAGGAAAAGGCGCAATCCCAGAACAGGGACCTTTCAGGCGGTCAGCGGCAGCGCTTGTATTTCGCGCTCGCGATCTGCGGCGACCCCGACCTCATCTTTCTCGATGAGCCAACCGTCGGGCTGGACGTCGAGTCGCGAAGGGCCTTCATCCAGAGCATCAAGGGTTTCATTGAGACGGGAAAGACGATCGTGCTCACGACGCACTACCTCGAGGAGGCGGATGAGCTTGCGAAAAGGGTGGTCGTCATCGACCACGGCAAGATCATCGCCGACGCGAGCCCCCAGGAGATCAAGTCCAAGGTGGTCGGGAAGAAGGTGAGCTTCACCAGCACGCGTCCCGTCACGCAAGCCGAGCTCGACGGCCTTCCGATCACCGCCTCTGAGGTCAAGCACCAGCGTTACGTGCTGGTGACGGGCGAGCCGGAGGCGGTCTTGCGAGAGCTGTTTCGGCGAGGCGTCGACATCAACGATCTCGAGGTGACCGGCGCCGGCCTGGAGGAGGCGTTTCTCGCCCTGACCGGAGGGCCCGAGAAATGACCGCCAACTACGCGTACATGCTGTGGATGCAGTTCAGGGCCGAGCTCGTGAAATTCTGGCGGGTGCCGGCCAACGCCTTCTTCAGCCTTGCCCTCCCGCTGATCATCTTCATCTTCTTCGGGCTCCGCGATCCGACCTCTCCGTACGCGCCGGGCGCGACTGTTTCGACTGGCGCATACATCATGGCCTCGATGGCCGCGTACACGGTCGGCAACGTCATGGTCTTCTCATTCGGTATCGGAGTGGCGATGGAGCGTGGGCAGAAGCAGGACGTCCTGCTGCGGGCGAGCCCACTGCCACCGGCCATCTATCTCCTGGCCAAGGTCTTGAATGCGCTCGTTTTCTCTCTATTTGCGATGGTCGCGCTCTTTGTGTTTGCGCATTTCACGGCCAGCGTGAACCTCGAGGTCACCGCGTGGATCAGCCTTGCGGGGCGGCTCCTTCTGGGATCGCTCGCTTTCATCATGCTGGGTTTCTTTCTCGGCTACCTGGCCGGGCCCAACTCCGCTCCTGCCGTGGTCAACCTCATCTATCTCCCGGTGGCCTTCGGTTCGGGCATCTTCATTCCGACCCAGTTCCTCCCCGACTTCATCCGCGGCCTCTCTCCCTACCTGCCGCTTTCTCCGTTCGCGCAGCTGGGCTGGTCCGTGCTGGGCATAAAGACCGCCGAATCGGTGCCGTACAACTTCGCGCTGCTCGGCGCTTACGCGATCGTGTTCTTCGCGCTGGCGGTCTGGGCCTACCGCCGCGACACCTCCCTGAAGTTCACCTAACCCCAGAACTTCTCCGGCAGCTCCGTCCCAAACGCTTCCCGGTAGCGGCGCGTGAATTCGGCATGCGTGTAGTCGTGCTCGACGGTGCCCACCTGCTCGATTGCATACGTGGCGGCCAGCGAGGCCACGCGCCCGGCCACATCCAGGTCGAGGCCGCGAAGCAGGCCGGCGACCAGGCCGGCTCTATAAGCGTCGCCCGCTCCCGTCGGGTCGGACTCGCGAAGCGGCGGCGCGGCAGGTATCTCGACCTTCTGGTCGCGCGTTGCGATCCGAGAGCCCTGGCGTCCCAGCGTCGTGACGACGATCTCCGCCAGGTCGAGCAGTCCGTCGACGTCGTGTTTCGTGCGCTGCTCGATGAGCTCCAGCTCGTAGTCGTTGCCGATCACGATCCACGCCCCTCGCGTGCTGTCGGTCACATCCTCGGAGGACATCATCGGCAGCTGGTGAGCGGGGTCGAAGACGAACGGGATGCCCCGCTCGCGACTTTCGTGTACGAGGCGCTTCATTGCACCCGGGTCGTTGGGGCCGATGATCACCGCGTCAACGGCCGGAGGCGCGTCGTCGAGCCCGAGCATCGCGGCGCGCCACATCGCTCCGCCGTAGTAGCCGGTGAGCTGGTTGGCGTCGAGGTCGGTGGTGGTGAAACCTGTGGCGCTCAGCTCTCCCTCCAGCAAGCGGAGCCCCCGGCAATCGACGCCCCGGGCGACGAGCCAGTTGCGATACTCGGTGGCATCGGTGCCGGCCGTCGCGAGCACTGCCGCCGGATAGCCGAGCAGCACGAGGTTGTGCGCGTAGTTGCCCGCCACCCCACCACGACGCTTCTGGAGGTCGTCGACCAGGAAGCTCAGGTTGAGGATGTGAGTCTTGTCGAGCAGGATGTGCTCTTTGAAGTGACCCTTGAAGGTGAGGATGTAGTCGTAGGCGATCGAGCCTGTGCAGACGACTGTCATCGGAGGCTCCGGCACGGCGAGCTGGACACGAACGAAGGCTAAAGAAAAAGGGCGCCCCCGTGGGCGCCCTTTCCCCTCTCCCCATCGGGGTGAGGGGCTTAAGCCCCTATTACGGCGTCGAGTTAAGCAGCGCGGCGGCGAGCTGTCCGGCGGCCCGTGGCGCGGCGCGTCTTGACGACGGCCGGCTTGGCAGCGTTCTCGTGGCGCGGCGTGATCGCGGTTGCCTGCTCCAGGCGGGTCGCGGTGCGGGCGATGGTTTTGAACGATCCGTTGAAGATGCGCAGGGTCCGCTTCGCGACGTCACCGACGACGTCCTGGCGGCGCGCCTGCAGCTTGACCAGGTGCAGACCCTTGATCGCGACCTTCTCGGGCAATTTCCCGTTCACTTCGACGCCCCAGAGGGTCACCTTCTCGGGAAGGATCGCGTTCAGTCGTGCGTTGAAGCGGCGGTTCACCTTGCGCGCGGTCGGGGCGCCACTCTTGGCGAATCCCTTGACCTGCTTGCGAGCCGATCCGATGGGGTCCGAAGCGACCTCTGCGGCAGCCTTCGCGGCTCCGATGGCGACTTCCTCCATCGTGGTTGCGGCGTCCGTGAATGTGGTCTCAGTGCTCATGTAACTCAGCCTCCTATTTGGTGTTCTAGATCTTGTCTTGACCAGCGCAGTATAACGCACCGCGTCAAATGCGTCAAGTGCACCTCAAAACTCAGCTCTTGAGGCGGGCGATCAGGGCCTCGGCGGGGGGACCGAACACGTCGTAATGAGCAACCTTGCGGCGCTTCTCGGGCTGGATCCACTCCGGCCGGAGCCCATGCTGCCGGCCCCATTCTTCGAGGACAGGTCGCAGTCCGATGATGTGCAGGAAGGGCTTTTCCCTCACCATCCCTCGGATCGCCGAGCCGTGGTAGTAGTCGAAGTTGCGGTGGATGGCAATCCCGCCCGCCTCGGCGAATGCGATCGCGTCCTTGATCTCCCGGCGCTCGAAATACCGTTCGCGCAGCGCCTCGCTCACGTCCTGCGGTCGGGGCAAATCGGGCGAAACGCGCAGATCGTGCACGGGCGCTGGGCGTGCTCCGGCCCAAGTGCGAAGTCCCCGGCGGCGATTCGCGCGGCCGCCGCCTCGACTCGAGCTTCAACCCCGGCGTCATCCGGAGCCACCTCGATCAACTCACCATGACGCAGATCGAAGAGGACCAGGCGAGGATTGGCGCCGCCCGGTACGAGGCCCCGCCGGGCCGCCAGGCCATAGAGCCTCAGCTGGACCGAGTAGGCCTGGATGAGCGAAGCGTCCAGCGACGCGTTGGTCTTGTAGTCGAGCAGGATGGTCTGACCGTCGAGCTCGCAGATCCGGTCGACGAGCCCCCGCACGCGAGTAGTACCGATCCTCATGTTGAAGCCGACCTCCACCGCCAGCGTCCTGGCCGACGCAAGCGGATGGGTCAGGTAGCGGGCCAGCATCTCCCGGCCGGCCTCAGGCCCCACGTACATTCCGAGAAGATCTCCTCCCGCAGCGTGCCAGGCGGCAAGCGCCGCATGCACAGCGGACCCAAGCTCGCTCGATCCGATGGCTTGCACGTGGCGAGGTTGAAGCTCGTCCGGCGGAGCGGGCACGCGCCACACCTGGCTGAAGCGATAGCGCACGGGACACACCTCGAAGTCGTGAAGCTGCGAAAAGCTCAGCTCCACGGCAGCGACGGGCCCGCCCTGCGCCTGCGCCTCTTGCGGGCGAAGCTCTTCCAGCCGGTCCAGCACCGCGGCGACGATGGCGGGGCCGCCATCCACATGGCCGTTGGCTGCTGTCATGGCCGGCAGCTCGAGCTGCTCGGCTTCGACCACCGAGGCTGACTGTTCGTTGGCCAGAGCCCAGCTCAGGATCTCGGCGAAGTGGTCGTGCTCGTCGAGGCCGTTCGCCCCCACGTCCCGGACGGTCGCCTCTTCACGGGTGGCCGTGACATAAAGCGCGTCCTTGGCCCGCGTCATGCCCACGTAGACGATCCTCCGTCGCTCGCCGATCGCCAACTTCACGGCGGGCGCACCCGGCGAGGTCTCGACATACCGCGGGTGCTTCTCGCCGCGCCAGTTCTTGATCACGAATCCGAGGCTGTCGGGATCGAAGAAGAGCCGTTCCGTGTCCCTCGGTCTGGGCGGCCGCAGGTTCACCAGGAACACGACTGGAAACTCGAGCCCTTTTGCCGAGTGGATGGTCAGGAGCGACACCGCCTCAGCCCGGGCGGACTCCTCGGCAGCCTCACCCACCGGGAGCTCAGCGTCGATCACCTGGTCGAGGTGATGGACGAAGTCGCCAATCCCGGCGAGCGAGAGGTCGCGCTCGAAGCGGCCCGCCAGCTGGAAGACCTTGCGGAGGTTGAGCAGGGAGCGAGGGCTTCCATCCCGCTGGGCCCGCAGCTCCGCCCAGCGCAAGTACCCGCTTTCCTCGAGCAGCCGGTTGAGGATGTCGGCCACGGTCAGCGCGTCACGGAGCCGGCCCAACCTGTCGGTGAGCTCGACCAGGTGCACGGCTTCGCGCGCCACCTTGGGATCCATCTCAGGGAAACCCTCACGTTCCGATTCGTCGAAGCAATCGCGCAGCCGCATGCCGGAACGGCCCGACCTGCGGGCTGCGAGCCGGTACATCCCGCTGTCGGGAAGCCGGACGATGGGTCCCTGCAGGATGCGCACGAAGGCGCCGTCGTCCATCGGGTTGTCGGTCAGGCGCAGCAGCGCCAGCACGTCCTTGATCTCCTGGCGGTCGAAGAATCCCGAGCCGCCGCTCGTGATGTAAGGAATGCCCTGGCGGCGGAGCTCATCCTCGAACTCGCGCGGGAGCATGCGGATCGAATGGGCGAGGACCGCGATGTCCGCGAACGCCCGGCCCGAGACGTGCAGGCGGCGGATCGTCTGCGCCATCGAGCGGGCCTCGGTGCGCGAGTCGGGCGCCATGATCACTGTCACGGGCTGAGGCACATGTCCGCGGGTCGCGACCAGGTCCGGCTCACCGCTGAAATCCGGGTCACGGCGGATGAAATCCGTGGCGCAGTCGAGGATCCCCTGGTACGAGCGCCGGTTGTGGGTGAGTGGCAGCCGCCGGCCCGGGAACCTGCTGCGAATGTTCTCGATCTCGGCATCGCGCCAGCCGTAGATCGATTGCTTCGCGTCACCGACCACCGCAACGTTGCCGAAGTTGTCGGCCGCCAGGAGGCGGATGAGGTCGAGCTGTATGCGGTTGGTGTCCTGGAACTCGTCGACGAGCAGGTAGCGGAACCGTTCGCGGCATCGCGACCGAAATTCCGGGACGCGTTCAAGCGATCCGATCACATCGAGGATGAGGTCGTCGAAGTCCCGCAGCCCGGCGGCGGCGAGCGCGTCTTCATAGGTCTTGTAGATGACGAACAGCACTTCGATCGCTTCCAGCTCAGCGCTCGCCGGATCGGGTCCACCCGACCCGTTGCCCTGATGGCCGTTCGCGCGCGCGCTCCAGTGCAACGAGTGCAGCTCGAGGGCGCGCTGCTGAAAGCCGTCCGGGGTGATGCCCCGGCCCTTGAGCTTGAGCAGGAAGCGCAGGCCTGACCGCAGCAGGTCGTCGAGGTCCTCGACGGCGAGCGCCGCGAAGGAGTCGGGGTCGAACGGTGCGGCGTTTCCGCTGCGAAGGCCGGCAAGGAGCTGCTGCTCGAACAGGCGCTGCCCGGTCTCGTCGAGCACCCGGAGCTCCCGCGGCGCTCCGACCAGGTAGGCGAACTCGTCGAGCAGCCTGGCGCACGTTCCGTGGAACGTGCCGATCCACGCCCCGTCCAGCACCTCGGGTCCGAGCTCAGGCCGGCGTGCGCTCAGCTCCCTGGTGATGCGCTGCCTCAGCTCTTCGGCGGCCCTGTCGTTGAAAGTCACCGTGAGAATCCGGTCCGGCGCGACGCCTTGCTCGACCAGCCAGCAGAAGCGCTCGGTCGCGGTGAAGGTCTTGCCGGTGCCAGGTCCGGCCGCGATGAGAAACGCGCCTTGCGGCCCAGCGTGGGCTGCGTCTGCCTGCTCTGGGCTCAGCGCGATTGTGCTCGGGAGGCGGATCGCGCTCATTCCGGAGGTGCGCCTCCGTACGGACACACTGCTGCGTGCGGGCAGCTGCCAAAGCGGGTCACGCAGGTTCCTGCGAGCTCCCTCGGCGCGGGTTCGAAGTGGCCTGCCTTGATGCGGGCGATCGCGTCCACGACGATCGCCCTGCTGCGATCGAGGTCCTCGGTCGTCAGCAGCTTCTCGCGATACTCCTTCAAGCCGGCGGCGCGCCCGACGCTGAAGATGACCTGCCGCATGTCGCGCCAGACCCATTCCTTCGGGTACCACAGGGACAGGAACCTGGGCTGGAAGCCGAGGGGCTTGCCCTCCTCGTCGAATCCCTCCTTGCAGGCGATGTAATAGAGAGCGAGCTGCACGTCGTACAGCTCCGGCCCGAAATAGGCTTCGTAGGCGTACCTCATGGGCTTGCCCGCGCCGGTCTTGTAGTCGACGACCTCCACCTCGCCGTCACCGACATCGTTCACTCGGTCGATCTTGCCGACGATGTCGGATCCATCGAGCTGCAGGCGGAAGCGGCGCTCCGTTGCGAGCGTCCCCAGCCGGCGGATCTGCTGCATCCCGGTCACGAACTTGATGTAGTTGGCGAGCAGCGATCGCACCTGTCGCTCCTCGCGCTTGCGGTCGAGCACGCCCTCCATGTGCACGAGGTAGCTCTCGAGATGTCCCTGGAGCGCGGCCTCGAGCCATTCCTTCTGGTGCTCGGAATCGAGCGGTCGCCATTCGGCTTCCTTGGCATGAAAATCCTCGAGGACCTTGTGCAGAAAACCGCCACGCTCCATCGCGACCGAACGCGGTTCCTCGACCAGGCCTGGGTGGTGGTTGTACCAGTAGAGGCGCGGACACTTCAGGTAGTCGTTGAGGGTGGTCGGGCTGAAGTGATCGATCTGAACCGTGGTCGGGTTGCGATCGCCTCCGTAGCTTTCGAATGGTTCGCCTGACTCGGAGTCCGTCAAGAACGCGACATCTAGACCCAGCGCCGCGGCTCTCGCCGGGACTCCATTCGTCAAGGCGGGGCGATGGGCGGCGAGCAGGACCTCTGCCTCGCGCGGCAGCAGCACGTCGCCCGGCTGCAGCCGGGAGGACACGCGCGTCAGGGAGCGCGACACGGCATCCGGTGCGGCCATGTCGAGGAATACCGAAGGGCCCGCCTGTCGCAGATACGTGTCGGCATACGTCACGTAGAGGCGCCGGCGCGCACGAGTCATCGCGACGTAGGCGAGCCGCGCCTCCTCCGCGAGATGGCCATCCGGATCCGAAGGCCATGACGGCATGAAACCGACCTTGAATCCCTCCAGCCACGCGCGGTCCTGCTCGTCCAGGAGGGGGTGCGGGCGCACCGGTAGTGGAAACAGGCCGTGCGCGAAGCCGGAGCAGAACACGATGTCGAACTCGAGTCCTTTCGCCTGGTGCACGGTCATGACCTGGACTGCGTCGCGGCCCCCGGCGGCGGCCTCGCTGTCGTCCGCCGCAGCGGCGAGCAGCGCCTCCAGGGATCCCGAGATGTCTGAAAGCATCGGCTTCGCCCCGGTCAATCGCTCATGAACGGCCTCGATGGCTTCCAGTCCTTCGATCGCGGCGCGCAGGTCGGAGATCGCTTCCGCCCGCTGCTCGTCCGGCAGCTCGAGGTCGAGAAGGCGGCGCATGGCGCCGTCCTCGATCAGGATGGAGTATGCGAGGGCGGCGAGCGAAAGCCTCGAGACGCGGCCGACCAGGAGCTGGCGCGCGACCATCGCGGCGTGCAGGCTTGCGAGCTGCTCGTCTGTGAGGTAGACCATGTAGTCAGGTTCAGCGCGCTCCTCCGTTCGAACCTCGCCACCCGGGGGGAGCGTGTCGCGCTGTGGCGCCTCGCCACCCCAGGGCAGGGGATAGCGCTGGGGGTCGCGCGCGGCCAGCGCGTACATCAGGCGCCGCATCACGCGCAGCAGCGGCCTGCTCCTTTCACGAGAATGCGCTCGCAGCCGTCCGAGGGTCCTCGCCCCCACCCCGCCGAGACTCGATGCCAGGGCGCCCTCGAATGCTTCCGGGTCATCCGGGCGCCGCAGCGACTCGAGATAGCCGACCAGGAAGCGCACGACCTCGTTGCGCGAGGTCGCTCCCGAACCTCGCACCTCGTACGGCACGGCAAGGGCGCGGAGCGCCTCCTCGAATGGGGCGCCAAGCGAGGTCGTGCTGCGCAGCAGGATCGCGAAGTCGCCGTAGCGCAAGCCCGGTGATTCCATGTGCAGCCGCTTGATCTCGCGCGCGACGAAGAAGGCCTCGTCGACAGGGTCGCTCTCGCGCGCGACGACGACGGCGGGCGGCGCCGGCTCGGCCACGGTGCGCAAACGCCGCGGCTCCCGTCCGGGATGCGTCGCGACGAGCATGCGCTCGGCCGCGTCGAGCGCCTCCTGAGCGCAGCGCCGGCAATCCTCCAGGTAACGGGTGGCGCCTCCGTAGACGGCCGCGAAGTCGCGGCTCAGCAGGCGCGGAACGGTCCCCCGGAACCCATAGATCGACTGGTCCGGGTCGCCGACCACGACCAGCCTGGGCCGCATCTCAGGAGGAGCCACCAGCTGCAGCAGCTCGAACTGCGCCGGGTCGACGTCCTGGAACTCGTCGACGAGGATCAGCCGGAACTGTGCCTGCAGCTTCGTGCGCAGCGATGCGTCCGACTGCAGGAGCTCGATCGCGCCGGAGATGAGGTCGCGGAAGTCGAACATCCTCGCCTTCTCCAGGCGTATCTGGTAGGCCTGATAGATCGAGGCCAGCACGCGCAACCGATCTCCCGCGCTCGCTTCCGACGCAAGCAGGAGCGCGGACGGATGCACGAGGTTCTGCTTCATGAGCGCGACGAACGCCAGGACGTCGTGGGCGAAGGCATCCGAACGCCGGACTCCGTCAAGCGAGCCGAGCACCTCCGCGTCGAGGTCCGAAAGGACGCTTCGCATGACCAGCCATTCCTGGAAGCCGTTGAGCAGCAACCTGTCGCGATCAGGCGAATGCTCCCGGAGCAGTCGGGAGCAGAAGCTGTGAAAGGTCGAGATCCATGCCTCGCCGTACTCGTCGCGGAGGCGTGCGTCGATCCGGCGCGAGATCTCGGCCGCGGCGCTGGTCGAGAAGGTGAGAACGAGGATGTCCCCCCGACCGGCCAGACCTTCGCGCACGGCCTGCTCGTAAAGATCCACCAGGGCATGCGTCTTGCCGGTGCCCGGTCCGGCGAGCACGCGCAGTGGTCCGTCGATTTCGTGGATGTCGAGTGGCAAATGATTCCCTTGAGTGGCGCGGGCGTCCTGATTATGCGGGGGCCCGAGTCCTCAAGTCAGCCGTGCTTGTCAACGGTCGCCAGGCGGTCACGACCAGAGCAATCAACAGGATGCATTCGATCAACGGCCAGCGATTCAAAGCCGGGCCCGTGGAGGTGAGGAGGAGGAAGGGGCTCCCCAGCACCCATCCGGCGGTGAGAGCCACACGCCACGGCACGGTGGGTCGCTCCTCCCAGACCATCCAGGCCGCGACGGCGAGGAGGCACAGATCAGATCCATGCAGGTATGGCGCGACGACCAGTGAACCCACGATGCCGACCGGCATGACGAGGTTCGGCGAGCCTCGCAGCCGGAAGGCCGTCGCAATGACCATCCCGACGATGAGCAGTCGCAGGACGGCGGCCACGAACCCGGTGGCGCCGATCGCACCCTTCAGCGTCAACGCGTCGGCCCCGCTCGGAAGCGGCGCGAGCAACTGATGGAGGTAGGCGGAAACGCTGGGGGGGCCGAGCACGATGAAAGCGATGATCGCGAGCACGCCTCCGGCCCCGAGCCATGAGGCGAAGACGCGATACCGACCGGCGGCGAGAAGCGCCACCGGCACGAGAATCGCCGTGTTGGGTTTGAGGAATATCACCGAGAGCACGAGGCCCGCGGCCAGGTCCTGGTCCTTGCGCAGCAGCCGCCAGGCCACGACCATCCCTGCGGCAACAAGGGGGACGACCTGTCCGAGGAACATCGCGTAGGGCACCCACCACGGCGAAAGGGCTCCGATCACAGCGATCCAGCGGATGACGCCTGCGCTCGCCCCCGACCATGCGAGCGCCGCCGCAAACACGAGGAAGGTCGAGATCGCCCAGATGCTGTACGCGGTCCAGTACGGAAATGCGGTCAAAGGCGCGGCCAGCCATGCGACTGTCGGCGGGCTGAGAAACGGCTGCGACCATTGGCTCGGTACAAGGTGCTTCTGTTCGACAGCGACCAACGCCTGGTCATAGATGTGCGACCACCCCTGCTGCAAGCCGACCGCGGCCGCCGCGAGGTAGGTGTGAAAGTCGATCCCGACGTGCGGAGGGCGGTGGGTCAGATCGAGAGCCAGGGCGATCACCACCACGGCCAGGCCCGACCACAGCCACGCCCGGCGATAGTTCGTCACCCGTTGAAGGTACCGCAGCCGTGTTATGGCGAGGCCGAAAACCCTCGGCGAGAGATTCGGCGCCCAGGTGGTCCAGATGCTAGGCGCGGCCGAGCACCGCGGCGAGCGCATTGTTGATGCGTGAGCGAGGAGCGGAGGCCGCAACGACGCAGATGGGCCGCATGGGCGCCGAAGACCCGTCGAGGGCTTTTCGGGCCTTGCCTTCTGGGGAATTTATAGTCACTGCTCGATGACCCGTCCCAGGCAGGTTGGACTCTGGGCAGGGTTGATTGCGGTGACGATCTTCATCGCGCACCTACCTTCTTTCTTCCACCGCCTTCTCGATGGAGACGAGGCGATTTACGGCTCGATCGCCGCTCTCATGAACTCAGGTGGCCACCTTTATGGCGCCGGTGGTGTAGACAACAAGCCGCCCGGGATCTTCTGGGTGTACGCGGCGATCTTCCGGGTCGCGGGCAACTACCAGATGACCGCAGTCCATACCGTCGGCTTCGTCGTGATCGCGGCGACCTGCTACCTGCTGTTCGTGATCGGCCGCGACGTTGGCGGCATCCGGACCGGCCTGCTCGCAGCTCTGTTCTACGGCGTCCTCACCGCGGCCGGGAACCCGAGGCTGCTGGCGACGAACACGGAGATGTTCATGGCGCTGGCGCTCACCGCGTCCGTGCTGCTGATGTTCCGGCGCCACTGGTTCTGGTCGGGATGCCTGCTCGTCGCGGCCGGCGCGTTCCGGCAGGTTGCGGCCGTGAACGTGCTGCTGGCCGTGGCCGGAATCCTGTGGCTCGAGCAAAGCGGTGATCGATGGCATGCAGCTGGTCGGTTCGGGACAGGCGTCGCGGCCGCACTGGCCGCCGGCGCGGCGATCCTGCTGCTGACCGGGTCGCTGGCCGGTTTCTGGCGCTGGACGGTGGGCAGCCTCTACGGATACGCGTCGACAACCTGGATTCCAAGCTACGTGTGGCAGAGGGCCAGGGACAGCCTGGTGCCCTTCGTGCTGGACATGGCCGTGCTCTGGATCGCCGCCATCGCGATCGCGGCACGGTGGCGCCGTCTCGACCGGCTCGACAGGCTCGTCATCGTGTGGCTGGCCGTCGCCATGGTTGGATCGGTCGCGGCCGGCCACCTGTCGTGGCACTACTTCATCCAGGCGATGGGGCCGCTCGCGCTGGCGGCAGCGCGTTCCTTTGACGTCTACCCGCTGCGTCGATGGGTCGCCGCGGCGGTCGTGGTGGGAATTGCGGTCCCGGCCGCGGGGTGGTGGTTCTACGACCTTGGAGCGGATCCATTGACGTATGACTCCAGCCCGCTCGTCCCGCAGCACCAGCTCGTCGCCGCGTACATACGCGACCACACCGCACCGAGCCAACGCGTCTTCGTCTGGGGTGACTGGCCTGCGCTGTACATCGAGTCCGACAGGCTGATGGCGAGTCGATTTCCAGGTTTTCTCCGCGGCTTCGACCGAGGCTCAGGCGTTCAGCCGAACAACTGGGACACGACCTCTGATGTGTGGCCCGAGCTCCAGGCCGACCTGGAGGCGCATCCCCCGGCGCTGATCGTCGACACCTCATCGGCCGGCTGGAGCGACTTCTCCCTGTACCCCATGAGCAACTACCCGGTGCTCGCAAACCTGGTCTCCGGTCGCTACCACGCGGTGGCCTCTGTCGACGGCGTGGTGATCTACGCGCCCAACAGCCCGTGACCGGGCGGCGCCGCAGGGAGCCCACCCGCCTGGTCCTCACGGACATTCCCGACAGCTGGGCGTGGATCCGCCCTGACCTGCTCGTCCGCATCGCCCCCTTCGTGCTGGCGTTCGCCGTCGCCTACCAGCTCGAGACTCACCGCGCCGCGCTAGGTTGGAGCGTGGGACGGCTGGGCGTGCAGCTCGCGTTTGCCGCCATCGCCGCGCCCCTGATGTTCGCCGCCGCCGCTTGGGTTCAGCTCTGGCTGACGCGACGTCGTGGCGCGCTCAGCGTTCCCGCCGGCTCGCGCGACGCGTGGTTCCAGGCGGGCTTTTACGTGGTCAACGGGCCGGTTGAGGAAGCCTTCTTTCGCGGCCTGGTGCAAGGCGGGCTTGGACTGCTTTGGGGAACGCCGGTCGGATTTGCCATCGCCACCGCGATCTACGTCCTCTATCACCGGCTCGGGCGCTGGACGTGGTCCGACACATTCGCCACCGCGCTGGTCGGCGTGCCCCTCGGGCTCGCCTTCTGGCTGCTGCCGGGCCCGCCTTCTCTACTTGGAGTGTCGATCGCCCACATCGCGGCGACCTGCGGCTTCCTTGGTCCAGGCCCCTATCTTTTGAAGAAGCTGAACCTGCTGTAGGTCCGCTGTTCTTGCAGGCATCGCAAGGGCGGCCGGGTTTTACCCGGCCGCGACTTTGTACCAATCCCAACCCGCGTCATCAGGAGAACCATTCAGAAAATCCGATCAGCGGGAAGATGAGCAGGCCCGTCGGCGGGAACACGACCGGCCGATGCAATCAGTAAGTCCCATCCTGATCGCGCCTGCGCGCCGAAGGAACCGTCAGGTTCCTTCCCATATTTACACCTGGCGGCGCCGCACCGCGGAGTAGACGAGCAACGCGAAGACGGCGATCCCGAACGCCCACCAGAGGATGTCGGTCGCGCCCGACGCCGAGGGAACGCTGGACAGGAACTGATCCGCGGTCGGGCCGCCCCTGCTGGCCGCGGCAACCAGCGCAAACTCGGCCTTGGCGATCTCCCGCGGTGCGTCGCTGATGAGCGCGTGAGGAACCACCCAGTACAGGACGTCGAGCCCCGTCTTGAGGACCGCGTTGTTCCCCAGGCCGCCCGCCAGGGCCTGAGCGTGCAGCGCGACCACGACCCCTGCGACGGCGTTGTAGATGAAGGCGACGACCGCCGCAATGATGTTGTTCATCCAGGTGCTGAGCGCCATGACGAGCAGCATCAGGGTTATGGCGTTCGCGACCTGGGCCACGGTTTCCCACCACAGCGCAGGCCCGAGATCCCCCGTGCCGAACAGGACCATCACCAACCTCGCCTCGATGCCGAGGACGCCGACGATCACGATCATGGCGACGATCGCGGCGGCCACCTTGCCGGCGGTGAAGGCCACTCTCGAGACGGGCTTGGAGAAGATGGAGATCGCGGCGCCCGACTCGAGGTCGTGATAGATGACCGTCATGCCGATGCCAAAGGCGATGAGCAGCGCGAACAAGCCGAGCACGCTGATGATGTCGCTGACGAAGCCGAGCTCGAGCGCGTGGTCCAGGGTCGCCGGGTCCAGGCTCGATCCAGAAGACTGGAAGCTGACGTTGCCCGTGAGCGCCGTGGTGAAGACCTTCAGCAGAGTCGCGATCAGCACGATGCCGGCTGCGCCCACGGCGAAGAAGACGATCAGGATGCGGCGCCGGGAGAGCTCGACCAGCGAATAGCGGACCACGGCAAGCGTCCCGCTCACGGCTTGTCCTTCTCGGTGATGAAGGACGGAAGCTGGTCCCGAGCGGGGGCGTTCGCCTGCACCAGCTCGACGAACACGTCTTCGAGGTTCTTGCCCTGGGGCACCACGTCCGCCATCGTGCCTTCCTTGAGGACGCGACCCTTGGCGAGGATCGCGACGGTGTCGCAGACAAGCTCAACCTCGCTGAGGAGGTGGCTGTTGAGCAGCACGGCCACGCCGCTTTCCTTGAGCTGGTCGATCAGCGCGCGCACGTCGCGCCGGCCGAGCGGGTCGAGGTCCGCGGTGGGCTCGTCCAGGATCAGAAGCTTCGGGCGGCCGAGGATGGCCTGGGCAATCCCAAGGCGCTGCTTCATGCCTTTCGAGTACTGCCTGACCTGGCGCCGTTCCTTGTCCAGCCCCGCGAACTCGAGCGTTTCGGGGATCCGTCGCCTGCGTTCTGCCTCGTCGAGGCCCAGCAGGCTGGCGAAGTAGTCGAGCACCTCGGCCGCCCGCAAGAACTTCGGAAAGTCAGGATCCTCGGGAGCGAAGCCGAGGTTCTTGCGAGAGGCTGGATCGCCAGGGTCCGAACCGAACAGCTCGACCTTGCCTTCGTCCGGCCGCAGCAGGCCCGCGATGATCTTGACCACGGTCGACTTTCCCGCGCCGTTCGGACCGAGCAGGCCGAACGCCTGGCCGGGTTCGAGGGCGAACGTGACGCCGTCCACCGCCCACGGGTCATGGCGGCGGTACCGCTTGCGCAACCCATCGACGCTCACCACCCCAGCCATCGGCGAGCCGAATATACGCTGCATGGTCATCCTCGACCTCCAGCAACGGCGCACCCTGACGTGGGCAGGGTTGGCCGTCGTGGTGACGGCGTTCGACGGTTCGGTGCTCGTCCTGGCGCTCCCGGCGATCGCCTCCGACTTCCACGCCCGAACTCCCGCGCTGTCCAACCTCGGATCGGTTCTCGCGATCGGAGCGCTGGGCGCGCTGCCGCTGGCGGCGCTGGCGGACCGCTTCGGCCGCCGGCGGCTGATCTCCATCGGCGTGGCCGGCGCCTCCATCGCGAATTTCGCCAGCGGCCTCGCGCCCTCGCTCGAGGCGCTGGCATTGCTGAGGCTGGTGGCGGTCTGCTTCGAGGTGCTGGTCGGTGGCGTCGCGACGGCGCTCATCGTGGAAGAGGCTCCCCCGGGTCGGCGCGGCCAGGCCGTGAGCGTGCTGGCGCTGCTCGGCGCCGTAGGCACGGGCATCACCGTGATCAGCTACCCCCTGCTCGCGCCTCACTGGCGCTGGCTGTTCCTGGCCGGGGGAGTGGGGGCCGTGCTGGCACCGGCGATCTGGCTCAAGCTTCCCGAAGGCAGGACGTGGCTCAGCGCCAGGGTGGGCGGTTCCGCCCTCCGCCTCTTACTGCAGCCGGCATGGCGGCGCAGGGTCGTTGTCATCGCAGCGATGACCGCGTTGCTCAGCGTCCTGTTCGAGCCCGCGGGTCTCTTGTTCACCGTCTACGCCACCGACTCGTTGCACCTGGCTCCCGCGGCGATCAGCGTGCTCATCGTGGTCTCCGCCATCGCCGGCGGGGCGTCGTACCTGGCGGGCGGCTATCTCACCGACCGGTACGGCCGGCGCGGACCCGCGATCGTGCTCACGATCGCAGCCGTGATCTCGACCAGTCTCAGCTTTGCCACGGCGACGGTCGGCTTTTACGTCGGCAACGTCCTGTGGAGCGCATTCGCCAGCGCGTCCACTCCAGCCTTCGGCGCCTGGACCGCGGAGCTGTTTCCGACGCGAGCCCGAGCGACCGCCGAGCTGACGGCCTCGGTGGCCGGGGCGATCGGCAGCGTCGTGGGACTCCAGGCGGTCGGCTACCTGGCGCTGTCCGCCGGTTTGGGTCGCGCGATCGAGCTCGGCGGAGTGGCGGCGATCGCGGGCGCGCTCCTGCTCTTCCTGCTGCCCGAGACCAAACAGGCGCCACTTCCTGACTAGAGTTACGGCGAAAGTGGATCGCGCCAGAGCTGTGGTCGTCGGTGGCGGCATCACCGGGGCGAGCGTCGCCTATCACCTTGCGAAAGCGGGTTGGCGCGACACCGTCCTGGTCGAGAAGGACGAGCTGACCAGCGGGTCGACCTGCCACGCGGCCGGACTGGTCACTCAGTTCAACCCGTCGCCGACGATGATGCGATTTCGCCGCTACAGCATCGAGCTGTACAAGGAGCTCGGCGTCTTCGAGCAGGTCGGCGGGCTGCGCTTCGCCTCGAGCGAGGAGCAGCTCAAGGAGCTCCAGCGCGGTGTCAGCCGCGCGCGGGGGATCGGCCTCGACGTCGAGCTTGTCTCAGCCGAGGAGTCGGCCCGCCTGATGCCGGCCATCACCACGCGCTCGCTGTTTGGTGCGGTCTGGGTCCCGAGCGACGGCCATCTCGACCCGCACACCGCCACGCACGCCCTGGCATCCGCGGCGCGTCGCCTCGGCGCGAAGGTGTTGACGCAGCATCGCGTCACCGGGATCCAGCTCGGCGCGAGCGGCGAGGTTAAGGCGATCGACACCGACGCCGGAAGGATCGAGGCCGACGTGCTCGTCATCGCCGGCGGAATCTGGGCCCCCCAGATCGCGGCCATGGCCGGCGCCTCCATCGTCTCGACCCCGGTGGACCACCAGCATGCCGCCCTGCTCGCGGTCCCCGGCCATGAGCTCGCCCATGACATGCCGTGCTTTCGCGACCCGGACAACCTTGTCTACGGAAAGTCGGAGGCGGGAGGCGTCGTGCTCGGGGGATACGAGGCCGACCCTGTCGCGCGCTGGATCGACGGCGTGCCCTGGGACCATGCGGGCACCTCACTGCCGCCCGACCAGGCCAGGTTCGAGCCGCTCCTGGCCGGTGCCGCGCGCCGTTTTCCCTTCCTGGGCGAGGCCGGCATCGTCAAGCTCGTCTGCCACCCGGACGCGATGACGCCCGACGCGAACCCGCTGGTCGGGCCCGTTCCAGGCGTGAGGGGTCTCTATCTGGCGGCGGGCCTTTCCCTCAACGGGTTCGGCGGGGCCGGCGGCATCGGGCGTTCGCTGACCGAGCTGATCACCGCAGGGGAGACCGAGCTCGACCTCTATCCATACCGGCCCTGGCGATTTGGGCCGGTTCACCGCGACCACCGCTACGCCGCCGAGCTTGCGCGCGAGGCGTATCGCTACTACTACTACCTCCGCTATCCATTCGACTCGGACGAATGGGGCCGGCCGCGGCGGACGAGCGCGCTGCACGAACGGCTGCAAGACGAGGGCGCCGTGTTCGGCGCCAAGCACGGGTGGGAGCGCGCCGAGTTTCTGGAGCCTGGCCGCCCGTGGCGGCGGGCCGGCGCCGATCAGCGCCGGTTTGGCTGGAGCAGGCCTCCATATTTCGACGTGCTGGCCGAGGAACATCGCGCGTTCCGCGAGCGAGTCGGAATCATCGACATGACGTCATTCGGAAAGATCGACGTCTCGGGCCCCGGCGCGCTCGCGCTGCTGGAGCGCGTCGCCGGCAATCGGATCGACCGGCCGGTCGGAACGGTCGTGTACACGCAGCTCCTCGAGAGCAACGGCGGGATCGCGGCCGACGTCACCGTGACCCGTTTGGGCGAGGAGCACTTCAGGGTCGTGACCGGCGCCGGCTACGTCAACAGCGATCTCGGCTGGCTCCGTTTGCAGATGCGCGAAGGCGATGCGGCCGTCGAGCTTCGCGAGACGACCGAAGAGCTGTCCGTGGTCGGGATGTGGGGACCGAACGCCCGTGATGTCCTCGAGCGGGTGACGGATGCCGACGTGTCTGAGTCCGGTTTTCCTTTCATGCAGGCGCGCCGGATCTCCGTCGGAGGAGCGGCGGCGCTCGCGCAGCGGGTGACCTACGTCGGCGAGCTGGGCTGGGAGCTCTACGTCGAACCGGGCTGGGCCGTCCAGGTCTGGGACCGCTTGATGGCAGCCGGGCGGGACCTGGGGATTCGCCCCGGCGGCTATCGCGTACTGGACTCGCTCCGGATGGAAAAGGGCTACCGCTATTACGGAACCGACCTGACCCAGCTCGACAACCCGTTCGAGGCCGGGCTTGGTTTCTGCGTGCAGATGGACAAGGGCGAGTTCAACGGACGTGAAGCGCTCCTGGCAGCGCGGGCATCCGGAATCAAGAGGCGACTGCGGACGCTGGCAATCGGCGCTAACGAGTACCTCACGATCTACGGCGGCGAAGCTGTGCACAGCGAAGGGCGCGTGGTGGGGCGCGTGCGGAGCTGCGCTTACGGGTTCACCGCAAAAAAGAACCTGGCGTACTCGTACCTGCCCGTCGAGCTGAGGCCCGGAGGAACTGTGCAGGTGGAAGTTTTCGGGCAGCTCATTCCGGCAAGCATCACGACCGATTCGGTGCTTTCGAAGCAGGGCGCGAAGTCGTGACCGGGAGCCGGGTCGACGAGGCGGTCGCCCGAGTCTCGCTGTGGAAGGGCAAGGACCTGAAGGTGTCGCAGCTCTCGGGGGGACTGACGAACGAGAACTATCTCGTCGAGGCCGCCGGAAAGCGCTACGTGATGCGCATTCCCGGCCAGTCGACCGAGCTCCTCTCGATCGATCGGGCGAACGAGGTTCACAACACCAAGGCGGCCGCCAGCACGGGAGTCGGCCCGCAGGTGCTCGAGCACGTCCCCGGGCGGGACATTCTCGTGCTCGAGTTCATTCCCGGTCCGACGATGTCGGCGCGCACGCTGCAGTCACCGGAGATGGTGCGGCGCGTGGCCTCGTCGTTTCGCCGGCTGCACGCATCGCCCCGCTTCCTCAAGGACTTCGACATGTTCCGGCTCATCGAGTACTACCTCGGGATCGTGGACGGGCACCAGGTCACCATCCCGGATGGATACCGCGACCGGCTTCCGGTCGTGCACCAGATCGAGCGCGCGGTGGGCGTGGGCGCGCTTCCACGGGTTCCGTGCCACAACGACCTCCTCTGCGAGAACTTCATCGACGACGGCACGATGCTGCGGATCGTCGATTACGAGCTGAGCGGCAACAACGACCCTTGCTTCGACCTCGGGAACACCGCCCAGGAAGCTGAGCTCGACCAGGACCTCCGCGCTTCGTTGTGCGCGGCGTACTTCGGCCGCGAGGACGTGCAGCAGCTCGCGCGGATGAACCTCTTCGCCTTGATGTCGGATGTCGGCTGGACGCTGTGGGGCGCCATACAGGCGAAGATCTCAGCCGTCGAGTTCGATTTCGCCGGTTACTACACCGACCGCTGGGAGCGGGCGCTCGGGGTCTTGAGCTCCAAACGGCTGCCGGATTGGCTTGAAGAGGCGGCCCGAAACAAGGTTTGACGGCGTCCCCGGCCGGTGCTACGGTTCGGCGCGGTATATCGCTCGCATATCGGTCGAGCGACAAGGAAAGGGGTAGGTCAGGGGATGGCAACGCCGGTCATGGCGCTGGTCGAGAGCGCGGACTCGGCTCGCTCGCAGAGCGAGGAAGCCTACCTGCGCATCCGCGAACGCATCGTCTCGCTGGACATGCCGCCGGGCTCCGTCGTGAACGAGGGCCGCCTCCGCGAGGCGCTCAAGATCGGGCGGACGCCCATCCGTGAAGCGCTCCAGCGCCTGGCTCGCGAGAACCTGGTGAGGTCGGTCCCGCACCGCGGCACCTTCGTCACCGACGTCAACATCACCGATCTCGCCCGCATCACAGAGGTGAGGGTCGTCCTGGAGGCGCATGCGGCCCGGCTGGCGGCCGACCGGTTGTCCGCATCCGACCGCGCGTGCTTTGCCGAGCTCCTTCAGGTGCTCGAGCATGGGCCGAAGGTGGACCAGCGCGAGCTCATGCGCCTCGACCAGCAGATCCACAGGCAGATCTACCTCGCCGCCCGCAACCCGTTTCTCGAAGCGACCCTGGAGCGCTACTTCAACCTGAGCCTTCGTCTCTGGTACCTCGTGCTCGACCGCGATGTCAGCCTGCGCGAGGCCCTCGAGGAGCATGCCGAGCTGCTGCGCGCGATCCTGTCCGGCGACGCGGACAGGGCCGACGAGAGCATGCGGCGCCACGTGACGGGCTTCGAACGTGAGATTCGCAAGGAGCTGGTGGAGAGGTAATGCCCAAGATCTTTTTCGCCACCGACCTGCACGGCTCCGAGATGTGCTGGCGGAAGTTCTTGAACGCCGGCAAGTTCTACGACGCGGACATCCTGATCTGCGGCGGCGACATGACCGGCAAGGCGATCGTCCCCATCGTCCAGGAGGACGGCCATTACACGGTCGTGCTCGGCGGCGAGAGCCAGTTAGTGGAGGCCGGACAGGTGCCAGACGTCGAGGCGCAGATCCGCCGGAAGGGCTACTACCCCTTGCAGATGACCCTCGACCGTCTCCACGAGCTCGACCAGGATCCTCAAAAGCGAACGGAGACCTTCCAGCAGGTGATGCTCGACGGCGTCGACCGGTGGATGGGCATGGCGGCGGAGAAGCTGCGCGGAACCGGGATCCGAATCTTCGTGTGCCCGGGCAACGACGACGAGATGGAGGTGGATGACGTCATCCGGCGTTCGGACGTGGTCGAGCTTGGCGAGGGCCGGGTGCTCGAGATCGACGGCTTCTCGATGATCTCAACGGGTTGGTCCAACCACACACCGTGGAACACCCACCGGGAGGAAACCGAAGAGAAGCTCGCCGAGCGCATCGAGGTGATGGCCGGCCAGGTTCCGGATGCCTCGAAGGCGATCTTCAACCTTCATTGCCCTCCGTTCAAGTCGGGCCTGGACGAGGCCCCGGCGATTGACGCCGATCTGAGGCTCCTGCACGGGGGACGCGCACTACGCCCGGTCGGCTCCACCGCGGTCCGCGAGGCCATCGAACGCCATCAGCCACTGATCTCGCTGCACGGCCACATTCATGAGAGCAAGGGGGCCGTGAAGATCGGAAAGACGCTCTCCATCAATCCCGGAAGCTCGTACGAGGAAGGAATGCTTATGGGGGCCATCGTCCAACTCGATGCCAAGAAAGGAATCAAGAGCTACCAGCTGGTCAACGGATGAAGAGGTAAGGAGGAAGCAACATGGCCGATACCACGATTGGGTCCCCGGGCGCCGGCGCAAGGCCGGGGCTGTTCCTGCGCAACGCGACAGGCCTGGTCAAGTCCTGGTCGACCTTCGACGCGTTCGTCTACTCGTTCTGGTC
>Ga0207926_1000098_pt1 | contig 44300 bp, 45 predicted proteins | sample NGESurdeep072012_8_FD_184454 | JGI IMG/M metagenome (GOLD analysis project Ga0207926, IMG submission 184454) | Arctic peat soil microbial communities from Barrow, Alaska - NGEE Surface sample 210-1 deep-072012 (SPAdes) | ecosystem: Environmental > Terrestrial > Soil > Wetlands > Peat ...
TGACTGGCGATTCAAGACCACCCACACCTCCAAGTTCCGATGGAGTCAACGCAACGATGTCTGCTGCCAGTGGGGCTCCATCCACTGGCGCAACGCCTTCCGTGCCACAGAACCGCAATGATTCGTCTTCCGCTGCCGCGCAATCAGCCAGTGGCTACAACGGCCGCAGTCTTGCCGGTTTCGCGGCTTGGCAAGCCGGACACGCGATTGGCAGAACCATGCGTTGGGCAGGGATGGGTGCAGAACAATGAAAACACCCCAGTCCCGTAACGACGCCCCGGAGATCGCCAGCTTCACCAGGTATTACGAACACGATGGCATGCTGCGCGCGTACGCCAATCGCTCCATGTTTCTGGCGATCTTGTTTGCGGTGATTGCGCTCAGTTCGCTCGGTTTCGCCATCTATGTCCGCATCCAGCCCCCCACGGTCATCCGCGTTGATAAGGATGGAAATGCCGTGGTGGTCGGCGGTGGCGCACGGCAGGACCGCGCCGCACAGATGGCAATGGTGTTATCGGCTCAAGCTGCCGGCGCAGATGCGACCGCCTCCGAGGGTGTTGCGCCGACGGACCTGGAAGGCAAAGCCGTCGTGCGGCGGTTCCTCGAACACTACCTCTCCTACACGCCGGATTCGGCGCCGCGCAACCTTGCCGAGTCGCTGAACATGATGACCAACAACCTGCGGACCTTCACCCTGAACAAGCTGCGCGACGACGATACCGTGGGCAAGATCGTGGAAGACCACATCATCTCGGATCTGCGAATTCGCTCGATCGAGCGCACTAAGAACGGGCCGTGGGATTACGTCGTCTTCGGGGTCAAGGAAGTGCACAAGGTGAAAAGCGGTGCGGAAGTGACCGACCGTATCGTGGGCCAGTACAACATCCGGCTGGTTGAGGAGCGCAGGAGCGAGTTCAATCCCAGCGGACTACTGGTGGCCGAGTACTCCGAGAAGCAAATGGTCGGGGAACGGGACAACGGGCTCGAACAGAAGAGTGAACTGGACAAATAGAAGGCGCCCAGCCAGCGGCGATCTGGCGAATGCAGCAGTGGCGACACGCAAGTTTACACAGGTTTCAGGCAATAGGAGTCGAGCATGACAAGCACGGCAGCAACAGACACGGTCTCAGCGGCAAAAACAACCAGAACTGACGGCGGGCCGGAAACAACCGCAGCTCGAACGAGACGTCCTCGTGCCAGTTCGGACGAAGAAAACAATGGGAATGCGCGGTATTTCCTCGCCAAGGCAAACGGCAACGACGGCACCGTAGCGTTCGATCGGGAGATGGCGAGCGAAGGCGAAGCCCTGGTCGAGGCGCTGCGTCTCGGGGTGACCTACTACCCACTGCTCCGCCGCGTGCTGCACAGCGGCTTTGTCACACCGGCTCAGCTATACCAATTCATGAAGCTGGACTATTGCGCGTCGTCGCGCAATGCGTTTGACAACCGGCTACGACGGTTGCTGGCGCATGACCTGCTGGTGAGACACGATATTCCATCCATGAACCGCGGCGTGGTGTATTCGATCTCCCGAGCTGGAGCGTCGGAATTGGTTGGCAGAGGAGAGTATTACTCCGGATCTACTGACGTCGGTAAAGAGTCCAACGGTCATGTGCAACACGCGCTGGAGTTGAATGACATTCACCTCGTGCTGAAGCAAAACCGCACACTCGTTCGTTGGACTCCTGAGTCTGACATCCGGTCGCGCAATGAATTCACGGAAATTGGATACGTGAAGGATTATGACGCGGTAGTCGCGGTTCGCATTGGCGAACATGAACACCGCTTTGCCCTCGAGTATGAGCGCACCCAGAAAGCAAATGGGCGATACCAGGAGATCCAGAAGAGGATCCAGGCTGAGACCGACGTTCACCACTTCTTGTATCTTGTTTCGAATTATGACCTGTTGCTGTTCCTCGTAAAGAAGTTCGAAGGCTGCCGCCGTCCGGTGTACTTCGGGCTACGGCAGGATTTCCTCAGTGAGGGCCTTTGCCTGTCAGTCCAAAGCAATCAGTCGCCTGTGTCCGCCACCTTTCTCGCCGTGCTAGCGCGTGGCCTCCCCCGTCCGAGTGGATGGCGCACCTCTGCTTCGTAAAATGGAGCCCGATTTACCTATTGCCGTGGGTTTGAAGTGGGATTGGAGTGGAATTGGCGTGAATCGAACCCTTGCAACATGCTGATAGCGCGGCGGTTATCGGTTGACTATCCCCTGTTGACATCCTCAATCTCCGAAAAACGACGGATCAGTTGCGACATTCGCGCCCCGCTATTGCGATGCATTGTGGCAGCCAGGGTGACGCAGTTCTCGTACATGCTGAGCTGGCTCGTTCCGGTTAGGTGTTGCGGCAGTTGGGCGAAACTGTGCGCGCGCAAGTTGCACAAGCTGGTGCGGCGACACGCGTGAGCTGTGCGCACAGCAGTGGTTCGGTTGGGTGACCAATGTGTTCGACTATCGTTCGAACGGCGCGGCGCTATGTTGTGCACTGAGCCACCAGCATTGGTGGACACACCCATCGTCAATTGTTGTTACATACGCGCTGGTCGTTGCCGTGCTGTGCGCACGGAACGGAGCAGGCCGACTGGCAATGTGTCACTCGTTTGAGAGTCAGACTGTGTGGTCGGTCCTGTGCCGCCCGGCACACAGTGCTGTGCAAGGACGCGCGGCTGGGGAAAAGCCACTTTACGAGTAAGGCGACTGACCGTGCGTAATTAAGGAGAAATAGATTCGTGTGGCTCAGTGGCTCGACAGCTATAACCATTCGCTGAACGTAATTCGCTCAGTCCTCAGTCCTCATTCATTTGGATCTGCTTGCGGAAAGCAAAGTCGAATAAGGGTGAGGGCAGGACATCGCGAAACAGCGAGACCACCCGGGCGGTTCCATCGGGCAGATAGCGCAGGCGCGGATACTGCTCTGTCGCCGCCTCTACCACGGTGCGAGCCACGACGTTAGGGTCAACGCCCCGTGCTATTGCCTGCCGGAAAGCCCGAGCCGGATTCGATCGCGCAGAGGTGTAGGGTTCGAAAGGCGCCGCTGCGACAGTCGAGTGTTCGACAATGTCGGTCCTGACAAAACCCGGTTCGATCACGCTTACGCGAATGCCCAATTTGCGGACCTCATGGTCCAGCGATTCGGAGAATCCACGCAGAGCATGTTTGCTGGCGCTGTACGCCGCCGAATAAGGCATGGGCAGGAATCCCGCCGCGGAACCTATATTGATGATCCGCCCGCTACGTCGCTTCCGCATGATCGGCAAGACGGCACGCATCATGCGCACGGCGCCGAAAAAATTTGTTTCCAGCACCGCCCTGATCTCGTCCAGACTGGTTTCCTCGACTGCGCCTTCCAGTCCGACGCCAGCGTTGTTCACCAGCACGTCGATGCGTCCGGTTTCGCTAATCACACGGTCAACACAAGTTCTTACGGAGTCGTCGTAGCACACATCAAGTGCCAGCATAGGCAGGTCCCCACCACCGCGGCGCCGCTTGGGATGCCGTGACGTGCCATAAACCGTCAGGCCTGCGCTGGCCAGTTGTTGGACACACGCTCGGCCGATTCCGGAGCTTGCGCCGGTGACCAGCGCGACACGACGCTTGGTTTTCACACCGCCCTCCAACTCCGCCGTTTCCAATCTGCTGTCAGCTCGTGGACCGGCCCGGCAAGGCAGGGCAGAGCAGCACGGCTGTGGGCGTCGTCTGCGCCCGCAGCGGTTGGCCGCCAGTCCATGTCAGCGCTCGCAGAGCTACAGCGACCAAACCGTTCCTCATTGCCACCGCTCCCTAAGCGATAGCCGGGTGTAATGTGAGCGGCTGTGGATGCAAAGCGACTCGTGCTCATCATAATCGGTAACTGCCTCCGGCCAAAGTATAAGCATCCTCGGCTTCCTAGCGCTGGAACAGGTGGAGATGCTCAGTTATGGGCAGCGGCTCCCAGCATCACGTATTAGATGGCGATATCCCAACAACTATCTTGGACACTGGGCTGCAGGCGAAGAACAGCAGTGCAACGGGCAGGAGGAAATGCAAGCGGCAGCGGCTCGCGCACGAATTACTTCAGAAAATAGCCATTATTTCCCCGGCATATACCAGATCGGCGAAGTGTAGGCGCGGTCGGTGACCGTCATCGGAACCTCGGCGGCCATCTTGATGCCGAAGCGCTTCTGGTCATAGGCCGTCCAGCGCGGTGACGGGATCTGGATCACGCGTATGTAGTAGAACGCGCGCTCACTTGCATCGAACGCCGGGTCCCTCCAGTACGCCGAAAGCGTGGTAGCGCCGATGGTATTGGTATAGCTTGCGTTCGCCACGTCCACCGTGCTGCCAACTGACGTCTTGCATCGGCCATCCGGACCGATCTTGCGCCCGCCCGAGACCGCCACGTCGAAGATGCGCTCGTGCGTCTTACCGTCTTTGCCCAGCCAGCCCTTGATGATCTGGATGCGGTCGATGTTCGGTCCCTCCGGATCGCGCACTGCGTGAACCATGAAGACGGGTTGCTTGCCGGCCGGAGCCTTGAGGAGATTGCCGCCCATGGGCACGCCGTGGGCATAGCCGTTCGCGGCAAAGTCAGGGCGATCATTGTCCGCCGGCACGAAGTCCCAGCCCGCGAACACGCGTACGACCGGTCGGTCGCCGGTGGTGGCGTACACTTCCTTGCGTTTGAGCGCATCCCAGATGGCTTCGCGCGTATTCTCGCGCGCCCACACTCCTCCCAGTCCAGCCGCTTGTTCTTGCCACACTGAGAGCAACGGCCCTTTCTTGGGATCGTTGTCGACCATCGCGAGAGGGGTCTTCCAACGCTCCGGTGATGGCAATCCGTTGGCAAACTCACCGAAGAAGTTGTCTTCCCGCGTGGTGATCACGCCCACATGGGCATCGCTGCCGCCGATGAGGCCGGCCTGGTACGGATTGGCTCCGAGCTTGGCTTCCAACTCCAGTCCCAGCTTGAGCGCCGAGCGAACGTAGTTGCCGTGGAGCACGCTATTCTCCGCCTTCTGCATCTTGTTGAAGTTGAAGTCCCAGCGCTCAAAGTTGGCAAATTCGTCGTTCGGCGATAGGAAGGGATGGGTCTCGCCGTCACCCTTTATCTGCGTCGCTTCCAGCAGTGGCTCGTGACTGGAGCGAGCCTCGGCATAGGCCCGGTCCATAGGTTTTCCATCGAAGGTCTCCGCCGTGTACATGATGCCATTGCTCAGGTTGCCGTTGTGCGGGATAGCGAGCACCTGGCCACCCGTCTTCTTCGCGTACGCATCCATGTATTTCCAGAGGTCCGCTGGATCCTGGCTATCAAAGGTGGAAAAGGGAACGACCTGGTTCACGCGGTCCGCGTTGTCGCGAAAGATGACGGTGCGATGAAGGTTGTTGCCGCCAGGAGCGGACGTCCACTCGAAGCCGTGCAGCGTGGTGAAAACGCCCTGCTGGTTCCACTTCTCGGCTGACGCGACGGCGTGCGTCCAGGCTCCAGCCGTGAGTTTGCTGGCGTCAAAGACGGGCTTGCCGGTCTGCATCGAGACGACTGCTTCGATCGCGGCTTTGACACCCTCCTGCGGGCTCGTCTTCGACATCTCGTACCACCGTTTGCCCTGTGGGTTGGCCAGCAGATCGGGGCTGCCGGCCCGAATCTGATCGGATATGCCCATATATTCCGCATGGTCAGTGATGGCGAGCCAGTCCAGCGGACGGTCGATTTTGACCTTCATGCCGTTATCGACCGTGACTTCCCCACCAGTGGCGAACTTGAAGAGATCGTCAGGCCCTAGCGTTACGCCAAACATTCCCGCGTCGAAGGAGTACCCAGTGTGGTTGTGGGCAGCACCCCAGTACACCCGGTCAGGAATGGCGTTGTTCGCTTGGTTCGGCGCTTGCAGTGGCGGAGCCGCAGCGATTGCGACCGTAACGATCCCTCCTGTGTGCGCACCAACTACGGCAGGCGAGCCGCGGTGACGCGCGGAACGAACTGCATAAGTACCAACCACCGCGAGCCCCATTACCACCAGCGCTGCCATCAGCTTCTTGACGTTTCCGAGATTAATATTCATGAATCCTCTTTTTAAACGCGGATCTCGTGCGGAGCGATCGTCCCATACAATCCTGAGGCATTTCCTACGGCGACCATGGAGCACCAGCGAATGCGACTACTTCGTACATCCATGATTGTTCGCGGTCTTGACGCAGGTTGTGCCACCCGGCCCTTGGGCAACGCCCTTGCCATTCTTGGTCTTGGCTGTGCCGCCATTGCTGGTTTTCGTGGTGGTTACTCCATTCGAATTCGTTTGGGCGACAGCGGCATTTCCCGTATGAGGGTTGGCGACAGCGGCGCCGTTGGGTCCCTGGGCTGCGGCCACTCCATTCGAGCTCTTCACGGTGGTGCCGTTGCTCGTCTTTGTAGTGGTTACCCCGTTCGAATTCTTCTGGGCGACAGCAGCAGTGCCCGTATTCGGGTTGACGGCAACAGCCGTCTTACCATTGCTGCAAACGGTCTGACCACGCCGGTTCTTGACGCAATCTCCCGCAAATAAACTCGTAGCAAACAACAGGCACGTGACCATCGTGAGACTTTTCATTTGTATCTCCGTTATGAGACTCGCACATCTGGTCGCCAGAAAGATATCTGAAAGCGACGCGTCTCCCGTGGTTATCGTCGAAGCGACTCACTTCGCTTCTTCGATTACCGCCTCGACCTTCCCGTCACGGATCGCACGTTTGAGCGCGGCGTGGTCTGATTCGTTCTGGTCGGCGTAGGCGAAGGAGAAGGCGGCAACCGCCTTGTCGAAGGTGTCGCTCTTGCCCAAGTACCCGCTGATCAGCGCGGGCTCCCCTGAGCGCGCGTGGGAGAGCGCCAGCGAGTATCCGCAAAATTGGGTGAAGAGCGCCATCCTCGCCGCCTCGAACGTCTCGACTGCAAACTTGATCTTGACGTCCCGGAGCTGGCGGACATAGAAATGACGTCCTTTCCTCCCCTCCGTCCATCCGAGGAAGATGTCGCTGGACGGCTGCATGAGCCGGAGGCCGTTTACGACACGCTGGCCGTGGTTCGGGTAAACGCTCTTTCCTGCGAAGCCCTCCAGCACCGAAGCCCGCGCTTCTTTGACTTGGAGAATGAGGGGGTCTTGTCCGCGGGCCATCAAGAGCATCATCCAGCAGGCGGTGCCGACACTCCCGACCCCGACGACCTTGACCGCGGCGTCCATGATCTCGTGATGATCGAGCAACATGCGATAGTTAGGCGCCATGGATTCGCGGTAGCGGTCGAACGCCTGCCTGACTTCCCAGTGGATCTCCCCTGGGGTATGACCTTCCCAGTGGAAGATCGCCGGAAGCTGGTCTTTGAATCGCGACGACCCGCCCGCGTCTTCTATGAGCTTCGGGAACAGGCCTTCGGAGGTGCTGCTCTCACGCGCCTTAGCCAAGTTCTTGATCGCGCCGCGGCGGATCCCGGCATCCTTGACGCCCGAGATCAGCATCTCCGCCTCGAGAGCGAAGTACCACAGGTCGAGCACCTTCATTTTGCTGAACTCGGCCATGCGCTCGCGGTAGGACCGCACACAGCCGAGGACTGCATCCTTGGCGACGGATTCGCTGAGACCGTTGTCGCGACAGGCGACCACGACGCTCGCCGCCAGGCGCTTGAGGTCCCACTCCCAAGGCGCCGGTAGGGTCTCATCGAGGTCATTAAGGGCGAAGATGACTTGCCTCTCCGCGGTGGCGAGGCCCCGGAAGTTGACCAGATGTGAGTCTCCGCCGCACTGCACGCGGACGCCGGTAGAGGGAGTGCTCGCCAGATCCTGCGCCATAGCGAACGCCGAGCCCCGGTAGAAAGTGAAGGGAGACAGCACCATGCGCCCATGGCGCAAGGGAACGAACTCGGGTATGCGCCCCTCGTCCGTCTTCAGCACCACACGGACCGGGTCCGGCCGGTTGTGCGGCGGCTTCCATTCGGCGTGGGAAACCCGCGGACACTTATCGCGCAAAGCTTTGCCCATCGCCTTGAGCTCGGCCAGCGAGTGCTGTGCCTGAAAGGACTTGGGCTCAGCTTTGATGGATTGGCGGGACTTTGGCTCCGCGAGCTTGGCTGCTGGTTTCATGGTGGCGCTCCCCTACGGGGCCTCCAAGATGGACCGAGGTCTCCTCAATGATAGCGCGATGTTGCAAACCGCATTGATGGGGGTCACACGTTGGACGGATTGTGCCTGGATCGCGAACAATTCGGGAGTTGTGCGTCAGTTGGCAGAAACAAGGCATCGCATGGCTGTTTGTCGTCAGGAAAGAAGACCTCCGGAAAGCCAACCAATAATTGCGGATCTGTGATCTGCCAAAACGAGGTTGGCCCCAAACTGAATGTGGGAGTTGCCGAACCGGCGTACGAGCGGCATCGTTGGTGGCTCAGACCTTACCTTTCAGCGCCATCGCCGTGTAGTGGTCAATCTGGGGGTGCGACATGCATCCTTATATATAGACATCGTCCTGCCTAGCGATCTTCTTTCTGCTCCACCCCACCCTCAACCCCTAGTACTGCGAACAAAACAAGATACTTAAGGCACTTTCCCCTCCTCCGCCAACTGACGTGTGGGTCATCGGTCGCGTCTTGGCTTACAACACAACACGAATTGGGCGCACTGCCCGGAAAGGATCCCTGCAATGTTCGGACAAATGATGGTTGAACCCATTGTGCAGCTCGACCCCGGCGTCGATCTGCAGACAGCGATAGCCACACTCATAAAGGTTGCCGAAAACGTCGAGATCGTTCGTTGGATCGAGTTCCCGACGTCGGTCCTGCTGTTCTTGCTCGTGCCCGGAGACCCGGATTCTGGGGCGGTCTATGTCCTGGACCGCAAGAAAGGAACCTGGTACGCCGTGGACTTCGAGGACGAACAATTCGGCGGGTACAGCGTAAACCAGCTCGAAATGCTTCTGAAGGACTGTAACTTCCTCGATCTCATTGAACGGCCAGGACTTTGGCGGGCCGGTTTGCGGTGGGTGGTAACGCCCGGAATGCGGCCTGAGACGGCCGTTTGACAGAAAAAATATTCCGGGTTATCTAACGACACCCACATCCGAAAACCGTGTGGGGAAATGGCGAACACGAGCCCCGGACTCGCGAATTTCCGGAAAGAGGTGACGGGTTAATGGAAACGACAATCACGGCAACCCGGCAGGTCGTCGAGGATTACCAAAGGCTGTTCGTGAACCGCCGCGCCTACACGATGCAGTCCATGAGGCCGCACCCGGAAACAGGGCGGCACTACTACTTCAGGCCAAGCAAGAAAGGGACAAACATCCCCCTGATACTGACGGATGAAACCATCCGCCGGTACTTGGAAGGCAAGATCACGGTGGGCCTGTATGCCATCAACCCCTCGACCCAGCGCTGTAAATGGGTCGCCATTGACGCCGACTACAAGAACTCCATGGAGGACTTGCTCAAGCTCCAGTACCACCTGACACAGGACAGAGTGGAACCGGCGCTGGAGATGAGCAAGCGCGGTGGGCATCTTTGGATCTTCCTCGCAACGCCTTTGCTGGCCAAGGAGTGCCGAATCTACATCCATGATCTTGCCCTGAGGTTGGGTGTCCCGGTGAAGGGCTCGGGACTGGCTGAGGGGATCGAGGTGTTTCCCAAGCACGATGCCATCGGCGAAGGAGAGTTTGGCAACGCCATTCGCGGACCCTTGGGAATCCACCGTGGCGCCAATCGTCGATTTTGGTTTTATGGCGCTGATTACAAGCTTGAGGACCAAGTGGGATACCTCAACCGTCTGCGAAAAGTTACCGAGGAAGAATTGCGGAGGTTCATCGCCGGGAAGGAACGGCCTGAAGCAGCTATGTCGCCACGTCCTCAGAAAGGCTTTCGAGCCGAACGAAAAGAGGGAACTGCTCGTTCAGAATTTCGCATTTTGGAACACGTTGGTACCGTGCGGAAGGTCGGCCGGAATTACGTCGCACGCTGTCCATCTTGTGCGGACTCTGGACACGACCGGAGCGGTGACAACCTGGCCATCCTGATCGACGATCCCCGCTTTTACAAATGCTGGGCTGGATGCACCAAGGAGATGATTCGGGTTGCCCTCGGCTACCCGATCCGCGTAAGGCATTCCGCCTGACACAAGGAGAGTGTTGTTGTCATGAAGCAGAAGCGATTGCCAAATGCACTGGGACTGAGACTCACGCGGCAAGCGCTGCGGGTGTTGAAAGAACGAGGCATCTTCGCCCATTCGCCGGTGAGCCTAGTACACCAGCACCTGGCGAAACGCTATGTGGTGCGCGGGTTGGAATCGGGCGGCGCCGTCGGAGACCTTGGGCGATACGTCACGTTCACCACAGAAGATGGCCGGCCAATCGAGTGGCTGCATCCGGTGGAGGCCATCGGAGTAAATGGATTACACGCCGTCATCGTGGCACCAGTGCTGGTGCGAGTTGAGATGCTGCGCAAGGGAAGGACCTACGAACTGCTGATCACCCAGCATCGACCGGGTGCGACCAACGATGGAAAGCGGCCGCCACTGGAAACAAGACTCCTGTTTCGGGGCATTCACGGTCGCTTGGATCTGGATTTGTCCGGAAACGACAACGACAAAGCTGGCACGGTTCTCCCGACGTTCTATTCGCGCGCCGGGGAGGAAGTCAGGATGCCGAAGCGGTTTCGCCCGGTGGTACGCGCCATAGTCGGTGCGGTTCATTGCAATGGCTGTTTCCATTGCCACTATGTCAGACCGCCGCAGAAGAAAGAGGATCGGTCGTGCGCCGCGGAGAGTGTCACAGCCTGACATGGCTGAACGGAAGGAGTGAATAGCGATGCATAGCAAGATCAAGAACTACGCGCTGGTTTTCTGTCTGTTTGTGTTTTTGTTCGTAACCATCGGAGGCGGCCTGCACATGAACCCGGGCGGTGCATTCCTTGCCGCAGCGACCGGCACTCCACTGGTGATTTATGCCTTTCGTCGCGGATTCAACGGGGCCTCTGGACCAGAGGTTCGGGCCGACTCTCCGAGTAACGAGGTTGCTTATGTCAGCAGCAAGACAGATAAGTCCGATTGACGAAGGCACGACTGCACGATCAGACAACGACGCGGAATCACCAGAACGCTCCGTGAATCACAGCGAGAGCGCGGGATTGGAATCGTCGCCTGCAGTTCGTCGGCATTTGCCTGACGAACGGCGGGCACTTACCCATCACTTCTCCATCGCCGGGCAGGAGGGATACCTAACGGTCGGAGTTTACGAGGATGGCCTGCCAGGAGAGATTTTCATCACCATGGCAAAGCAGGGCTCGACCATCTCGGGGCTTATGGATTCGTTTGCAACTGCGGTATCACTGGCTCTGCAATACGGGGTACCCCTCGAGGTGTTGTGCAGCAAATTCACCCATGTGCGCTTTGAGCCCAGCGGTTGGTCCGGAAATCCAAAGATCGGCTACGCGAAATCGATTGTCGACTACGTGTTCCGGTGGCTCGAACGGAAATTCATCACCGGTGATCAAGGCGAATTGTTCAAGGCCCTTCCGATGCCCATTCAGCCAGCGACGGATGCCAACGGTACGGATCCGGTTGAAGCGCTCGCAGAACTTATCCAGATGGGAGATGCGCCCGCCTGCAACATCTGCGGTTCGCTGATGGTGCGGAGCGGAACCTGCTACCGCTGCGGAACGTGCGGAAGTACAAGTGGGTGTTCGTAGCAAGTTTCTCATGTCAGCAGCCTCGTTGTTGCTGCGCCGCCTTTTGTGGGTGAACGTTTGAAATGAAACTGGCGTTCGTTTAGGTGAAACTGGAGACCTCATGAGGTGAAACTGGGGGCCCATCAGAGGAAAATGCGTCGGGATGCGCCCGCACAGGATTGCCGATCCGCGACGAAGCTTGGCATCGAATCAGGTGCGCTCATGGGAAGCCGATCTTTCGCCAAGTGAAGCTGCCGAGAGGGGTCAGCTACGGAGTCGAGCGGTCGGCAATCGAGGTCGTATTCCCGGACACAAGTGCGTCTATCCAGACTAATCGAGATGCATGCCCTCCGGTTCGCGTCAGATACGACTGCTCGATAAAGGCTTCGTCGGTGTGAGCCAGGTTAGGCCACAGTCGGCGGCAGATTTAGCAGATGCCGCGGGCGGAAGAAGGCCCCTTCGAGCCGGTCTTTGCCGAAGACGCGCCGCAGCTCGGTATAGCCAAAAAATGGAACCAGCACGACGAACAGTAACGCGGTAATAATTGCGGTTGCCGTCCAAGATCCCTCGGCACCAGAGGCGATGGCGGCATAAAACGATTTGCCGTGAAACATGCCGACAGCGGTATGTTCGGCAATCTTGAAACATGCAAGCAGGATACTGAACGCGAACGATTTTAGAAGAGTGGGATAAATCAGCGGTGCATCGCGAAGCTGCTCGGCAAAATGCAGTTCCTGTGCAAACAGCATGATCTTTGCAAGTGCCAGTGCGTTGAGAATGGCGAATCCGTGAGGCGCAAAGTCGATGTTATGCTCGGCGAGAATTACAACCTTATAGACGGTAAACAGGGAGAATACGACCGCAAGATAGAAAGAGATGAATAGATATTCCATCATCCCTTGAAAGGCTTTTTGTTTTACGGTTCGCTTGGCGCCATTCATGGTCTTGTCTCCGCGCACGGTTGCTGCAACTGTTGAAGTATAGGCGTCATTTCCGCCGAATATGAGGACGGATTAACCATGAGGGCTGCTGTCCGCTCAATTCGGATGTCCTAGCCACGACCACTGCCACGCCACGGATAGGTTCCGATAATTCCCGCCAAACCGTGCGTAAGTTCCCTCGCTGTAGCTGGCTTTTATCGACTGGTGCTTGTCCAACCGAACCGACCCGGTGACTCCGATGCGTGAGCCCGTCTGCTTCGTCTCCAAGTTAGGGATACCGTTCAGACTGGTGACGCCGCCGAACCAGAAATTGCCGTCCAGCGATACCCAAGTACGGAGCTTCCAGTCGTAGCTAAGGTGGCCCTCAAAAGCCCCGATCGGTTGCTCCCCCTGCTGATTGTGTCCTGTGAAATAGCTGGAATTGAGCGTGTAGAACCAAACACCGCCGTAAGCATCCAGTACGATTTTGCCCCAACGCTGCGAATAGCCCAGCTCCGGCTTAAACGCCCACCGGTTCCCGCCCCAGTTGATCACCTTCGCTGGGTCATACTGCCCGGTAGGCGCGATTACTTTCAGGCTTACCCCGATGATCGTTTTCTGCTTCCACTTGTGGAACTCAGCGGGTTCCAACGGCGGTCCGCCCTTCAGATTCACCGCCAAGCGGTAGGTCGAGTCCACCAGTCCCGAACGATAGATCTGTTCCGCCTGCGTTTTGAGATCGCCCTGGAAGGTTCCCACTGCATACGGCAGCGAGGCCGTCACGTTGGCGAAATGGCCAAACATATCGAACGAGTGGTACAGACTGATGACAGGGACGTTGTATTTGCCGGTCGCATTCGTGACTGGGACGGAGCCGTTGAACAGCAGACTGCCGTCGTAAAAACCGTAGGTCAGCGTTAGCGCATTCGCGTGCAGCGGAGTCAAGACGTAGGCCCGCGGTGCGAGGTCCTGGGCGCTCACCACTTGCACCGCAACTACTGCGATGGCAAACAGCCACGCGAACTGGAAGGGGGTTCGCATTTCTCTAGGGTGTGGGTGGTGGAGGCTCGCCGGACGTGCCCTGCTGCTTGTAGGCACTGACCAACAGCGCCACCGTGATCGCAACGTAGAGAACGCCCGTGACTCCTTCCAGGGCTGCCAGCATGCGCACCTCGCCGCTAATCGGAACAACATCGCCGTAACCGATTGTCGACAGTGTTACGAGACTGAAATACAACAGCTCGCTTCGACGGTTCATTTCAGCAGCGCCGGTGTGCTGGATCGATCCCGGCCACAAGATGTCAATGGCAGAATAGAGGGCAAACCATTGCATCCCCAGCAGAAGGTAAATACTGATTGCTGTGTAGAGGTGCGCATCGGTGACCGAGCGGGCGTTCTTCAGGTAGGGGAAGAGGCCGTACACGGTAAGCCCAAAAAATATCGTTAGCAGCGCCCATTTCAGTCCCACCAGGGCTGGCATGGGAAAGAGTGTGCTCACCACCGCAACCAGGACTGTGAACGCCATTAGAAGACCAGTCGGCCACACCCAGCCCTTTCTCTCCGAAAGGCGGACCGTCGCTAGGAGGAGCGGCGTGAACATCAGTACTCCCAGAATCATGCGTCGGACGTCGCCATGATCCAGCACTGGATACATCACGATGACGAGCACCAGCGATAGCAAGAGGAGCAAATCCGGCCGAGATTGTGCTTTATCGAGCATGGCGCATTTCCAGCGGGCGCGAGCAGGGAGTTACCCCTGCTCGCATACCGTTCAGATCAGGAACCGCTTATGGAGTGTAGCTGCAGGCCGCGTCATAGCCGCAACCTTCGTACGTGTTTAGAAACTCGTCCTGCGTCACCCACGCTTTATGGTCCGGAGCCGGCGGCGAAATGGTAAGGTCGCGATCGAGTACCTTTGTGCGAAATTTCCAGCCCGCTGGCAGTTCCTTGTACTGGCTGCCGAGGTCCTTGATGCTGTCCGCAGTCTCGCCCTTATTGACGAAGTTGGTCCAAGATTGCATGACCAGCACCTTACCGTCGCCGATGTCGATCAGATAGACCCGCGATCCCTTCTTGTACAAATACTTGTCCTCGCGAGTAATCTGACCGGGATGGTAGTGGCCCTGGCCGACTGCCGCTTTCATAGCTGCCGCAGGTACGGCCGCCATCCAAAGGAACTTGACCGGCCCGAATTTGCGCTCGTCGCCCACCAGACTGACGGTCAATTCATCCCATGTCCAATGACGGCTGGGGTTGAGGAATACGTCAATTGCGCCCGTTTCCTTCATGATCTGCTCTTTGTCCTTGACGATCTCGGCGAATTGTTCCGGGCTACAGTGGTCTATCCCGGTCGGGTTGTAGAAGTTCGCGACAGCGTTTTCCGGCGATGTTCCCATGATGGGAGCAACCTCGCAGAACTCGTAGTTGGGGCCCTTCGCCTTGATGTGCTTGCCGGGGGTGACGTGCTGCTTTAGCTGTGCGGCCATGTTCTCCTCAAGGGTCTGGCCGAAGGCCGCGTTGCCGAGAAGCACCGCAATGGAAATGGCGGCCAGAACCGCAAACCTCTGAACCTTCTTTGCACGAAATCTCATAAGACTCTCCTTATTGATTTTTATTGAAAGCCCGAGCCATCTCGGGGGTTGATTGCGAACTACGGCACACGCTTCGCCGGCGGTGGAGTCCAGCTACCGTCCAGAATCGATGGTGGAGTGTTCGTCGGCCAATATAAGCGCATGACCAAAACGAATTTGCCTTTCGGCGCAGGCAGCCAGTTCGCTTCTTTCGCCTTGCCCGGCGACTCTGCCTGCAGATACATGTCAATCGAGCCGTCCGCGTTGGTGATGAACTTATTGCGCTGGCTCAGCTCGTAGCGGTTGATCGCGTTCGGCGCGAAGAAGAAATCCGGATCGTACAGGGTGATTGACCAGAACGCCTTGACTGGCGGAAACTGCCCCTTCTCGAAGTGCATGACGTACTTGTGATCGGAGCCGTTGTAGTCGTCGCCGCTCGCGTCCTTCTGCGAGAGCGGATACACGGCGTCCTGCGGACGGTTCCAGCCCGGCCCGAGCATGTTGCCCATAGCGCGGAGCGGATAGTCAGTGCCCCAGTTGCCAACGCCGGAAGTAAAGTACAGCCAGCCGTTGGTCGTCTTCTGGTCTTTCAGCAGCTTGACCATTTTCAGCAACGCCAGCTTGGGAACCGCCTTGATCGCCTCTTTGTCGAAGCCGCTGAGCTTGCTGGGATCGTAGTCCTGGCCCGGGACCAGGCCGATCTGCGCCATGCGGGCGACCAGAGGTGCGTCGGCGGCGGTCGGAGGATTAGTCTTCATTAACTGAGCGAGGCGAGTGAAATAGGCGTCGATGTCCAGCCCATCCACTTGCTTGCGCACCGCGGTCTTCATGTCGAAGTTAGGATCGACCGTTGCGGGCGGAGGGGAGTACGGCTTGCCGTACGAGCTGAGTGGGACGACGGAGAATTTGTCCTGCAAGGCATGTACTGCTTTGTAGTCCTCGGGCGTGCCAGTGCAGTACACGCGGCCCAAGACCCATACCATCCCTGTGGCGGACTTCACTTGCGTCACGCCGGGCGGGAGAGTGCCGGTCCAACCCGGGCCGGTGATCGCATACATCTGCGCCTTATAGCCCGTCGTTGCCGGACTGGCCACGCTCATTACCTCGGAGTAGCCGTCGAGCATGGGAATGATGTAATAACGGTTGCCCATGTCAGGAATGCCCAGGACCGACGGCTCCTTGGAGACGTCCAACCAGGCCTCGGTGTAGAGCGTGTCGGCGTTCGGGGCGGCGCAGCAGTGGTTATCCACCGCCGGATAAGTGCGCATGCGGATCATCTGCCCCATCGGAGCATGCTCGGCGTCGGGCACGGCGACATTTGTCTGCTGCTGGCGCGCGACGTCGAATGTCATCAGCGGATAACCGTACAAGTACGCGTCAACCGCGGTGCTGACTGCCTCTTCCACGCCCGGGTTTTTCGCTTCTTTATTAGAACTGCACGCGACAATCAGAACCGCGAGCAGTACCGCCAGACATAAGGCCGAGCATTTGATGGACTTCATGAGTCGTAACTCCGGCTGCGAATGAATTACGCTACTGTCCCGCGCACACTTCCACGAGGCGTTAGCCAGCGGGCGGCGTAACGTCTACCCTGCGAGTTAAGGGCATAACAGTGCGACCGCCGGAAATCCGGCGGCACACGGCTCACTGCGAAAGTGAATTCAGTATCTTCTGCTTCGAGGCGTTGTATTCGCTTTCTGTGATCAACCCCTGCTTGTAGAGCGACTCGAGCTCCTGGAGCTGCTGCGCCGGAGACTTTTGCGAAGCGTCGGCCTTGCTGGCAGCCGCAGCCTGACTTGCCGCTGCCGCCGATGCTGCCGCCGCCTGCGACGCGGCTGCCGCTGACTGCGCTGCCGCAGCCGAAGCTGCCTGCTGCTGCTGTGCTGCCGCCTGTTGCTGTTGGGCAGCCGCCTGCTGCTTCTCCGCCGCGCTCTTTTCTGTCGAGCCGACTACGATCGCCGTTCTCCGAACCGCCCGCCGCCGGACACCGGCGATGGCCGAACTCGGAGGCGCGTACATCAGCACGACGAGGACGCCCAGCAGTACCTTCAACAGGGCGGACTTTCTCAATGGGTTTCGCATTATGACACTCCTCTTGGTCCAGCGTTAAGACTTCTTGCGGATGTACGTGAGCTCCATACTTTCGAACATCTTGCCGGTCGCATCTGCTTCCCATAACTCCGTGACGTGATTCCCGTCGGGGGACATAGTGAGCCTCATTTCGAGCTTGGTGGGCTTAAGGGTGATCGCGTCATAGATGGTTGCGGTCAGCTTTGCATTCTTACCGTCGGGATCCATGTTTCCTGTGTACCACTCCATGCCGGTGCTGCCAGTGTCCATGTAGCAGGCCACGTACTGCCCCTGGACGTTGTCAAAACCTGCGTAACCGATTCCGCTGTAGGCCTCACCCAGGATGAATCCGGAGAGCATCTGTTGTATGTAGCGGTGGCCGAGCACCCAGGTGGCCACCGCAGTCGCCTTCGACTCGATCGGAGTCTGGGCAGGGCCGATCCACACCTTGATCTTCACGTCGAACGTGCCCACCATAAAGTCGAGCCTCTTCTGTTGATCACCCGGCTCCATGGCTGCATCCATTGCTTTCACGATCGCTTTGCTGTCCGCCGGAGTAATCGCCTCCTGCGCACCTGCGCAGGCAGCGAGTCCGAAAGCTGACAGGAAAATCAGCGCGAAAGACGCTGTAATAACCTGCAAAAACTTACTCATTGGTGCCTCCTCAACTTCTGTTATCTGCAATTAGAAAGCTAATTACCTGACGCCAGCGCCGCGACCACCGACCCCCACGCCATGGAAACCGGCACCGGCACCGCCGCCCACTCCGATCGAGTCAATAAACAATGCGGTTGCGCCACCGTTGCTGGGAATCGTGCCCTTGATGACCTTGTAGCTGTAAACCAAGTCATTTCCATCAACCACCGGATGACTGATTTTGACGACCACAACCGTACTGTCTGGCTGCCCCGGCTCATATACCGAGAGAATCGCGTTTGGCGGGTCGCTGCTGAAATTGTCAGGGCCCTCGGCCTTCGCCCATTCCGCCAGATAGTCAGCCATCTTGAGATGTCCAGCGATACGCTGCGGCCGATCGGAGAAGTACAGTGTCTGCTGGTTCACGTTCACCAGCCGGAAGCTATTCTTCGCCGCGTCTACTTTGAGATCTTCCGCACTCTGCACGAACATGAGCTGCGTTTTCGAAGATGCAGATGGAGTGATCTGGGCCGCCGCGGTGGACAGCATTGCTGCCGCGAATAGAAATGCTGCGAGGGTGTAATTCAACCACTTGTAGAATTTGTTAGCGGTCTTCATAGGTCATTTCTCCTTCTGTTTCGGCTTCGCGGCTTCTCAAGTTCTCAATCAGTTCCATAGATCTTGTACTCGTCACTTCATTGAAGCTGATCTTCGGCTTGCTCTGTGCAAGATCCATAGCGTTTAACAACGCCAGGTACGAAGTAGACCGAATGTGGCTGCGAAAACTTTGCTCCGACTCCCATTTCTCCTCATAGAGAATCGTGCGGTTCTGATCCAGCTTTTCGTAAACCCCGCACGACAAACATGCCGGGTTATTGAGTAAGCCTCGCTCGACGAATTGAAGAATCTCCAGCATCGACTTCCGTTTCCCGAGACTCGGCTCCAGTTCTATGCACGCGACGATCATCCCGGGCCTCTCTTACCGGACAACCAGGCATAAGCTTTCAACTGCCGCGCAATAAATGAATGTGCTGTCCTTGTTGATTCATATTGCAGTCTCATGGCCACAGTGGAGGCTGCCGGAAGAATGGTTGTAACTGGCAGGTAGTAAAGGGGAATTACGTTTGAAGGCTTACTTGACGTGGGAGGCCGAACAATCGAAATAGGACGGTATATCGTCCTCAGGACGACATGTCGTCCTTTTCCGTGTTGGTGGGGATGTTCAGTCGACGCATAGCCGAATACAAAGTGGAAGGATGCATGCCCAACTGGTGGGCCGCTCCATCGGGTCCTTTGATCCGCCAATGCGTCTTTTCAAGAACCGACAGGATGTGTTGGTATTCGGCTTCCTTCAGTGTGGCAGAAGCGATGGCATCCACAGTCTCCGGCATTTGCAGATTGAGATGGCCGCCATCGCTGAGGATAACCGCCTGTTCAATCACGTTCCTCAGTTGGCGGATGTTCCCTGGCCAAGAATAGGATTGCAGTAATTGCACGCTTTCCCGGGTAATCGGTCCGATCTTTCTACCCATTCTCTGTGCGAATTCTTGGACGAAAGACCTTACGAGCAGTGGAATGTCCTCCGCGCGTTCGCGCAAAGCTGGCACGTGAATGGAAAAGACGTTGAGACGATAAAACAAGTCTTCCCGGAATGTGCCGCCCTTCACTTTGGCCCCCAAATCTCGATGAGTCGCGGCGATGATTCGAACATTTACCTTGATTGTCTTCGGGCCACCGAGACGTTCAAATTGGCCATCTTGCACGACCCGCAGCAGTTTTGCCTGCAACTCAAGAGACAGCTCCCCAATTTCATCGAGAAAGAGGGTGGAATTGTCGGCCAATTCGAATCGACCCATCTGTTTGGTCAAGGCACCTGTATAAGCCCCTTTTTCTCGTCCGAACAGCTCGTTTTCAATCAGGCTAGAAGGTAGGGAGGCGCAATCTACCCTTACCACAAGCCGATCCTTGCGCCTGCTGAGGTTATGAATCGCACGGGCTACCAATTCTTTGCCGGTGCCGGTCTCGCCCGTGACAAGCACGACAGAGTCCGTCGGGGCTACTTGTTCGATCCTTTGAAATACTTTCTTGAGCGGCTTGCTTTGGCCAATGATCTCGTCGAAGTTTCCCGAGACCCTGACCTCCTCGCGCAAGTAGTCCGTTTCTGCCTGCAGGCGGTCTCTTAATGCCTTCAGCTCTTTTTCCAGTACTTTGGATTTGGTGATGTCGATGATCACACCCATCAGGCGAATCGGCTGATCATGCTCACCTCCTTGCCGGCGGCCACGCGCGGCAATCCAACGTACACCCCCGTCCGCCAGCACGACGCGGTATTCAGTAGAGGATTCGTTCCCCGACTGAATCGCGTCCCGGATGTCTCGCAGAATCGTTTCATGGTCTTCGGGATGAACCACGGCTAGGAACTTTTCCAAATCAAATGCAGCGGCTGGCGGCAGACCGAGCACTTCGTATGTTTTGTCCGTCGCCCAAATATGACCGGTGTCGGGATCCAAAGTCCACAATCCGGCGTCAGCCGAAGCGGCAGCGAGGCTCAGGCGTGCTTCGCTCTCCCTCAACTTTTGCTCTGCGTTCTTACGCTCCAGCGCGTTGGCGAATACTTGCGCGATGAGTTGCAGCCTTTCCTGCAGCGGCTCCGGCCAATCGCGCTCCTCTTTTGTCGCGTCGAAGCTCAGCACGCCAAACACTGGGCTACCGCCTGTAGATAACGGGAACCCAACAGCCGATTTGATGCCGTAGGAACGACATGTCTCCTGGTCGCGAGCTGCTGCTGCCGGAAGGTCTGAGACCCTTTGGAAACAGACAATCTCCTTGGCTGTGATCTTCAGCAGCATCCAGGGAAAGAATTCGGCCCCGTTCATGCGATCCGGTGCAGGAGGTAACTCCGGATTCCGATAAAGGTGAGTGAGCAGCAACGCATTGGGATCCTCTATGTTGGCCTGCCATAGCGCTGAGTGATCGATCCTAAGACACTCGCAGATGGAACGCTGAGCGTCTTCGATTTCACGGTCTACATTTGCGGCGGGAACGCTCACGAAACGCGCAAAAACATCTGAAATAAGGGTCTCAAAACGAAGGCGTTCTTGCAGTTCGATCTGGCCTTCCGGTTTTGATGCCACGACCATATTCCGGACCTCGAATAGGGCGATTATGTTGCCGCAACCCTGAGCGGATTCACGAGAACTCGTGCCCTGATGACGACCTGAGTTGAAGCACTCAGTTTAGCCCTATTCTTGGGTTGACGAAAAGAGGCCTTCCGGAGCGCCGACAACTGATTGTGGATTCTTGGTCTGCCAAAACGAAGTTGGCCCCAAACCGGCATGTGTGTGTCGGCGTTTTCATCTCATGCGTAAATTTGTGGCGATACTTTCATCTCATGGGGTCCGCATTCTCATCTTATGGGGGGAGGGTCAATCTAAGTCGCTGTTTTTACAGCCCCGCCATTCTCACGTTATGCGTAAACCCACACGTCGAGCGTTGGGCGATAAATGGCGCTAACATTACGCAAGTTGCGTTACGCATCTTGCGTCACGGAAGTTGAGGCGGAGTACCCATTTGACCGACGAGAGGAGCAGAAAAGTGAGTAGCAAGGATCAAAACCCAGAGAGGACCCGAACCTTGGTCCAGTCCGACCTTGAGATCATGGCGGGCGCACCGGTGTTTCGTGGGACGAGAGTCCCCGTTTACCTGATTGCAGACATGATCGAGCAGGGGACGCCGATCGACGAGATCCTGGACGGCTACCCGTCGCTGACGCGCGAGATGGTGGGGTATGCAGAAATCTACGCGACTGCGAAGTCGCCACCGGGCCGGTCGCCGGTACAGCCCTGGTCCGGGACGAAGCCGTTAGGACGGAAGAAGGGGAAACTGCGGCGTGTCACGTAAGATTCGACTCGCTGGGGGGAAGGGTAAGCATTATGACGGCATAGGGGTGCTAAGGCTATGACGATACAGATCGAACTCAACCCGGAAATCATGGAGCGTCTTGCTGCGGAGGCCGCGGCGCACGGCATTGCAGTGGAGGAATATGCGGAACGCCTGCTGCGGGAGGCTATTGCCACCCGCGCGGAGCCCCAGGGGCAGATTTCTGTTGCAGAACTTAACACCATGCTCAACGCGATTGCGGAAGGCTCGGAGAAGTTGCCAAAGGTGCCCACCTCGGCACTCACGCGTGAGAGCTTCTACTGAGAATGGCTGGCTGTTTTCGTTCAGTAACCTAGAACAATGCACTTGACGGCATTATGCCTCACAGGGCATAGTAGGAATATTCGCATGACGAGATGGACTGTTTATAGACAGCTCATTGCCAAAGCCGATGATCGATTTGATGCGCATCTTGACCGTCAAAGAAAGAAGGAAAGGACGTAGTTCATGGCTAGGAACGTGAACGACATTATTGAGAGGCTCAGCGCCGCGCAGCGCAAGAAGGTCGAGACCCGCGCGGCTCAGCTGATTGCCGAGGAAATGACGCTTCGGGAGATTCGGAAGGCGCGCAAGCTGACGCAGCAGAAAATCGCCAAGTCTCTGCGCATCGGACAGGAAGGCGTCTCAAAAATTGAAAAGCGCAGCGACCTCCTGATTTCCACTCTGCGGGAGTATGTCGAAGCGATGGGAGGACAACTCTCACTGGTGGCCGAATTTCCAGACCGACAGCCCGTAGTTTTGTCGGGGATTGGCGATGACGCCCCAGACCCTAAGCCCAAAAAGAAGCACGCCCGTGCCGCTGCATAACACAATTCGGTAAGAGGGTGCGATTCTGTGCCTAGATGCCAGTCCGCGAGAGCGGTGCGATCTTTGCGCACCCGCAGTTCGCGAAATATCCGGTCATTCCTGATTCTCCCCTGATTCTTCCACCTGAACCATTCTGACTAGCATTGCGGGCCAACCATGAAGCCCAAGGCCGCATGCCTCGGGTCAGCGCCACTGTTTGGTTGTCAAAGACCTCGCCTCACCACTCTCGCAATCAATCTCACATTCTCAATAAGGAGGCTTAAACGCCATGCAGAAGGTTCTGTTGATCGGAAATCTCGGCCGTGATCCTGAGGTGAAGTACAGCCAACAGGGAACGGCCATCGCACAGTTCTCCGTCGCCACCACGGAACGATGGAAGGACAAGGACGGCGAACCGCAAGAACACACGGAGTGGTTTGCCGTGAAAGCCTTCAATCGCCTGGCTGAGATCGCGGGCGAACACCTTCACAAAGGCTCCCGCATTTATGTGGAGGGCCGGAAGCGCACCGAGTCTTGGGACGACAAACAGACGGGTGCCAAGCGCTACAAGGACCACGTCTATGCCGACAGGATCGAGTTCTTGGATTCAAAGGGCAACGGCCATGCAGAAGCTACGAGCGCCACCTACGACGAGACAGCAGTGACGGACCAGGACGTGCCGTTCTGACGAACGATCACGCGACGTCTCCTCTACAGTGTCTCGTGCGCGGACGCCGCCCGATCATTGAACGCCTTGTAGAAAGTGTCGTAGTTCCCGCTCGCCTCGGCGCGCCGCAATGGCTTCACCCGCTCTACGCAGATCTCCGTCGCCTCGGGGGAGTGCTTGAGGATGTGCATCACTTCGGAAATGAAGTCCTTCAGCGGCAGCGCGTTCGGATCCGTGAGCTGCCCCGGTCCCAGCAGCTCCGTTTGCACATACGGCGGGACCAGTTCCAGTACATCGACCGATGTGTGCTGCAGTTGATAGCGGAGCGATTGCGTATAGGAATGGATCGCGGCCTTGGTGGCGCAGTAGGTCGGAGTCACCGCTAGCGGCACAAATGCCAGCCCGGAAGACACTGTCATGATCGCCGCCCGCGACTTCGACAGCAGCATAGGCAGCAATGCCGCGGTCAGACGGATCGGGCCCAGCAGATTTGTCGCCACGATCGCCTCCGCATTATCTAGGCCACCGCTTTGCACCGACTCCGTCCGCATAATGCCAGCGTTAAGAATGACTACGTTCAGGGCAGGATAATCACGCTTCATCTGCTCGGCGAGGCGAGCAATCGAGTCGCCGTCGCTCATATCGACCACGGCAGCCTTCATGCCCGGATTGGCTGACACCGTTTCTTCCAGCGCCTTCTCTCCGCGCCCGGCAATAATCGCCTGGTTCCCCTCGGCGTGAAGAGCCTCAGCAAGACCGCGGCCAATCCCCCTTCCGCCTCCAGTAATCAGGATAGTGTTGTCCCTCAGTTGCATGACGCCGCCCTCCCTCTCTCCACTACATCACGGCGTCATGATATCAAGGCGGGCGGGGAAGCTTCCGATTCGTTAACCTACGGAATTTCCTGTTATCCCTCGCTATCGTATGAAGTATGGAATGCTCCTGAAGCGTCCCGAGGCGACCATCATTTCCCGCGCACGCGAAGGCGATCTTGCATCAAATGGCGACCTCCCAACCACCGAGTGGTCTGATGGCCGCCGTTACCGATGGGTCGGAGTTTCGCACGTGTGGTTTTCATCGCAGATCGCTGTGAGGCACGGCGATGCGGTATAGTTTCCCTACCCAATCATCGGTAGGACAAGTGCAATGACCACACGGACCTTTTCTTCGTTCGAGGCTTTCTTTGCCGCTAACCTACATTCTGATTTGCGGGGGATGATTCTTGGGCGCAGACGCGAAAATTGGGTGATGACCCAACTGGCCGTCAATACCTTGAGCGTTCAGTGGGGGCGCGCAGGCTCCAGCGTTGTCGTCGAGGGACCTGCCAAGCCCGGCGGCGTTTCGATTTTTATCCCAACCGAAAGTTCGATGGGAGTATCGGGCAACGGGCATCGATTAGGCGAATCTTCTCTGATGATCAATCAGCCCGGCGACGAATTCTGCATCGCCAACGATTCATCGAGGCCGTGGTTTTCTGTCTATATTCCGTATGAGACGCTCGCCGGCGCCAGCGGAGACGGAACTACACCCGTCCCGCTCATGCATGGTTTTCTCCAAGTACCGCTCGCGAGGATTCAGCGCTTTCGTTCTGTCATCGGGCAGTTCGGCGAAGCGGTCCACGGAGCGGCTACGGACTTTGAATCAGCCGCGGCCCAGAGGGCGGCGGAGCAGAAGTTGGTACCGGAGATCCGCAACCTGCTCGCCGTGTCGCAAGAAGTTGAACCCACGCTCGGCCGCCACGCGGTTCCTCGGGAACAGATCATTCGCAGGTCTATTGATTTTGTCGAGCAGCATGACGGCGAGTACCTGTCTGTGGAACAACTCGCCTCCGCGGCCGGCGTTTCCGAGAGAACCGTTCGTGATGCGTTTCAGCAATTCTTTGGCGTAGCACCGGTACGATATCTGAACCGGAGAACGCTCCACCAGGTTCGCAAAGCGCTCAAAGACGCTGACCCTTCGGTGGCGACAATCACCAACATCGCCGCTCAATTCGGTGTTTGGCAGTTGGGACGTTTCGCGCGCGACTATCGCCTAATCTTCGACGAACTCCCTTCCGACACACTGCGCCAGTTGTATTAGCACAACTGACCAGCCTCGTTTTCGAAGTCAATTGACTGCATATTCGCATGTGACCCACAGTTCGCACGCAAAATATTTCTTCATTTTTGCCGAAATTGAATAGCCAACTTCAAGTTTCGCCGCCTACGCTTTCCACACACGCTAATACACATGTGATTCGCAGTCGTATCGCTGGTGATATGTCTGGGGAGACAAACGCCATGATCAAACTAGAGGACATCGGGTCGCTAACGGATTTTGCCCGAAACACCAAGGCACACCTGAAAAGGCTCAAGCGGACTGGCCGCCCCGAACTATTGACGGTCAACGGAAAGGCTGAAGTGGTCGTACAGAGTGCTTCTGCGTATCAGCGATTGATCGAGTCGCTGGAAAAGCTCAACCGGAAACAACCTGAAGGAAAAACACGATGAAACGAAGCTTGCCCTTCTCCCTGTCCCTGATTCTCTTGTTGAGCTTGTCGGCGTTCCCGCAGCAGAACCTGACGCTTATCGTGGCCGGCCAGCCGGGCCAAATTCCGATTGTCGAGATGAACGGCAAGTCTTATGTGGACATCGATGCGCTGGCGCGTCTCACGAACAGTTCCGTTAGTCTCAAGGGGAATCAGGTTATCTTGACCCCGCTAGGTTCGGCCCCGAGCACGCTGGCGGCGGACCACGAACCTTCCGCGCCTATCGGGCTGCTAAAGTCTGTCGCCGAGAGGCAGCCAGCGGATCCCGAGCCTTCGGAGCCCGCCGCGCAAGCGAAACCAGCCACTGCCGAGCCAGGTCAAGCTCCAGCGGCCACCGCATCGGAAGCGGCCCGCACGGCAGAGCTGGCAAAAGCCGCGCAGAACCCCGTAGCTAACATGATCAGCTTCCCGATCCAGAACAACACCAACTTCGGCATCGGCCCATATTCGCGCGACCAGGACGTCCTGAACTTTCAACCCGTCATCCCTTTGCACATTTCGAAAAACTGGAACTTGATCACCCGTACCATTCTGCCCGTCATCTGGCAGCCCAACCCTTCGCAGCCGAGCCAGGGTTGGTATGGACTTGGAGACCTGAATCCCAGCCTTTTCTTCTCTCCCGCTAAGCCCGGCAAGCTGATTTGGGGCGTCGGGCCGGCGCTGGTTTTTCCAACCGCGACCGCGAACGAGTTAGGCCAGGGAAAGGTCAGCGCGGGCCCAGGTGTGGTCGTCCTGACAACCCCGGGCCATTGGGTCATCGGCGCTCTGGCCAACAATGTTTGGTCATTCGCCGGCACGGGCAGCCGTCCGCCGGTCAATCAGTTCCTGTTGCAGTACTTCATTAACTACAACATGAAGGGGGGCTGGTACGTCACCACGGCGCCCATCATCACCGCGAATTGGAGAGCCAGCAACGGCAACGATTTGACACTTCCTTTCGGTGGCGGCTTCGGCAGAATTATGAAGATCGGCTTCCAGCCCACCAACCTCCAGCTTCAGTTCTTTGGCAACGTCAAGTACCCCGCGGGGACGTCGCCGTGGGGCATGCGGTTCCAAATTGCGTTGCTGTACCCCAAGTTCTCCAAGGCGCAGGAAGAGGAAATGCTCAAGATGAAACTCGAGCAACTAGAAAAGGAACAACAGCAGGCGGCGCCGAAGAAGTGATCCTACAGTTGGCGTTAAGGAGATGTTCTCTCATCGCAACCCTCCCACCGAGGGAGGACAACCCGGAAGTTCGTAAAGGAGAGTTGTATGGACTTAGGAGCAAACGTTCGAAAAGTGACGCTGGGCGCGCTCGCCATCTCCAGCTTTTTGCTGGCTGGTGACGTCACCAGCGCGCACGCGCAAGCTATCAACAGCGCGAAGCCACCCAACATCGTGGTCATCATGGGCGACGACATCGGCTGGATGCAGCCTGGCATCTACCATCGCGGCCTGATGGTCGGCGAAACCCCCAACATCGACCGCATCGGCCATGAGGGCGCGATCTTCATGGACTATCTCGGCATGCAGAGCTGCACCTCCGGCCGCAATGCGTTCTTCACCGGCATGTATCCGTTGCGCACCGGAATGATCCCGCCGCAACTTCCCGGCAGCCCGTCGTATCTGCGGCCCGGCACCCCGGCGTTGGCGAAGTTCCTCCTCGACCTCGGTTACACCACGGGCGAGTTCGGCAAGAACCATCTCGGCGACCACACCGCTGCACTTCCTACAGCGCATGGCTTCCAGGAGTACTGGGGTTGGCTCTACCACCTGGATGCGATGCAGCAGGTAAGCTTCCCCGACATCAACAGCAGCCCGACGGTGCAGGGCATCGCGCCGCCGTGTATGAACACCCCCGTACCCGGCCTCAAGGATGTACCCGGCGCCGTGGATCCCCGGACCACGACCTGCCTGACGCCGCCGCGTCCGGTTATCTGGTGTCACTCCTCCGACGGCACCGAGAAGAACCAGACCTGCAAAGACGAAGGGCCTCTGACGCTTGATCGCACGAGGACGGTGGACGAGGAAACCTCGGCCAAGGTCATCGACTTCCTCGATCGCAACGACCCCAAGAAGACCGGCAAGCCCTTCTTCGTCTGGTACAACCCGGCGCGCATGCACGTTACCACCGTGCTGTCGCCGAAGTACGAAGCCATGATTGGTGAGACGGGCGGCAAGGACTGGGGCCTCAACGAAGCCGGCATGAAGCAGATGGACGACAACATCGGCTACGTCATGAAGAAGCTGGAGGACATGGGCCAGTTGGATAACACCATCCTGGTTTTCACCACGGATAACGGGGCTGAGACGGTCAGTTTCCCCGATGGCGGTATCACCCCCTTCAAAGGCCAGAAAGGCGAGGCTTGGGAAGGCGGCTACCGCTGCCCGATGGTCGTTCGCTGGCCGGGTCACATCAAGCCGGAAACAGTAAAGAGCCAGATGTTCGCGGCCCTCGACTGGGTGCCAACGTTGGTTGACATCGCCGGCGGCCCTAAGGGCGACGACCTGAACAAGCAGATCCAGGCCGGCAAGTATCCCGGCATCGTCAAGACCATGCTCGACGGTTTCGACCAGCGTGCCTATCTCGAAGGCACGTCGGATAAGTCGGCGCGTGATGTCTTCTTCTACTACTCGGGCTCGACGCCATCCGCCGTCCGCTATAAGAATTGGAAGATGTATTACTCGATGTCACCTGGGGGAGCGACCGGCTGGTTCAAGCCCCTCGAAACCTATCACTGGACCCTGGTCGCGAATATCAAGCGCGACCCATTCGAGCAAGCTGTCGGCTTCGGGGAAGCGAAGTCAGCCGCAGGCTTGGGTGGTCAATTGGGCTCCCCAAGCACAGCTTACCTGTACGACTGGAACATGCTGCCCATCGGCCAACTGTTGTGGACGAAGGAACTCTATTCCTTCAAGGAGTTCCCGCCGCTGCAAACGCCGGAGACCTATAACCTCGATGGCATCCTGAAGCAAATGGAAAGCAACAAGGGGGATGACTAGCTCGGGAAGGGCCGCGAGGCCCTTGCGAATTCCTGAAAGCTCGGACTCGCGAGAGTCCGCCTAACTGAAGTCGGGAGCGAGGAAGGCAGCTCAGCTTTCCTCGCTTTCCATTTCCGCCCCGCCGGGCCGCTGCCCGACACACTGTGCTCCTGACGCGTTCCATCAGCAGGAATGATGACGCAACCTCAGAAGACCCTTTGGCGTTGGGCATTCTTCATCGGCTTCGCGTGCTTGCCCGCGTTCGCACAACAGGATGTCCAATTCCTGCCGGAAGTGAATGCCTATCTAAAACTGAATCCCGTCTTCCGCGTCTATGTGGAGGCTAAGGACGACCAGGACGGCGGTGATTCGGCGCAGGCAGGCGTAGGTCCGAGCGTTCAGCTCTTCCTGAAACCCTTGGCCAAGCTCAAGAAAATCAGAGCGTTCGATCTGGACGATGCGAAGTCCAGGTTCTTTGTGTTGGAAGCCGGGTACCGCTACATCGGTGCGCCGAACACTCCAAGCGATAATCGAGTGTTGATGGCCGCCACCTTCAACTTTCCCATGAAAGCCGGATTTAGCGCATCGGACCGCAACCGCGCCGACCTCGACTGGAGAAACGGTAATTTCACCTGGCGCTATCAGAACCGACTGGCGCTTGAACGAACGGTTTCCATAGGCTCCTTCCACCATATCCCTTACGTCGCCGTCGAGCCTTTCTACACGAGCCAGTTCAGCAAATGGAGCACCACCGCTCTCTTCGCCGGTAGCCTTTTCCCTGTGGGCCGCCATGTAGAATTCAACCCATACTACGAGCACGAGAACAATACCAGTGGGAAGACGAACCATCCGGAAAATGCGGTTGGGTTACCACGGCCTTTGCCCGTCGATCCCACTAACTCACTCCGTGGACATTGAGAAATCCGGCTCGGGCTGGCGGTCGGCGACCGCGATAAATAGCCGCAGCAAAAGCCATAAACTTCCGTTCTAAATCCGCCAGCAGCCGCCCGTGGTATCCAATCCAAATCCCGCCAACACATAGTTCGTATTCCTAAATTCACAATCGAGTTCAACAAGTCCTCAGGTACCTGAAGGAGGGTGCCTCGCCATGCCAACTGAAGACAAAACGACATCTGCCTCGGGACTAGAAGTGAACAAGCTCCTTCTGGAACTTGAAGTCCCGTTTCCACCTGACCAAGTCCGGTGGCGGGTCACCAACACAACCAACGACAAGAAGCGCGGTCAGGTCGTGCCGTACGCCGATTCCCGCGCCTACACTGACCGGCTGAACGCGCTTTTCACGCCACAGGGCTGGACCCGCGAGTACAAGGTCCAGACGATGACCAATATCACCCGCATAAAAAAGGGCGAGAGCATCCTCTCCGGCAAGGTGCTGGTCACCTGCACGGTCACGGTCCTTGGCATTGGGTCGCATTCAGGCACCGGAGAAGAATGGGCCGACGACGATAACGGTATGACCTCAGCCGACGCGCAGGCATTCAAACGAAGCTGCTCCTGCTTTGGGCTAGGCCGCTACTTCTACGACATACCGCCAATCTGGGTCGACTTGGACCAGAACCGCCAGCCGATGAAAACGCCCGCATTGTTCGCATGGGCCCTTCCGGAGAACTGGCGCAAGGGGATGCGGCCGCCGGGCAAGAACCGGAACGGAAATGCCAACGCACCGAACCATGGCATTCGTTCGAACGGGGGCAGCAACGGCAACCATGGCCAGGCTACGAAAAGCCAAACTCGGCCAACCGATGGCGGCGGGAACGGTGACGCGCAAACCGCACAGGCTAATGGCTCGGCTGCTGGCTCCGGCGACGATCTGGACGCCCGTATTCTGGGATTGGAGAAGGCCGTCGGCACGGCGCTATTCAGAGGCATTCTGCGGGAGTACGGGCGCGTCAACCAGCCTAAGCTAATCCGCGACGCAGCCATCAAAGGGAAGGTCCTTCAGATGCTGGAGTCCGCAACGCGCGGCCTGGACCGTTTGGAAGCTGTCAGCCAACGGCTCGACCCGAACACGGTGAAGGGGCTGCTCGACAAGCTGCAAGTCCCACCGCTGGACGAGATCGCGGACATCAAAACCCTGCAAAACGTGGTCTTCGGCCTCGAAGAACTCGCCGGTTCCGACCAACACCACGCAGCCTAATCACCACTGCCACTCACGAATGCGAGGGCACACGGATACGTGTGCCCTTCGCTCGTTGAACACAGCCAGAAATGGCGTCCATACCAAAAAAAGCTCCACCACAAACATGCGGAGGCGGAAACGTGTCTCTGAAGGCAGTCGCACAAATCTCCCAGGTTCGCGGGGGCTCGCAAGCGCGAATCATGCTGGCCGATGACGGCAAGAAATATGTTACGAAGCTGATGGGCAACCCACAGTGCACAAGAGTGCTGGCCAATGACTACTTGGCCTGCAGACTGGCGCGGATGATCGGGCTCAGCGTGCCGGAGCCAGTTATTATCCTCGTGGACGACGACACAATCCGTGAGCAGGGAATTACCTTCACCCTGGCTGGACGGGCGGTTGCTGCGCGGCCAGGGCTTCAGTTTGGTTCCGCCCTGGTGACCGGTGATGTCTTGGACTGGATGCCAGGGACAATGCTTGGACGGCTTAGAAACGTGAGCGAATTCGCCGGTCTGCTCGCTTTCGACAAGTGGACTGGCAATGCGGATGGCCGGCAGGTGGTATTCCACAAGGAGCCGCAGCAGCGAAAATTCGACGCTTCGTTCATTGATTTTGGATACTGCTTCAATGCGGGCGAGTGGAGTTTTCCCGACGCGCCGCTGCGGGGAGTGTATGGGCTCAATGATGTCTATGAGCGGATCGAATCGTGGGACGACTTTGATCCGTGGTTGTCGCGGATCGAGCGATTCTCCCAGCGTCAACTGCACAGCATTGCGGACGAGATCCCATGTGAATGGTATGGCGAACGCTCCGATCTGCAACTCTTGCTGGATTGCTTGTTGGAGAGGCGCAGCAAAGTCCGGCAGTTAATCGAAGACTTCAGGACTTCCAGCAGAAACCCTTTTCCGAGCTGGAGCATGGAACGGTCGAAACCTTGCGCGACCGACGCCAGGGAAGAGCCGCTTGCGGTATGAGATCCACCCATCTTCAGCAAACCCTAGTGTGATTTAAAGCATATTTTGGCCGGGAATAAAGCATATCTTGGCCGGTGAAGGGGCAAGTGGATTTGGGCTGCTGTTGGGATCTGACGCCCTACTTTGAGATACTGAGCGCCTGGCGCGCCGCACGAGTTGCCAAACTAAGCGTCTTCCATTCGGTACAGGAGCCCTCGGGAAGGAGTTCGCGGATGCGGTTTACGGAAGGGTATACTCCTTGCCTCTGAAGTTCTGCCGCGATGGTACGTGTATCCTGAAGCAGCTTTTCACGACGCCGTTTTGTGTTCTCCGCGGCTCCCCGGCGGCATTTTTCGGCGATCATGTGACGAATAGATGGGAAGTACTTACCCATGAACCAAACTGTCACGCCCAGGCGCTTGCAGAGATCGCGCACTGATGGGACGAGAGTTTCATTGAGGGCGGCCTTTGCCGCCTTTTTCAGATCAGATCTGTACTTCTTCACGTGATTTCGGCGCCGTCTCGCAAGTAGATCGCATAAGTCAGGCTCGTGCGCTCGCAAGACGGTCGATGTTGAATAACCAAGGCGACGGCTTAATTCGACCAGGGTCGGCGCGGGGGACTCATCGAGCGCGCCTCCCAGGATCCGGCGAATGTTTAGAGAGCGGCTTCGCATTATTTGGGATACTCTCTTGCTGATTGCCGCGCACAGCGCCGGAAATTTGTGGCGAATGTATGCGTCGTTCGAGTAGCCAAGGTCAGCGGCGATTCGATGAACCGAAAGCGGTTCATCCGATTTAAGAGACTGTTCCAGGAGTTCTTTTATTCGCGGGGTTTCACAAATCCTCGCAGCCCCGGGCCTCTTCCACCAATGACTCTGGCCAGACCATCGATATCGAGCAGCGATCTTGTGGCAGAGGTCTCTGTCGGCTTGATAGAGCCTTTCAGTGTCTGCGTAGCCCATTCTCCGCGCAACGTCTGAGAGACTGCGCGGCACGGTGTCGTGAAGAGCTTTCTCAAGCGCTTGCCTGATCTCGCTCTTCTTCTGACATAGAGATACGCCCCGACTTCCAGCCCGAGCGATCGCCTCTTTGGCGGCATCTACATTTGCCGGTGCGGGGCCAGATGAAGCGACCAAACTCGCGATTGGAACATTCAAGGATCTACAAGTTCGCAGCAGATTCTCAAGCGTGGGAACAGTTGTGCCGGCCAACCAGTTTCTGAGAATGCTGGGTGGACAGCGAATGTACTCCGCCATAGCAACGACATTGCCAGCCGTAAGTTGATCGAGATACACAGCTAGGCTTGTGCGGAGCGCTTCACGGGCTCCCACCGGGTCAATCAACGGGAGCATTGCCAGCAAATCTCCTACTTGCGTAGAGGACCACGCACCGTCTTCTCCTCCTGGCGGGCCTGGTCGTTCCCGGCTACTGTCGCCGCCTGAGATACCGAGCCAACCATCGCAACGCTCACAGTATCCCGGCCGAGAAAAAACGCCCAGCGGACTCAGTGTGCGCGCACAATGGCTACAGGTATGATCAAGCGGCCGTGCGTGCAGCTGACAATTCGCTGACGCCTGGATTGACCAGATGAGCGGCTCATAAACTATCTGTCCGGCTGACCGCCATTGTTCAAAACAAAGTGCGCACCATGCCCGTCGCCGCCTAAACAAGCGGCCCGGAACCATATAGCGAAGCGGAAGAAGGGTTAGATATTGCAACTCGTGCCGATCAGTGGCGACCTCGAGCGCACGAACCCATTTCACCGCTGTCTCAGTGATGCCGTTGGGTGCATAGTTACAAGCTCTAAATCCATGCCCGCCCACTCTGGCTGCCTTGGCTGTCGGCGTGATGATCGCATCCTGTGGATGTGTAAGATCTGCAAGAACTCTGCCGACAAGGTCCCCCACGCTCACTGAGTGCGCGTCGGCTAATCGAGCCACATAACCAGTAAGGCTTTCGACCAATTCGGTGCCGACGCCGATCGGTTCCAGGGAATAGAGTTGGCTCCTTGGCGGCAAGAGTGGGCGAGATAGGGACCACGACTCAAGCAGGGGTTGCATTTGCCTCCGGCTGTCCAACAAGATCACGTATCGGAAGCCTGTGACCCGGCCGGCGATGTTTGCCTGAATGAACTTCCTGCGTGAGATCCGTCTTTGTGGGCGCCTCCGTACTCAAGCCTAATCTGCTACGAAGCCGCACCGATGCTTGGCTCCCTTCGTGCAGATTCAGTTCGCCATGTGCCGTTTCCGTGTGCATCTGTTCACATTGCGCGATAGACAAAGCCTGCGATTGAAGATTCGCTTTCGTCAACCGGTTGAGGCCCATCCGAGACGCGACAGTCGCGGCTCGCACAAGCCATTCCTTCAAAATCCCGATGCATCCGAGGCTCCTCTCATACAGGAACTCCCAATCGGCTACCAGATCAGATGAGCCCTCGAATGGAAGGGCCTTTTCGAAGGTCTTTACGATATTGATGAACATCTGCCGGTCTTCCGGATCTTCGGCTCTGTAGCGGGGGAGATGAATATCAATGCTTCGCCTGCTGAGTTGCGCATTGAGGTTTCGGAATGCAAGCAGCTCGTAGGTTCCAAGCAAAACGTGTACGGTCTTCGTTTGGTTGGCGATGGACTTGATTACGTCCAGTTGATCGAGCAGGCGGCGGCCCGACGGAATCTTGCCGAGATGCTGGGCCTCATCGATCATCACCGCCACAGGCTTGCGATACCGGATGGCCTGTTCTACGGCAAAGCGGTATTCAGTACCGGCTGCCCTCGATGGCGGCATGAACCGCATGACCGGACCAGCCTCTCTGTTCAGTTTGTAGTCGATCAGAGGCTCGTCAAGCTGATGGAGAAGGCGTTTGTAGTGATCGCGCCAATTAAAACTTCCTGATTCAGGAGCTATTGCCTCGACACTGACGACCGGAATCCGCGCTGGGTCCTGGTGAAGTTCACCCAGAAGTTCCGTTTCAATCAACTGCTCGGTCTTCATGCGCAACGTTGTCTTACCTACCCCGGTCGGGCCAAACACAAATATGAGCGAGTTCGGCTCGGCGCCATGGATCGCATTCATCAGAGTTTCTTTAGCTTCCACGAGCCGAGGATGCGCCACTGTGAAGGAGCGAAAATGGTCGATGGGTGATTCAGAGACATCTTGTTTATGAAGCAGGTCGACCGGCATCAGAAGTCTCCGTAGACTGCGGTAGCCTCAGCCTGATTGGGCGCCGATACTTCCCGCGTAGTATTGCTCGATTCTGGCTCTGTGGATTCCACTTCGGCGCCATGCGCGCGCGGAACAGACATGAGGCTATTTTGTCGAAGTGATGCGCTTTCCCGGTCTCGCAATCTCTGAAGCAGGCACTTTTCTTCCGCTTCGGCCGAGTCGAGAAAATCAGCAAGTTTGCGAGCCGTCAGCGTGAACCGTTCCCGCGAATGTAACAGGCTTCGCCGGCGTAGCTCCTTCGATGCCAACATGATTTCTTTTTCAGAATGCCCCTGAAGCACCGTATAGTGCTCGGAGTGGCACTCCGTCCAGCGGCTCTTAACAAAGGCGTAAGCAGTGCCGATATCAAAAGGATCGTACCTAACCGAGACGTCGTGATTCTCCACAGTAGGATCGCGAAATGCTTCAGCCCAGTAATACACGCGGTTGATAATGACCCCGCGCCCCGGTGAAACGTTCGCGGTGCCCCGCTGAGTTGTTGGAAGCGTCGCCAATAAGAAAGCCTGATCGTAAGGAATCGTCCTGTTCGAACGAATGCCTGTGCTTTGGAGAGCCTTGAGACATGCCTCCCGGGGAGTCTGACCGAGGGCAGGGTGTTCGATGGTGTCATATATCTCGAACAGGAACGACCACAAATAGTCGTAAAGACGCCCAAGCGGCCACCGAGCTTGGCCTGTTGGCTCGTTGCTCTTGGTAACCTGTCGAACGTTGCGCGTGATCTGTGTATTGCCGCGCAGGTTATGAATGAACTGGCTGTTCGTAGTTCCGAAGAGTCGTTCGCAGACTGAACCGAACCGGGCTTGCGCCGGGGGACGCACTTTCTTGGTGCACTCGTAGCGGGCCAAAAGCGTCTCGAAATAGGTGCTTTGGAACTCCGGCCCGCCATCGAGGACGATGATCTGGGGCAGGCGGGAATGGCGTCGAACACAGTCTCGCAAAATCATCATGCAGGACCTGTAACTAGGCGCATCGAATGTCAGGTAGAAGGCGAGACAACGGCGGGAGAATGCGTCGATGAGAACGGTCATCCACGGCCGCCCGAGTGAGCGGCCAGTATGGGAGCAGACAACCTCAACGTCCAGTTCCGTGTGATCGATGTGAGCAATCTCAAAAGGACGATCACCGTGACGGGGAGTAGTCGGCTCCAACTCGAAATAGAAGGATGAGTGAGTATATGCAGCGCGCCGTCCCTGCCGTTTCAATGTTCGCAGAAACGTCGGTCGTTCTCGCACGGCAGTGCAGAACGTAGCGTAAGTTGGCGCGATGACGCCAAGTTCATCGCACTTCCGCTTCAGCGCTGCCCACGATGCAACCTTCGTCTTTTGGCGGAGATCTTCATAGTCGTTTTCGACAAACTGCACGAGCAGATTGCGCGACTCTTCGGAAAGACGACTGGTTCTGTTCCCTTGGTCTCTTGCTTTCGCCAGCAATCCCACATATCCATTGCCGTAGAGGCTTTCTGCCGATCGATACTGCGCGATCCAGCGACGCAGAGTCCTCTCTGGAGTGAGACATGGTTCTGTACCGTGCTCAAGCCGATGTTTGACGATTGCAAAGCGTCGGTTTGCCACTGCTAAATCTCGCTCATTGGCCATTGCCAATAGCCGAAATGCTTCGCGATGTGCGCCCGACATTTCCGCGGGCGGGCTACTGATACGCCCGGCGCTGGCCCCACCCTCCTCCAGTTCGCGAGATATTTCCCTATATTCGGCGGCAACTTTGGCATTAGCAAAGAGGCGAACGTGCGCTGGTTCGGCGAGTACGACCTTACTCAGGTTCACGTACACCTCGCCGCTTGCGATCAGCGAGTAGATCACGTCTGGTTCCACAACACCGTGAACCTTCACCAGGAGATCCAACAGGGGTATTCCTGGCTCTGCTTCGACTATCGTTTTGACTGCGGCATTGACGGGCCCCGCTGTGCTCTCAGAATCGTATCGCAGGTAATCGTCGAGGAATTGCAGGTTGCGCTGGAGGTTCCAAATAACTCTAGTCGATGACCATACCCTGTAGTTCAGCCCCAATGCCGACGCGTGAGCTTCACCCGGCGGACAGCGCCAGTTGCCAACATCATCCCGAACGTAGCGGTGTGGACTCTTGATGGCCAGTTTTTCGAGATCGCCTTCAGTTTTGCACTCAACCCATCCGGCAGAGTCGTGGCGAAGAACGAAATAGTCCGGGGTATGCATGACCGACAGCCGTCTTCCACTCGCCGTGGGATAGGCAAGCGGAATTGATGGAGGCTGATCGTAATATTCCAGTACTGCGGGATCGTGCTCCATCTCCTGGACAAACGGCAATTCAACGCGATGGCTTTCAAACTGGATGGTTACGCCCATCTTGCGACTGGGATAGCGACCGGAGACATTTTGACGCCCGCCCCCAACCCGACGAGTAGGATTACGAGATCGCGCCGCAGTAATCGTTGCACGTGTTATCTCGGCTAATCCGAGTTGCAAACACCAGTCGATATAGTCTGCATTGTTGAGCACTTGCGACCTCCTCAGTTGGATCGCCCAAGGACACCCCGTGCTACTTTCGAATGCGCGAACTACGTTCGTTCTTCAGTGCTAATGCATACCTCCGGCCAGCTTCAGCCATAAGCTTTTGAAGATCTCGACCATTCTGTATCGCCTCTTTCACAGGCTCGACTAACTCGTCGGGAACATAGATCGAAAAGCGACGATCCGCATTGCGTCCATACAACGCATAACTGGAATGCCCTTGTCCCGACTCACAGAGTTGGCAGCGCTTTCGAATACAGGGGCTCTTTCGTAAGGACAGCGACCCGATGGCCACTGGCCAGAGATCTCCCACTGCCTTTTGGAACCAGCGCCTAACATCGTTTGTGGTTTCCGCTCTCGCCATGTGTATAGGTGCAAACTAGCACACATGCACACGCTATGCAAGATAAATCTCTGCGAATCGGCCAAGAAACACTTTATGCCTCCTCAGCAGAATCTGTGGGTTGATTCCGGCTCGGGTAGGCGTCCCAAGGTGTGATATAGGGCTATTTCCATCGCTTCGTAGGTACGGAAGCCATAGGATCGTCTGGTTACCACTCGAATCTTGTTGTTGAGTCCCTCGACGACACCGTTGGAAATCTCTCCCTTGGCGCGAAACCAGTTCAGCAGTAGCTCTTCGTGGGTGCGCAGCATGCGGGCGACTTTCTTCATCGGTTCCAATCGGCTGCGCATCGCCCGATAGCACCAGTAGGCAAGAAATTCTCCCGCCCAGGTCACGGATTGGTAGCTCCAGAAGTGGGAGAAGGTTTCCTTCAACTCCCAGGCGCGGGCCGTGGCCAGCTTGCTGGCCAGTAGGGCGTCAAGTTTTTGTCGGGCCCGTCCACGGACCCGATTGCCCCGGCGCAGCAGCGGCCAGCGCATGTGCTTCAGTTTCTGCGCCTGCTGCTGGCTCACCGCCCGCAGCCGTGTGCTCTCGGCGCGGCGCACCTGATCCACCGCCTGGTTCAAGTGGGTGGTGATATGGAAACGATCCAGCACGTGCAGCGCTTGCCCGGCTGCGCTCGCGATGACATTCAGGTACGGCTTCCACATGTCGCTGCAGACAAAGCGCAACCCTTGCACCACCTCCGGCCCCAGTGCCTTCAGCCCGCGCCGCAGCGTCGCCTCCGAGCGCCGTTTCCCGACCCACAGCAGGCGGCGGCAGGATGCGTCGATCTGATAGATCACGGTCAGAAAGTTCTCCGCCCGTAGCCCGTGGCCCCAATGAATCTCGTCCACGCCCAGTGCTTCCACCCCCAGCAGTTGGCGGTGGGCCAAGCCCCATTGCACGAACCATTCCACCGAGCGATATACCGATTCCCAACTGGTCTGGAATACCTGCGCCGTTTCTCGCCAACTCAGCCGCCGCGCCCAGCGGGCCAGAAAGCCCATCATGGCGCAGGTCACCGGACGTTTGCCGTCACTCCAGGGAATCTGCTCCACCACCACGCCATGCGCGGCACACTCGACCCGCCGCGGGGCGTAGCGATACCAGGTCGGGATGCCCCACAACGGCACAAACTGCCAGCGCCGTTCCGGCAGACGGTCATAGCCCGGAGCCGGTCGCTGGCACAGCGAGCAGCGCCCGCGCATACCGCCATGCGGCGTGATCCGGATCTCAATGAAGTCCGGCTGCCCTCGGTGGCAATGCATCCGTACCTCTTCGTACACGAAACCCGTAAAACGTTGTATTCGATTCAGAATGGTTTTAACCTGCAGTTGAATAGCTGGTCTCCTCGGTCGATGAGTCTTGGTTTTGGCAACTGCAGACTAATCGAGTCCGCTGGAGTTCAGCTATTCTTCGTGCCGAGAGGAAACTGGAAAGTGCACCCGTCGTCGGGGCGGTGGGAAAAGTGAAAATCCTGCCGCTGTTGCAGGATTCTCAAGCGCAGTGGGAAAGTCCTGCCCTTCGGACTTTTCCACGAAGCGGCTTTTTCCACGGCCCTCTTACCCACAAATTCTGCTAAAGAGCCCACTTTATATCCGGCCAAAATATGCTTTAAATCACACCTAGATAAGTCGCACGCCGTGGAGGAAGAAATGAGAAATGCTGGTCGACTCAAACTCGGTTACTATCCCTTGCCGGTAGAGGAAGCCCGCAACATCCGCGCCTTGCTCATGTCCTCTGCGCCTTACTCGGCCATCGATCCGTGTGCCGGCGACGGTGCGGCGTTGATAGAAATCACCAAAGACACCTACGTCCATCTGGCCGGAATCGAACTCGATGCCGATCGTGCCGAAGCCGCCAGACATAATGGCGTGACCACCACCCACGGCAGCGCGTTTGAGTGCCGTGTGTTAGCGGAAACCTCTTCGCTTCTGTATCTCAATCCGCCTTACGACAGCGAGTTTGGCCCGCACAGTAATAAGAGGATGGAGTTTGTGTTCCTGGAACACTGTTATCGCTGGGTGACCAGCGAGGGCGTGCTGGTGTTCGTTGTTCCGGCGCCCGCTGTAGGTACGTGTGCACGTCTACTGGCGAGCCAGTTCGATCGGCTTTGCGTCTTTCGACTCGAACATCCAGAATCCGTCCGCTTCAATCAAGTGGTGGTGTTTGGCAAACGAAAGAAAGCCCATCTACGTGGGGAGCCCAAAGGAGCAGAGGAGTTGCTGCGGATTGCGTATAAGCCGCAGTTGCTGCCGCTGCTTAACCAAGAAGTGAGTGAGCGTTATGCGATTCCACCCTCATCGCCCGCAACAGTCACTTGTACCGGACTGCCGCTGGATGCGATTGAGGATGCGCTGCAGCGCTCTGTGGCTATGCAGAACGCCCGTGGCATTCTTGTCCGCAAGCAGCAGAAGATGAGTGGCCGGCCTGTGACGCCGTTACACAAAGGCCACGTTGGCCTATTGGCCTGTAGTGGCATGCTCAACGGCTTCTTCGGGGAAGGCGAGACACGCCACATTGCACACTGGCGATCGGTCAAGTATGTCGACGAGTTCAACGAAGAAGGTGAAGCCGAGGGGGAGACCGTCATTCGCAAACGCGAACGCTTCAGCCATGAACTGACCCTGGCCTACGAGAGTGGCCAGATCAGCGAGTTGAAGGAGACCAAGGAGCATCAACCACGCCATGAAGTTGATTCGTAATCGCGGGGCACTTCTGCGCCCTGGTGTGGTCGCCCTTCCTCCCGTCAGTCTGATATAAAGAGGTTCTCCGATGGCACTGAGCTTCGAATGGGACAAACGCAAAGCAGATATGAAGAAACGGAACAAGAGCAAGAGCAAGGCGCGTAATTCCGACCAAATGCGTCCTGAATACGATTTCAGCAAAGGCGTGCGCGGTAAACATGCTGCGCGCTGTGCAGCCGGTTCTAACGTTGTCGTCTTAGCGCCAGACGTCGCTAGGCAATTCCAGACCGCAGACGACGTAAATGAAACTTTGCGGGCAGTCGCAAAGTTGATGGAACGCCGCAGGAAGCGGCAAACAGCGTAGGGGCAAGCAGTAACAAAGCCCGGTGGCTGCGTAGGGAAGCGCGCCCGGCTCTCGTCAGTGTGCTCAACGTGTGCGCATTGCACTCCAAAAGTGATCTCCTTTGGCGCACCGAATTCCTCGTCTCGTGGACTTACCCGTCCTGAAGTTCGGATCCCCAATCTGTGGCCGGATAAATAGCATCCAGCAAAACTTGGGCTTACCGGTACCCCTTGATGGCAAGTCGAGTAAGTTAGTGTAGTTGTGTACACACACGTACACAGTGAGGCTGAGGCATGGAAGCCGTGAAGGTTGGGATTCGCGAATTTCGAGAGAAGCTGGCGCGCTATCTGCTCGAAAGTGAAGCGCCGGTGGCGATCACTCGGCACGGCGATACTATTGGCTACTACATTCCTGCCCGACGTAAACGGGCGGAGACGGAGCGGGCAGCTCTTAAAGAAGCCGCCTCTCGCCTGCAACAAGTGCTTGCTACCGAAGGGATTTCCAAGGAGGAAGTTCTGGCGGACTTCAAGCGCTGGCGCACGGGTAAGAAGAAATGACTGCGCGCAAGTCAACCATGCAGAAACAGGCCAAAATCACCAGCAAAGGACAAATCACTGTACCGCGCGACGTTCGCCGGGCCCTTGGGGTTCAGGCCGGGGACCATCTGGTGTTCGAGAGCATTGGTGACGAGTTACGTGTGCGCGCGCTTAAGACCAAGAGTGTGTTTTCCAAGTATCGCGGCATCGGCAATCCCGGAATCAGCTCCGGACGGAGGAATATCAGCCTGTGGCTGCGCGGGTTGCGCGGATAGTGACCGCCGCGATGGACGCCAATCTAGAACGACTGCGGGAGACTTCCTGCCATGAAAAATGCCCACGAACGCTTTGGCAAACTGACCTATCGCCGGCACACGGAGAAAACGGCAACCAACCTTCGCGTTTTCCTGGATGCCTTTGTGGGAGAGGACGGAGGCAAAGCCCACTTGGTCTCTGTGGTTGGCGGCGACGTGGAGATCGGCGCCCTGGCAGCAGCGTTTGCCAACGGTGACTCATTTACCGTGGAAGATCCTTACGGTAAAGACAGCATAGTCTCGCTGGGCGAGAAACCGCTGTGCTTCCGAGGCTCCATTGTGGTTCCCGGACGGAAAAGGCCGCTGAGACATCTTGTGAGTTGCTCGCAGGAGATAGCGGACACGAACTCCGATGGGAAACTGCTTCTCATCAGCGACGACCAATCCTTCATCTGGTCTTCGCTAGTGCGGCACCACGGCCTACCAGCCACACCGGAATGGGGACCGTGGCTGATTTCGCAATTGCAATCGCAAAAGCGGATTCAGCCGCTTCTTGGATTTGGATATGCCGGAGTGGCGGTCAAGGCCAAGCGAAAAGAGCTATTGGCGCTGCTTCGGAAGGGACTGCGCAGCAATCGGCTCGCGTTTCCTGCCCAAAATGGGGCCGTCGAATGGCCCGAAATCCAGCTCATCAAGAAGACCGCCTGATTCCCGCGTGAACAAGGGCCTTCGCCGATTGCTGCGGAGAACCGACCAGGCGCGGAGGTACTACATACCCACATTCTGAACAGTTCTGGGAGGAGCTGACTTATGGCGTTGCTACAGACAGGCGACCGCATTTGTGCATCGTGCGGAGCCATCAACGGCAAACACCGGCCCGGGTGCATTGGCGACGACACTGTTGAGGTAATCAGTATTTACGGTCGCCAACAAGCAATCGAGGACGGCATCCTTGTCGATTGCGAGCAAGCTCCAATGGGCGAAATGTGCCGCCAGCTTATGAAGTGGCCGCTTGCGATGACTGCTACCGCATTTCATCGCTACGTGTGGCCTATAGATGAGGAGGCGAACCTGCCGCCAGGACAGAGTTTGGAAGGCCGATTCTGGGATGTCGTTTGGATGTTCCATGCGGCCGTCAAGGGGACAGTCCCGGCCAGACGCATTGACCCGTGCAACCTGCTGTTCGACTTCTACTGCATCGTTGTAGATCCGGCACTGTCGTCAAACGAGCGAATCGACGCGACTGCCAGGAGTGGGACAGAGGGGATGCGGCTGGCAACGCTGAAAGCGGTTTCTGGGCCTGGCGATGATGGGGAGCCAGTGATGACGTTCATGTTGCCGGAGGAGGATTGAAGGTGGTCGGTTTCTGAGCCGCAGTGGACGAATCGAAAAAGGCTGACGACGATCAACCTCCCAAATCAGCTCTGGCGTGGCAGTTGCCGGAATGATTCCAGATGCCAAGGCCCATCGGGCGTCGATGCCTCCCGGCGCAGGATGTAGAGATTGCCGTCATCTGCACGGACTTTGTGAAAGGTATCCTGCGGGCCGTACCACTGGTCCAGTACTTCCTCGACCATGTATTCGTGCCCGTCCAGCCGAAAGCGAACCGGCCTTTCGTCCGCCATCCGCCCAGAGTAGCAGTCCACTTCCAGCTTCATCTTTTCCATTCTGACGCAAGGCGTCACACTCGCCACTCCGTTCACGAAACCAAGTAGAGCGCGACCAATGGCACCAGATTAAGCAAGATTATCCCGATCTTGTAGACAGAAAGGCCCGCGTAATGGAGCGCATCGAAGGTCTCAACTGAGAGCTTGAACCAGCGGGTATGCATTCCGTACATCCAGTTGTGGGCGAAGACAAAGACGCCGAACCAGACGAACAGAACCAAGTAGTTGAGACCAACACACCATAGAAGAACGTGCTTGAGATCAATCGTCGTCACAACACACCCCCAATGACCAAACGCAAGAAACTACGGCGGACAAGGTCGGCTTGATCTATTCCTAATTCTATTCCCGCATTTCAGAGTGACCCACTGTCTCGAAGGAGCCTCTTTGTTTCTTTCAGGCGCGATCACCGCGTCGCCTTCATCCTCGGCGAATGACAAGTCTTTTCACACCTCCCGTCTGGAGAAATCCATGCAGAGCCTAGACACAATTCACGACTACTTAAGGACACACACCGAAGAAATCGGAAATAGAATTGTGTCATCTTACCCAGCCCTGCACGGCGTCGACGAAGCCCCTTCTCCGCTGCTTTCCGGGATGGTGCGTGTTCCATATCCAGCCCAAACCCTGGCGATAATGGGTGTGAGCAAGCGTTGGCTTTCTGCGCGCAACGCTAATGTCGTGGCGGAGTGCGGCTCTGGCAAGACACTCATTGCTCTCGGAAGCATGCTGGTTCATAGCGCTGGCAGGCCATATTCGGGCCTGGTGATGGCGCCACCGCACTTGGTCGAGAAATGGGCGCGGGAAACCTTCTTAACACTGCCTCAAGTGCGGGTGTTTCTCATCGACGACATGCGCAATGGCGGCGATCCGACACAGCCGC
>Ga0207926_1000102_pt1 | contig 44012 bp, 44 predicted proteins | sample NGESurdeep072012_8_FD_184454 | JGI IMG/M metagenome (GOLD analysis project Ga0207926, IMG submission 184454) | Arctic peat soil microbial communities from Barrow, Alaska - NGEE Surface sample 210-1 deep-072012 (SPAdes) | ecosystem: Environmental > Terrestrial > Soil > Wetlands > Peat ...
GCGGGCCGGCGGCGTAAGAAACCTGACCCGCGTCGAGCTCCGGCCGCACGTGGAGCATGAAGGCGGCGTCGACCTTCGGGTCGCCGAGCACGCCGTCTTCGATCATTCGGGCGGCGCCGGCCCCGCCTTCTTTGGCCGGCTGGAACATCAGCTTCACGGTGCCCGCGAACTGCGACCGCCGCTCCAGCAGGAGCTGCGCAGCGCCCAACAGCATCGCGGTGTGGGCGTCGTGCCCGCATGCATGCATCACGCCGGGGATCTCGGAGGCAAAAGGAACTCCCGAGCGTTCCTCGATCGGCAGCGCGTCCATGTCCGCGCGAAGCAGGACGCACGGACCGTCACCGCCCTCGCCTTTGATCTGGGCCACCACACCGGTCTTGGCGAGCCCGGCGCGGAACGGGATGCCGAGGTCACGGAGGCGGGCCTGGACCAGTGTCGAGGTCTGCTCCTCCTCGTACGCCATCTCGGGATGGGAGTGGATGGTGCGGCGGTCGGAGACAATCCTCGGTCCCAGCGCGCGAGCCGATTCCAGCAACCCCCCAGAGCTCACGACCAAGAACTATAAGGTGGGCCTAAAGCGCCCAAGCAACGGCCTGCGTACCTGAGGAACGGCCGGTGAGTCATTGCAGCAGAGCGAGACCGCTCGGGGTCACGCTGCGGGACGGCAGAGACTGGGGTCCGGTTCCCACCTGGTTGGTCGCGCTCACATAGAACGTGTATGAGGTGCCGTTGGCCAGCCCTCCGACGATAACCGTCTCCGCGGTGGGCCACCCACTGACCGTCACAACCTGGGCGATCGTCGATTCCGTGTACACCGTCACCGTGTAGGACGTGACTCGAGAGCCTCCGTCCCAGGCCGGAGCCGACCAGCCAACTGTGGCCAGCCCCGGCCCGGGAACCACCTTGACCGCCGCCGGCGGGTCGGGCACCTCTGGCGAGACCGGTCCTGTTGCTCCGATGACGCTCAAGTACGGAGCCGCTTGACCGGTCGCGCTCCTAAGAGTGTTCCAGCTGCCCGCGCCAGACAAGGTTCCGGCGGCTCCGTCTTCCGACAGGACACCTATGAACTGCATTGGCTGGAGCCCGACGCTATCGGCGTAGCGGTTAAGGCTTTGCCATTCGCCTGCCATCACGGCCGTGTAGATCTCGGGCATGGGGCAGGCCGGCGCCGCTTGCCAGGCGACATAGTAGACAGCGCCCGCCGACCATCCGGGTTCATTGGGTACGTAATCGCCGTAGTCGACCATCAGCCCATCCCGGCTTGCCAAGCACGGCTTGGACGCGCCCGACGCGGCCGCGTAGGCGTCAACCCAGGCGCTGGTGGTCGGCCCGTCGTACCAGTTGTCGTCGCTCGACTCCTCGATGTCGTTGCCGGCCCAGGTTGCAACCGGTGTAGAGAGACTCCGCGCAACCGCCGCGATCGGACTGATGACCGACCCGAACCATGCCTGGCCGTGCAGCGACATCTCCGCCGGGGTCAGGGCGTAGCCAGGTACTGCCGCCGTCAGGCTGTTGCTGGTGCCCGCCACCAGCACATAGCTGGGTGAAGCGGAGCGATTGGGATTGGTCTCATAGCCGCGCAGCCAGGCCTGGGCCAGGATCACGAGCGTGGTGTCCGGCGTGCAGCCCTGGCTGTTGAGGAGCTGGGTGCCCCATGCCAGTGTTGCCGGCTCGAAACAGGGGGCTCCGAAGTCGAGGATCGTCATGCCACCCGCCGGCGGGACCGTTTCGTTTGCAGCGTCGTAGTAGAGGGGGCATTCGGTGGTCGCGCTCAGACCGCACACGTCGATGTACGAGCCATACACATAGAAAGACGATGTAGCCGGCGGATCGCCTGCACCATCGGTTGCAAGCAGCGGCCCGCTCCGCGCGTAAGAGGTCAGCTCCCCGACTGGGTGCTGCCGGCCCGCCTCCACGACCATCTCCGCGCTCTTGCCCCTCCGGGCGTCCGTCCCGGCCACGACGATGGAGGTTGGCCCCCTCATCCAGCATCTGGTCGGATGGATGATCAAGCTGCTTACAGGAACGTCCAGGCATGAGGCGGACCCGTTCCACTCGACCTGCTGGATGCCGTGTGAAATGTGGCCGGAAAGCAGCAACGCCAGCGCGGTGACCGAGCCGATCAGCGCCAGACGTCGAGTCCGCGATCTTGCCGAGTTTGTGTACAAACGGGCAAATTTTGCCGGAATGGCGCCCGGGCTGAGGTGCACGGAAATTGCGTCGTCGATGTCTCGACGAGCTTACCGGCCCGAGAACACCCGCACCTTCTCGAAGAGTTGCGACAAATAGGCACCCATTATCAGGAGCATGAGCCGCTCTGCCCGCCTCAGACGCTAAGGACGCGCGCGCAGGCAGATTGATGTGCCAGCTGGTCGCCTCCTGTCTGGCACACGGAGTAACTCGACCGGCCTGTAACCGTTGTATCTACGGGCGATGCCTTGATGGAGCCGTGGGGCGAACCGCTCGGTTACTTCAATTGGCCCGATGCGAAGGCGCTCGGCCTCATCACAGTTTCCTCACAGTTTTGCCAGCACTCCTCGCGATTGCGGCCGCCCTCGCTGTGCTTGAGTTGAGGAAACGAGCTCCCAGCTAGTCGCAGCGCCCAAGGTGGAGAAGGGTTGTCCCGGATTAGACGCTCGGATTTACGATCTGGTGGGCCGCGGTGGACTCGAACCACCTACCTCCGCATTAGATCGGGCCGGGCGCCTTACCCTTCGCTGCAGTAGTTTGCCGGACCTATTCCCCAGCCGCGCCCCGCTCCAGTTACGCTGAACGTCCAGCTGCCATACGAGTCAACCACGAAGTAGAACGTTCCGCCCACGTGGTTGTGGACGACGCCGTGATTCTGTGCACCATGCTGGGTAACCCCCTGATTCTCAGGCGAGACCTGACAATCCGACAGCTGTTTGACGGCCAGACGGAAGTCACATTGATCGAGCGTTGGATATTGGCTGCCGAGGCTCGACGAGCAGTCATAGGACCATCGGAGATCCCAGTTGCCGTTCGCCGTGAAAATTTCCGTCGTCTCACCGCCTGGTCCGGAACCGCTCTGGTCCACCAGGACCCCGCGCTCGCGGTAGATATAGGTGCCGGCGAGGATCAGCGCAATCAACGCTCCGAGTGCGCCAAGAGCGATCAGCGCCAGCCGGCGAGGCCCTACCCGCACATCGGTGGAACGTCTTAGAGGCTGGTGGGTTACGAACATCCAAAGCGGAGATCAGGGCCAGGCAACCGCGGTGTTGTGTGGCTTGGGCGGCTGTGATTAACCAGTAGGAGCGGGAATCTGATGAGCGCGGGCGTCCATGTTCATGACTGCCTTCTTCATTTCGTCGATTCCCAAGGAACCTGCGAACGTCAACACGAAGGCGTTCCTCTGCCATGTCCCAAGACACGAACCAGCGCCAGATTGACTGGAGCCCTGGGGGGTCCCGCACGCGAGAGTCGAGTTCTGCCCCAAGCCCCAGTCGACGCATCCATGCGCAATCGTGCAGTCTGACGATCCCACAAACGCCTTAAACCCGGCCACCGCAGCCGTTTCGGTATCGAACTGGAGAACCCAAGTAAAGGCATCACGGCCGGACGGCGGTAAGTTGCATGCACTCGAACCATCCGCATAGACAGTGGTCCATACATCGGTAGCACCGTATGGATACGTAGCTCCGCCCTTGTCCTGTGGACGTCCCGATACAGGGCACTGTGTCAGGCCCGGGGGGAGGTCACTGCCCTTCAGGGAAACCCTCTCGGCAGACGATTCCCCGAATCCAGAAAGGGACCCGCTCGCGTGGTAGACGTAGGCGCCCACCAGAATCAGCGCGATCAATGCTCCGACTGAGCCAACAGCGATCAGCGCCAGTCGGCGAGGACCGTCCCGCATATCGGTGGAACGTCCAGGAGGATCATGGGTTACGAGGGTCCACGTGAGATGTGCGAGCTCTGGTGGCCCGCCGTGGACTCGAACCGCGTACCTCGGCGGTAACAGGCCCTGGTTTCAGCGGCCTGTGCGTTTCCAGAGCCACGAATCTAGCCCATTCGGCCTCATTGGGGCATGTGCACCTGAAACCTGCACCAATGATGGCCGGACGATCTGGATCGTGTCCGCAACAGCCTTCTCTGATTACTTCCCGGGGAAATTGTGATCCAGCTGTGATCCATCGCCATCGCTGCATGAGCCGTGACGCCGGGATCGTATTCAGAAATTGGTCGGGGGCCCGGGATTTGAGCCCGGGGCCTCACGGTCCCGAAATCTAAGCGCTCTCGTCCACCGAGATCGATTTCGAGGGTTTTGAGATCGATTCGCGACCTCGAGCATTTCATTAGACCGGTTTCGAGATGTTTCAAAGCCTCGGATTACTACATGAACTACTACATCCGAAGGCCACAGATTCATGTCAGCGGGCTCAGGTTGCCCTCCCCCATCCTCCATAAGAGGACGCGCGCGAAGAAGGCCGGCATATCAACGGCGACGTTTCCACCCCCCGCCAGCTAGCCCTGCGGCTCTGCGGCCCAGCGGCGCAGCCGCCAGGTCATGTAGATCGCGACCAGGATCGGGGACATGAGCAGTAATAGAAACACCGTGATTTCCGCTGCTCCTATCAGGTACTGCTGCCAGACCGGCAGGGCCATCACGCCGGTGCACGTCTGGGTGTAGGGCCCACCATTGACGGAGCCTCCACCACATTCGGACATCGGGCCGAGCACCAGTAGCGCCGGCAGACCGAAGACGATGAACAGGTAGCCGCCCGGGGGAACGAGCATCCCGATCAACTTGTCGCGCACGTTCCAGGCGGGGGAGAGCCACAGCAGGATCACGCCGGCGGGCCAGATCAGGGGCGTCAGCACCAGTGCGAGCACCTCGATGGGGCCGATGCGTCTCGCAGGCTTCGGCATGGTAACGGTCTCGCCATCGTCGCGGGCGGCGTCCGCGACCTCGGCCGGGTCGCCGATCCGCTCGAGCAGGTTGCGAAGGTCCGCGTCCGACTCGTCGGGGATCTGGCTCCGCTGCTCGGCGATGTGCTTGGAGATCTCATCGAGGATCTCCTCGCGCCGCCTCTGGGGCACGCCCGCGAGCAGCGAGTCGAGCCGGTCCAGGTACTCGTGGACGAGCTGATCGGCGTGGGGCGCGCTCATCGTTGCTTTCCTCCGGGTTCTCCAAAAATAACGTCGACAGTTCCTCGAAAGCGAACCCACTCGCGCTGGAACTCCACGACCGCCCGCTGCCCCGCCTTCGTGAGGCGGTAGTAGCGGCGCGGCGAGCCCGCCGGAGCCTCGCGCCACTCGGTATCGACGAGGCCCTCCGCTCGCATGCGGCTGAGCAGCGGATAGATCGTGCCTTCGCTGGTCAGCAGCCCGTCCTGGCTGCGGAGCACCTGGATGAGCTCCCCGCCATAGCGGGGCGTGTCGCGCAGCATCGCGAGCACGCAGTACTCGATGACGCCCTTGCGCAGCTGCGTCGCCAGGCCTTCGATCGGCACAGCAGGCAATGTAGTGCATAGAGCCTTGCAATGCAAGGACGGTACGCCGGCCTTTGACGCGCTGGTCGGCCCCCTGATCGATCCAGCGTTGTGACCCAGTTAGCGATAGCCGACGCTTATCGCTACCAACGCCAACGGGCCGATCAGAGTGCGGTCTGTGCCCGACCAGCTTCTGTATCGCGCCGCGCTCGCGGGAACCAAAATGCAATCCGCGGGTGCACGCGAGCCAGCCAAATCGCAGTGAATAGGTCTGTGAAAAAGCACTCTGCCGTGTGAACTGAGTGGGGACGCAAGTTGCCAACTCCCAATCGCAGGGCTGGTAGGCGCTGCCCCGAGGTCGCACGGCCAAGATCGAGATGGCACGGCTGGGAGTCATCTCGGTGCCCTGGACCACCCCCCCCAACATCTCGAGGTCCTGCCAGAACTGGGTCGGGAGATGCTGCAGAGGCGAATGTCTCAGGGTCTAGTACATACCGCTCGCCACTGCACCACCCTGCCTTCCCTGCGGCTGCGTGCCGAGTTCGGGGCCTTCACCGAGAGGTTGTCGACGTAGATATCCCATTCGAGTCCGCTGGAGTCGGGCTCGCCCGTAATAGACGAGAGCCAAGGACCCATGTCTTCCCACAGAAGCACCTTCAGGCCGGCGGCTTCGATCTTCTTGCGGTAGTTGTCGGGCTGCTCGAGGAAGCTCAGCTCCGGCCGATCCGCCCAAGGGAGCGGGAAGTAGAGTGGCTCGGCGACCGGTCCCGCCATGACCTCCATGAATGCAACCTTTCCTCCAGGCTTGAGCACTCGACGCATCTCTTTGAACAGGCTACTTTTGTCTTCGATGTTCATGAATGCGTTTTGCGCCCAGACCAGGTCGAAGGCTTGATCATCAAAAGGAGTGTGGAGCGCGTCTCCCTCCCGAACGTGGACCAGAGATTCGAGGCCGGTGAACTTCGTCAACGCCTCGGCGACTTCACAGTATTCCGGGGTTATGTCTAGGCAGGTGACACGACAGTCGACGTGTGTGGCGAGCCAGCGTCCAGGTCCGCCCAGCCCGGCACCGACATCCAGGACGGTGCTCCCAGGCGCCAGGTCGGCGGCCGCTGCCAGCGCCTCTGTGGCAGCACGGCCACCGGGATGAAAGTGGTCAAAGTCGCCGAGGTCGTCTGACGACGCACCTTTGGGAAAGGCCTGACGAACGGCACTCATGATGCGCTCCACAAGACCACGCTGCCCGTACTGCCCCGCCACTGACCGGACCGTTTTCTCGCTCATTTGTCCGAGCGTAGTGGAATTTTGAAGCACGGTCCACTGGATTTCGGGACTGTGACGCGTTCATCCCCACGCTGAGCCGTGCTTTCCGGGTGACTTTCAACAGGGCAAACTTGCGATGACCTCTGAGCAAGCGGTCGCTTGTGTCCCGATCTGCCTTGCTAGCTATAGGCAACCAATCTAGGCGGTCTCGTCTACCGAGACCGTTTTCCAGGGCTTTGAGCTCGATTGGCGGCATCGCGCATGCCTACTAGACCGGTTTCGAGCAATTACACAGCCTCGGGTTACTACATGAACTACTACACGACATGCTCTTCTTCGTGCGACCCGACGGAGACAAGGTCAAGAGGACGCCGATCCTCGTGCTGGGGCGGGGCCGCCGACTGGAGCATCAGCCACGCTGACGTCGCGAACACGGCAAGTCTTTACGGTGCCGAGACCACCAGCTTCGCCGGGCAGTCTCATGACCAAGGTCTGAGCCTCAACGAGAGGTATCTATCGGTCAGTGGCTCGGTTGGTGAGAGCTCAAGATCCGAGCGAACGCGAATGCCAGGAAGGTGCCAAGCGCGACCGTGGAAAGCACGACCGGTGCTCCGCCCAGGCCGGTGCGAGCCACGGCGACACCGATGGCGGCAGGGATCAGGGCGCCGCCCAACATCGCGCCTGGAAAGAGCCAGGAGGTGGCGCGCGCGTCACGCGGTAACAGCTTGGCCAGCCAGACGATGCCGGTCGGAAAGATAGGTGCCATGACGAGACCGGCGACGACATATGCGATTGGAGCCGCGCGCCCGGAGACGGCCGCCAGCAACGAAAGTGCGCCGAGCGCCGACGCGGTAGTCACGATCACCCACTCAGGGATTCGCGAGGGAAGTACGGCGACGAGCAGGCGGCCAAGTCCGAGCGCGAGCCAGAAACCGGAGGTCAGCGCAGCCGCCGACCCGGACCCCAGGCCGATCGACTCGAGGTGTGAAGGGGCCCACCCGCCGACGCCGGCCTCGGTGCCGACATACAGCGTAAATGCGAGGACGAAGATGAGGATCAGGGCGTTGGGCCGTCCGGTGGTTGCCCGAACGGCAACCGGAAGACGGCCAGGGATTCGAAGAGTTTCTGGGATGAGGGCAATCGCGAGAACCGCGCCCCCGATATAGAGCAGGGTGAAGTGGTGCTCGCCGAGAACGGTCACGAGGATGGGACCGAGCACGGCACCGATCCCGAAGGACCCATTGAGCATGTTGAGCACGGCCGATCTTCTCTTCCCTGCGCTGTGAGCGACGACCTGGTTCAGCCCGATATCGAGGGCGCCAAAACCCACGCCGACGACAAAGACCGCAGCCAGCAACACGGGCCAGGTCGGCGCCAGCGCCACGAGAGCGCAGCCGAGCCCTAAAAAGCCCAGCGCTGCGACGAGCATATGACGATTCGGAAACCGCTCCATGGCGCGCATCGAGCCCAGGACACCGACCACGGCGCCTGCGAAATGGGCGCTCAACACACCGCCTGCGATTGGCAGGGTGACCGAGAACCGATGGGCGAAGAATTCGAGCAGAGGGCCGTAGGCGGAAGCGACCACGCCGATCAATAGAAACGCGGCAGCGATCGCCGCCAGGGCTGTCCTGGACAGAACCGTGCGCTCATCGAACTCGGTCATCGCGTTTGCCGTCACCGATCCTTCCGGATCAGCACATTAGATCTTCGGCTAGCCCCCCCGACGCGCCGCCTCGACGCCGAGCTCTCGAGCGAGCGATGATGTTTCTGCCATGGCCCCTCTGCTCCCTGGAAGTGCAGGCTCACCGCCACGTCTGCGGGCGCTTCTGGAAACGGCGCGACCGGTGCTCGCTCCGGGCTGCTATGACGCCCTGGGCGCCCGCTTGATCGAGGAGGCCGGCTTCCCGGCCGTCTACATGACAGGCTTCGGGACCTCGGCCGGGCTTCTAGGCCGGCCGGACGTCGGCCTGGTCTCGATGTCGGAGATGGTCGACAACGCGCGCCGGATCGTCGAGGCCGTCGACCTCCCGGTGATTGCGGACGCCGACACCGGCTACGGGAACCCGATTAACGTCCTTCGCACGGTGCGGGAGTACGAACGAGCAGGCGTGGCGGCGCTCCACATCGAGGACCAGGTCGCGCCAAAGAAATGCGGCCACATGGAGGGCAAGCATGTGGTGCCGGTGGCCGAGATGGTCGAGAAGGTGCGGGCTGCGGTCGATGCCCGCGCTTCTTCTGACCTGCTGATCATCGCCAGGACCGACGCGCGCGCGGTGGAAGGGCTGGACGCTGCCATCGAGCGCGCCGCCCGCTACCGGGAGGCAGGTGCAGACGTCCTGTTCATCGAGGCACCGCAGTCGGTGGAGGAGATCCGGGCGATCGCCGCGGCGTTCCCCTCAGTGCCTCTCCTTTTCAACTACGCCGAAGGCGGCAAGACACCGCCCATCGAGCACGCCCTGCTGGCCGAGCTCGGCTATGCGATCGTGATCTTCCCGATCGCAACCCTGCTGGCGGCGACGAAGGCGATCCGCGCGGTGCTGGCGAAGATCCGCGCCGACGGTTCGCCGATCAACGTGCTGCCCGACCTGCCTCGCTTCGCGGAGTTCCTCGACTTGATCGGTCTGCCCGAGATACGTGAACTCGAGCAGCGCTACAACCATTCAGAGCAGGAGGAGTGAAATGAGCAACACATACAACAAGCCCACCATCACTACAGAGCTGGCGCACAAGATGATCGCGGGCGCCGAAGCGAAGGCCAAGGCGATGGGCCACCCCTTCGTGATAGCTGTCTGCGACGAGAGCGGCGTTCTCAAAGCCCTCAGCAGGATGGACGGGGCGGCCCTCTTCAGCGTTCAGATCGCCCAGGACAAGGCCTACACAGCAGTCGGCTTCGGCCTTTCGACCGACGGCTGGCACGACTTCATCAAGAACGATCCTCCGCTGGCCTTGGGCGCCGTCGGCGGAATCGATCGGTTGGTGATCTTCGGAGGCGGCTACCCGATCAAGGCCGGCGACGCGGTCATCGGGGGCATCGGCGTCAGTGGCGGCCACTACACCCAGGACATGGAGGTCGCCCAGGCGGGCCTGGCGGTCCTCGGATAAATTGCGGCGGCGAGGGCCGGCACGAGCAGCCGGCCCTCTGCCGGCAGCGGGCCTGTCACGTTGCCGACGCGAACGGTGGTAAGGGCGCAGTAGACGGCGAACAAGGCGATTATCAGCGCCGTGACCGGGCCCGCAAGAACGTCTGCCCCAAACGTTTCGAAGCTGCCCCCGACCGTTGCGCGCGCGGTGCCCAGATTGGATACTCCCGTCCTCTCGCCGGCTGGCTCAGCCAGCTACCGCGAACCATTACTCACGCGGGCGGCCAGTGAGCGAACGCGTTGCACTCGATCGAGAGTGATACGACGAATCCAAGCGGCAAGGAAAAGGAGTCCGACCCCGACAGCAAGGATGAGAGGCTGGACCAGCCAGTAGAGGTTGCCTTGTATGGTGGTAAGCCCGGGACCACCATCGAAGCTGATCACGCCGGGATGGGCCAGATACTGAGTCTGGGCGGTCAGAGCGACATACCAGGCCGTCACCGGCAGGACGAATACCGGCCAGCGACGCCCCAAGGCGAGACCTGACAGGAACGCCAAAGCTGGCACAAAGATCAGGGTCACAATGATTGCCTCCTTGACTAGCTACCGAGTAACGGTCTACTCTGCACCGTAGAGCAGGCGCTTACTCTGCACTAGAGAGCGCTCTGTGTCAAGGAGTGATGAGGCAAACCCGGTCCGAGGCCCGACGCACACTCAACGAGCTCGCCCGATTGCGCTCTGATGGCGAGCAGCGCCTCAAGGAGGTGTGGTTCCCGCTCTACGCCTTTGGCGCCATTTATGTCGGGATGGCGCCAGCAGCGTTGCTCATCCACAGGGATCACCTTGCCCCCTACTTTCTTGTCTGCCTCATCATCGCCTCGATTCTCACCGCACGCCACTACCGGTCACGGGGCAGGAAGGGAGGGGTGGAGACATCGGTCCTACCTTGGCTGATCACATCGATCTTGATGACGATCGGGGGCGGAGTGGCGTCGGTGACCGGATTCATCATCGGGTCGGAGTTCTTGGACACGGCGGGGCCCTTCCTGGTCGTTGCGGCCTTCTTCCTCGTCTTTTCCGCGGTCATCCAAAGCCGAATCCTCCTTGTCGATGCCGTTGGAATCGCTTTCCTGAGCACAACCTCGACCTTCCTTGCCCGCGGCAATCTCCGAATCGCGATTGAGGCGGTCCTGGTTGGAACTCTTCTAATCGCATCGGCATCTTTCCAACTGCTGAAGGCGAGGTATCACGCATGACCCACCCTACCGAACGGCTCGATGACGACGTCCATCAGCGTGTTCGCCTCGGCGTGCTTGCGCTGTTGAGCGGCGTTGCCCGGGCGGACTTCGTTCATATCAAGACAACGCTCGCGACCACCGATGGAAATCTCGGGCGCCATCTTCAGGTGCTCGAGGACGCTGGTCTGATCAGCATTGCAAGGGTCCTCGAAGGTCGCCGCCCTCGAATGTGGGTCAAAATCACCCGCAAAGGTCGCGTAGCTCTCCGTGCCGAAGTCGACGCGCTCAAGGAAATCGTCGCGATGGTGGACGAGCCATTAAATGACACTCGGTTCCGCCCTGGCTCGATCATCGTCAACCCATCGTCGGCATGAATCCGCTCTAGGGTGAGCGCCTCAGTTGGATGGCCTACGTCCGGTCTTGCAGGCGCGCGGTACTCTGATCGGCTTTTGCCGCCCTTCAGCTGGTTACGTGAGAACTGAATACGTATATAGCTCGCCTTGCCCAGCCGCACGACGATTTCAACTCACCCCTGGAGCCAGAGTCGACTTCAACATCACATCGGTCGGGCTTCGAGAAGCCCGACCAGAGCCTTTATGAACTCGGCCGCTCGAGCCCCGTCGACCATGCGGTGGTCGCAACTCAGGCTCAAGAGGAGTGTCGGCCTCACGACCACCGACCCCTGGCGTGCCACCACTCGATCGGCGATCCGGCCTACGGCCAGGTTGCCTGCCTGACCCTCGGTGAGGATCGCTGTGAAGAGGTCGACGTCGTACATGCCGAGGTTGCTGACCGTGAAAGTGCCTCCCGACAGGTCGGCCGCTCGCAGGCGGCCGGCCCTCACGCGCTCCACCACCTCTTTGCGCCGCGCCGCGATCTCCTCGACGGGCATGCGGTCGACACCGTGGATGACTGGAACGATCAGGCCGTCGGGAACGGCAACCGCAAGTCCGACGTTCACCTCCGGTGCCTGGCTGTTCATCCGGGGATGCGTGACTAGCGCCTGGCCGACGCACCGCAAGACGAGATCGGTGTAGGTGACGCTGGCTGGTGCGTGCCGGCGTTCCTCGCCGTTCAAGGTACTGAGCGGCCTCGTCAAGGAGTTTGGCCCGGACCGCGTGCTGGGCGACCGGTCGAAAGCAGGACTTTCGACCTTCCGCGGTTCGATCTCGCCCGACGATGGTCAAGACACTCCTGGCGTAAGGTCCGAACTACCCGTTCCGCGACAGAAATTCGCCAGCGGCGCCCCGATAGGGCGTTCGGATATCTGTGATGCCAGCGCCGACCAGATTGCTCTCGAAGTCATCGCCATACACCTTGTCCCGGCCATGGTGAGGTATCGCGGTTGTCGACCCCAGGCGGTCGGAGGGACTCACACGCCGCGACCCAAGCTTCGCCGGGTTTGCGTTCACACGCCCGCTCGAGTTTTGACGACGAAGGGCGAGGCTATTGCTGACGTTGTTATGGCAGGTGGTCGACACTCTGTGGCGTGCAGGCTGCATTCAATGCCACCGTCCTCAAGCACGTCGCCACCGAGATACGCAACATCAAGGTCGAGTATCGCGGCGTGGTTTCGGAGGAGTCCGTTGAACTCGTCGCACGGGAATCGCTCCAAAACCTCGCCGATTCGAGAGTTCCGCAGTTTGTCCCCCTGTTCGTTGGCCGCTTTACGCGCCAGCGACTGCAGGAGTTGACCGGGTTCCGTCCCCGCGTCGGGATGCGAAAGGAGTTGTATTCAGATGAGTCGATTCAAGATCGGCGTCGTACTGGGTAGTGCGGCAGTTTACTTCTTCGATCCTCAACAAGGTGAAGATCGGCGACGGCGCGTGCAATCGCTTTGGCACGAGAATCGTGACACCGCCCGCGAGGTTGGAGGTGGAGTGTCTAAAGCTGCTGAGTCGATGCGGCCATTGGCCCGGCGTATGAGGCGCGGCCTCGAGCAGAGGAACTGGGCCGAAGACGCCGGCGCGAGCTGGGCGCCTGCCGTGACGGGCATTGCCGCTGCCACCGCGATTGGGGCTGCCCTTGTTTATTTTCTCGACCAAACGAGTGGGCTCGTTCGGCGGCAGCGCGTCCTTACGTTCTTGGCGCGAAAGCAGGACGCTTTTGAGGGGGGATTTCGTAGCGTCCAGGAGGCCGCCAAACACGCGGTGAGCGAGGTGTCAGAGGCTGCTGAGAACGTCATGGCGATGGGTCGCGGCTGATTCTCCCCTAGCCTAAAGGCGGCCCTCCGACTCAGAATCTAAATTTATCGCAGTGAGACTCTCGGGCGAAAATCGCGTGTTCGCTATTCTCGTAGTCTTCGTCCCGGCAACACTGGCCAGTAGTTGGCTCAAGTGGCCTCCCTCCGTTCAGTTCTTTCTCGCCGTTGCGGCTGTCATCCCGCTTGCCGGCTTGATCGGCTCCGCGACCGAGGAACTGGCCAACCGTCTGGGCGCCCGAACCGGCGGCCTGCTCAACGCCACGTTCGGCAACGCGCCCGACTTCCTGGTTGGCTTCTTCGGCGTCCAGCGCGGCCTGATCCCGCTTGTCAAAGCGACTCTAATCGGTGCTCTCATCAGCAACTCCGCCCTGATCATGGGTCTCTGCTATATCTCCGCCGGGCTCATCCACGGCAAGCCTAAGTTCCGCCGCGCCGAGGCTGGCCACCACTCCGTCCTGATGCTTCTAACGGTTGCTGCCGTGCTCTTTCCCTCGTCCGGGGCGATGGCCATCTGTGGCGGGACGCAATGCACTGAGGGCGGCGCCGCCCAGCAGGTCCAGGTCCTGAGCATCGGCATTTCAGCTGCCCTTCTCGTTGCATATGTCGGGTACATCGTCTTCTCCATCTTCGGTGTCGAATCCTGGCGGCGCCCGAAGGCCGCGGCGACCCCTCGGAAGGTGGCTTCAGGGACATGGCCGACCTGGCTTTCGGTATCGGTGCTGGTAGCCGCGACGGGGCTTCTGATCCCAATCGTGGACATCCTGACCGGCACGGTCGGCGCGGTGACCAAGGTGCTCGGGTGGACGGACGTCTTCGTCGGTATCGTGATCGTCGCGAACGCCGGGAATGCGGCCGAGGCCTACGCGGCGATCAGCGCAGCCATCCGGCGTCGCGGGAGCCCGGGTGGCGTGGGAGAGGACTCGGGTCTCGATCTTGCCCTCGGCATCGCCTCCGCCTCCTCGATCCAGATCGCCACGTTCATCCTGCCACTGGTCGTCCTGTTGAGCCTGTTCTTCAACCCGATGACGCTCGTCTTCGGGTGGGTCGAGATCGCCATCCTCGGGCTGATGGTCCTTGTCTTCAACTACATCGCCCACGATGGAGAGAGCAACTGGTTGGAGGGCCTCCAGTTGGTCGTCCTATACGCGATGGCGGCGATCGTCATCTTCGTCCTGCCATCGACTGCGTTTAGCGGGTGACCTCTCGCCACCGGCCCACTTAAAAGTGACGGGCGCAAGGGAGCAAGATGCTTCAGCCTGCGCTGTCCTCTTGGGGTCAAGCTCGTGGACGAAGTCAGCTAGCTGTTCTTGGCATGCCCCTGGAGTAGGGCGAGGATCTTGTTCTGACCCTCGAGGATCTGGATTGACTGCGCTGCCAGCGTGTGGATGGCCTCCAATGTTTCGTGATCGGTTTCTGCGCGAGCGTCGCTCGCGGCTGCCTGGACATTCTGGCCGACCATAATGGCGACCATCGCCAGGGCCTGGAAGATGCCGCCGACTATAAGCAGCATGAGCGCGAACGGGTAGGGGTCGAAGTTGAGCAGACCCAACTTCGAGAGCAGCATCCAGCCTCCGATGAATACGATCAGGACGTAGAAGAACCACATGTTGCCGACGCCGTTGGTGATCAATAAGGCGAGCCACTTGTTGAACCCCCTGTGGGGATGCACGTCGTTGTTACGGACCAGCTTGTGTTTCATGCGGCGCAGCATCCACCAAACGGGGACCTGCGCGCCAGACGGCGTGAGAAACATGAATGCTGTACTGCTGTCAACCACTGCTCGACAGCGGGCTAAATTCCGAATGTGAAATTGGCTCCGGGACAGGGATTCGAACCCTGAACCTTGCGGTTAACAGATCGCTGCGGCCCGTCCAGAAATGGCGTCCTGACCATCCCGGCCATTTGCGAAACCATTTGATTGGATTGGGGACAGTTCCGACATCGCCAAGGCAGAGACTGTGGGGGACGTGGCAACAATCTCATCGCTATCCACGGCACGGATAACCGCTGGATCAAATACACCCGGATCCGTTCGACCCATGGATGTATTTGTGTAGAAGCGCATCACCGTCACGAAATGCTCGAGCAGCCAACCTTCGCTGTGCGGGCCAGTTGATAGCCACTGATCGAGCTCGTCCATCCGACGCTGTAAGAAGTCCATTGCGTGGCCGCTCGATCTAACCATGGTCCGAATGCCAATCTAAAGAAACGGAAGTCGGTCGGCTCGAAATGAGCTGACCGACTTCCTATCGACTAACAGTCTCTGCCCTGCAGCATGTACGTATATCCCACATGGCTGAAAAGTGGACGTAGCACCTTGGCTCCGCCTATTCCCATACACTACAGCATTGCTATCTTCAAATCTCCGCAGTTATCGACACAGGAATGCTCGTTGAATCGATTGGGTGAACTCGCTCGCGACCTCCGGATCGACCCTTCTAAGCCAGTCCAATGACTGAATCGCTTCAAGGCTTCAAGGCCGGGCTGTTCAAGGCACTCGCGCATCCAGCACGGATACGCATCCTTGAGCTCTTGCGCGAAGGCGAGAAGAGCGTGACGGAGCTCCAACTCGCGCTGGGTACTGAGGGGTCGACGGCATCGCAGCAACTGGCGATTCTCCGCATGAACAACCTTGTCGACACTCGAAAGTCGGGCAACAATATCTACTACCGGCTCCGGGACGCCCAGGTGAACGACCTACTATCGGTGGCGCGTCGAATGTTCGACACCCACCTAGTGCAGCTTCAGTCGATGTCGACTGATGAGTCGTTCTCGGTTCAACCGACCAGGGGCCGGACTCGGCGCCCCCAACTCACTCGCTCATCGCGGTAAATGCCCCCACCACCGTAGGTGTCATGACCGCCCATATCGATCCCTCGCATAGGCAGCTCGCCGACCCAACCGTGCTGCCACCGAACAGTGGCGGCTGTGCCAATGAGCCGGGAGGGGCTGAGTGACGCTGCAAGCATGGCTCCTGGTCGCCGGCGCCGCTGTCGTCGCCATCGGTATCGCGGCGTCGAGCGTTCCACGCGGCCTGCGCTTGGGCCTTGCTCTTCAGGCGCTCGGCGTTGCGCTGATAGGAATCGACGGTGGGCTGGTCGTTGTCGGCGGATCCGCTGTCGGCAGCGGGTTCAAAAATGGCCTAGGGCCCGCCATGGGAATCGACCCTCTAAGTGGCTTCTTCGTTGCTGCAATCGCGATCGTATCGACCCCGGCGCTGATCTACGCCGGCGGATACTTGTCGAGATCACACAATGCTCCGGCGATCGCCGCCATCAGCGGGGTGTTTGTTCTGGCCCTGGTCGGTGTGGTCATCGCGAGGGATGCGGTCACCTTCCTGATGATGTGGGAGTTGATGAGCGTCGCGCCTGCAGTCGCGATCCTGCTCGCGAGCCGCAGCGCAGAGTCAAGCCGGGCTGTCCTGGTCTATCTCGGATCGACTCATCTTGCAGGTGTTGGGGTCTGGCTGTCCATGCTGACGCTCGCACACGTGGGAGCCTTGACCGATCCACACGCGCTGGCGGACCAGCCGACGCTGGTGCGTTCGCTGCTGGCTGTGGCAGCCCTGGTCGGGTTCGGCACCAAGGCGGGGCTGATGCCTCTGCACTCATGGCTGCCGCGAGCTCATCCGGCAGCGCCCGCGCACGTGTCGGCCGTGATGTCGGGCATGATGATCAAGGTCGCGCTTTACGGGCTCGTGCGGATGCTTTTCGAGTGGCTTGCTCCGCTTCCCGGTTGGGTCGCACCGGTGCTTCTGGGTGCCGCCGCGCTGTCCTGTGTCGCGGGCGTGCTATACGCGCTGATGCAACATGAGCTCAAGCGGTTGCTGGCGTTCCACTCGGTCGAGAACGTCGGCATCATCGCGCTCGGTCTCGCTGGAGCGCTGCTCGCGGCCGATGCCGGGCAGCGGCAGTTGGCGGCCGTCGCCTTCGCTGCTGCGATGCTGCATACCCTCAACCACGCGCTCTTCAAGTCGCTGTTGTTCCTGTGCGCCGGCTCGTTCCAACGGCAGGTCGGCACGCTAGATCTGGACCGTCTTGGCGGCCTGCTGCGCACGATGCCGTTGACCGGCGCAGCCTTCCTCATCGGGTCGATGGCAATCGCTGGAGTCCCACCGCTCAACGGATTCGCATCCGAGTGGTTGACGCTGCAAGCTCTCTTGCAGCTCGCCCTTCATGGCGGCCCGGCAGACACAGCCGCTGGCACGCTCGCCGCTGCTGCACTTGCTGCCACCGCCGCGCTCGCTGTGTTCTGTTTCGTTAAAGTCGTCGGCCTGGTGCTTCTGGGGGCGCACCGGCAGAAGATCGTGGCAAGCTCACACGAAGTTCCGGCGTCGATGACCGGCCCGGTCATCTTCCTGGCGGGCTTGTGCCTGGCGATCGGCGTGGTACCTGGGGTTGTGCTCGGTCCAATTGGACATCTGTCGCCATATGGCCCGCTCACGGCAAGCGCCTATGGCATCACGCTGACAGTGCCCGGAAGCGGAGCGTTCGCACCGCTCGCAGTGGCTGCCTTCATCGCGGTGTGCACGGCCGCGCTGCAGCTGGCGCGCCGTCAGGCGGGTACCACCGCCCCGAGCCCGATGTGGATCTGCGGTCAGGTGCCCGACAGCCGACTCGCATGGACCTCGGCGGGGTTCACCAAATCACTGCGGCTTGTCCTAGCGGTCGTTCTACGTCCGCAGCGCACAGTCAGCATCGAGCTTGACGGCGTGCTCGTACGCAGCGTCGTGCATGAGTCTGAAGTTCCGCACTTGTTCGACGACATGCTCTATCGACCCGTGCTCGGCCGCGTACTGGCCTTCAGCCGCGTGTTGCGCCGGATGCAGTCCGGCAGCCTGCGCGCATATCTGAGCTATCTGCTGGTCACGCTCGCCGTGGTGCTGGCCGTCGTTCGCGCAGGGCTGAGGTGATGCGCGGCTACGGGCTTGGAATCGCAGTTCAACTGGCGGGCTTGGTGATGGCACCGCTGCTTCCGGGCTTGATTCAGACGATCAAGGCTCGCCTTCAAGGACGCCGCGGCACCTCACCGCTTCAGCCGTACCGCGATCTGCGCAGGCTGTGGCGCAAGCGGACGGTAGCACCGCTGGACACCACGTTCGTGTACCGGACGGCACCGTCGCTGAGTGCGTCGGCACTCGCGTGTGCCTTGCTGGTCGTGCCCATTGGGGCGAGCACGGTTGGTTGGTTTGGATCCGACATGCTGGTGCTGCTAGGGCTGCTGGCGCTGGCACGCTTTGCAACCGCCGCCGCGGCCTGGGACCCTGGCGGGGGGTTCTCGCTGATGGCGGCTGGCCGGGACCTGATGTTCTCGGTCTTTGCCGAACCGCTGCTGCTGCTTGCACTGGTGCTGGTCGCGGTAGGCGCCCAATCCACCGACCTGGTGCAGATGGTCGCCGCATCGGGCGATGCGCGGGTCGCCAGTTTGCCTGCGCACTGGTGCGCGGCGCTGGCTTTCGGCCTGGTCGTGCTCGTGGAAACCGGCCGCCAGCCGATCGACAACCCCGATACGCACCTGGAGCTGACGATGGTGCACGAGGGTCCTTTGCTCGAGTACGCAGGGCGCGACCTTGCGATGCTGCAGTGGACCGCGGCAGCTCGCCACTGGCTGGTGCTCATGCTCGCCGCCGGCCTGTTCGTCCCGCTGCCTCAGACGGCTCCCTGGAACATGCTCGCGTTGGCGGCGGTGGTTACAGCCTTATGCGCGCTGGTCGCCGTGGTGGAAAGTTCGCTGGCAAAGATGCGGATCCTGCGCGTGCCGGCGCTGCTCGGCGCGGGCGTTGCCACCTGCATGATCGGGCTGGCGTCGTGGATCGCACAAGGAGCCACGTGACCTCGCTCATCGCAACCGTCTGCGTGGCGCTGGGCCTGGGAGTGGTCGTCGTCCGCCGCCGCTCAGTCGCGCTGACGCTCGTGACCGCCCAGTCGCTGCTGCTTGCAAGCGTCGCGCTCTGGCGTACGAGCGGCCATCTCGAGCTGTTGCCTGCCGCAGGTGGGCTGCTCCTGCGCGCGGTCGCGATCGCGACGATCCTCGGTATCGGCATCGCGCGCACACGCGAAAGCCAACCGGTGCGGGCGGGCATCGAACCGATGGCGCGCGCTGTCATCGCGCTGGCGGCGTTGCTCGCGATCCCCGCGCTGGTGCCGTCCCTCGGCTTTGGCGACCAGAACGCCCAACGCGCGGCCATCGCGCTTGGCGTGCTGGGGATCGTGATCGCACTCACGCGTCGGGCCACGATCTTGCAGATCCTCGGGATCATCGTCGCCGAGAATGGGGCTACGCTCGCCGCGCTCTCAGCCTCCAATGCCGTGCCCGACGTTATCGGATTGGGCGTGATCTTCGACCTGCTGCTCATCGCCGTTGTGGCGAGCGCCTTCCATACACGCATCTTCGGCCAATTCGGTTCGGGCGACACTGCGCATCTGCGAGAGCTGCATGACTGACGAGCTCACGATCCCGCTCACGGCGGCGGCCGTTGTCGCGCCGGTTTTGGTCGCGCTGGTGCTGCAGGTTGCCCGCAGCGAGCGCACTGCCCACCGGCTCAATCGGGTCGGCGCCGTAATCACTGCGATCGTGGGGCTGGGCGCAGCTGCGGCGATGCTGACCCGCGAGTCGCACGCAACCAGCTGGGTGATCGCAGACACGGCTTCTGGCATCTACGTGGGCGTCGTGACCGTGATCGCGCTGATGAGTGCGCTCCTTTCACCCGCCTACTTGAGCGGTGCCCAAGGCGAGTTCTTCGCGGCCAGGCGCAGCGTGCGCTCCTACTACCTGATGCTCTATGCCTTCTGGTCGGCATTGGTCGCGATTCCAGTGATCGCGAACCTGGGTATCGGCTTGCTCGTGGTCGAGGCGACGACGGCCGCATCGTCGGTGCTGGTCGCCTTTTCGGGCAAGCCACGCGCCCTCGAGGCCGGCTGGAAGTACCTCATTCTCACGACTCTGGGCATGAGCCTTGCCTTCCTGGGCATCGTGATCATGTTCGTCGCATCAGCTGCGCGCGGTGGCGGGATCGGTCAACTCGATTGGTCGGCGCTGCCCGGAACCCTGGCTCACATCCCACACGGCGCGGCCGTCGCCGCATACGCGCTGGTGATGTTGGGACTTGCTACCAAGATCGGCTGGGCACCGGTGCACAACTGGCTCCCCGACGCGCACAGCGAAGCACCCGCACCGGTCAGCGCGATGCTCTCATCTGCGCTGCTGCCAACAGTGATGCTGCTGGCCTGGCGCCTGCGCGACGCAGCCAGCGGAGCGATTGGCAACACCGCCGCAACCGCGCCACTGGCTGCATTTGGCATCTTCTCGGTGGCAGTCGCGGTCCCGTTCCTGTGGCAGCCAATGGCATGGAAGCGCCTGCTTGCCTATCACAGCCTGGAACACATGGGCATCATCACGGTCGGGATCGCTATCGGCAGCCCGCTCGCGCTGGCCGGCGTCGTGTTGCATTTCGCTGGCCACGCCCTGGCAAAGGCGCTCGGTTTTTACGCCGCCATACCCCTGTATCAGATTCAACCCGACGCCGCCCGACACAGCGCTCGCGATGTGGCAGCATCATCTCCCACCACCTTCGCCGCTATGGCGGTCTGTGCCTTCACCCTCGCCGGATTGCCACCCTCGCCACTGTTTTTCAGCGAGCTGTTCATCATCCTGGGTGGGATCGAATCCGGCCAAGTCGTGCTCGCGAGCACGCTTGCAGTGCTGATTGCGTTTGCCTTCATCGGGCTGCTTCATGCACTCCTCGAAGCGCTCCAGACCAACTCCGGGCAGGACAGCCAGCCGGCACGAAAGACCAGCGAAGAGCGCGCCGCGCCAATACTGATACCGACCTTACTTACAGCGGCCGCGCTTGCAGCACTGACGGCTTATGCCTGGCTCCTACCAGCCTCAGGGATCGTTCGTCATCTTGCCCAGGGGATCTCATGATGGGAGGCAACTGGCCGGCCGATGCTGCGCTCGAGACAGCCACGAACGAGGTCGAGATTCGAAGGGTTCCGCCGCAGCTTTGGCGCGACACGGTTTCGCTCCTGCTCCGACACGACCACACATTTTGCGATTTGCACGTAACCGGACTCTCTGGAGCCATCGAGTTGCGTGCAACGTTCATCCGCGACGGCCGCTTCCAGATGGTCACCTGCCTGCCCGACGCCCAACGCGCACCCACCATTGTCGACCTGGTGCCGGCCGCCGACTGGGATGAGCGCGAGGCGGCCGAGCTCAGCGGTGTCGCATTTGCCGACCGCCAGACCCGGCCGCTCACCACGCATCCCGAGCAGCTGGAGCGTTGGACGACCAGCGTGCGAGGACGCGACACGCACCAGGTTGCCGTCGGCCCGATCCACGCCGGCATCATCGAGTCCGGACACTTCCGTTTTCACGTGGTCGGCGAACGCATCCTGCGACTCGACCTGCGCCTGTTCTACAAGCAGCGTGGGCTCGAACGTGCAGCTGTCGGCCAGACACTCCCGGAAGCGCTCGCCGTCGCCCAGCGCGCGTGTGCAGCATGCGCAGTCACCAACAGCGTCGCGTACGCGCAGGCCTGCGAGCAAGCGATGGGATTGAGCCCGACCCCGGAGCTTGCCGGCGCCCGCACCCTTCTGCTCGAGCTCGAGCGGCTGTATAACCACCTCAACGATATCGGCGCCGCCTGTGCCGGCGTCGGTTTCGCCCCTGGCAACATGATCTTCGCCGCGCTCAAAGAGCGCGCGCAGCGCGTCAACCTTTCGCTGACGGGCCACCGTTTTCTCTTCAACACGGTCCAGGTCATGCGAAGCGATATCCAGATCGAGAAGCGATACGCGCTTGACGCGCGCAGCGAGCTCCGCGATATTCGTCTTGCCGCTGAACGCGCATGGCGTGAAGTGCTCTTTCACGGCTCAGTACAGAACCGTTTCGACGGTGTTGGCGTAATCACCACCGCCGACGCCACAGCGCTGGGAGCGGTGGGACCGGTCTCGCGCGCGTGCGGGCTGGCGTACGACGTCCGCGTCTCAAGCCCGCGGCTCGCCTACCCCAGCTTCAAGCCAGCACTGCCTGCCGATCCCAGCGGCGACGTACGGGCGCGCGTCGAGATGCGCGCCCTTGAGCTGCCGGTCACGTTCGACCTGCTCGATTCACTGCTCGCAGGGGCCTTGAGGCCGGCCGGATGCGAGCTGACCCTTGAGCCGATCGCGACTGGAATGGCGGTGGTCGAGAGCCCACGCGGACGGACTTTCTGCACTATCGAGCGTGATGGCACGACCATCAAGCGCCTGCGACTGCGCACCTCGTCATACGCAAACTGGCCGGTATTGGCGGTCGCTGCAACTGACAACCTGCTGCCTGAATTTCCATTGATCAACAAAAGCTTTGAGCTTTGCTACGCGTGCTGCGACCGCTGAGCCGGAGTTGACGGCCTGAACTACAGAGGAGGAACGCGCCATCTACTTGTTGTTGCGTGATCTGTACCGGACCCGCCGCAAGCTCGGCCTGCGACGGCCCTCACGACCATCGTCACTCGCTGTGCGTCACGTTGACGCCGGCTCATGCAATGGCTGCGAGCACGAGCTATCAGCCGCTGCCGGCCCGCACTACGACCTCGCCCGCTTCGGGCTGTCGATCACCGCCTCACCCCGCCACGCTGATGTACTGCTTGTCACCGGACCGGTGACCGTACACATGCGCGCCGCACTGCTCGCGGCCTACGAGGCGATGCCTGAGCCGCGCATTGTTGCAGCGCTTGGTAATTGCGCTCTGGGCCGGGGAATTATCGCCACTGCCGATTCGCTGGCGGGTCCCTTGGAGGACCTGCTTCCGGTCAGTGTGCGCATCGCAGGCTGCCCGCCCACGCCGCAACAGATCATCGACGGGCTGGAGCCACTGCTCCATGCATCCGCCGTGCGTTGAGCATTCGCGACCCTCTATCGATAAGCACTTCGCCGAATGGCGCAGCGCGCGCACCCAGGGGGTTGACCTGGGTGTGGGATTCCGAAAGTACGTCAGGCAGCAATGGGCGCCCAGGAATATTCGTTCAATAGCCCTCCCAGCCTCGCGAAACCGGTCATCCATCCGCGGAATGCTGGGTTATGACAGCCCGCCGAGAGTACCTCGACCACCTAAATTCCCATCAGCGATGCGCCCGTACGGATGGTCCTGGCGGAGTTCGTCGACTACTACAACCATGATCGCTCTCACCGCAGCCTTGGCTTGCAGGCACCCTTTCCGAAGCCTCCGGCCAGGCACGTAGGATCGCCGTCCGACCGGTCCTACCAATTTGAGGAGGTGGACATTGCTGCCCCTGCTATCTTCTGGACATGCTTACATTTGTGCGCGTCGCCCATCGGCATGGGTGGCAGGTCGACGTTGTCCGGTCCGCTGACTTGGTCAAATCGGAGACCCTCGCCTCGCGCGAGGAGGCGCTCGCGTACGCAGAGTCCCTGGATCCGGACTGGATCGAGGTCGGCGACATCATCGGTCTCGGCACGCCGGCGCAGCAGCATGCGTGGACGACCCTTCGGCGGCGGGCAGACGGTACATATGCGCCGAGCGAACTGAGGTGGCAAGCCAAGGCTCACGATTAGTCCATAGGCGTTTTGGCGGTCACGACCGATCGACGAGGCGGGCTTGCGACGCTTGGCAGGGCAACCCTGAAGTCCTATCTCGAGGTTGAAATGCTGGTCACCAGGCGGTAGCGGTGCTCGGGACGGCCCGGCCCGCCGTAGCGCATGGTGAGCTCCACCTTCCCCAACTGGCAGAGGTGATCGAGATAGCGACGCGCCGTGACGCGGCTGACACCGGCCTCATCCGCCACCGCGGTCGCCGCCAGGCCTGATTGCGACCGGTTCAATGCAAGGACGATCAATTCCAGCGTGGCGTCGGACAGGCCCTTCGGGAGGGGCTCGTTGCGGGCGGTCCTCAGCGTGCTGAAGATGCGGTCCACATCGGTTTGCTCCGCATGGCCGATTCGCTTCATGCGATCGCGAGCCGCGGCGTAGGAAAGGAGCTTCTCTTCGAAGGTCGCGAAGAGAAACGGCTTGATCAAATAATGGACGACGCCGCCGCGCATCGCCGCCCGCAGGCTCTCGACCTCGCGCGCCGCTGTGATCGTGATCACGTCGACCGGAGGATGATCGTCATCGCGTAGCTGCTGCAGCACTTCCAGGCCCGAGATGTCGGGCAGGTAGATGTCCAGCAACACCAGGTCTGGCCTCTGCTGGTCCACGCTCGAGAGCGCCTCGGCGCCGGTGTGTGCTCGGCCGGCGACGGCAAAACCAGACACGCGTTCGACGTAGGCGCAGTGGAGGTCGGCGACCCGGTAGTCGTCGTCCACGACAAGCGTGCGGATCATGTGGCCGCGGTCACCCTCAGTGGAAGCCGGACCGCGAACAGGGCGCCGCCATCGTTGACCACGGTGACTTCGCCACCGTGCCTGTGGGCCACCTGGCGCACCAGCGCGAGCCCGAATCCGCGGCGTTTCCGTCCGGGGCCGGACTTCGTGCTGAACCCCTCCTGGAAGATCTGGCCGTTGAGGCTTTCCAGCACGCCAGGACCGGAGTCGTGGACGCTGATCACGACCTCGTTTTGCTGTTCGGTCACGGACACGCTGACCCATCGCTCGCCGCTCGAGGACCCGGCCGCGTCCAGCGCGTTGTCGATCAGATTGCCGAGAAGCGTGATCAAGTCCTCGCTGTCGAGCGCACTTCGGGTCATGACCGTGTCGTCACTCACTCTCAACTCGATTCCTCTCTCGGAAGCTACCGCGGCTTTGGCGAGCAGGAGCGCGCCGAGCACCGGATCTCCAACCCTGTCCAGCAGCGCTTCGGTGAGCTCCTGGTGAACGCCTGAGGTCTGGGCGATGAGCTTCATCGCTTCGTCACCGCGACCCATCTGGACAAGGCCCGCGATGGTATGCAGGCGGTTCGAGTACTCGTGCGCCTGGGCGCGCAGTGCATCCGTGAGGCTGTCCACGCCTAGTCCGCGCGCAAGACCCGTCAGCTCGGTCGAGTCGCGCAATGTCGCAACGTGTCCGATCTCGCGGCCTCGGACGCGAATCGCGCGGCGGCTCGCCACCAGCACGCGGTCCCCCGCCAGGAGCACCTCGTCTTCGTCGTTCAATCCGCCGGAGAGGAACTTCAGCAGCCGGCCCTGTGGAAGGACCTGCGACACCCGGCGACCGACATAGTCCGCGGGCAGCGCCAGCAGGCGGCGCGCCTCGTCGTTCGCGAGAGTGATCGTTCCATCCCGATCCGTGGCGATTGCTCCCTCGTGTATCCCCTGCAAGCTCGCTTCACGCTCTTCCAAGAGACCCGCTATTTCGTATGGCTCGAGTCCGAACGTCTGGCGCTTGAGACGCGACGCCAGCAGCATCGAACCGGCCACGCCGAGGCCAAGCGCGAGCAGCACAGTCACCGCGAACCCGGGCAGCTCAGCTATGAGCTGGTTGAAGACTGCGGTTTCCAGGAAGCCGACCGAGACCATGCCGATCACGCCTCCGCCGTGGAAGATTGGCGCTTTGCCGCGCGCGGAGACGCCGAGCGTGCCCCGCTGCACGCCGACCCAGGTGTTGCCTTCGAGCACCGTGCCTGGGCTTTCGTCCACGGGCTTGCCGATCAGGGCGGGATTCGTGTGTGAGTACCGGATGCCGTCGCGATCGGTGACGACGACATACGTCGCTCGGGTCGACTGGCGGACCGACTCCGCCGTTTCCTGGATCAGCCCGTTGGGGTCGCCGCTGAGCAGTGCTTGTTGGATCGCGCTGTTGGACGCGACCGATTCCGCGATCGCCAGCGCGCGCTGCTCGTACTGGTGGTCGAGCTCCTGGCTCGCCTGCCACACGGCAGCCGTGGCTCCCATCAGTGCCGACAGCAAGATGATGGCAACCTGGAAAGCCAGGATCTGGTACGCGAGGGGAAGCCGTCTTTTCACGGAATCGTTCCCTGGTGATCCTATTACGCTGCCGTAACCCGCGGGGTGACCAAAACGACCAAAACGGCCACAACGACCGCATGGATTGTGTGAATCGCACGAGGGATTCACCCTCACAGGCATGTCGCCTGCCATCGAACTCCGCGGTGTCACCAAGCGCTTCCTCACCCCCTCCGGCGGGATCTACACCGCGCTTCGCGATCTCGACATGGCGGTCGAGCCGGGAGAGTTCTGCGCTGTAGTCGGGCCCACCGGCTGCGGAAAGTCCACCACGCTGGCCTTGATTTCAGGCCTCGAGCCGGCGAGCGAAGGCGAGGTTGAGGTGTTCGGCAAGCCGGTGAAGGGGATCGCCGACAGCATCGGCTATGTTTTCCAGGCCGACGCGGTCTTTCCGTGGAAGAGCGTGCTGGAGAACGTCGCCGCCGGACCGCGGTACAGAGGCGCTTCAAACCGCGACGCGCGAGAGCGGGCGCGGGACTGGATCTCCCGAGTCGGCCTAACCGGCTTCGAGGATCGCTACCCCTACCAGCTGTCGGGCGGCATGCGGAAGCGCGTAGCGCTGGCGCAGAGCCTTATCAACGGCCCTCGCATCCTTCTCATGGACGAGCCCTTCAGCGCCCTCGACGTGCAGACGCGCTCTCTGATGGAGAACGAGCTGCTCGCCCTGTGGGCCGCGAGCTCCGCATCGGTCGTGTTCGTGACTCATGACCTCGAGGAGGCGATCTCTCTCAGCGACCGCGTCTTCGTCATCACCGCCGGACCCGGCACGGTCAAGAGGACCTACAAGATCGACCTCCCGCGTCCACGCAACGTCGCCGAAATTCGCTTCCAACCGCGCTTCGCCGAGATCTACGAAGAGATATGGAAAGACCTCAAAGACGAGGTATTGGTGAGCTATGAACGTCAGAAGCGCAGCGGCGCGGCTTAGCGTCCACATGAGCGCCCGCACCGATCAGGCCGGGGCGCCGGTATCGGATCTCGCCGAAAGGCGGAAGCGCGACGCGCGGCGCAGGCGGCTGACCGTTAACGGGCTCCGTGTCCTGGTCGGCGTCCTGATCCTCGGAAGCTGGGAGCTCACGACGCGGCTCGGCTGGGTCGACGTCTTCTTCTGGTCGCAGCCTTCCGCGATCGCCGCCAAGCTCTGGCTCTGGATCACCCAAGGAACCGACCTTGGACCGCTTTGGGACCAGGTCCTGGTCACGATGGAAGAGACCGTCGGCGGCTTCGTGGTTGGGTCGATACTGGGCGTCATCTTCGGCGTTGCGCTCGGCCGCAGCCGGCTTCTGTCGGACGTGCTCGGCGTGTACATCAAAGGCGCCAACGCGATCCCGCGCGTGGTCCTGGGGGCACTGTTCGCCGTAGCGCTCGGTCTGGACATCAGGGCCAAGATCGCGACCGCCGCAGTGCTGGTCTTCTTCGTCGTGTTCTTCAACGCCTTCCAGGGCGTACGCGAGGTGGACCGCAACCTGATCGCCAACGCTCGCATCCTCGGCGCGAAGGATCGCCAGCTGACGACCGAGATCCTCATCCCGTCCGCGCTCTCGTGGATCGTCGCCAGCCTTCACACGAGCTTCGGGCTGGCGTTGGTCGGAGCAGTGGTGGGAGAGCTGTTCGGCGCGACCCAGGGCCTTGGCGAATTGATCTATTCGGCGAAGAACAACTTCGACACAGCCGGCGTGTTCGCCGGCATGGCGTTGCTGGCTGCCATGGCGCTGGTGGCAGAAGCGTTGATCACAGCGCTCGAGAACCGCTTGATCAAGTGGCGGCCGCCGGTCGCTACAGAGACAAGGATTTGATGGAGGAACGGAGTATGGGTAGGCGTAGTCAACGACTGTTCACGGCGATCGCGGTGCTCGCGATCGCGGCGGCGTGCGGGGGCACGACCCCGTCGTCGAGCGGAGGAGGCACGGTCTCGCTGAAGATCATGGTCGGGGGTCTCAACAAGCAGATCTACCTGCCAAACATGCTGGCCCAGCAGCTGGGCTATTTCAAAGCCGAGAACCTGGATGTGACGCTCATCGACGAAGGCTCGGGCCAGGCCTCTGAGGAAGAGGTCGTCGCCGGCAACGTTGACGCGGGCTCAGGTGCCTACGTGCACCCGATGGTGCTCAACACCTTGGGCAAGAAGATCGAGACCATCTGCCAGTTCGGTATCGCTCCGGGTGAGGCGGAGGTTGTCGATTCCTCGCTGAGCAATATCTCGACGCCGAAGGACCTCGGGGGCAAGAACCTGGGCGTGACGGACCTCGGTTCGGGTACGCAGGTTCTGACCCAGGCCATCCTCGGCACCGCCGGGCTCGACCCGACCAAGTCCCAGTACGTCGCCGTCGGCGCGGGCGACACCTTCATCGCCGCCATCCAGCAGCACAAGATCGCCGCCGGGATGACCACCTACCCGACCATCTCGCGATTGGTCAACAGCGGCAAGGGCAAGATCCTCGTCAGCCTCCTCACGCCGGCCGACACACGCGCGGCCCTTGGCGGCGACTATCCGTTCATCGGCATCTTCGCCAAGAACGACTGGGTCAACAGCAACAAGGACGTCGCGCAGCGACTGGTCAACGCGTACGTCAAGACACTCAAATTCATCCACTCGCACACTGCGGCCGAGATTGCCGACAAGATGCCGACGGACTACTTTGCCGGCGACAAGACGTCATACGTCGCGGACCTGCAGAGCCAGCTCGGAATCTTCGGCACCGATTGCAAGATGCCGGCCGGCGGACCGGAGACCGTGCAGAAAATCCAGCAGCAGTTCGTGTCCAGCTACAAGGGACAGTCCGCCAACCTGAGCGAGACTTACACCAACGCGTTCGCTGACAAGGCGAGCTAACAGAAGAACGCCCATCTGAGGGACCGGGCCGCGCCTGGTCCCTCAGCCTTCAGTACTGGAGGGGTTATTCTCACCGGCCCATGGAGATCGCCCGCAACTTCTATCGCCACAAGCTCCGGAGCGCGCTGACCATCTCCGGCATCGTCATAGGCGTCCTGGCCCTGACTACCATGGGCGCCCTGGCCGAGAACTTCAACGCGCTGCTGGACGGAGGCGTCCAGTACTACGGGTCGAACGTGCAGGTCGGTCCCCCAGTGGGCCAGGCCGCGTCGCTCCTGCCTCTGACCAAGATCGATGAGATCCGGCAAGTGCCAGGTGTCGCTGCCGCCTTTCCGACCTATGGCTTCTCGGCCAAGCCAGGGGCCGTCACTGTCGTCAGCTTCGGCATCCCTGACACGATCATCGCCAGCGATCCCACCGAAGCGGCATGGAGCAGCCTGAAGACCTCCTACGCGCAGGGCCACGCCATCGACGCGGACTCCAGCGGTGAGGTCGTGCTCGGGTCGACGATCGACAAGGAGTTCAACAAGAAGATCGGCGATGCCATCGACCTGCCTGTTAAACCGCGCGATGCCTCGCCGGACTTCGTGAACCATACGTTCAAGGTCGTCGGGATCCTCAATGTGACGCGAACCGCGCCGGACTCATTTGCGTACATCAACATCACCGACGGCCAGATGCTGCTCAAGGACAGCCTGCCGGTCGCGGTGCGTGACGTGATCGACGTAACGAAGATCGCAGAAGGCATCGACGTTTACGCCAAGGCCGGAACGCCCATCAGCGAGCTCGACAAGATCGCAGACCGGATCAACGGCCACGTCAGTGGGGTCAAGGCATCGAAACCCAGCGATCTGGTCAACAGCTTCAAGCAGGGCGGGGCGATCTTCACAGCCATTACCACAGCGGCCGCGCTCCTCGCCTTGATCATCGGCGGCCTGTCGGTCGTCAACACGATGTTCATGGCGGTGGCGGAGCGCGTGCGAGAGATTGGCCTCAAGAAAGCGGTCGGTGCGACGACGCTCGACATCATGGGAGAGTTCCTGGCCGAGGCGACGCTGATCGGCGTCGTCGGCGGCGTGATCGGTTACGGCCTCGGAGCTTTGATCACGATCCTCGTCAACGCAACGACGCCGCCTGGCCAGTCGACACTGTTTCTCATCACGCCCAACCTCACCATCCTCGCGATCGGCTTCGCCACCGCGTTGGGGGCGGTCGCCGGCGTGCTGCCGGCATGGCGCGCAGCACGCCTCGACCCGGTCATCGCCTTGAGAAACGAGTAGAAGATATGGCGAACGTTCGGTTGGTCGACCTCACCAAGCACTATCGGCGTGGCGGCGAGGTGATCCGCGCGCTCGACGGCGTGACGCTGGACATCGACAAGGGCGAGTTCATCGCGGTGGTCGGCCGCTCCGGCAGCGGCAAGACGACGATGCTCGACCTGATGGGCCTGCTCCTCCGGCCGACCTCGGGGAGCCTGTTCATCGACGACATCGACACGGTCAAGCTTGGCGACCGCGAGCTGGCACGTATGCGAGCTCGCCGCATCGGGTTCGTGTTCCAGGAATACAACCTGCTCTCGGGCCTGAACGTCCTGGAGAACGTGATGCTGCCCCTCCGCTACGTGAAGGAAGGAAGGAACGGCCGGGCCCGGGCGGTCGAGCTGATCGAGCGGGTTGGCCTGAGCGACCGGGCGCGGCACCGGTCGACCGAACTGTCCGGAGGCCAGGCACAGCGCGTCGCGATCGCGCGCTCGATGGTGAACAGCCCTTCCCTCATTCTGCTCGACGAGCCGACCGGCGCGGTCGACACCGAGACCGCGCAGCAGCTTGTCGACCTGTTGAAGCGTCTCAACCAGGAGGATCAGGTGACGATCGTGATCGTCACGCACGACCTGGACATTGCGAAGCAGGCGACGCGGCAGATCCGGTTGAAAGATGGCAAGGTCCTGAGCGACGAGAAGACCCAAGTCGGCGGAGCGGCACCCGGACTTCCACCGGCCCAGAAGTCTTAAGGGTCGGACCGGGACTCAGGTTTTCTTCGGGGGCCCCGGGATTTGAACCCTCGGCCTCACGGTCCCGAACCGTCTTGGTTGCATGTCCTCGAGTGTCCCGGCGGCTCCGCTGATGCCCGCCTGAACTCAAATTGCCGCTCGTTGGTGTCCGTCTGTGTCCTCCTAGGTCCGCCTGGTGCCGGGAATCTGTGACCCGGCTGTGACCCGGCGCGTGCCTCAAAAGGCAGGGGACTTGTGACCACCTCGCACTTTAGGAAGTGTCATTTCCATTTATGGGGAGGTGTCGCCGAAGCCGACGGTGGGGCCCTAAACGGGTCAGCGGGCGCCCCACTGGAACCAGCGGATGCCAATGCCCGCGAAAACCACCGAGTAAGCGGTGCTCACCGCCAGCGCCAACCACGTGTCGCTGTTCCAGCTCGATGGGTTCATTGCGCCTGATAGGAGCGTAATCACTGTCCCGCCGGGTGACCATCGGGAGATGAGCTCGAAGGCCGTGCCGAAGACGGTCGACTGGCCGAACAGGCCCAGGGCAAACAGGGGCAAATAGGCGATGCGCCCGACCGCGTTCAGCGTGTCGGCGGATTTGACCAGGCCCGCCAGCGCTTGGCCGACGCTCAGGAAGAGGGCTGAGCTGAAGATCACGCAGATGAAGGTGAGCAGATACGCTACCAAGTAGTCTTCGGGCCCTGGCGAATTCGAATCGAGCTTGGACCCGGCCCAGGGAGGGCGTCGCGCTTCGCGGCTAGTGGCAGTCGAGACGCGACTATGCTGGCCCACGTGAGACGAATTCGGGTGTTCGCGATCATCACCCTCGTTTTGCTCGGCGGTTATCACGTCATGCGCGCGATCGTCACGCAGTGCACCGGCGCGTCGTGCGATGCCTACATTCCGTTCTCCCTGCTGTTGCCGCTCCTCGTCCTCGTCTCGGCGGCCGCCACCTCAGTGACCGCCCTGCTTCATGCGCGTCATGACATGACCTGGTTCACTTTATTGGCGGTTTGCGCGGTCCTCGGAGTGCTTGGGCCTTGGCTCAGCCTCATCGTCTTGCGGGACAGCCCTGATGCTTTCGTCATCCTGTCGACGTTGCTGATCCTCACCATCCCAGTGAGCGCGCTGCTCTACAGCTTCTTCAAGCTCTCGGCGCGGCGATCTGACCCGCAGCGCAGTGCTTGACTACCACCCACCGCGTACGATCGACACGTTGAGCGCCAAAGTCCCCAGGACCGCCGAGGCACCGCACCGCTCCGGGTCGTGGAACGTCCTGAAGAGCGGGTACCACGCGTTCTCGGGGCTGATGTGGGTCACGCCGCGTACTCCCTCTCTTCGCCTTGGCATCGTGGTCGTGATCCTGCTGGCCGCGGGCGGGTTCCTGCTGCGCTTCACGAGCGTCGAGATCGCCCTGCTCGTGCTCGTGGGCGCTCTGCTCCTTGCCGTCGAAACACTCAACACGTCGATCGAAATGCTGTGCGACTACGTTCAACCGAAGCATGACCCGAAGATAGGAAAGATCAAGGACGTGGCGGCCGGTGCCACCGGCGTCACCGAGATCGGCGGTGCGATTGCCGTGGCCATCCTCTTGTGGCCTCATGTCTGGGCGGCGATCCACAGATAGGCGCAACTCTGACAAGTTGCTGCGCTAGTTACGTGAGACCGATCACCGTGTAACCGACGGCACGCGACACAGTCACGGCAAGCGCGATGGAACTTCCGCCAGTCGTCTCGGCTGCCGAGTGGCAGATGGCTCATGACGCCGGTCGAGGTTCACGCCCAGGAAGCGCCCGCCCACGATGGCGCAAGTAACGATGAAGCGCGACGCGGAACTCGGCCACCTCCATGAATTCAGCGAGGGTGGGTTTCGGCGTTTGAAAGTGGCATCGTATTTGAGGCTGGCGGGACACCGAAGAGACTGGACTTCATTGCGTCCGACAGGGCAGGCGAGTGTTTGACCTCCCCGACCTATTTGGGAGTGGTCCTAACCCCCAGGGCCTCTATAAACCGGTGCTCGAGGCACTCTATCCGGTCACGGCGACGGGGTGGCAATTGGGCTCGCCGCGGGCGCGCTGGTCTGCCAAGGTGGCAGCGCAACGCGCGGAGGCAGGACCGGAAGACCGTTGGCATCTCGTTGATTCAGTGGGTATGCGTTTGGAATCGGCAGTCCATCCGCTCCGGTGGGAACGTCTGTGACGACGTCCCCGCTGGCTGCGGTGAGGGGGCGCCCGTTCTGGTCGTAGAGAAGGACGTCTTTGAGCGCCTTGCCATCCTTTGAATAGGGATAGATGTTGGTGAGCCCGGGGTAGTACCCGGCCGAAACCGCTGAGAAGTAGGGATCGGATGTGCCGGCATATGAATAGGAGGTGGCGCCTGTGCCCATGCTCACGAGGACGGGTAACGCCAGAACCACAATCCCCACATTGACGGCAAGGACTGCGCCTCGCCAGCCCCTGTTCACCGGCATCCCGCGTCGACCCAACCGCACCGAGATGACGATTGCGACAAGAGTGGCCAGGATTTGGAGCAACCCACCGCTGGAGAACGGGTTGGGTATCGGCCTGAGATTGCTGTCGCCTCTAGACATGAAGGCGAGAACGAGCACGATCAGGTACGCGCGCAGCACCCACCATCCGGGTAGCAACTCAGGAAGCAAGGCGCGCAGCTCGCGATATACCTGGGTGCCGAAAGCCATCTTCACCAGCCCCCACGATCTTTCGCGAATTTGCCAGCGCCGTTTCACCTTTAGGGTGCTGCTCCCGGAGCCATAAGCCGACCTGAGCTCAGCCGCGTAGTCCTCAGGCTTACCGAGGCGTTCTTCCAGCGAAAGATCGGACTCGCCAGCGACCTCCGCCAGGTGGTTCTCGAGATCCTCGAGCAGACTTGCCCGCTCGGCGTCGGGCAGAGAAGCGAGGGCAGATCGCACCGAGGCGGCGTAGGTGGCGACATCGTTGGCTGGTTTGCTAGTTGCCATTGGCGGAGCTCCTCCCGTTGAGCAGGTAATCGAGGGCTTTCGTGAACGAGCCCCATGTCTTAGTGGATTGGTCGAGGGCGTTGCGGCCACGATCGTTGAGTCCGTAATACTTGCGATGCGGCCCTTCATCCGAGGGGACCACATAGGACTTGAGGGAGCCGGCCTGGTACAGGCGACGCAGCGTTCCATATACGGAGGCATCGCCTACGCCATCCAGACCGCTCTCGCGCAACCGGCGGAGAACGTCATAGCCGTAGCTGTCGTGATCGGCGAGAACGGCGAGGACGGCCAGGTCCAGAACGCCCTTTAGGAGCTGGCTGGTGTCGATCGGATCCCCGTTCGAAGGCTGCATGCTGCGGTTAGAACAGTACTACGGATTGCGGATTAGCGCAACTTGGCAAAGTTCGTGTTGAGAGCCACGTGATACGCCACTCGGCACCCGCAGGAGTGCCGTGAGTACGGCGGACCGGGGCCCGTTACGGACTGGTCGCTGGGGCCGTGGTGCTCGTGGGTCTGCCGACTGTGCTTCAGTCGGAGTTGGGCAGTCCAACTGCTGGGGATCGGCAGTCGCATACGGGCATGCTCAGAGCGCGTTTGAGGTCGGGCGACCTTGGCGGATCTCGGCGCCTGTGGCGCCATCAAGGAGTCGGGCCGAGACGGCAGTGACTAGGTTCTGAGAGGCGATGTTTGAGCTGGCGATACTTTGCCTCTTATCGCAAGCATCCTGGCGATATCTGTCACTAAATCGAACGCAAGCTGACGAGCTGCCGAATACGAATCGGCGAATGGAGTAGACGTAGCGACTCCTTCTAGCTAGTCGAGGTCGTCGACGTTGCCGAAATGGGCTCGCTAGGCACCTTAACCGAGATGACCGGGACATCAGCCTCGACCATGTCCGGAAGCGGATCCACCCACTCTTCGGGGAACTCGATTCTTGCCTTGATGCCGGTGTGCTGCTCTAGGAGGTACAGCAATTCACCTCCAGAAATCATCTGCAGGGGCTTTCTCTCGGCGAATTGGAACGACGAGGTCCCGTAGCCGCTGGTTGTTACAAGGATGCCTTTTGCTGCGCCTTCGTTCAAGACGGTGCCGTACAGGTCACGAACCGCGCTTACGCCAACCGTGTGCTTGTATCGCTTAGCCTGCACAACGGGTTGCTACACGGTTGCTACACCCGACAACAGGCCCGTTGCTTCCGATCGGCGATTCGTATTCGAGATTTGGCTCCCCTTATTGGACGCTCTTCGAACTATGTTGCTGACGTCCCCACCCGAAGTTCGCGAGACGATCGTCGACCTGCGGCTCGGTGGACGGCCCGGATTTCCCTTTCCAGGCTCAGCCAGGGACGCTCCGGGTGGACTCGGGTTCGACTCCCCGCCGGAGGACCCAGGCTTACAGCGGCCGAACCATTAACAGAACTTAACGGGCAAGACATCCCTCTCGCCAGATGAGCGCGCCCAGCTTCTCACTCTGAATCAGCCGACCCAAGCAGCCGCAGCGCCACGCTCTTCCCGGCGCCATTCCGCCCGTCCTCTGTCTATCTCGGGTATCTCCGGGCACGCTCTACCCCAGTAGACGAGCCGGTTGAGGCCATCGGATCTCGTTATTGACACCAGTTCGGCTTATCCTCCCTAATACAGGTACCGGGCGGCTTGGGAAGTCGCGGCGCCAGCTAGGGGGACTAGGGGATGAGATGGGTTGCTGTTGCGGTCGCGGGACTGGTCTTGGTGGCGGCGTGCGGACCTAGCGGGGGTACGAGCCAGTCTGGCGGCACCCCGAAGGCCGGCGGGACCGCCACGATCGCCCTGGAGAGCGAGCTGCGCACGCTCGACCCGCTCGACTCGTCGCTGCTGGTCGAGCGCGAGGTCTTCTACAACATGTACGACTCGCTGTTCACGATCGATCCGTCGCTCAAGATCACACCCGGTCTCGTGAAGTCATGGGACGTCTCCGACCCCTTGAACCTCAAGTTCACGCTGCAGTCCGGCGTCAAGTACCAGGATGGGACGGCCTTCAACGCACAGTCCGTGAAGGACAACATCCAGCGCTACCTGACGGCTTCGACCTCTCGCCGAAAATCAGACCTGGCCAGCGTCAGCAGCGTCGAGGTGGTCGACGACACGCACGTCATCTTCCATCTGAAGAAGCCAGACGCCACACTGCTCGCGACGCTGGTCGACCGCGCCGGAATGATGCTGTCGATGGCGGCGGTCCAGAAGGGCGGCCAGAACTTCTCGCTGGCGCCGGTCGGTGCCGGCAGTGGGCCATTTGAGTTCGTCGAGTGGCAGCGCAACGACCACCTGACGCTGAAGAAGAATCCCAGCTACTGGAAGCCGGGCCTTCCCTACCTGGACGGTGTCACGTACCGGGCCATCCCCGACGTCAACGCCATCCTGGCGGCCCTGAAGACCGGCGACATCGACATCGCCCGCACCATCGCCCCGAAGGATGTCGCGGGCATCAAATCAGACTCCAGCTTCATCTACCGCGACACCCCCGCCATCGGGTTCAACGGGTTCGAGCTCAACACCGGAGCGCCACCCTTCAGCGATCCGGCCAAGCGGCAGGCGGTGGCGCTGGCGATCGACCGATACGAGGTCCTGAAGAACATCAACTTCAACATCGGAGTTGTCGGCTACGGACCGATACCGCCCTCCAGCTGGGCCTTCGATTCGACCGAGAAGATCTACGACCACGCTGACGCTGCGAAAGCAAAAGCTACCGCCACCGGGTTCACCTTCACCTACAAGACGACGTCAGACCCGATCAACCAGCAGCTGGCAGCGCTGCTCCAGTCGGAGCTTGCCGCGGCTGGGATCACGATGAACATCCAGACCGAGGAGTTCGCCACGTACGTGCAGGAATGCGCCAATCACCAGTTCCAGGCCTGCAACGTGAACTGGTCGGGGAGGCTCGACCCGGACGGGAACACGTACGCGTGGTGGCACACCAAAGGCGACTTCAACGACAGCCTGTACAGCAACGCGCAGGTCGACGCCTGGCTCGAGGACGCCCGCGTGAGCACCGACCAGAACAAGCGCAAGCAGGACTACCTCAACGCCCAGAAACAGATCGTGGCCGACGCGCCGTACGTCTTCACGGTCTTCGGCGTCAGCGCCCAGATCTCGAGCAACAAGATTCATGGATTCACGCTCTACCCCGACCTGATGATCCGGATGGCAGCGGTCTGGAAGGGCTAACCCACACTAGACAATCGCACTTCCGTCCCTCGAATTGATGCTGCGGAGCAGCCCGGCATGACCACGTACGTCCTGCGCCGGTTGGTGCTGATGGTGCCGGTCGCCTTCCTGGTGACCATCGGCGTGTTCATGCTCATCCACCTCACGCCTGGCGACCCGGCCCTGATCCTCCTCGGAGAGGACCGCAGCCCACAGGCGATCGCGGCAATTCACCAACAGCTCGGACTCGACAAGCCGCTTTATGTGCAGTACCTGATCTGGCTCGGGCACATCGTGCACGGGGACTTCGGGCGGTCTATCACCACCCACCAGCCGGTTACCACCGCCATCGGCGAGCGCCTTCCGGCCACGTTGGAGCTCGGAGCGGTCGCCCTCATCTGGTCATTGCTCGTCGCGATACCGCTGGGCACCATCGCCGCCCTTCGGCGAGGCTCGCTCGCCGACCACCTGGCCACCGGCCTCGCCGTCGGCGGCGTGTCGATCCCGAACTTCTTCATCGGGATCGTGCTGATCTTCTTCCTCTCGGTCACGCTGCGGCTGTTCCCCTTCGGCGGCTACGTGCCCTTCAATCAGGACCCATTCGAGAATCTGCGGCATGTGATCCTGCCGGCGATCGCGCTGGGCACCGCCGGCGCCGCGATCAACATGCGCTTCACGCGGTCCTCGATGATCGAGGTCCTCAACCAGGACTACATCCGCACCGCACGGGCCAAGGGAGCGCCCTGGCGGCGCGTGGTCTTCATCCACGCGCTCAAGAACGCACTGATCCCGGTTGTAACCATCGTCGGACTGCAGATCGGAGGCATCATCGAGGGCGCGGTCGTGACCGAGACCGTGTTCACCTGGCCAGGGGTGGGCCGTTTGGCCGTGGAATCGATCTTCAATCGCGATTACACAGTCGTGCAGGGGATCGTGCTCCTGGCCGCCTTCTCGTACCTGATCGCCAACCTGCTCGTTGACCTTGTGTACGGCTGGCTTGATCCCCGGATCTCTTACGCATGAGCACCGCACCGGCGCTGGTCGCGACCCAGGCATCCATCCGCCAGACCCGGATCCACCTGCTCGAGCTAGCTCGCGGGCACCCCCGCGTCATCCTCGCCGGCTCTCTCGTATTGCTCCTGTTCCTGATTGCGCTGCTCGCCCCATTCATCTCGCCCCACGACCCAATCGCCGTCAATGCGGATAACGCATACCTGCCGCCCCTCAGCCCCAGCCACCTGCTGGGAACGGACGAGCTGGGGCGCGACCTATTCAGCCGCGTGCTCTGGGGCGCCCGTGTTTCCTTGCCGGTAGCTTTTGTAGCGGTGGCGGTGGGATTGGTCGCCGGCGGGGTGATCGGCCTGATCAGTGGCTACTTCGGCGGGATCTTCGATCTGTTGTTGATGCGGTTTATCGATGCGCTGCTCGCGTTTCCCGCGCTGATCCTCGCGATCGCCATCGTGGCCGCCCTGGGCCCGGACCTTCGCAACGCGATGATCGCGATCGGCATCGTAGCCATCCCGGTTTACGCCCGCCTCGTCCGTGCGCTTGTCCTCCAGCTCAAGCATATGGAGTTCATTGCGGCCACCCGCTCGCTGGGGGCGACGCCGATGCGCATCATCCTTCGACACCTGATCCCGAACCTGCTCAACCCGGTCATCGTCCAGGTCTCTTTATCCGCCGGCTTTGCCATCCTGGCCGAAGCGACTTTGTCGTTTCTCGGGCTGGGAGCACAGGTGCCGACCCCGGACTGGGGGCAGATGATCAACACGGGGGCAACCTTCCTCGCGAACGACCCGTGGCTGGCGATCGTGCCCGGGGCCGCCATCTCGGTGACGGTCTTCAGCTTCAACCTCCTGGGCGATTCGCTCCGTGACGCCCTGGACCCGAGGCTTCGCTCCTGATGTCCCTCCACCTGCTGGAGCTCGAGGACGTGCACACCAACCTGACCCTCAAAGCGGGCGTCGTGAGGGCGGTCGACGGAGTCTCGTTCCACGTCGACGCGGGCGAGACGCTCGGCATCGTCGGAGAGTCCGGCTCCGGGAAGTCGATGACAGCGCTCTCGATCATGCGACTCCTGCCCCGCTCGGGCCGGATCGACAGTGGAGCGATCCGGTTCAAGGGCCGCGACCTGACCGGACTTTCCGAGGATGAGATGGAAGAAATCCGGGGCACCGAGATGGCGATGATCTTCCAGGACCCCATGACCTCCCTCAACCCCGTCTACCGCACGGGCTGGCAGGTGGGAGAACCGCTTCAGATCCATCGCGGCATTGATGTGCGAGCGTCGATCGCCGCGGCGATCGCGATGTTCAAGAAGGTCGGAATCCCGGAAGCGGAAAAGCGCGTAGCCCAGTATCCGCACGTTTTCTCCGGCGGCATGAGCCAGCGGGCCATGATCGCGATGGGGCTGACCACCAGCCCAAGCCTTCTCATCGCCGACGAACCGACCACGGCACTTGACGTCACCATCCAGGCCCAGATCCTCGATCTCCTGCGAAACCTGAACCGCGACTCGGGTATGGCGACCATCCTGATCACCCATAATCTCGGTGTCGTCGCGGGCATCTGCGACCGGGTCATCGTCATGTACGCCGGTCGAGTGGTCGAGCAGGGACGGACAGAAGATGTCTTCGCGCATCCGGAGCACCCCTACACGTGGTCGCTGCTGCACTCCATCCCGAGGCTCGACGCCGACGATCGTGAACCGTTGAAGGTTATCGAGGGGTCGCCACCGGACATGATGCGGCTGCCCTCCGGCTGCAAATTCCAACCCCGGTGTCCATTCGCGGTCGAGCAATGCGCCAAGGATGAACCTGAGCTCCGCGACGTGCGCGGCCACCTTGCGCGCTGCTGGGTGACGCAGGCGGGCACCTCTCTCAATGGCTCGGTCGATGCCGGCTGAGGCGGTCGCGAGCGGGCTCTCCGCCTCGACCTGGAGCGCGGCCGACCCACTGGTGGAGGTTCGGCGCCTGAGCACCTGGTTCCCGGTTCGCTCCGGCGTGCTCACGCGCACGGTCGGCCAGGTGCGGGCGGTCGACGGAGTCGACCTCACGATCCGGCAGGGCGAGACTCTCGGCCTGGTAGGAGAGTCAGGATGCGGAAAGTCGACACTGGGCCGCTCAATCCTGCGGCTGATCGAGCCGACCTCGGGCGAGGTGCGGTTCAAAGGGCAAGACATGCTCCGCATGGGGCCGGCGGCGATGCGCCGGATGCGGCGCGACATGGCGATGATCTTCCAGGACCCGTTTGGATCCCTGGACCCTCGGCAGACCGTTGGAGACATCGTGGGCGAGCCGCTCGAGATCCATCATCTGGCCCGGACGCGGCGACAGCGGCAAGAGAGAGTTCGCGAGCTGCTCGACCTCGTCGGGCTGGCCCCGAGCTTTGTCGACCGCTACCCGCACGAGTTCTCAGGCGGCCAGCGACAGCGAGTCGGCATCGCTCGCGCCTTAGCGGTCGATCCGACATTTATCGTCTGCGACGAGCCCGTCTCGGCGCTCGATGTCTCGATCCAGGCACAGATCATCAACCTCCTCGAGCGACTGCAGGAGAAATTCAATCTCACCTACCTCTTCATCGCGCACGACCTGTCAGTCGTGAAGCACATCTCCGACCGCATCGCTGTGATGTACGTCGGCAAGGTCGTTGAGGTGTCGAGTGCAAGGGAGCTCTACCAGAGCCCACAGCACCCTTACACTGGGTCGCTGCTGTCGGCGATCCCGATTCCCGACCCGACGGTCGAGCGGGGCCGCGAAAGGATCATCCTCAAGGGCGACGTCGCATCTCCGGTCAACCCGCCGAGCGGCTGCCGTTTCCGAACACGCTGCTTCAAGGCCCAGCCGCGGTGCGCGGAGTTGGAGCCGCCGCTCGATACGGTCCGGCTCGGCGACCACCTGGCCGCTTGTTACTTCCCTCTTGGCTAGCGACCGACCGCGTAGCCCTGCGCGCCACGCGGGTTGGCGGCGGCGGACAACATGCCCGTCTTGTGATCGCGCCCGACCGCGCACAGACGACCCAGGGACCACGGGCCCACTTCCACGACCTCGTGTCCTCTCCTTCGCAGCTCGCTGAAAACCGCACCTTCGACGCGCGACTCGACGTAGAGGTTTCCGGTCTCCGCGGCATGCGGCGCGAAAGAGCTGGGGAGATGCGCCGTGTGAAACATCGGGGCGTCGATGGACGCCTGCAGGTCATGGCCGTAGACGGCGTGCGCGAGGAAGAACTCGAGCGACCATTGGTCCTGCTGGTCGCCGCCGGGCGTTCCGAAGGCGAGCCTGGGTTCGCCGTCGCGCAATGCAAGGGAGGGGCTGAGCGTCGTGCGCGGTCGCTTGCCTCCCTCGAGCCGGTTCGGATGATCCGGATCCAGGTTGAGCATCTGCGCGCGGGTGCCCAGGCAGAAGCCCAAACCGGCGATGACGGGCGAGCTCTGCAGCCAGCCACCGCTGGGGGTGCAGGCGACCATGTTGCCGTGGCGGTCGGCAGCCGCGACGTGCACCGTGTCCCCGCGCACCTCGCCGACCGACTGCGCGCCGGTGCCCGTCCAGTGGCCTTCGACGACCGCCTGGCCGGAGGACCGAGGCAGCCGAGGATCGCGGCCGGCAGGCGCGCCTGGTCGGAGCTCAAGCGACGCGCGGGCGCCCACGAGACCGCGTCGCGCCGCCGCGTAGTCCCGCGCGAGGAGGTCATCCAGAGGCACCGCCGCAAAGTTGGGATCGGCGTACCACGCATCCCTGTCGGCAAAGGCGAGCTTCGCGCATTCGGCCACAAGATGGATGTGATCCGCCGAGAGAAAGCCGACGGCGCGCAGCCCGAGTCCTTCGAGGAGACGCAACTGCTGGAGGAAGACAGGTCCCTGGCTCCATGGCCCGCATTTGGCCACGGTCCAGCCCTCGAAATCAGCAGCCACCGGCTCCTCGTGCGCTGCCTTGAACTCAGCAAGGTCGACGCCCGTAAGCAGGCCGCGATGGACAGTCCCGGAGCTGTCCATCAACTCGGCGCGGCAGTGACGTTCGACGGCCTCAGCGATAAAACCTGAATAGAACGCGCTCAGGGCAGCATCGATCTGACTCTCCCGCCCGCCATTCGCCGATTCCCCCTCCCGCACCAGGCGCCGGTACGTCGCGGCGAGGTCCGGATTGCGAAACAGCGAACCGGTAGTGGGCCGGCCATCGCCCAGGTAGACGGCCGCTGAGGTCGGCCAATGGTCGCGGAAGAGTCCCTCCACCATGGCGACAACGTCAGCGATGCGCGTCACCACGGGGTAACCTGCCTCGGCGTAATCGATGGCGAAACGCATAACGTCAGCCAGCCGCCACGTTCCGTGATCCCGCAAGAGCGTCATCCATCCGCCGAAGGCGCCGGGCACGCATGCAGCGAGCAGGCCGGTACCGGGGATGTCGTCCAGGCCGAGAGAGCGGATCAACTCGATGGTGGCCGCCTTTGGCGCAGGGCCCTGACCGCAGATGACCTCAACGCGGCCTCGAGATACATCCCAGAGCAGGATTGGGACCTCCCCGCCGAGTCCGTTCAAGTGCGGCTCGACCACCTGCAGGACGAAGCCGGCGGCGACGGCGGCGTCGAACGCATTACCGCCCTGCTCGAGCACCGCCATCCCGCATTGAGTGGCGAGCCAGTGCGTTGAGCTCACCATCCCGAAGGTGCCTTTCAGCTCCGGGCGGGTGATGAAGGCCACGCCTCGATCATAGGGTCGAATCAACGATGGCTGTGTCTCGCTGCATGAATTCCGTAAGGCGCAGAGCCGGCAGTTGAGACCCTCACTGCCGTGGGAACCGGGTTACTGTCCCTAGTAGGGTTCCAAGCGTACCGATCCGAGTTCGGTTTTGGCTCCGGGACAGGGATTCGAACCCTGAACCTTGCGGTTAACAGGTCGCTGCGCCCCGTTCAGAAATGGCGCCCTGAGTTCACTGAGTAGCGCCGAGTACCACCAATTAGTACGGCTTCGCACCCGCGTTGCTGTACGAGATCGCCTGTGGCTGGCCCTCGCTTTAGTGTCGGGAAGCCCTCGCGGGACGAGCTACCGCACGCCGTTTGTCACTGGGACGAGCTTTAAGCAACTGAGCAATTCTCTGGTGGGAGAGTCCCAAAACGCGACCGGCGTCGCGCACCGTCAGGTGAGCTCCCTGGACTAGGTCTGCGGCTACGGCGGCGGTCACAGTCGCAGCCTCAGCTTGCAGTTCCTCTGCCTCGCCCCGCACCTTTTTCGCCCGCCCTACCTTCTTCTGTAGCTCACGGGGCAGGATGGGTTCGACCCTGACTTCAAAGGAATCGGTCGGAACGTCCAGAAACAGGGCGATCGCGTCGCGGGCCATGGCCTCGGCCTTTTCGAGCCGGCGCGCCTGCGTGTTGACGCCCTTGAGTTCGGGCACGCTGATCGCCCACCAGTCTCCTGAGTGCTGACAGCGAGCCGTATATGTCTTCACCTTCTCCACCATCCTTGCCCCAATTCGTCCTCCAATGCCCTGAAGATGGCTCCCGCGGTGAGCTCATTGATCTCCCGATGTCGGGGAATCGTCACTTTGGTGACTCCGCACTGCCACACCTCGTGGCGCCTACCTTGCCTGACCAGGCGCCAAGCCTGGCCCTGAGCCGTGGCGGCGCGCTGGATACGCTTCTTGAGCTCACTCTGCTTCACCCGGGCAACAGTCTACTAGACTAGCCACCCTGCCTATGCGAGTAGCCAATTCGCCGTTTCTGAACACGAACGAATAGATGCACCCCACAACCAGATTCTCGAGGACCAGGTCGTGGCGGGAGCGACAGGCATTAATAAGGACGCGAAAGAGCAGATTGAGGAGGCCCAGCACCGCCGCGGCAGAATATCAGCCGGCTTCCTCAGCCGTCAGAAGTTGGACGCAAACAGGGCG
>Ga0207926_1000108_pt1 | contig 42893 bp, 42 predicted proteins | sample NGESurdeep072012_8_FD_184454 | JGI IMG/M metagenome (GOLD analysis project Ga0207926, IMG submission 184454) | Arctic peat soil microbial communities from Barrow, Alaska - NGEE Surface sample 210-1 deep-072012 (SPAdes) | ecosystem: Environmental > Terrestrial > Soil > Wetlands > Peat ...
CCGGGCCGTGCTGGCGGCGGCGCTCGGGCGCCGGCTCGGCCGCGACGTGGAGCTCACGGGCGACCAGGACCGCGCGATGGACGCGGTCCGCGACGACGTCCGGGGCCCGCATCCCATGCTCCGCCTGCTCCAGGGCGACGTCGGATCGGGCAAGACCGCGGTCGCGGCCTACGCCCTTGCCCTCGCGGCGGGAGCCGGTGTCCAGGGCGCCCTGCTCGCCCCGACCGATCTCCTGGCCCGCCAGCACGCGGCCACGCTCGACGACCTCCTCCGTCCGCTCGGGATCGCGGTGGAGCTGCTCACCGGCTCGCTGGCCGGCCCCGAATCGCGCCGGGTGCTGGAGGCGCTCGCCGACGGGCGGGCGGGCGTGGTCGTGGGGACCCACGCCCTCTTCTCGGACCGTGTCGCCTACGCCCGCCTCGGCCTCGTGGTCGTGGACGAGCAGCACCGCTTCGGCGTGGAGCAGCGGGGCGCGCTGGAGGCCAAGACGCGGGGTGGGGCCGCCCACGTCCTCCTGATGACCGCGACGCCGATCCCGCGCACCATCGGGCAGGTCCTCTACGCCGACCTGGACGTCACCGACCTTCGGACCGCTCCCACGGGGCGCCTTCCGATCCGCACGGGTCTCCGCCACCCGGCCAATCTCGACCGGCTCTGGACCTTCGTCGCGCGCGAAGCTGCCGCGGGCCGGCAGACGTTCGTGGTCGTGCCGCACATCGACGAATCGGACGGCGAGGCGAGCGACGAGCCCGACGACGTGGCCGGGGCCGAGGCGGAGGTGATGCGCCTGCGAGCGCTCCTCAACGAGCCCGACCGGCTTGCGGCCGCCGGCCTCGAGCGCGAGCTGGTGGTGGACCTGGTCCACGGCCGCCTGCGACCCGCAGACCGGGATGCCGCGATGGCGCGCTTCCGGGACGGTGCGGCCGACGTGCTGGTCGGGACAACGGTCATCGAGGTCGGCGTGGACGTCCCGGCCGCCAGCGTCATGGTGATCGAGGGAGCGGACCGCTTCGGCCTGGCCCAGCTCCACCAGCTCCGCGGCCGGGTCGGGCGCTCGAACGACCAGGGATGGTGCGTCCTCGTCAGCGACCGGCTGCCCGCGGACGAACGGCGCGTCACGGCCCTGGAGCGTGGCGAGATCGAGCCGGTTGGGCCGGAGCAGGTCCGGCTGTCCGCCGTCGCCCGGCTCGACGACGGCTTCGCGCTCGCGGAGGTCGACTTCGAGCAGCGCCGCGAGGGCGACGTTCTCGGTTACGCGCAGCACGGGCTGCCGCGCCTCCGGGTCGCCACGCTGGCACGGGCCGATCACCGCGAGCTCGCGGTGGCCGCCCGGCGCCACGCGGAGTCGCTGCTGCTGGCCGGGGGCGGCGTGGCCCGGGCGGGCGCGGCATTCGCGGCCGAGCTGGAGCGCGGCTGGCTGCGCGACGTCGCGGCCGGGGAACCGGCGACGGGCGCCTAGGCGATGGCCGACGCCGGACGCGTGATCGCCGGCTCGGCGCGCGGGGTCCGGCTGGCTGCCCCGGGCGCGGGGACCCGGCCGCTGGCCGACCGCGTGAAGCAGGCGGTCTTCGGGGCGCTGGAGCCCGTCCTCGCGGACGCGGCCATCCTGGACCTCTGCGCGGGGAGCGGTGCGGCCGCGATCGAGGCGCTCTCGCGCGGGGCCAGCCGCGCGGTCCTCGTTGAGCGCGACCCGGGCACGTGCCGCGTGATCCTCGAGAACCTCCGGCGGGCGGGCGTTTCCGACCGCGCCCGGGTGGTTCGGGCCGATGCGCTCGCGTACGTGCGTGGTCGCGCCGCCGCCGACGGCCCCTTCGACGTCGTCGTCCTGGACCCGCCGTACGCGGAGGCCCAGCTTCGCGAAGCGTGCCTCCTCGGGCTCGGCGCGCCCGATGGGCCGCTCGGGCCGGACGCCGTCGTGGTCGCCACGGGCTTCGGGAAGCTGCCACCGCCGCAGTCGGCCGGGCTGCTACGATCGACGCGGGAGCGCCGGTTCGGCGAGACCCTGGTCGTCTTCTACCGGCGCGCCGCCGCGGAGGACGTCCCTCCGTTGTCCGGCGCCTGAGGCGGAGCGAGCCATGCGTGTCGCGATCTACCCCGGCTCGTTCGACCCGATCACGTTCGGCCACGTGGACGTGCTCCGACGGTCGCTGGGCGTCTTCGATCGCGTCGTAGTGGCCGTCCTGGTCAACCCGAAGAAGGCACCCATGCTCGACGTGGACGCGCGCGTCGCCTCGATCATCTCCGGGGTCGGGGAGGCGCTCCCCGACCTCGCCGACCGCGTCGACGTCCGCCCCTTCTCGGGCCTGACCGTGGACGCCTGCCGCGAGCTCGGCGCACGCTACATCGTGCGGGGGCTGCGGGCCGTGAGCGATTTCGAGGCGGAGCTGCAGATGGCCCACATGAACCATCGGCTTGCTCCCGGGATCGACACGGTGTTCTTCATGACTGCGCTCGAATACGGCTACCTCTCGTCCAGCCTGGTCAGGGAGATCGTCCGTTTCGGCGGCGATCCGGCGGGGATGGTTCCGCCCTCGGTCGCGGCCCGCGTGGCCGCCGTCGCGGCGGCCGAAGTGGCGCCCGTCCGCGTGCGATAATCCGGCCCAAACCGGGCTATCTCGACGCCCGCGCGCGGAGGGCGGTCCCATCGACATCATGTTCTTCGTCGAGCGCCTGGAGGCGATGATCGCCAACGGGAGAAAGCTCCCCCTGACGTCGAACGTCGTCGTGGACCAGGCTGCGGCGCTCGACCTCATCGATGAGTTGCGCCACGCCGTGCCCGAGGAGATCCAGTCCGCCCGGCGCATCAACGCGGAAGGCGAGCGGATCCTCGAGCGGGCCCAGCAGGAGTCCGAGCGGATCGTCGCGAAGGCTCAGGAGCAGGCGGCGTTCCTCATCGACGAACGGGGCCTGACCGAGACTGCCGAAGCCGAGGGGCGCCAGATCGTGGCGGAAGCCAGCGCCGAGGCCGACGATGTCCGGCGCGGCTCGGACGAGTATGCGGCCGAGGTCCTCGTCAACCTGGAGGGCGAGGTCGTCAAGGCGCTCCAGAGCATCCGGCGCGGGATCGAGCTGCTCAACGAGCGGCGTGCCACGGCGGAGGACGTCGCCGCCGGTGAGCCCCCTGACGAGGACCCGGACGTCGTCGCACTCGGCCGCGGTTCGGCGCGGTGACGGTCGGTCGCGACGACCAGCCGCTCCTGTTCAACGTCGCCGGCCTCCTGGGAGAGGCGCCGGGCTCGTTCCGGGACCTCGCCTTCGATGACGTCAGGATCTCCCTCGGAGAGGATCTCGTCCTTGCCGAGCCGGTGGCCGGCGGCGCGCACGTCCGGCGCACGAATCGCGGCCTCATCGTGACGGGGCACGTCACGACGGCGCTCGCGGACACCTGCGGGCGCTGTCTCGTGCCGGTCCGCCTGCCGCTCGACCTCGAGCTCGCCGAGGAGTACCTGCCGAGCCTCGACATCACGACCGGCAAGCCGCTGGACCGGACCCTCGAGCCCGAAGTCCCGCGGCTCTCGGACCACCACGAGATGGACCTCGAGACGCTCGTGCGCGAGGCGATCCAGCTGGCCGCTCCGATCGTCCCGCTCTGCCGCCCCGATTGCCTGGGGCTCTGCCCGCTGTGTGGCACTGACCGGAACACCGGCCCGCACGTCCACCCGGACGGGTCGATCGATCCCCGCCTGGAGGCACTCCGCGAATTCCGCCCCGACGCCGACGCCTGAAACCCGCTACACTCCGCCTTCGGCCCGTCACGCTGTTCGCGGGGACGCGCCCCGGACCCGATGACCCGGCGGCTCTCACCACCGCCTGCCGCCCGACACCAGAGGAGCGACCACCCCGATGGGTCTCCCGAAGCGCAAGGTCTCGCACGCCCGACAGGGCGACCGCCGCGCGCACCTGGCGCTGACCGCGCCCAGCCTCGTCGAGTGCTCGCACTGTCACCAGATGCGGCGCTCCCACCACGCCTGCCCGAACTGCGGCTACTATCGCGGCCGGGCCGTCGTGGAGCTCAAGAAGAAGGGCGGCGAGGCCGCCTCCTGACGGCCGGGCAGGCGTCGCGCTCCCGGCGCCCCCACCACGGAGCCCGCCGATGGATCTCACGACCGTCCGCAGCGTCGAACACGCTCGGAAGGTTCGCCTGGCGATCGACGCGATGGGCGGCGATCATGCGCCCGAGGAGGTCGTGGCCGGCGCCCTGCTCTATGCCGCGGAGCGCCCCGACGACGACCTGATCCTCGTCGGCGACGTGGACCGCATCCGCGCTCTCGCCGGGGCGGCGCTGCCGGCCAATGTCTCGCTGGAGCCGGCCAGCCAGGTCATCGAGATGCACGAGCACCCCGCCCTCGCGCTGCGAGAGAAGCGCGACGCGTCCATCCTCGTCGCCTGCGACCTGGTGAAGCGCGGCAGGGCGGACGCCGTGATCACGGCCGGCCACACCGGCGCCGGCATGGCGGCCGCGGTCCTGCGGCTGGGACGTGTCGCCGGCGTCGACCGGCCGGCGCTGGCGGTCCAGCTGATCACCGATTCCGGCCCGTTCGTCCTGCTCGACATCGGCGCCAACCCGGATTCGACCGCCGAGAACCTGCTCCAGTACGCGCACATGGGATCGCTCTTCGCCGAGCGGGCCCTCGGGGTTCCGCGTCCCCGCGTGGCGCTCCTCTCCATCGGCGAGGAGAAGGGAAAGGGCGATGCCCGGATCCAGGGCGCGACCGAGCTCCTCGACCGGTCCGGCCTCAATTTCACCGGCAACGTGGAGGGCAAGGACCTGGTCCATCACCCCGCGGACGTGGTGGTCTGCGACGCCGTCCTCGGCAACGTGACGATCAAGTTCTTCGAGGGCCTGTCCGCGTTCATCTTCGACCTCTGGCGGAAGGAGTTCGCCGCGGGGTTGCGAGGCCGCCTTGCCTACCTCCTCATGCGGCCGGGGATCGACCGGATCCGGACCACCTTCGACTACGAGGTCCTGGGCGGGTCGCCGCTCCTGGGCGTGCGCGGCACCGTGATCATCACCCACGGCCGCGCGAAGCGGCGGATGCTGAAGCACGCGATCGCCGTGGGCGCGGCCGCGGCCAGGGCGCGCCTGCCGGAGCTGATCGGCGAGACGTTCCGGCCGTCCGCGACTCATGCGACGGTGCCGGACGCCGGCGTGGCGGACCCGGATGCCTCTCCGACGCCGCCATCCGCCGCGGGGGCACCCGCGTGACCGCGCCCGGCCTCGCCGTCAGCCACCCCGTCATCCGCGACGTGGTACGGCGGGCGGCCCTGGAGGTGCCCGGCGTGCTGCGGGTCGGCCGGGGCGGCCCGGCCTGGCGACGGGCGCTCTCCGGATCGGCCGTGGCGATCCGCCTGCGGGATGGCGCCGTCGAGGCTCGCGTCGTCGTCGTCGCCCGGGCTGCCCAGCCGCTGCCCCGGCTTGCTGCGGAGGTGCGGATCGCGGTCGGGACGGCGATCGAGCGCCTGCTCGGCCTGGAGCTCGGCGCCGTCAGCGTCATCGTCGACGGCGTCGGTGCCTGAGCCGCGGGCCGATCGCCAGGCTGGTCGGCCTCCCCGAGCCAGGTCCCGGGGCGATCTGCCCCGCGCCAGGCATGCGGCCCGCCGGCTGGCGCTCGCGTCGCTGTTCGAGGCGGAATTCGGCCAGCGAACCGCCGCGACCGTGCTGGAGCGCCATCTGGCCGAGACCGAGGGCGACCCCGAGACGGCCGCGTATGCCCGCACCCTTGTGACCGCTGTCGGAGCGAACCGCGACCAGATCGACGCACGAATCGAGACCGCGGCGCCCCAGTATCCGGTCGTGACGCTGGCCCGGATGGACCGCGTCCTGCTCCGTGTCGGCATTGGCGAGGTGCTACACTCGCCCGCAACGCCGGCCCGCGTGGCGATCGCCGAATGGGTCGAGTTGGCAAGGGTCTACGGAGGGGATCCGGCCCGGCGCCTGGTGAACGGTGTCCTCGGACGCATCGCCAGGGAGGCCGCGGTCGGCGCTTCCAACGGACCCGACCGGAACCCGGACCCCGACGAACCCGCAGGACTCCAGGAGGGAGCAGGCAAGTGGCGACCACGTACGAGCGACTGAAGAAGATCGTCGTCGAGCAGCTTGGCGTCGACGAGACCGAGGTCACGCCCGAGGCCTCGTTCGTCGAGGATCTGAACGCGGACTCGCTCGACCTCGTCGAGCTCATCATGAGCCTCGAGGAAGAGTTCGGAATCGAGATCTCTGACGAAGAGGCCGAGAAGATCCGGACCGTGCAGGACGCCTCCGACTACATCGACGAGCACGCCAGCTGATCGCGCCCGGCCCTTGCCGGGGGACGATCCGCTCGCGTCGCGCTCGGCCGCGGCGTTCGCCGCGCGCCTCGGGATTGCATTCGCCGACCCCGGCCTCCTCGAGCGCGCGCTGATCCATGGAAGCTGGCTCCACGAGCATCCTGACGCCGCGCCGGGCCACAACGAACGCCTGGAGTTCCTCGGCGACTCGGTGATCAGCCTCGTCGTGTCCGAGGCGCTCCACGCGCGCCATCCCGCCGACGACGAGGGCGTCCTCTCCGCGCGTCGCGCCTCGATCGTGAGCGCCAAGGGACTTGCCCGGCTGGCCCGCCGCATCGACCTGGGTGACGCGATCCTGCTTGGCGAGGGCGAGGCCCAGCGGGGAGGCCGTGCGCGGGTGGCGTTGCTGGCGTCCACGTTCGAGGCGCTCGCGGGCGCCCTCTTCCTGGACCGCGGCTGGGCCGGGGCCCGCGACTGGCTCCTCGAGCTCGCGGCACCGGAGCTGGAGGCCGACGCGCCGGCCGGCACGCTCAAAAGCCCGAAGAGCCGGCTCCAGGAGCTCACGCAGCGTTCCGGCGAACGGCCGGCCTACCGCGTCGCTGAGCTGTCCGGCCCGGATCACGCTCGAGAGTTCGTCGTCGAGGTTGCCGTGGCGGGCGAGGTGATCGGGACCGGGACCGGGAGCTCGCTCCGGATCGCGGAGACCGCCGCCGCCGAGGCGGGCCTCGACGCGCTCGAGCGCCGTCCCGCTCGCCGCCCGGAGCGGGGAGGCGGGCCGGGGCCCGACGCAGGATGAGCCGGAGCGCACGCCTCGTCGCGCTCCGCGTGCACGGCTTCAAATCGTTCGCCGAGCGCACCGTCGTTGAGTTCGCGCCGGGGATCAATGCCGTCGTCGGCCCGAACGGCTCGGGCAAGAGCAACCTGGCCGACGCGCTGCGCTGGGCGCTCGGCGAGCAGGGCCGGGCCATTCGCTCGCGCAAGTCGGAGGACGTCGTGTTCGCCGGGTCCGAACGGCGCTCCGCGCTCGGGATGGCGGACGTCTCGCTGGTCCTCGACAACGCGGACGGCCTGGTCCCGGTCGATTTCGCCCAGCTGGAGCTGGGACGCCGCCTCTACCGTTCGGGAGAGAACGATTACTTCGTGAACCGCCAGCGCGTGCGGCTCCGCGACCTCGTGGACCTTCTCGACGCCGCACACCTTGCCGAGAATGCGTTCCTGTTCATCGGCCAGGGCATGGTCGACCAGGCGCTCGCGCTGCGACCGGAGGAGCGGCGCCCACTCTTCGAGGAGGTCGCGGGGGTGCGACGCCACGAGCGGCGGCGTCGCAAGGCGGAGGAGCAGCTGGAGGAGGCGACCGGGAACCTCGCGCGGGTGGAGGACATCCTGGGCGAGCTGCGTCCCCAGGCGCGCCGCCTGGCGGCCCAGGCCGAGCAGCAGGCTACCCGCGAGCGCGCCGGCGAGGAGCTCGCCGCCGCGCTCATCGCCCATCTCGGGACACGCTGGCATGCCGCGGCGTCGGCGCATCGCAGCGCGGACCGCGACCTGGGGACCGCGCGGCGGACGGCGGCGGTCGCGCTCGACGGCCTGCAGGTCGCCGAGAACGGCGCGGCCGACGCGGCGCGAGATCTCGCCGCGCGCGCGGATGCGGAGCGGGCGACGCGTGCCGCCCACGAGGCCGCGCGGGCAACGCTCGCGGTCCTCCAGCTCGACGCCGCCCGTGCCTCGGCGGAGGCGGCCGGGATCGCCCGTGACCGCGACCGTCTGGCGGCAGAGCGCGCGGCAGCGGAAGCGGACCTCGCTGCCCGCCGTCGCGAGCTCGCGCTTCCCGGGCCGCAGCCGGAGCCGCTGCTGGACGAGGAGCTGGCGGACGCGGACCGCGCGCTTGCGGAGGCACGCGGCGAGGCCCAGGCCCTGCAGGCCGCCACGGTGGCGCGTTCGGAGGCCGCGTCGGCGCTGCGGCGCGCGAGGATGAGCCGACTCGCCGAGCTGGACGGGATCCGGCGCCGACTGGCCGAGATCGACGGGCGCCTCTCCGACGAGCGCGCTGCGGCCGCCGCGGCCGGGGCCCGCTCCGCGCAGGTCGAGACGGAGGCCGAGGCGGTGCGGAGCTCGGCGAGCGATGCCCGTGCCGGCGAGACGACCAGCGCGACGGCGCGTGACGGCGCCCGCGCGGAGGTCGCGACGGCGGAAGCGGCGCGCCTGGCCGCGGTCGACGTCTCCGCCACAGCAAGCTCCCGCGCCGCGACACTGCGAGGCCGATTGGACGCGCTCCTGGCCGGGCTGGCGGAGGAAGAGACCCGGGGCATCGGTCGCGCCGCCCGGCGGGTGGGGGGCCGCGCGCTTGCGGCCGGCCTCGACGTTGACCCGGCGCTCCGCGTCGCGGTCTCGGCGGCGCTCGGCGAGCTGGCGCGCTCGTTCGTGGTCCGGCGGGACCACCTGGCGGCGCTGACCGGTGAGCGGGGTCTCCTCGTGCTCGACGATGCGACGGGCCCCGGTGCTGCCACGCCGATGGCCGCCGAGGTCGCGGCGGTTCGCGCCGGGGTCGCCCGGGTCGCGGGCGGGCTGCTGGCGGACGCCGTTCGCGCAGACGCCGCCGGGACCGCCTCGCGGGTCCTGGCCCGCTGCGCCTGGGTTCCAACCCTGTCGGACGCGCTGGAGGTCGCCGGGACGCTTCCGGCGGGCTGGTCCGTCGCGGCCCGGACGGGCGCGGTCGTGACCGCGGCCGGCACCGTCAGCCTCGGGATCGCCGACGCTCCGCTCGAGCGCCGCGCCGAGGCCGAGACCCTCGGTCGCGACCTCGCCGGCGCGGAGGCGGAGCGCGTGGCAGCGTCGGAGCGGCTCGCCATGGCCGAGGCTGCTGCTGCCGCGGCGAGGGAATCCCACGACGCGGCACAGCGCGCGGAGGCAGACGCAGCTGCGCGGCGCCGGGCCGCCGAGGATGCGGAGCGGCGCGTTGCGCGCGACGCGGAGCAGTCCTCACGTGAGACCCGCTGGCACGCGTCCCGGGTGACGGCGATCGAGGCCGAGCGGGCCCCGGTGGCGGAGCGCCTCGCCGCGCTTGTCAACATTGAGGGCGATGCGCCCGATGACGCCCCGCCGGAGACAGGCCCGGGGGCGACCCGAGCCGACGTCGGCACGGCGCTGGCGGCGTGGGATGCCCGGATCGCCGACCTGGGCAGGCGGCGGGATCGCCTGGCTGCGGATCGAGCGGCCCGGGAGATGGAGCGCCGCTCGGCCGAGGATCGGCGCTCCCGCGCGGACGCCGGAGCCACGCTGGCGGAGGAGCGGCTGTCGCGTGCGGACGCGGAGGCTCGTGCGCTCACGAGCCGCGACGAGGCCCTCGAGGCGCGGCGTCGCGCCCGCGAGGTGGACCTCGCAACAGCGACTGCCCGGGAGGAGGCCGCTCGCACCGCGTTCGATCTCGGCCTCGCCGCCGACGCCGCGGACCGCGAGCGGCTTCGCAGGGCGGAGACGGCAGTCGCGGGTGCGCGCGCTGCGTTGCGGCAGGCGGAGGAGCTGGCGCGTGCCGCGACCGTGCGGGAGCTCGAGGCTCGCCTTGGCCTCGACGCGGTCCGGGAGCAGGCGCTCGTGGAGCTCGCGGGGCTGGGCGACTTCGGCATCCAGGCGCTGACCGGGCTCGGCGGAGGAGCGACGGGAACGGCGGGCGACGCGGACGCGGGCAGGCCGCTCGACGGGGAGCCCGGCGACGACGAGGGCGCCCGGCTCGCCGCCGCCCTCGCTGGAGCCGGCGACCGCTGGGCGCTGAGTTCCCCGGCCGTGGATGGGCCGCCGCCCGGCCGCCTGGCGGGACTCCGCCGCCGCTTCCACGAACTCGGGGCGGCGAACCCGTTCGCCGTCGACGAGTACGGCGCGGTCCGGGCGCGCCTCGACGACCTGGAGGCGCAGCGCCGTGACCTGGACCATGCGATCGAGAAGACGCGCGCGCTGATCGAGGAGCTCGACACGCTGATCACCACCCAGTTCCGCGCCACGTTCCTCGCTCTCGAGGCCGCCTTCGACCGGCGCTTCGGGCAGCTCTTCGGCGGAGGATTCGCCCGGCTGAGCCTCACCGACCCCTCGGACCTCGCCGCGACCGGCGTGGAGATCGTGGCCCGCCCGCCGGGCAAGAAGGCGCAGGCGCTCTCGATGCTGTCCGGCGGCGAGCGCGCTTTGACCGCCGTGGCGCTCCTCTTCGCCATGCTCGAGGTGCGGCCGGTCCCGTTCTGCGTCCTCGACGAGGTCGACGCGGCGCTCGACGAGGCGAACGTGGGCCGATTCGTTGACGCGCTCAAGAGCCTGGCCGCCTCGACCCAGTTCGTCGTGATCACGCACAATCGCGGGACGATCGAGGCGGCCGACGCGCTCTTCGGGGTCACCGTCGGCGACGACGCGGTCAGCCGGGTGATCAGCCTGCGCCTGGACGAGGCGACGGCGATCGCCGATCGGGTCGCGGGCGGCACGGAACGGGGCGAGCGCGCCGTCTCCGATCCACGACCGGCCGGCTGAAGGAACGAGACGAACGATGCCCTGGCGACGGCGAGCCACCCACGCGGACGAGGCGGGCGACGCGGGCAACGCCCTGGTCCAGGATTCCGGATCCGAGGCGCAACCCGGCGTGGAGGACGTGGCGCCCGCCGTGGCGCCCGCCGTGGAGCCCGTCGGCGAGCGCGCCGATGACAACCTTGTCGCCGGTGTCGCGCGGAGCCGGGGCGGCTTCATGGCCCGCCTCAAGGGGCTCCTGGGGCGGGGAGACCCCGACGCCGCGACCTGGGAAGAAGTCGAGGAGACCCTGATCGGCGGCGACGTCGGCGCCACGCTCGCGCTCGAGGTGGTGGAGCGAGCGCGGCAGCGCCGGGACCCCGCCGGCCCCATCGCCGCGGTCAGGTCGGAGCTCACGGCCCTGCTCGTCGATCGCGAGCCTGGCTGGACACCGCACCGGGCGGGTCCGGGCGGTCCGGCGGTGATCCTGGTGGTGGGGGTCAACGGGACCGGCAAGACAACGACGATCGGGAAACTCGCCTTCCGCTATCGCGCCGAGGGGCAGACGGTGCTCCTGGCCGCCGGCGACACGTTCCGGGCCGCGGCGATCGAGCAGCTGCGTGCCTGGGGCGTGCGGGCGGGGGTGCCGGTGGTGGCGCACGCGCCCGGTGCCGACCCCGCGGCGGTCGTCTACGACGCCGTGGACGCGGCGGTCGCGCGCCGGGTGGACGTGTTGATCGCGGACACGGCGGGCCGCCTCCACACCAAGTCGAACCTGATGGACGAGCTCGCGAAGATGCGCCGCGTGATCGACCGCCGGCTCCCCGGGGCCGAGCCGGAGGTGTTCTTCGTGCTCGACGCGACCACCGGGCAGAACGGCCTGGCGCAGGCGAGGGCGTTCCACGAATCGACGGGCTTGACGGGGATCATCCTGACGAAGCTCGATTCCACGGCGAAGGGCGGGATCGTGTTCGCGATCGAGCAGGCGCTGGGCGTCCCGGTCCGCTTCGTCGGGGTGGGGGAGAAGGTCGGCGACCTGCTCCCCTTCGACCCGGCGGCGTTCGTGGCGGCGCTCTTCGGCTGACGGGGCCCGCCCGGGAGTGGCGGAGTACAATCCGGCTGCCTCGGTGTCGCCAGAACCCGCGCACCCGGCGGCGACGCACGCCGCGGCGTCACGCATCCGGTCCACAGGAGCCCGCATCCCGCCATGTTCGACGCCCTCTCCGAGCGCCTCCGCAGGACGCTCGGCTCGCTGACCGGCCGCGGCCGCATCAGCGAAGCCGACGTCGAGACGGCCATGCGCGAGGTGCGGCTGGCGCTTCTCGAGGCGGACGTGAACTTCAAGGTCGTCAAGGACTTCACGGCCCGGGTGCGCGAGCGCGCGATCGGCTCGGATGTCCTCGCCTCCCTGAACGCCGGCCAGCAGGTCGTCAAGATCGTCAACGACGAGCTGACCGCGCTCCTCTCCGGTGGCGACCGGGCGTTCCACCTCTCCGGGAATCCCGCGGTCATCGCGCTCGTCGGGCTGCAGGGTTCCGGCAAGACGACGACCGCCGCGAAGCTGGCTCGCCACATCGTCAAGATCGGCCGGCGACCGCTGCTGGTGGCCGCGGACCCGTACCGGCCGGCCGCCATCGAGCAGCTCATGACGCTCGGCGCCAGCCTGGACCTGCCGGTCTTCGCCGCGCCGGCAGGCACGCCCGTGCCGGAGATCGGCAGGCTGGGGATCGCCCACGCGCGCCACGAGGTCCGCGACACGGTGATCCTCGACACGGCCGGCCGGCTGACCGTGGACGAGGTCCTGATGGCGGAGGTGACCGAGCTGGTGCGCGCGGTGCGGCCTGTCGAGACGCTCCTCGTCATCGACGCGATGGTCGGCCAGGAAGCGGTCGGCGTGGCGCAGGCGTTTGCCGCCGCGGTCCCGCTGACCGGCCTCGTCCTCACGAAGATAGACGGGGACGCGCGGGGCGGCGCGGCCCTCTCGATCAGCGCGGTCACCGGGCTGCCGGTCAAGTTCCTCGGCACGGGCGAGAAGACCGACGCGCTGGAGCCGTTCCACCCGGACCGCCTGGCGGGCCGGATCCTTGGGATGGGTGACGTCCTGACCCTCATCGAGCGGGCGCAGGACGCCTTCGACACGACGGAGGCCGAGAAGGCAGCGGCGAAGTTTCAGTCCGGGAGCTTCACCCTGGAGGACATGCTCGACCAGCTCCAGCAGGTCAAGAAGATGGGCCCGCTGGGACAGGTGATGGAGATGATCCCGGGCCTCGGCGGGATGGCCCGCCAGGCGCAGGATTCGGTCGACCGCGGCGACCTCCGGCGCACGGAGGCGATCATTCGCGCCATGACCGCGGGCGAGCGGCGCGACCCCACGATCCTCAACGGGAGCCGGCGGCGCCGGATCGCCACCGGCTCCGGCACATCCATCGTCGAGGTCAACCGGCTGGTGAAACAGTTCGGCGAGATGCAGAAGCTCATGAAGCAGCTCCGCGGGGGCCGCCGGCTCCCCGGGCTCTTCGGCCGCTGAGGCCGAGGGAGGCAGGCAATGGCCGAGTTCACACCCGCTCCGGTCCCCCAGGACACCCCGCAGCAGGCGGACTCGACGACCGCCGCGGGCCGTCCCGCGCGCCCGGCGGGCCTCCTCCGCTGGGGCGTCGCGCTCGTCGTGGTCGCGCTCGTCGTGGGGGCCGCCTCCGTGGCCGCAATCCTGCTGTCCTCGGGCGGCGCGACGTCCTCCATCGAGGGCTGGATCCCGAGCGGGACCGTCGTCTATCTCGAGGGTCGCGCGGACCTCCCGGGCGACCAGCGCCAGAGTGTCGGCACCATCCTCGCGACATTTCCCGGCTTCAAGGACCAGGCGACGCTGGACGCCAAGATCGACCAGGCGCTGGACCAGGTCCTCCAGAAGTCCGGAATCAGCTGGACGACGGACCTCAAGCCGTGGGTCGCAGGCGAGGTCGGGGTGGCGGTGACGCGGGACCTGCTCGACCTGGCGGCCGCCGCCGGGAAGAACCCGTCCGCCGCCACGGTCCCGGATCGCGGCGTCGTGGTCCTCGCGAGCGTCAAGGACGTCGCCCTCGCCACCGCGTGGGTCGCGAAGGAGGCCGGCGGGGCGCCGATCACGACCACGTACGGGGACGGCTCGATCACGACGGTCGACAGGAACGGGATGACCCTGGCGTGGGCGACCCGCGGGACCGTCCTCCTGCTCGGTCCCGAGGTCTCGGTGAAGGCCGCGCTCGACACGAAGGGCGCCAGCCCGGTCGCGGCCTCCAGCGGGTTCACGGCGGCCAGGGCGACCGCGCCGAGCGCATACCTCGGCTTCGGCTTCATCGACACGAAGTCCATCCTCGACGCGATGCTGGCTGCGGCGGGCAGCACCGGCAGCCTTCCCCAGGCGTGCCTGGACAGCGCGCTCGCGGCCCTGCCGGACTGGGCTGCCGGGTTCGCCCACGCCGCCGACGGTGCGCTCGTGATGGACCAGGTCGCGCCCGTCCCGTCCGGCGCGCCGGCGTCGAGCTTCGCCCCGAAGGACACGTCGAGCGCCATCGCCGCCCGCCTGCCGGCGGGAACGCTGGTCGCGCTCGAAGGCCGTCAGGCGGGGCCGGCGCTCGTGGCGCTCTGGTCCGGGCTCAAGGCGGGGATCGCCTGCGATCCCGCGCAGAAGGGCAGCCTGGACCAGGTCGATACGGCCCTCGCAGCAATTGGCGGGGTCGACTCGCTCGTCGGCTGGGCGGGTGACTCGGCGCTCGCCGTCACGTTCGACGGGACGACCTGGGGCGGAGGCCTGGCAGCCGTCGCCACGGATCCCGCGGGAGCCGCGCGGATCCTTGGCCAGGCCAAGGCTGCACTCGCGCTCGCCGGGGGCGCGGCCGGCATCACCTACACGGAACAGGCGTACGCGGGGGCGACCATCGGGATCGTGACCATCCCACAGATGGGCGGCGCGGCCATCCCGGCGCTCGCCGTGACCGCCCAGGGCGACCTGTTCGCCCTGGGGACGCTCGACTTCGTCAAGGGCATCCTCGATACGCCGGCGGGCGGCGGGCTGGCCGCCCAGGCGGGATACGCTCACGCGATCGACCTCGCCGGTGGCGCCGGCACAATGGACGCGTACGTCAACATCACCGGTCTCCGGGCTGGCCTCGAGACGCTGATCCCGGCGACGGAGAAGGCGAGCTACGACACGAATGTCCAGCCGTTCCTCGAGCCGTTCGACGCCGCCGCGGTCGTCGCCAAGGCGCCCACAACCACGCGGACGAGCCGCATCGTGCTCGTCTTCAAGTAGGACCCCATAGCAGGGCCGCCGTCCGCGTGGGACGGCGGCCGCAACCAGCCCAGGAGGAGAAGGACCAGGACATGGCAGCTCGCATTCGCCTCACCCGCGTCGGCGCCACGAAGCAGCCGGCATACCGCGTCGTCGTGGCCGACAGCCGGAGCCCGCGCGACGGCCGAACGATCGAGATCCTCGGCCACTACAACCCCCGGACCGAGCCGGTCGAGTTTGCCGTCGACGTCGAGAAGACGAAGGGATGGCTCGCCAAGGGCGCCCTCCCGACGGAGACCGTCGAGCGTCTCCTCCGCAACGCCGGCGTCCTGCCGGCCGCGAAGTAGGGAGGGCGCGCGAGATGGCAGCTCCGCAGCTCGTCGAGTTCGTCGCCCGGGCGCTCGTCGATCATCCCGACCAGGTCGAAGTCGTGGTCACCCAGGAGGCAGGCGCGACCGTCATCGAGCTCCGCGTCGCGGAAGACGACATGGGCAAGGTGATCGGCCGCAACGGGAGCGTCGCCAAGGCGCTCAGGACACTCCTCAAGGTGGTGGGCGCCCGGGACGGCGAGCAGTTCCAGCTGGAGATCGTCTGATCTCCGGCCCGGCGGCCGCGGGAGGAGAGCGACTCGTCGTCGCGCTCGTCCGCGGCTTCCACGGCGTCCACGGCGGGCTCCGGGTGGAGGTGCTCACGGACGACCCGGGCGCCCGGTTCGCGCCCGGGTCGCGCCTGTACCCGGAGGGTGCCGCCGAGCCGCTCACCGTCGCCGAGGCATGGGCCGCCCCGCCCGGCTGGGTCATCCGGTTCCACGAGATCCCGTCCCGCAATGCGGCCGCCGCCTACATGTCGGTGTACCTCGAGGTGGACGGGGGCGTCGTGTCGCCGCTGCCCCGCGGCAGCTACTACTGGCACGAGCTGATCGGCTGTCCGGTCGTCGACCCGGAAGGCGGAGCGCTGGGGTCCGTGCGGGACGTCTACCGTTCCGGCGGCGCCGAGATCCTCGTCGTGGGGGGCGGTCCGAGGGGTCCGTTCGACCTGCCGGTCGCACGCCCGTTCGTGCGGATCCTGGCGCCCCGACGGGGCGAGATCGTGGCGGACCCCGAGGCCCTGGACCTGCCGACTGCCGACCAGGTCCCGCCGCCACGGCCTCCCCGCGCGCCGCGGCCCCGCAAGGGCCAGCAGAGCCCGCCGCGCCCGAAGGAGCCCGCCCGAGAGGCGCACGTTGCCGGCGCGCCGGAGGGAGCGCCCGATCCGGAGGCCGCCCCCGGGATCGCCCCGGACTAGAGAGCGAACCACGTGCCCCTCGAGATCGAGATCCTCACGCTCTTCCCAGAGATGCTGGCCGGACCGCTCGCCGCCAGCATTCCGGGGCGCATCCAGGAGGAAGGCCGCGCGTCGATCCGCGTCCACGACCTCCGGGAGTGGGGCCTGGGGCGGCACCGCAGCGTCGATGACGCCCCGTACGGTGGCGGCGCGGGGATGGTGCTCCGGCCCGAGCCGGTGGCCGCGGCCCTCGCGGCGCTGCGCCGGCCCGATTCCACCGTGATCCTGTTCGATGCCGCCGGGGAGCCCTTCCGGCAACGGCGTGCCGAGGACCTGGCGGCGCGGCCGCACCTCATCCTCGTGTGCCCGCGGTACGAGGGCGTCGACGAGCGGATCCGCGCGATGGTGGACCTCGAGCTCTCGATCGGGGACTTCGTCCTGACCGGCGGCGAGCTGCCGGCGCTCGTGGTCTGCGACGCCGTCCTCCGCCTGCTTCCCGGGGCGATCGAGTCGGGCTCGCTCGTGGACGAGTCGTTCGCCGACGGGCTCCTCGAGTATCCCCAGTACACGCGCCCCGCCCTGTTCGAGGGCGAAGGGGTGCCGGAGATCCTGACGTCGGGCGATCACGGCGCCGTGCGCTTGTGGCGGCTCCGCGAGTCCCTTCGCCGCACGCTGGAACGGAGGCCGGACCTCCTCGAGGGGCGGCCGTTCAGCGCCGAGGAGGCGCGGCTCCTGGGCGACGTCATCGCAGAACGTTCCGAGCAGGACGCGAGCGAGGGGGCCGGCGAGCCCCCGGACGACCGACCCGGGGTCCCGTGATGGCGACGGGCCCATGCTATACTCCGCCGTCGGCCGCCCATCCGTGACCGATCAGCCATGCCCAGGAACGCGGCTCGCGGGACCGTCCCGGCCGCCCAGTGCAGCAGGGGTCGACCCGGTGAACGTACTCGACGAGATCGTCAAGGACCAGATTCGAACCGACATCCCGACCCTCGCGCCCGGCGACACCGTCAAGGTCAGCGCCAAGGTCGTCGAGGGAACCCGGGAACGCGTCCAGGTATTCGAGGGGACCATCCTGCGCCTGACCGGCGGAGGGATCACGCGGTCGCTGACCGTCCGGCGGATCGCGTCCGGCGTGGGCGTCGAGCGGACGTTCAAGGTCAACAGCCCGCGGATCGAGAAGATCGAGGTGGTCCGCCACGGTGTGGCCCGCCGCGCGAAGCTGTACTTCCTGCGGCGCCGGGTCGGCAAGGCCGCGACGCTGCGCGAGCGCCGCACGAGCTGACGGCCGGCGCGCCCGGACGGCGCGCTGCCCTCGCCGAAGCGGCCCCGCCCCGGCGGGGCCGTCCGATTCCCACGGCGATGCGACCGCTCGGCTACGCTGTCGGGCAATGGCCCCACCGGTCCCCACGCTCCGCCGCGAGCGCCTGCTCTGGAAGGCCGGCGCCCTCCGCGTGGCAGGCGTCGACGAGGTGGGAGTCGCACCGACCTGCGGGCCGGTCGTCGCGGCGGCCGTGATCCTCCGGCCGAACTGCCGGCAGATCAGCGGCGTCCGGGATTCGAAGACGCTGTCACCGGCGCAGCGGGAGGCGCTCGCTCCGGAGGTCCTGCGCCGGGCCATGGCGATCGGCGTCGGGGCGGCGTCCGTTGCCGAGATCGACCGGCTCAACATCTACCACGCCACGCACCTCGCGATGCGCCGCGCGATCGCCCGGCTGGGCGGTCACGATCACGTCCTCGTCGACGGCCTTCCGATCGCCGGTTTCGAGGCCGACGTCGGGCCGTACGACGCGATCGTGGACGGCGACGCGTCCGTCTACTCGATCGCGTGCGCCTCGGTCGTCGCCAAGGTCGCCCGCGATCGGCTGATGGCGCGGCTCGCCGCGCGCTACCCGGGCTACGGCTGGGAGCACAACGCGGGTTACGCCACCGCCGAGCACCGGGCCGCCATCCGTGCGCTCGGCGTCACGCCGCACCATCGACGCTCCTTCGCGCCGATCCGCGAGGCGCTGGCGGGCGTCGAGCAGCTGGTGTTCAGCCTCGAGGCGTTCGACGCGGCCCCGGACGGGCCGGCGGAGCCGGCGGTCGTCCTCGTCGGGTAAGCCCGGGGTGATCGCGGCGCGGTAGGGTGGGGCATGGCCGCTTCCCTTCCTCCTGCGCCGCGGACACGCGCCCAGCAGGCGGGCGACGCCGCCGAGCTCGACGTGGCCGCGCGGCTGGTGGATCGGGGCTGGTTGCTCCTGGGCCGGCGTGTCTGGGCGGGCCGATTTGAGCTCGACCTCGTGGCGGTCGATCCCGGCCCGCCGCGGGCCCTGGTCATCGTCGAGGTTCGCTGGCGATGCCGCCGGGACTTCGGGCTGCCCGAGGAGACCGTCGATCGGCGCAAGCGGGCTCATCTCCGAGCCGGCATCGGCCGACTGCTCGAGGCAGGCCAGCTTCCCGCCGGGGCCATCCTGCCCGATCTCCCGGTCCGCCTGGATCTCGTGGTCGTGGAACCGCCGCTTTCGCCCGGCGGTCCGCCACGCGTGCGCCACCACCGGGGGATCGGGTGATCGCCGATCGCCGGGCAGCCCGGCCCCGCCGGGCCCGGTGAGGCCGGGTCCCTGTGATAGACTCCGGCCCGGCCGCGGGATCGCCCGAGGGCCACCGCCGCGTCCCGCATGGGGCCGGCGAGATCACACGCGGTGCCAGACCACGCTTTCGGGTCGGTGCCGGGCCGCGGAAGCGTCGCCCGGTCCCGAGGCGGGCCCGCGGAGGAACAACCGAACAGGAGGTCCACCCCCGTGCCCACCGTCTCCATGCGGCAGCTCCTCGAGGCCGGCGTTCACTTCGGCCACCAGACCCGCCGCTGGAATCCCAAGATGCGCCCGTTCATCTTCGCGGAGCGGAACGGGATCCACATCATCGACCTGGCCCAGACCGTCAAGCGCCTGGACCTTGCCCTGGACGCCATCCGCGAGACCACTGCCCGCGGCGAGCAGGTCCTGTTCGTCGGCACGAAGAAGCAGGCGCAGGAACCGATCATGGAGGAGGCCGATCGCGCCGGCCAGCCGTACGTGACCAGCCGCTGGCTGGGTGGGATGCTCACGAACTTCGTGACCATCAAGAAGCGCCTTGGCCTCCTCGAGCAGCTGGAAGCCCGGCAGCTCAACGGTGACTTCGACCGCCTGAGCAAGAAGGAAGCCGCGGTCCTCTCCGAGGAGCTGCGCAAGCTGAAGCTCTCGCTGGGCGGGATCCGGAAGATGCGGCGCCTGCCCGGCGCCGTCTTCATCATCGATCCGGCCAGGGAGCGGATCGCCGTGGCCGAGTGCATCAAGCTCGAGATCCCGATCATCGGGACGGGTGACACGAACGTCGACCCGGACGAGCTCGACTACATCATCCCGGGCAACGACGACGCGATCCGCGCCATCCGGCTGCTCTGTTCGCTGATCGCGGATGCCGCGATCGAGGGAGGCCGTGAGCGCGCCGCCCGGACCGAGCGCGAGCCGGAGCCCGAGCCGGAGACGGCAGCAGCCTTCGAGGCGGGTGAGATGGCGTCGGCGGACGATCTCGTCGCGCAGCTCGCGGCGGGCGGAGCGTTCACCTTCGAGCCCGACGTCGAGGAAGAGGCGCTCCTGCCCGGCGTGACATCCGTCGTGCCCGCCGAGGCGGGCGCGGAGACTGACGTCGCCATCCCGGCCGAGTGACCCACCGGACTTCGAGAGCGACCGGCCGCGAGCCCGCCCCGGGCCATACCTGACAGGAGACGCACACACCCATGGCGAGTATCCCCGCGAGCGACGTCAAGGAGCTTCGCGAACGCACCGGCGCCGGTTTCATGGACTGCAAGCACGCGCTCGAGGAGGCGGACGGCGACCTCGAGAAGGCCGTGAGCATCCTGCGTGATCGCGGCCTGGCCGCGGCCGCGAAACGGGCCGGGCGCGATGCGCGCGACGGCATCGTCGCCAGCTACATCCACCCGGGCGGACGGGTCGGCGTCCTCATCGAGGTCAACTGCGAGACGGACTTCGTCGCCCGGACCGAGCAGTTCCAGAAGCTGGTCCACGACCTGGCCGTCCAGGTCGCCGGCCTCGCCCCGACCTGGGTGGACGTCGACCGGATTCCCGCCGCGGAGCTGGAGGCGAAGAAGGCCGCCCTCCTGGCCGATGAGGCGACCCAGAAGAAGCCCGAGCACGTCCGGCCGCAGATCGTCGAGGGTCAGCTCAAGAAGTGGTACGCCGAGGTCTGCCTCCTGGAGCAGCCCTTCCGTGACACCGACCTGAGCGTCCGTGACCTGGTCACGGCGGCGATCGCCACGCTGGGCGAGAACATCCGCGTCCGGCGCTTTTCCCGCTACGCGCTCGGCGAGGAGCTGTGAGCGAGGGCGGAGCCGGGACCGATGTGACGGCCGGCCTCGGGTCGGCGCCTCGGCACGGCCGGATCCTGCTCAAGATCTCCGGCGAGGCGCTCCTCGGCGAACGCCAGTACGGCGTCGACCCGGCCTTCTGCGCGTTCATCGCCGGACAGATCCAGGCCGCCCGGGCGGCCGGCGTCCAGGTGGGGATCGTGGTCGGGGGCGGCAACATCTTCCGCGGCCTCGCGGCCGCCGCCCGCGGGATGGACCGCGCCACCGGCGACTACATCGGCATGCTGGCAACGGTGATGAACGGGCTGGCGCTCCAGGATGCGCTGGAACGGATCGCCGTCCCAACCCGCGTCATGACCGCGATCGCGATGAACGAGGTCGCCGAGCCGTACATCCGGCGGCGCGCGATCCGCCATCTCGAGAAGGGCCGCGTGGTGATCTTCGTGGCCGGCACCGGCAACCCGTACTTCACCACCGACACGGCGGCAGCCCTCCGGGCGGTGGAGATCGGCGCTTCGGTGCTGCTCAAGGCAACCCGGGTCGACGGCGTCTACGAGGCCGACCCGGAGACCCACCCGGAGGCGCGGCGATACACCGATCTCACCTTCGCCGAGGTCCTGACCGACCGGCTCGCCGTGCTCGACGCGACGGCGGTCTCGCTGTGCATGGAGAATGATCTTCCGATCATCGTCTTCGACCTCAACCAGCCCGACAACGTGCGCCGGGCGGCATTGGGGGAGCAGGTCGGGACTCGCATCGCCGGAGGTACCCCCGCATGAGCAGCCAGGTCCTCGGGGCCATCGAGCCGAAGATGACGCGCGCCGTCGAGGTCCTGGAGCGTGACCTGCAGGGGATCCGCACCGGCCGGGCCTCGACCGCCCTCGTCGAGCGGATCCACGTGGAGTACTACGGAACGTCCACGCCCCTCAACCAGCTGGCCGGGATCAGCGTCCCGGAGCAGCACCAGATCGTGATCCAGCCGTGGGACCGGAGCGTGCTCGGCGCGATCGAGAAGGCCATCCTCAAGAGCGACCTGGGCCTGACCCCGAATGTCGACGGGACGGCGGTCCGGCTCAACATCCCGCAGCTGACCGAGGAGCGGCGGCGCGACATCGTCAGGATGGTCCACCGCCGGATGGAGGAGGCGCGGGTCGAGATCCGGAACCTCCGCCGCGAGGCGGCCGACGCGATCAAGAAAGAGGAGCGGGACGGGACGCTGGGAACGGACGAGGCGCACCGGGAGCTGGACGTCCTCCAGAAGGTGACCGATCGCGAGATCGCCGAGGTGGACAAGGTCGGCGGGACCAAGGAGCGCGAGGTCATGGAGGTCTGAGGTGAGTCGCGCCCTGCCGGCCCGACCCACGGATGCGCCCCCGGCCGCCCACCGAGAGCCGCGCGCCGCCGCGCCGGACGACGCGTCGGAGGCCGGTCCACGGCCCGTTCACGTCGCCATCATCATGGATGGCAACCGGCGCTGGGCACGTGCCCACGGCGTGGCGGAGCTCGAGGGGCATGCCGCCGGGGTCGACAAGATCCGCTGGCTGGTGGAGCACGCGATCCGGCGTGATATCGCCGTCCTCTCCCTCTACGCCTTCAGCCGCGAGAACTGGGCCCGCTCGGACGCCGAGGTGGCGGGGTTGTTCGCGCTGCTCGACCAGGCGATCCGCGCCGAGACGCCGGAGCTGGTCCGCCAGGGGGTCCGGGTGCGCGTCTCGGGACGCCTCGCCGAGGTGCCCGCGGACATCCGGGACTCGATCATGGAGGCCCTCGCCGCGACCGAGGGCGGCACGCGGCTGATCCTCAACATCGCCTTCAACTACGCGGGCCGGACGGAGATCGTGGACGCGGTCCGGGCCATCGTCGCGGCCGGGACGCCGGCCGACGAGATCGACGAGGACACGATCGCGGCGCACCTCTACACGGCGGGCCTGCCCGACCCGGACCTCGTGATCCGGACGGGTGGCGAGCAGCGCCTGTCGAACTTCCTGATCTGGCAGTCCGCCTATGCGGAGCTCCACACGTGCGCGACGCTGTGGCCCGACTTCGACGCCGCGACGTTCGACACCGCGCTCGACGAGTTCGCGGGGCGCGGGCGCCGGTTCGGGCGCTGACCGGGCGCACCAGTGCGGCAGCGGACCCTGGGCTCGATCGTCATCGTCCCGATCGTCATCGTCGCCTTCGCGGCCGGTGGCATCGGCATCGCGGCCCTGGCGCTGATCCTGGCGGCGACCGCCGGGCGCGAGGCGGAGCGGCTCCTCGCCGGCGCCGGCCGACCGGCACTTTCCGGCGGCGTCGTGGCCGGGGCCGTGGTGCTGGTCGCGGTCGCGGCCCTGCCCCTGCTGGCCCGCCACGCGGCGCTCGGCAGCCCGGCGCTGATCGAGCGCCTCCCCGACGTTGCGCCCGGGCTGGTGGTCGTTGCCCTGGGGGTCGCGGCGCTCACGCGGCGCGATCCCGAGGCGGGCTTCGCGGCCTGGTCCTCGACGACATTCGGGGCGCTGTACGTGGGCCTCCTGGCCGCGCTGGCGTGGCTCGCGGCGGCCGCCATGCCCACGTGGATGTCCGCCGACGGAGCCGCGGGGACGCTGCTCTCGGACGGGCGGGCATGGCCGCTCCTCCTCGTCGCCGCGGTGTGGAGCTACGACACGGGCGCCTACGTGGTCGGCCGGGCGATCGGGCGGCATCCCTTCCTGCCCTGGATCTCGGCGCGCAAGACCGTCGAAGGCGTCGTCGGGGGGCTCGTCGCAGCCACGACGGCCGCCGCGATCGTCCTGGCGGTCATGGGCCGCGACCCGCTCGAGGCTCTGGTCCTCGGCCCGGCCCTCGGCGTTGCCGCCCAGGCTGGGGATCTCGCAGAGAGCCTCCTCAAGCGCGCGGCCGGCGCCAAGGACTCCGGGACCGTGATCCCGGGCCACGGCGGGATCCTTGATCGGATCGACTCGTTCCTCTTTGCCGGGCCCATCCTGGTGGCGTATGTCGTCCTCGTTGCCGCGGGCTGAGCGGCCGCGGGGCGTCGCGCTCCTCGGCTCGGGCGGCTCCATCGGGAGGCAGGCGCTCGAGGTGCTGTCCGGCCTCGCTCCCGCCTGGCGGGTCGTGGCGCTCGCGACCGGCTCGCAGTCGGCGCTCCTCGAAGCTCAGGCCCGCCAGTTCCGGCCGGCCGCGGTCGCGCTTGGCGGCGAGGCGTCACTGGACCTGCCGGCAGGCACGCTGCGCGCCCGCGGCGCGGACGCGCTCGTCGAGCTCGCGACCCGCGACGACGTGGACCTCGTGGTGGTCGCGACCGGCGGAATCGTGAGCCTGCGCCCGGTCCTGGCAGCGCTTCGAGCCGGCAAGGTGGTTGCCACCGCGAACAAGGAGACGCTGGTCGCCGGGGGCCACCTCGTGATGGCCGAGGCGCGTGCCCGCGCCACGGAGCGCACGGCCGTCGACCCGCGGGACCCGCTCGCCAGTCCGCTCGGCTGGCTCCGCCCGATCGATTCCGAGCACTCCGCGATCTGGCAGTGCCTGGCCGGCGAAGAGATGTCGGCAGTGGCCGGGCTGGTCCTGACCGCGTCCGGCGGCCCATTCCTGGACCTGCCGGCCGGGGCGTTCGCCGGCGTCACGCCGGCGATGGCGCTCCGCCATCCGACGTGGACGATGGGCGCGAAGATCACCATCGACTCGGCGACGCTCGCCAACAAGGGCCTCGAGATCATCGAGGCGCACTGGCTCTACGGCGTGGCGTACCCGGCGATCGAGGTCGTCATCCATCCCCAGTCGGTGGTCCACTCGGCCGTCCGCTTCGTGGACGGCTCGCTGAAGGCCCAGCTCGGCACCCCGGACATGCGGCTCCCGATCCAGTACGCGATCACCTATCCCTCCCGGAGGCCGTCACCGGCGGCCGCGCCGGACCTGCTGGCCGCCGGCAGGCTCGAGTTCCGGGCGCCCGACGAGGCGCGCTTCCCCGCGCTGCGGATCGCCCGGGAAGCCGGGGCCCTCGGATCGCGCGCCACGGCGGCCCTGATCGCCGCGGACGAGGTGGCCGTGGCGCGATTCCTGGCCGGGACGCTCGACTTCCCGGGCATCCCGCGGCTCCTCGAGGACGCCGTCGTCCGCTTCGGGACGGGCCCCGGGCAGGCTCCCGGGTACGATGACCTCGTCGCGCTGGATCTCGAGGTCCGCGCCGCGCTCAACATGCCGGGAACCGCCGGCCCGCGCCCCGCGTAGAGGAGGAGGCATGCCGATCATCCAGGGGGCGATCACGATCCTCCTCTTCATCTTCATCCTCTGCGCGCTCGTCGTGATCCACGAGCTCGGCCACTTCGTGCTGGCGCGCCTCTTCGGCATCCGCGTCCACGAGTTCGGGATCGGCTTCCCGCCGCGGGCGAAGGTCCTGCGCGACCGCGGCGAGACCATGTACACGCTCAACTGGCTGCCGATCGGCGGATTCGTCCGGCTCGAGGGCGAGGACGGCGACTCGGACGATCCACGTTCGTTCACCTCGGCCGGGCTCCCCAAGAAGGTGCTGGTCCTGCTCGCCGGGGTGGGCATGAACCTGGTGCTGGCCTTCGTGATCTTCACCGCGATCGCCTGGCTCGCCGCGCCGCAGGGTCTCCTCACCTTCAACGACGTCGTGGCCGGATCGCCGGCCGACCTCGCGGGGCTGAAGGCCGGCGAGGGCATCCTCGCGATCGACGGGGCGACATTCGACCTGCTCCCGGCGCCGCAGGCCGGCCAGCAGGCGATCGCGGCGCTCCGCGACCGAGCCGGCCAGACGGTCACGCTCCGCGTGCAGGCCGTCGACGGCACGCAGCGCGACGTAACGGTGACGCTCCGGCCACCCGACGTGGCCGCGACCCAGGGAGCCCTCGGGATCCACAGCGCCGGGCTGGGCTTCTCCGGATCGTACGCCGGGCGCGACCCGGTGGCCGCGGTCGGGGCGGGTGCCGCGTGGACCGTCAGCGCGTTCCGGCTGATCCTCGACGGACTCGCCTCGCTGGTCTCCTCGATCGCGGCCAATCCGACCCAGGCGCCGCCGGTCACAGGGCCGGTCGGGATCGCCGTCCAGGTCGGCGACGTCTTCTGGCAGCTCGGCCCGATCTTCACGCTGTACCTCGCCGGCCTCCTGTCGGCGAACCTCGCCCTCGTCAACGCCCTGCCGTTCCCGCCCCTCGACGGCGGGCGCATCCTCGTGCTCCTCCTCAAGTCCCTGTTCGCGCGCGGCGGCGCGGTCCTGCGCCGGGTGGGCGTGCGGAGGCAGGGCCTCTCCTCCGCGACGGCGATCTCGGTCGAGCGCCTGACATACCTGGTCGGCTTCGTCCTGCTGTTCGGGTTCCTCCTCTGGATCACCTACTTCGACATTGCCCGGCAGGTCACCGGAGGCACGCCGTGACGAGCGCCGACCAGCTGCGCCCGCGCCGCCGGCCCACGCCGTCGGTCGACGTCGGCGGTGTGCTGGTCGGGAGCGCCCACCCGGTGGTGGTCCAGTCGATGACGAACACGGACACGGCCGACGTCGACGCGACCGCGCTCCAGGTGGTCCAGCTGGCCGCCGCGGGCTCCCAGCTGGTCCGGGTGACCGTCAACACGGAGGCCGCCGCGGCCGCCGTGCCCGAGATCGTCCGCAAGGTCCGTGGCCTGGGCTTCGAGACGCCGGTCGTGGGCGACTTCCACTACAACGGCCACCAGCTCCTCGCGGGCCACCCGGACGCGGCGCGGGCGCTCGCGAAGTACCGGATCAATCCCGGCAACGTGGGCGGGAAGCGCCACGACGAGAACTTCCAGTCGATCGTTCGGGTCGCCATCGAGCACGACCGTCCCATCCGGATCGGCGTCAACTGGGGCTCGCTGGACCCGGTCCTCCTGACCTCGATGATGGAGGCCAATGCCGCCCGGGCCGTCCCGCGCGAGAGCCGGGACGTGATGATCGATGCGATGCTCGCCTCGGCGCTCCGGTCCGCGGAGCTGGCCGAGGAGACGGGTCTCGGCCACGATCGGATCATCGTGAGCGCGAAGGTCTCGGGCGTGCGCGACCTGGTGGACGTGTACCACCGGCTGGCGGCACAGTGCGACTACCCGCTCCACCTCGGCCTCACCGAGGCCGGCATGGGCATGAAGGGGATCGTCGCCTCGACGGCCGGCCTCAGCGTGCTCCTCGCTGAGGGGATCGGGGACACGATCCGCGTCTCGCTCACGCCGGAGCCGGGCGCCGGGCGGGAGCTCGAGGTGGAGGTCGCCCAGCAGGTCCTCCAGTCGCTGGGATTGCGCAGCTTCATGCCGCAGGTCAGCGCGTGTCCGGGGTGCGGGCGGACGACGTCCGTGTTCTTCCAGGAGATGGCGCGCGACATCACGTCCTATCTTCGGGAGAGGATGCCGGCCTGGCGGGAGCTTCACCCCGGCGTGGAGGAGCTCCGGGTCGCGGTGATGGGGTGCGTCGTCAACGGACCCGGCGAGAGCAAGCACGCCGACATCGGGATCAGCCTGCCGGGAACGTTCGAGGAGCCGGTCGCGCCGGTCTTCGTGGACGGCAAGCTCCACGCAACCTACCGCGGTGACGACATCGTGGCCCGCTTCATCGAGCTGCTCGAGGAGTACGTGGCGCGACGCTACCCGACCCCGGAGGGCGTCGCTGGGTTGGCCGCCACGACGGGGCCTGCGACCTGACCGGCGCCGCCGCCGCGGCGAACGCCTGCCCGTCCGGAACGACGACGCGGAAGCGGGGAGCCGGTGGGGTATACTCCGGAGAACTTCGACCGCGCCGCTCCATGACGTGGGTGACCCCCACGTTTTTCTTTCGAACGGCCGGGCCGGCCGTCGCGCGTCGAACACGAGCTTGGAGGAGCACCACATGAGTCGCGACTTCGTGGGCGCCCTCCTCCAGCTCAACGCCGAGAAAGGTGTCCCCAGGGAGCACCTGATCCTCACGATCTCCGATGCCATCGAATCGGCCTATCGCCGGATCCCCGGCAACGAGGACGTCCGCGTTCGCATCGACCCGGAGCGCGGGGAGATGCTGGTCACCCGCGAGCGCCGCGCGGTTGCGGTCGTCGAGGATCCGCTGACCGAGCTGACGCTCGAGGAGGCCCGCGCCATCAAGGCCGACGCAGAGCTTGGCGACGAGATCGTCACCGCCCAGCTCGGCCAGGATGCCTTCGGCCGGATCGGCGCCCAGACCGCCAAGCAGGTCGTCCTCCAACGACTGCGCGAGGCCGAGCGCGACGTCCTCTACGACCAGTTCGCCAGCCGCGAGGGCGACCTCATCACGGGGACCGTCAACCGCGTGGAGCCGCGCGCGATCATCCTCGACCTCGGGAAGGCGGAGGCGATCCTGGCGACGACCGAGCAGTCGCCCGTGGAGCACTACCGGATCGGCCAGAACGTCAAGGCGTACGTGCTGGAGGTCCGGCGCGCGCCGAAAGGCCCGCAGGTCCTGGTCAGCCGCACGCACAAGGGCTTCCTGCGCCGGCTCTTCGAGCTCGAGGTCCCGGAGATCCACGCCGGCACCGTGGAGATCAAGGCGATTGCCCGGGAGCCCGGCAGCCGTTCCAAGGTAGCCGTGGCGTCCCGCCAGGAAGGCCTTGACCCCGTCGGGGCCACGGTCGGCCAGCGCGGCGCCCGCGTCCAGGCCGTTGTCGCGGAGCTCGCCGGCGAGAAGATCGACGTCATCGAATGGCACGAAGACCCGGCGGTCTTCGTCGCGAAAGCGCTCAGCCCCGCGCAGGTCCTGGCCGTCAACATCGACGAGGAGCACCGGATCGCGAACGTCGTCGTTCCCGAGAAGATGCTCTCGCTCGCGATCGGGCGCGAAGGGCAGAACGCCCGTCTGGCGGCAAAGATGACCGGCTGGCGGATCGACATCCGGAGCGACGTGTCGGCCGCCGAAGGCCCGGCAACGCCCGATGCCCGGCCGGGCATCGCCCTGGGCGTGCCCGAGGCCGCTCCGGCCGGGACCGCGGCCGGCGCCGACCCGGCTCCCGCCGTCGCGGACGAACCCGCGGCAGGGGTGACACCGTAGCGCGGCGCGAGGCCGGCGCGCCCCCACCGCGCCAGCACCCGACCCGGACCTGCGTGGCCTGCCGGACGCCCCGCCAGAAGCGCGAGCTGCTGCGGGTGGTACGGACGCCCGGCGGCGCGATCGTGCTGGACGCCTCGGGGCGGGCCCCGGGGCGCGGCGCGTACGTGTGTGCCGCCGATGCCTGCCAGGATGCCGCGCTGGCGAAGGGCGCCCTGCGCCGCGCCCTCGCGGTCCCGATCCCGGCGGGGCTGTTCGACCCGGTGCGGGCCGCCGCCACCGCCGTTCCGATGATTCAGAACCAGGACGACCGAAAAGGAGGGGCCTGATGGCCAGGAGCAGGAGCGGAACCCGCGGGCGCCGCGGCCCTCGCAAGCCGCAGCGACGCGAGGGGAGCGGCTTCACGCCGGTCTCGGTCGCCGAGCCGCGAGATCGCAGCGCCGTCGTGCTGCCGCCCACGATCACGGTCAAGGAGCTCTCGGAGGTCCTCGCGGTCAATGCCGCGGACGTGATCCGGGAGCTCATCAAGAGCGGGATCTTCGCCACCATCAACCAGCTCATCGACCGGGACACCGCGTCCCTCGTCGCCACGGAGCTGGGATTCGAGACCGCCGAGGCGGAGGCACCGGTCACGACGACCGAGGACGAGAGCACCGAGGCGCCGGCCCCGGCCGCGAAGGAGACGCTCTTCGTCGAGGACGAGGCGGCCCTCCTCGTGCCCCGGGCGCCCATCGTCACCGTGATGGGTCACGTGGACCACGGGAAGACGAGCCTGCTCGACGCGATCCGCAGCACCGCCGTGGCGGCCGGGGAGCGCGGCGGCATCACCCAGCACATCGGCGCGTCGGAGATCGTCCGGGACGACAAGAAGGTCGTCTTCCTCGACACGCCCGGTCACGAGGCGTTCACGGCGATGCGTGCCCGGGGCGCCAAGGTCACGGACATCGCGATCATCGTGGTCGCGGCGGACGATGGCGTCATGCCCCAGACCCTCGAGGCGATCAGCCACGCCCGGGCGGCCAAGGTGCCGATCATCATCGCCCTCAACAAGATCGACAAGCCGGACGCCAACCTTGACCGCGTCAAGACCGAGCTGACGGAGGCGAACGTCGTCATCGAGGAGTACGGCGGCGACGTTCCGCTCGTGCCGGTCTCGGCGAAGACGGGCCAGGGCCTGGACGACCTGTTCGACATGGTCCTCCTCGTCTCGGACCTCCAGGAGCTCAAGGCGAACCCGAAGCGCGAGGCTGTCGGCACGATCATCGAGGCCGAGCTGGACAAGGGCCGCGGGCCCGTGGCGACCGTCGTCGTGCAGACGGGCACGCTCCGGATCGGCAACATCGTCGTCGTCGGCAAGACCTACGGCAAGGTCAAGGCGCTCGAGAACGCGGCCGGCAAGCGAATCCAGAAGGCCGGGCCGTCATCGGCCGCGCTCGTCCTCGGGCTCGACGACGTGCCCCAGGCCGGCGACATCCTGCGCGTCGTGGCGGACGAGAAGATCGCCCGGTCCATGGTCGAGCAGACCCGCAACGTCGCGGCCGCGCAGGCGGGCACCAGCCAGAAGGCGACCCTCGAGGATCTCTTCAACCAGTTCCAGGAGGGCCAGTCGAAGGAGCTCCGGATCATCCTGAAGTCGGACGTCTCCGGCTCGCTGGGGGCGATCACGCACGCGCTGGGGCAGATCGTCTCGGACGAGGTGCGCATCAGCGTGCTCCACGAGGGCACCGGCGACATCACCGACAACGACATCCTGCTCGCCTCGGCCTCGAACGCGATCGTGGTCGGCTTCAACACGAAGCTGGATCCCCAGGCGCGCCGCACGGCCGAGGCGGAGAAGGTCGACGTCCGCCTCTACGACATCATCTACAAGCTCACCGACGACATCGAGGCCGCCCTCAAGGGCATGCTCGAGCCGGAGATCGTCGAGCAGGTCGAGGGTCGCGCGGAGGTCCGCCAGATCTTCCGGGTGGGCAAGAGCACGGTCATCGCGGGCTCCGTGGTCACCGACGGCCACATCCCGCGCACGGCCGGCGTCCGGGTCTACCGCAACGGCAAGCTGATCGCCACGGACAAGCTGGACTCGCTCCGGCGCTTCCGCGACGACGTCCGCGACGTCGCCCAGGGGTACGAGTGCGGGATCGGCCTGGCCGGCTTCCACGACCTCGCCGAGGGCGACATCATCGAGGCGTTCACCCAGCAGTCGGTGAGCCGCGCGAGCCTCCGGTAGCGTCCCGTGAGCCAGCGCACTGACCGGGTCGACGAGCTCCTGCGCCAGGAGATCGGCGCGATCCTGGCCAGGGAGGTGGCGGACCCGCGGATCGGGTTCGCGACCGTGACCGACGTCGAGACGACACGCGACCTGTCGCACGCCAAGGTCTGGGTCAGCGTGATCGGGGACGCCGCCGAGCGGCGCGAGACGCTGGCGGCCCTGGACCGGGCCATGGGGTTCGTCCGGCGCGAGCTCGGCGTCCGGCTTCGCCTTCGACGGATCCCCGCGCTCCACGTGGAGCTGGACGCCTCGATGGAGCGCGGCACCCGCATGCTCCAGATCCTCGACGAGCTGGAGCACGGCGACGCGCCCCGGGCGGCGTCGATCGTCGACGCGCCCCTTACCGAGTCGCTGCCGACGCCGGTCGCGCGCCTGCCCCGGGAAGGCGACACGCCGGAGCCCGGGCCCGAGCCCGGGGCGGATCCCGGCGGCGGAGCGCGGAAACTCCCCACGTCGGGCAGGCGGCCGGCCTCGCGCGCGCGCCGTCCCCGCCGGACCGGCTAGATGCCCATCGACCTGGGAGCCCTGGCGACGGCGGTTCCGGACGCCGTGGTGGAGCGCCTGCGCCATGCGCGGCGCGTGCTGGCGGTCGGCCACGAGAACCCGGATGCGGACGCGCTGGGGGCTGCCCTCGCGATCGGCATCCTCGTCGAAGCCCTGGGCGGACAGGCGACCGTGGCCGCTGCGGACGCCGTCCCCGATCTCTATCGGTTCCTCGCGGGCAGCGACCTCGTCCGGACCGACCCAGAGCCGGAGGTGGTCTATGACCTCGTGGTCCTGTGCGACTGCGGCGAGCTCTCGCGGGTCGGCGCGATCCGCGACCGCAACGCGGCCCTGTTCGCCGGGACGCCGCTCCTCACGATCGACCATCACGCCAGCAACGACGCGTCCGGCGACCTCGCCTGGATCGATCCTCGCGCGGCGGCGACGTGCGAGATGGTGGCCCTGCTCGCCGCGCGGCTCGGCGTGCCGCTGACGGCGGGGGAGGGGAGGCTGGCAGCTGCCCTCACGGCCGGGATCGTGATGGACACCGCCACGTTCGCCCACCCGAACGCGACGGCCCGGACGCTCCAGGTCGCGGCCGCGCTCGTGGAGGCGGGCGCGCCGCTCTCCGAGATCAGCCGCCAGCTCTACCGCACGAAGCCCGATGCCCAGCTGGCCCTCTTCGGGCGCGTCCTCGGTCGGCTGCAGTCCCACGCCGACGGCCTCGTGATCGCCTCGACGATGGAGCTCGCCGACCTTGTCGCGACCGGCGCCCGCTCGGAGCACTCCGAGGGCATCATCGACATCCTCGCCCACTCGGAGATGGCCGAGGTGGCTCTTCTGCTCAAGGAGCGGGAGGACGCGACCCGGCTTTCCGTCCGCACGAAGCCCGGTGGCGTGGACGCCACGGTCCTCTGCGGGATCTGGGGCGGCGGCGGGCATCCCCGCGCCGCGGGCGCCTCCCTGGCCCTCCCCCTGGCCGAGGCGATGGCAGTCGTCATCCCGGAGGCGGTCCGGCTTGCCCGGGCGGTGGTCCGGTGACCGAGGAGCTCTCGGCCGCGCCGGACGGCGCGACGCGCGAACGCCGCCCGCGGCGCGTCGACGCGGGGCTCGACGGAATCCTCGTGGTGGACAAGCCGGTCGGTCCGACCTCGCACGACGTCGTGGCGCTCGTCCGGCGCCTCGCCGGCACGAAGCGGATCGGCCACGGCGGGACGCTCGATCCGTTCGCGTCGGGCGTGCTTCCGCTCTACCTTGGCCTCGGGACGCGGGTCGTTGAGTTCCACCTGGGCGCGCGGAAGGCCTACCGGGCCACGATCTGCTTCGGCGCTTCGTCGACAACCGACGACCTGGAGGGCGAGCTGACCTCCAGTGGTTCGCCGGCGCCGACCCGGGAGACGGTCGAGGCCGCCCTCGCCGGCTTCCTCGGGACGCACCTCCAGCTGCCACCGGCCTTCTCCGCGCGCAAGGTCGGCGGGCGGCGAGCCTACGCGCTCGCCCGCGCCGGCCACGCCCCTGAGCTGCCGTCCCGCGACGTCACGTTCCACGCGCTTGCGCTCGAGCGCTGGGACCAGGCCGACCCGGACAACCCGCTCGCGGTGATCGACGTGGCCTGCTCCGCCGGGACGTACGTGCGGGCGCTGGCCCGCGACCTCGGGGCGGCCGTCGGCAGCGCGGCGTATCTCGGGGCGCTCCGCCGCACCGCCGCCGGCCCGTTCACGCTCGACGACGCCGTCAGCCTCGACGTCGTCCGGGAAGCCGCCGCGAGCGGGCGCTTCACCGCCCTGCTACGGCCCGTCGGGACCGGCCTCGACGACCTTCCCGCCGTCACGCTCCACTCCGACGAGCTGGCCGTGGTCGCACACGGCGGCTGGATCGGGGAGGGTGGCCGGCTGCCGGCCCTCGCGGCATCCACGGCCGCCGGGCCGCCCCCCGCGGCCCCTGCGGCGGCGACCCGGGTGCGGCTCCTGCTCGAGGACGGGTCGCTGGCCGCGATCGCCAGGCGCTCCGGCGGGCGCCTTGTGCCCGACAAGGTGCTGGTCCCGCGCGACACCACCGCGCCGAATGGCTGAGCGAGGCGCGATCACCGGGGCCCGACTCCCGTCCGCGGTCGGGAGTCGGAGCGCGTCCAACCCGCCGGCCGCCCTTCACGGCCTCGCCGCGCTTCGTCCCGGGCACGGGCCGCTCCTCGTGGTCGTGGGCGTCTTCGACGGCCTCCACCGCGGGCATGGCTACCTCCTGCGCGAGCTCCGCCGGGCCGCGAGCCGCCTGGGCGCGGTGCCAGCCGTCCTCACGTTCGACCACCACCCCGACCAGATCGTCGCGGGCGCCGCGCCCCCGCTCCTCGTGGACCCGGAGGAGCGCCTGGTCCGGCTGGCACGCGCGGGCGTGGGGGTGACCATCGTCGAGCATTTCGACGAGGCACTGCGGCGGACGCCCTACGACGCGTTCGTGGAGTCGATCCGGAAACGGACGGGCCTGGCAGGGTTCCTCATGACGCCGGATGCCGCGTTCGGCCATGAGCGACGCGGGACGCCCGTCGCGCTCGCCGCCCTCGGGACCCTGGATGGCTTCGTGGTCGTCGTCGTCCCGCCGTTCGACCTCGGCGGCAGGCACGTGCGCAGCACTGAGATCCGTAGCGCGATCGCGACAGGCGATCTCGCCACGGCGCGGGCGCTCCTGGGACGACGGGTCGCCGTCACGGGGGCGGTCGCCGCCCACTCGAGCGACGGCCGGGAGGCGACGCTGCGCTTCCGGGTGCCGGTGGCGCTTCCGCCGGCGGGCGCGTACGCGGCGACGGTGGAGCCGGCGATCGAGCCCCGAAGCCCCTCCGATCGACCGCGCCGGGCGGTTGCCCGGGTCGGCGAGGACGGCACAGTCCGCGTCCACGCTCGACGGGACGCCCTTGCCGGCACGCGCCTGCGGGTCGCCTTCGTCCGCCCGGCGTGAGGGCAGACCGGCCCCGTACCCCACAGCCCGCCCCGGCTCGTTTGCACGAACGACCCGCCCCTGCTACGCTCCGCAGGTTTGCAAGATTGGTTAGTAGAAGTTTTCGTGTCGGAGGACCGAGTGCCGCTCGTGCGGGAAACCAAGGACCGGATCGTCGCCGAATACGCGACCGGGGAAGGCGACACCGGCTCTGCCGAGGTCCAGATCGCGCTCCTGACGGAGCGGGTCAAGGACCTGACGGGGCATCTCAAGCTGTTCCCCAAGGACAATCATTCCCGCCGCGGCCTCCTCAAGCTGGTTGGCCAGCGTCGGCGCCTTCTCGCGTACCTCGTGAAGAAGGACGCCTCGCGCTACCGCGCCGTCATCGCACGGCTCGGCCTGCGCCGCTGAGCAAGCGCTGAAGCCCGGGGGAGCACCCCGGCTTCAGGCACCCGGAGGTCGGCGCGAAACGCCGGCAGCGGTCCATCCCCGACGCGAGCGAGAAAGGAACGCTCGTGTCCCTCACCTTTTCCGTCGAGCTCGGCGGACGCCCCCTCATCATCGAGACGGGCAAGCTCGCCCGCCTGGCCGGCGGGTCCGTCACCGTGACGTACGGCGACACCGTCCTGCTCGGCACGGCCAATCGATCCGAGCCCCGTCCGGGCCTGGACTTCTTCCCGCTCACCGTGGACTTCGAGGAGCGGATGTACGCCGCCGGCAAGATCCCCGGGGGCTTCATCAAGCGCGAATCGCGCCCCTCCGAGGCCGCGATCCTCGCCGCTCGCCTGACGGACCGGCCGATCCGGCCGCTCTTCCCGGAGGGCTACAAGGACGACGTCCAGGTCGTCCTCACCGTCCTCTCCACGGACCAGGAGAACAACCCGGACGTCCTCGGCACCATTGCCGCGTCCGCTGCGCTGACGATCAGCGAGATCCCGTTCCTCGGCCCCATCGGTGCCGTGCGCATCGGCCGGATCAACGGCGAGTTCGTGATCAACCCCACGATGTCCGAGCTGGCCGAGTCCGACCTTGACCTCATCGTCTCCGGCACCCGCGACGCGATCATGATGGTCGAGGCCGGCGCGAAGATCCTGCCCGAGTCCGTGATGGCCGAGGCCATCCTGTTCGCCCACCGCGCCCTCCAGCCGCTCGTCGACATCCAGCTCCAGCTCCAGGAGGCCGTCGGCAAGACGAAGCGGATCCCCTTCCTGGAGGCCGGCACCGGCTCGGTCCTCGATTTCGCCGCGAAGGTCAAGGCGGGCGCCGAGTTCGTCGTGCTGGACGTCGAGACGACCGGCACGAATGCCGAGATGGCCGACCTCATCGAGATCGCCGCCGTCCGGATCAAGAAGGGCAAGGTCGCCGACCACTGGTCCACGTTCGTCAACCCGGGCCGGTCGATCTTCGGCAACCAGATGCACGGGATCACCGACAAGGACGTCGCCGGCGCGCCGAGCCCCGCCGAGGCCGCAAAGCAGGCGCTCGCGTTCATCGGCGAGGCGACCCTGGTCGGCCACTCCGTCGGATTCGACATCGCGTTCCTCGAGGCGGCCCTCGCCGACGGGACGCGCATCCGTCCGGGCACGTACCTCGACACGCTCACCCTCGCCCGTGACGGCTACCCGGACCTGCCCAGCTACACGCTGGGCGAGCTCTCGCGCTTCTTCGGGATCGAGCTGAAGCAGGCACACCGCGCCCTTCCCGATGCGGAGGCCACGGCTGCCCTGCTCCTGGCGATCGCTGCCGAGCTGCCGGCGCGCCTCGAGACGCTCTCGGCCGGGATCGCCGACTCCATCCGGGCCAGCCGGACGTCGAAGGACGACGCGAAGGCGAAGCTGGACGCCGCACGCCGCAATGCGCGCGTCTCGAAGTCGCTCTTCGGCCTGGTCCACAAGAAGACCGCCCGCAAGCTGACCCTCTCCGAGGGGATCCGCATGGACGGGCGCGGCGTCGACGAGATCCGGACGATCACCGTCGAGGTCGGCGTGCTTCCTCGCGCCCACGGCTCCGGCCTCTTCTCGCGCGGCGAGACGCAGGCCCTCACGATCGCGACGCTCGGCCCGTCCTCGGACGTCCAGCGGATCGACACGATCAGCCCCGAGACCGAGAAGCGCTTCATCCACCACTACAACATGCCGCCGTACAGCACCGGCGAGAACAAGATGATGCGCGGCCCCGGCCGGCGCGAGATCGGCCACGGCCACCTCGCGGAGCGAGCGCTCCTGCCCGTGCTCCCCAGCTCGGACGAGTTCCCCTACGTCATCCGCCTGGTCTCCGAGTGCGTGACGTCGAACGGATCCACCTCGATGGCCTCCACCTGCGGCTCCACGCTCGCGCTCATGGATGCCGGCGTGCCGATCTCGGCGCCCGTCGCCGGCGCGGCGATGGGCCTCATGTCGGGAGCGGACGGGACGTTCACCGTCCTGACCGACATCCTCGGCAAGGAGGATGCGTTCGGGGATATGGACTTCAAGGTCACCGGCACGCGGGACGGCATCACCGCCCTCCAGATGGACATCAAGGTGACCGGCATCAGCGAGGCGATCATCCGGCAGGGGCTCGAGAAGGCCCATGCCGCCCGGATGACCATCCTCGACAAGATGCTCGAGGTCCTTCCGACCGCCCGCGACACGATGAGCGACTTCGCGCCGCGCATCACGAAGATCAAGATCAACCCGGAGAAGATCCGCGAGATCATCGGCAAGGGTGGCTCCATGATCCGCAAGATCCAGGAGGAGACCGGCACGGAGATCAACGTCGAGGACGACGGCACCGTCGAGATCGCCGCCGTCTCCGGTGAGAACGCCCGCAAGGCGATCAACTGGATCGAATCCCTCACTCGCGAGGTCGAGATCGGGGCCCTCTACCTGGGCACCGTGACCCGCCTCATGACGTTCGGCGCGTTCGTGGAGATCCTCCCAGGCAAGGAAGGGCTCGTCCGCATCGGCGAGCTGGCCGACTACCATGTCCCGTCCGTGGAGGACGTGGTCTCGGTTGGCGACGAGGTGATGGTGGTCGTGACCGAGGTCGACCGCCAGGGCCGTGTCAACCTGTCCCGCAAGGCCGCGATGCAGCGGCACCTCGCCAAGAGCTGACCCCGGCGGCCCGATGACGGGCCGGCCCATCCCACGCCAGGATCGCGTGCCCCCGGGAGACCGGGGGCACGCTGCTATACTCCGGCCGTGCCCGCCAGTCCAGTCACGAGCAGCGGAGCCATGTCCCTCACGACCACTCGACCCCTGACGGTCGCCGTCGTCGGCGCCACCGGCGTCGTCGGCCGCACGATGATCTCGGTCCTCCTGGAGCGGGCCTTCCCGATCGCGGAGCTGCGGCTCCTGGCGTCCGGTCGCTCCGCCGGCATGACCGTCCCCGTTGCCGGGCGCCAGGTCCCGGTCCTCGAGGCCAGCCCGGATGCCTTCGAAGGCGTTGACATCGCGCTTTTCTCGGCCGGCGCCGATGTCTCCCGCGAGCTCGCGCCCCAGGCCGTCGCACACGGCTGCACGGTCATCGACAACTCCAATGCCTGGCGGATGGAACCCGGCATCCCGCTCGTCGTCAGCCAGGTCAACCCCGACGATCTTGCCGCGCACGAGGGGATCATCGCGAACCCGAACTGCAGCACGATGCAGCTGGTGCCGCTCCTGATGGCGCTGCGCGACGGCCCCGGCCTGGAGCGAGTCGTCGTGGACACGTACCAGGCGGTCTCCGGGACGGGCGCGGACGCGATCGCCGAGCTCGAGACGCAGATCCGCGCCCACGCGGCCGGGGCACCCAAGGAAGCCCTGATCTACCCGCACGCGATCGCGTTCAATGCGCTGCCGGAGATCGACGTCTTCCTGGAGAACGGCTACACGAAGGAGGAGTGGAAGGTCGTCACCGAGAGTCGCAAGATCCTCCACCTCCCCGACCTGCGGGTCTCCTGCACTGCGGTCAGGGTCCCGGTCTTCGTCGGCCACTCCGAAGCCGTCCACGTCGAGACCCGCGCCGCCGTCACCCCTGCCGCTGCACGGGCGCTCTTCGCGGAGGTGCCGGGCGTCGTCGTCCGAGACGAGCCCGCCGCCCACGTCTATCCGCTCGCGACCGAGGCGGCGGGCCGGGACGAGATCTACGTCGGGCGTGTCCGCCAGGACCCGTCGATCCCCGGCGGGCGGGGCCTCGCGTTCTGGTGCGTCTCCGACAACGTGCGCAAGGGCGCAGCCACGAACGCCGTGGAGCTCGCCGAGCTGCTCGCCGCGCGCGGCTGGGTGACGCCAGCCTCGCGCCGCGCCTCGCACGCGGAGGCGGAGACGCCAGCGTGACGGCCCCCGACCGTCGCGCGGCGCTCGATGCGCTGGCGGCGGAGATTCGGGCCTGCACAGCCTGCCGGCTGCACGCCGGTCGCACGAACGCGGTACCCGGCGAGGGCGATGCCATGACCGAGGTCGTCTTCGTGGGGGAGGGTCCCGGCGTCAACGAGGACCGGCTGGGTCGGCCGTTCGTTGGTCGGGCGGGTGATCTCCTCGTGCGCCTGCTCGCCTCCATCGGCTGGCAGCGCGGCGACGTCTTCATCACGAACGTCGTCAAGTGCCGGCCGCCGGACAACCGGGACCCGGAGCCCGACGAGATCGCGGCCTGCGCCCCGTACCTGCGGCGCCAGCTCCAGGTGCTGGATCCCGCCCTGGTCGTGACGCTGGGCCGCCACTCCATGGGCCGGTTCATGCCGGGGACGACCATCAGCCGGGCACACGGGACCAGCGCTCCGGTGGACCCTGCGTCCGGCGCTGCGAACGCCCAGGTGCTTGCCATGTACCACCCGGCAGCCGCGCTGCGGGCCGCGGCGGTGGAGACCGCCAGCTTCGAGGATGCCGCCCGGATCCCGGCGGCGCTCCTGGAGGCGCGGCGGCTCCGCGATCCATCGACAACCGCGCCGAGCACGACGCCTGACCCGGCGGCGCCCTCGGCCTCTCCCGCGGCAGTCGACCTGCCGCCCCGACCACCCGAACCCGACCAACTGACGCTCTTCACGTGAGGCCATGACCAGAAAGACGCCCGTAACCAGCGACACGCCGCTCCGCATCATCCCGCTCGGCGGGGTGGGGGAGATCGGCAAGAACATGTACGTCTTCGAGTACGGGGACGACATCGTCGTCATCGACTGCGGCCTGATGTTCCCCGACGAGGAGATGTTCGGCATCGACCTCGTCATTCCCGACATCAGCTACATCAAGGAGCGCCGCGCGAACGTCCGGGCGTTCCTCATCACGCATGCCCACGAGGACCACGTTGGTGCGCTGCCGTACGTGCTCCCCGAGTTCCCGGGGGTGCCGGTCTACGCGTCGACCCTGGCGCGCGGCCTGCTGGGCAACAAGATCAAGGAGCACAAGCTCCACAACAACCCGCTCATCGGGCTCGAGCCCGGGGACGTGATCCCGATCGGGCCGTTCACGGTCGTCCCGTTCCGGATCGGGCATTCGATCCCCGACGCGATGGGGATCGCCCTCCGGACGCCCGTCGGCACCATCGTGCACACCGGCGACTTCAAGTTCGACCACACGCCCGTCGACGGCAGGCTCTCCGACTTCCACATCCTTGCCAAGCTCGGCGAGGAGGGCGTGATCTGCCTGCTCTCGGACTCGACGCGGGCGGAGAATCCGGGCTACACGCCGTCGGAGCGGACCGTGGGCGAGGCGTTCCGCGAGATCATGGAGCCACTCGACGGCCGGGTCATCGTGGCGACGTTCGCCAGCAACATCGCGCGCGTGCAGCAGGTGCTGGACGCGGCGGCCAGCTTCAAGCGGAAGGTTGCGGTCATCGGCCGCTCGATGGAGCAGAACTTCCGGATCGCCAGCGACCTTGGCTACCTGACCTACGACGCCGACCGGATCGTGTCCAAGGAGCGGATCGGCGAGATCGCGCCGGACAAGCTCGTGATCTGCACCACGGGCGCCCAGGGCGAGCCGATGGCCGGCCTGGCCCGGATGGCCAACCGGGACCACCGCTTCGTGGAGATCCAGCAGGGCGACACGGTGATCGTCTCGGCCAGCCCGATTCCGGGCAACGAGGAGTATGTCGCCCGGACCATCGACAACCTCTTCAAGGCGGGCGCCAACGTCTACTACCACGCCATCAAGCGCGCCCACGTCTCCGGGCATGCCAGCCAGGAAGAGCTCAAGCTGATGCTCGGCCTCACCAAGCCGCGCTACTTCATCCCGATGCATGGCGAGTTCCGGATGCAGGTCCAGCACGGGCGCCTGGCGATCGAGACGGGTGTCCCGCCGGAGAACGTGTTCATCATCGAGAACGGGATGCCGATCGAGATCCTCGCCGACGGGACGGCTCGCCGCGGCGCTCCCGTGACTGCGGGCTACGTGTATGTCGACGGCCTGTCGGTGGGTGACGTCGGCGAGGTCGTCCTGCGCGACCGGCGAGCGCTCGCCAACGACGGCATGTTCATGGTCGTCGTCACGGTGGACAAGCAGACCGGGAGCGTCGTCGGGCGGCCCGAGATCATCACCCGCGGCTTCGTCCACCTCAACGAGAAGGACCCGATCATGGCGGAGGCCGTCCGCCGTGTCGTGGCGGCCATCGAGAACCCGGGCGACCACATCAGCGAGGTGGGGCTCCTCAAGAGCCAGATCAAGGACGGCGTCTCGCGCTTCCTCTACGAGCAGACGAAGCGGCGTCCGATGGTCTTCCCAGTCGTCGTCGAGGTCTAGGTGGCGACGCGTCGACGCGCGCCGGCCCCCCGCCCCCGGACCCGGACGGCGCGCCGTCGGTCCTCCCCGGGACAGGCGTTCCCGCGCCTCTCGCCGGACGTCACGCGCTCGCTCGTGGCGGTGGTCCTGCTCGTGCTGGGCGCCGTCATCCTGATCGGGCTCGTGCTCCAGGGCCGCGGGGCCCTGACGGACTGGATCCTCCGGGTTATCGCGCCATGGTTCGGCTCCGGCCGCTGGCTCCTGCCGCTGCTCCTGATCGGCCTGGGGATCTGGCTGGAACGAGCCGGCAGCGTGCGGGCGGGCTGGCCCCGGACGCTGGCCGGATCCGCGGTCGCGTACATCGCGGCGCTCGCGCTGATCGCGCTCCTCGCGGATGCGGGGGTGCTCGACGGGCGCTCGGGCGGCCGAATCGGCTCGGCACTTGCCACGTTCGTGGGACGACTGGTCAGCCCGCCGGGCGCGTTCGTCGTCTTCATCGGGGTGCTCCTCGCCGGGCTCGTCCTTGCCCTCGACCGGCCGGTCCGCGAGCTGCTCGCCCCGTTCGGGCGCGGTGCCCGGGGGCTGGGCAGCGCGCTTGCCGCGCCTGCCGCGACGGCCGGCGCGGCCGCCGTGGAGGAGGTCCGCCGGGCGCGCGCCGATGCGACGCCGGCCTCCGGCGCCGGTACGCCGCTCCGGTCGGGGCGAGGCGCCCGCGACATGACGCGACCCGAGATCCCGTCCCCCTTCGAGCAACCCGCCCAGACGTCATCGGTCTTCTCGGGGCCGCCGCCGGCGCCCGTCACCGGGGAGCGGCTCACCCTCTTCCCGGACGCGGCTGCGACGGGGCCCGGGCAAGGGGCGTCTCCCGGCGGCGCGCCCGGCAACGGGGCGCCAGGAGGGACGGACGCGGCCCCTGCCCGCCGCGAGTATCGCCTGCCGCCGATGTCGCTCCTCGAGGACCTGGCGCCGAGGACGTCCAACGCCGGCATGGACCACGCGCGCAATGCCAAGATCATCGAGGGCAAGCTCGCCAGCTTCAACATCCCCAGCCGCGTCACCCGCTGGAGCGCCGGCCCCGTCGTGACCCAGTACGAGGTGGAGCCGGACCCCTCCATCAAGGTGAGCCGGATCGAAGCGCTCGCCGACGACCTCGCGATGGCGCTTGCCGCCCGAACGATCAGGATCGAGGCGCCGATCCCCGGCAAGACCGTGGTGGGCCTCGAGATCCCGAACATGGACTTCAACGTTGTCGCGATCCGGCGGATCCTCGAGGACTCCGAAGTGGTCGCGATCCCGTCGAAGCTCGCATTCGCCCTGGGCCGCGACGTGGCGGGCCACGCCCGGGCGGCCGATCTCGCGAAGATGCCGCATCTCCTGATCGCCGGCGCCACGGGCTCCGGCAAGAGCGTGATGGTCAACGCGCTCATCACGAGCCTGCTCATGCGGGCGACCCCCGATGAGGTCCGGATGATCCTGGTGGACCCGAAGCGCGTCGAGCTGGCCGACTACAACGGGATGCCGCACCTGCTCGTGCCGGTCATCACCGAGGTCGACCGCGCCCGGGCGGCCCTCAAGTGGGCGGTCGCCGAGATGGAGATGCGCTTCCGGAAGTTCGCCGGCGCCACCGCCCGGAACATCGACTCGTACAACGAGACCCGGATCGACGCGGCCGACCGGCTGCCGTACATCGTGATCATCGTCGACGAGCTCGCCGACCTCATGATGCGAGACGGCCGGACGGTGGAGGACCCGATCGTCCGGCTCGCCCAGAAGGCGCGCGCCACGGGCATCCACCTCGTGCTCGCCACGCAGCGGCCGTCCGTCAACGTGGTGACGGGCCTCATCAAGGCCAACTTCCCGAGCCGGATCGCGTTCGCGATGGCGTCCCAGATCGACTCCCGGACGATCCTCGACGCACCGGGCGCCGA
>Ga0207926_1000111_pt1 | contig 42105 bp, 42 predicted proteins | sample NGESurdeep072012_8_FD_184454 | JGI IMG/M metagenome (GOLD analysis project Ga0207926, IMG submission 184454) | Arctic peat soil microbial communities from Barrow, Alaska - NGEE Surface sample 210-1 deep-072012 (SPAdes) | ecosystem: Environmental > Terrestrial > Soil > Wetlands > Peat ...
TTCATCTGTCTCGGCGCCGGAAGCCTCGCCGGGTTCCTCACCGCTCGCGGCGTGCGTGAGTGGTATCCCAATCTGCGCAAGCCACCGGGCACTCCTCCCGGATTCGTCTTCGGTCCCGTCTGGACCGTCCTCTACCTTCTGATGGCTTTCTCCGCATGGCTGGTGTGGCGCGACTATGGCTGGCGCGGAGGCGGCCCAGCACTCGCCCTCTTTTTCGGGCAACTTGCCCTGAACATGGCGTGGTCGGGAATCTTCTTCGGTGCGCGGCTGCCCGGCGTTGCCTTTGCCGGGATCGTCATTCTCTGGCTCGCCATCCTGTTCAACATCGTGGTGTTCCACTGGCTTACGCCGGTAGCTGCACTGCTGCTGATTCCGTACCTGTTGTGGGTCACCTACGCCAGCTATCTCAACTTCGGTGTATGGTGGCTGAACCGCCGGTCAACGTAACCTGCGATCAACCATTTGGCGTGCTCAAAAATGCTAAGCTGAAATATGAATTTCGTTTCTCTAGTGGGATTCGGAGCCGGCACTTTGTGCACGCTGGCCTACCTGCCGCAGGCCCTGCATTCCTTCCGCACCAAGTCCGTCCGCGACCTTTCGCTGAGCATGCTCCTCAGTCTGAATGTTGGGCTCGTGCTATGGGTGGCCTACGGATTTCTGATTCACTCGCTCCCCCTCATTCTGCCGAACGCTATCACGTTCTTCCTGGCTTTCCCGCTCTTGCTCATGAAACTGCGCTATCACGAGCCGGCCGCTGCTGGGCATGACGGCGGGGCAAGCGAAGCTTCCCCCAACAGCCACTAGTAGCGGATTAGGATTTTGTGTAGCTGGATTTGTCGGCCATCGGGAGGCGGTAGCCCAACGGGATCAATCACCACCACTGAGACACTGAGTTCACGGATTCGCTTGAAGAAATAGAATCTCCGTGTCCTCCGTGCCTCCGTGGTGAATCTCCTCCGAACGGATACAGGAAGTTCTAAATCGCCCTAGTGCGAGGCATCGGCGACTGGATTGCTAAGCGAGCCCACGCCCTCGACAGTCACCTCCACCGTATCCCCGAGCTGTAGCGGACCGACTCCCGCTGGCGTGCCGGTAGCGATCAGGTCACCGGGTTCGAGCGTCATCACCTGCGAAATGAAACGCAAGATGACATCCAGTGGAAACAGGAAGTCAGCGGTAGTTCCATCTTGGCGAAGCTGGCTATTTACACGTGTCTGGACGCGTATGCCGCTCCATGGATCCAGCCCTGAAACTACGACCGGACCGACTGGACAAAAGGTATCGAATCCCTTGGCGCGTGACCACTGGCCGTCTTTGTTCTGCAAGTCGCGGGCGGTCACGTCGTTGACGCAGGTGTAGCCGAGGATGAACTCCCCCACATCGTCGCCTTCGCGCAGGCCATGACAGCGCTTGCCGATGACGACGCCGAGCTCGCCTTCGTGATCGACTCTTTGCGAAAGCGTTGTGGGACGAAGGATCGGTTCGCCGGGACCGAGCACGGCCGACGGAGGCTTGAGAAAGATCAACGGCTCGGAAGGAATTGGATGGTTCAACTCCTTCGCGTGCTCGCGGTAGTTGCGGCCAATGCAGACGATCTTGGAGGGTAGAACAGGAGCAAGCAGCCGAACTGAGACGCGAGGGATTTCCGCCGACGTACCCGAGTCGAAATCGGACTCGCCAGTTGGCAGGTGGTCGAGAGTGCGGCGGATGACATCCTGAGCGGCGACCGTTTCCAGCAGTCCGTACCGAACCACATTGTCAGAGTCAGAGGTAAAACGGCAGAATCGCATAACAACTCCGTTATTGCCTGTCGGGTATAGATTCCTTGGTGTCGGCCGAGTGCGGGCTTTCGTTACCTCGCGCATCGACTGCCGAGACACTGTAAACGTAGGTCTTGCCAGGTGCCACGCTGCTATCGCGGAATGACGGCACCGTCACGATCTGTTGATTCAACTTTACGGGTTCCCCGCCCGCGAGGCTGCGGAAGACGTTGTATCCCGCCAGGTCGTTCTCCATGTTGGGTGCCCAGGATAGGTCAACAAAAGGCTTTTGTCCGACGCTCGAAAACACCGCTTGCAGTCCGGTCGGCTCGCCTGGCGGATAAATGTCGCGGGTGAATATCTCGGTAGCTTTGGAGTCGTCGCCTTCCACTGCCATGTTGATGCCCTGGGAATGGACCTGCGTCACGGACGTGATGCGGTAGTCGTATTTGATCTCCCAGCCAAACGTTTTGTCGAGGTAGAAACCCTCGTTTTCAGGCTCAACTTCGGCGAGCGCGATGTAGGCGTTCGCTCCGGCTGGACTGCGCATGATGCGATAGCGATAGGTGAGACCTGCTGGAGCGGTCGGAACGTTCGCGCCCACCCAGGAAATCAGCACGCCATCGGCTTCAACCTTCGCGGCGAGTTGGTCGGGCGGCGCAATGGTGGGAGCGATCGGAATCAGCACCTGGTTGGAGAGTCCGGCGCTGCGTTCGCGCGAATTCAGGATTTCAACGGCATAGCGAACGAAGCCCGCAGGGTTCTGCTCGCCCAACGTTGCCGGGAGTGTATCCACATATTTCATGCGCACGGCCGGAGGTTGTTCACCCTTGTGCTTCTCCTCGAGCTTGGGATTCGGAACGGAGGCTACCATCGTGCATCCGCTCATCAAGGCAGTACCGTCATGGCGGCATATCAGGCTCTGGGGGATGTTCTTGACCAGAGTGCGGTCGACGTTCTTGCGAGGCAGGGTCCAGTCCAGTTGAACTTTATTGCCCTTGCGCGACGCGGTTAGGTCGTCAACCGGCCGCGCCAGTTGCAGCGAGGGCAACTGGGGCGCGCCGGGAGTGCCACAGCCGGTCAGAAGTGCTCCGAGCACAAGGCAGGCGGCCAGGAATGAAATACGTCGAGTCATGCGAACCACCAGCCTAACAAATCGCGGTCCGCATGACACAGGCACTAGGCGTCGAGCTTCTTAGCAAGCAGTTCGTTGACCAACGCAGGATTCGCCTGCCCTTTAGATGCCTTCATGATCTGTCCAACGAAGAACCCGGCGACGGTCTTTTTTCCGGCACGGTACTGCTCCAGCTGCTTGGGATTGGCGGCGATCACCTCGTCAATCATCTTCTCGATCGCGCCCGTGTCGGTGATCTGCTGCGGCTTCTCTTTCTCGTACACCGCCGGGAAGTCTTCGTTGCGTTCGAACGCAAGATCGTAGAGTTCTTTGAGCTGCTTGCCGCTGATGGCGCCTGACTCAACCAGGTCCGCCGACAACGCAATGCCTTTCATCGAAATCGGCGACTGTTCGATTTCCAGCCCCTTGACCTTCAGGCGACCGAGCAACTCGGCCTGTACCAGGTTGGCAACGCGCTTGGGGTTCTTGGCGGCAGAGGCGGCTTCCTCAAACTGATCGGCCATGGACTGGGTGCGGGTCAGCGTGGCCGCATCGGCTTCGGTGATGCCGTAGTGTTCCACCAGGCGCTTGCGCTTGGCCTCGGGAAGCTCGGGAAGCTGCGCGGCGATCTGCTTGCGCCATGCCTCATCGACCACCAAGGGGAGCAAGTCCGGCTCGGGAAAGTAACGGTAGTCGTGGGCCTGTTCTTTCGAGCGCATGCTGTAGGTCTTGCCTTCACCGGCGTTGTAGAGCCGCGTCTCCTGCGTGATGCTGCCGCCGGATTCCAGCACCTGTTCCTGCCGCACGATCTCGTACTCCAGCGCCTGGCGGATGAAGCGGAACGAATTCACGTTCTTGATTTCCGTCTTGGTGCCGAACTTCTGCTGCCCGATGGGACGAATGCTGATGTTGGCATCACAGCGCAACGAACCTTCTTCCATGTTGCAGTCGCTCACCGCGGTGTACAGGATGATCTCCTTCAACCGCGTCAAGTACTCCCAGGCTTCGTCGGGTGAAGAGATGTCGGGCTCGCTGACGATTTCAATCAGCGGCACACCGGAACGATTGAGGTCGATCGAAGTCCACTGGCTGCTGTCGGGCAGGCCGTCGTGAAGGCTCTTGCCGGCGTCTTCTTCCATGTGGACCCGGGTGATGCCAATGCGCTTGCTGCCGGCGGCAGTCGGGATCTCGATGTAGCCGTGCTCGGCGAGCGGCTTGTCGTACTGCGAAATCTGGTAGCCCTTGGGCAGGTCGGGATAGAAGTAGTTCTTGCGGGCAAAGATGGAGCGCTCGTTGATCTGACAATTGAGCGCCATCGACGCGAGCACTGCGAACTCCACCGCCTGGCGATTAAGCACCGGTAGCGGACCGGGTAGTCCAAGACATACCGGACAGACGTTGGTATTCGGCAGATTGCCAAACTGGGTCGAGCAACCACAGAAAATCTTCGTCTTGGTCAGAAGCTGGACGTGGACTTCCAGCCCGATGACCGGTTCGTATTTGGACTGCTTCGCAACGGGAGCTTCCGGCGTGGTGGCCATATCGTTCGATTATAACGGCGCAATGCCGGAGGTCATTTCCCTGGACGCGTTTCGGTTTCTCCGCCTTCCGGGCCATAAAAGAAAACCCAAGCTACGAAGTCCTGGGAAAAGTCGACGAAGCGATGAACCTCGCCAGCCGCTACAAATAATACGTCACCGCGTTCGAAGACGACTTGTTCGTCTCCGCGAAGAAAGCGGCCGGTACCGCCGACCACAACATAGACCTCGTCACGCGGGTGCGGCTGCTGGGGGTCGGTCCGGTGGGGAGCGTAGAGTTCGACGCTGAGGGTTCCGTGTTTCAACAACTCGGCAAAACGCTCGCCGTTGGGTCCGGGCAGGCGCCCGAGACCATCGTTCACTCGGAGGTGTCCCTGCATGATTGGCCTCCTCGCCTTTCGCTGCCGTGTCAGGCGGCCGCTGCTCCTTTTGGCTTCCACACGCCGATAATGATGCCCATCAGCACCGATCCGACGAGCGGATATGCGGCCGAGATGAACATGAAGTTGCTGGAGCGCATCTCGAATGCCATCTCGGTAATCATGGCGAGAGCGGCCACAATGCCGACCATGAGCCCGGCGACGATGCCGCGGAACAGGTTGTATTTGCAGTACCCACCCATGACCCAGGAGATGACCAGGGCCATTCCCAGGCTGCAGAGAAACGAAATGAGGTAGGGCCAGAAGTTGGGATGGGCCATGTAAGCCTGCATCTCTTCCGGAGGAATGCGGGTGCCCGCCTGCCAAGCCTTCGAGAATGCCGTGAACCAGACTGCTCCAAACCCAAAATGGATGATTGCCGCCAGCACGATTGCGCCCCAATTCACTTTCATAGGCTTCCTCCTGCGTCGGCGAAACAATAGCTGGTTTGGCGGCTCGGCGCAATGAGAGTTTGGATACTAGCGACGAACGCACATGGCCAGTACCGTTTCGGGTGAATGTCCCTGCTCGCGGAGGGTTCGCAGGCTAAGTGAGTCGTGGCGCTTTGCCAGCCTAGTTCCGGTGTCGTCTCGAACCAGATCGCAGTGATAGTACGCGGGTGGCGCCAGTCCGAGGGCGCGGATTAACAACAACTGCCTCGCCGTGGACTTCAGCAGGTCTGCGCCGCGAACGACCTCCGTGATCTGCATGGCAGCATCATCGACCACCACCGCGAGTTGGTAGGCCGGAACATCATCACGCCGCCAGACAACGAAGTCGCCGAAATCCGAACCCGTGACATACGATTGCGGACCTTGACGTTGATCGTCAAAACGGATCATCTCACCGTCCGGAACCAGGAAGCGCCAATTCACCCCAACAGGAGTTTCGTAATTCGTCGCCTCCCTGATCTTGTTGCGGCAGCGCCCCGGATACATTGGCTCGTCGTCGCCATCGTTGGGAGCGGCTGCCGCAAGCGCAAGGTCTTTGCGCGAGCAAGTGCAGGGATAGATGGCACCTGTGTCGCGCAGCTTGCGCCACGCATCCAGGTAGAACTCTCGCCGCTGCCTTTGCTGATATGGCGCGAACGGTCCGCCCACGTCAGGGCCTTCCTGCCAGCGAATGCCGAACCAGAGCAGATCTTCCAACATGGCATCGGCGTACTTGGCCTGAGAGCGTTGCGGGTCGAGGTCTTCGTTACGGAAGACCAGAGTGCCGTGATGCTTGAGCGCCCGTTGATACGCAGTCCAAAAAGTGCAGGCATGGCCGAGGTGTAGCAGTCCCGTGGGCGACGGCGCAATACGTCCGCGGTAGGAAGAAACCGACGTTGGCGGGAGGATGGGCATTCAGGCGATTGTAGAGTGCGACTCAGAAGCTAGTGCAATGCCCCGATCATCTCCGGCTCGGATTCAGTTTGCGAAGTATCGGGTTGGCCATTGGTCGCGCCCTTTGACTTGCGCTCATGCGGATGCAGGTCGCGGGCGTTACGCAGCAAGAGGACTAGCGGCAACATGCAGAAGAACATGATGCCCATGATCCAGAACGCCTCAACGAACGACAACAAGGCCGCCTGCTGCTGCACTATGCCATAGATCGCGCCCATGGATTTCTTCATGGCGTCGGCGGAGTTGGAGCCGTGCATCATGAACCACGCCTGCATGCCGCGCAGCGACATCTGGGTGCCGTGATCGTAGGGGGTGACGTGAACGATAAGCTGGTTCTGGTGCACCTGACTGCGACGCGCGAGGAAGGTGGTCATGGTGGCGATGCCGAAGCTGCCGCCGATGTTACGCATCAGATTGTAGATGCTGGTGGCATTGCCCATCTTTTCTTTGGCGATGCCTGACATGCTGGTGGCCATCAACGGAATGAACAGAAACGCCAGCGCGCCGCCTTGAATTACTTGCGGCCAGAAGATGTCCCAGTAACCGGCGTTGAGGTTCAGATGCGAGAGACTGATCATGGTCCAGCCGCCGACGGCCAGGCCGGCAGCGATGAGTTTGCGTGGATCGAAGCGGTTGGTGAGTTGCCCGACGATCGGCATCATGATCAGCGATCCAATGCCGCGGGGCGAGAGCGCCAGGCCGGATTGCAGCGCAGGATATCCAAGAAGCGTTTGCAGGAAGATGGGCAGCAGCAGCAGACTGGCGTAGAGCACAAAGCCCAGCATGGTCATGAGGAACGTGCCGGTGGCGAAGGTGCGGTCCTTGAGGACGCGCAAGTCCACGATGGGATGTTCGGCCATCAACTCGCGCACCACGAGCGCGATCAGGCCGAAGACGCAGAGCGCAGCCCAGAGACGGATTTGCGGGCTGCTGAACCAGTCTTTGCGCTGTCCGGTGTCGAGGACGACTTGCAACATGCCGAAACCGAGGGCGAGGAAGCCGATGCCCCAGAGATCGACACCACCGGTCTTGTGCTTGCCGATGTAGTGCGGGTCGCGCACGAAGGCGCTGATCATCATTACCGAGATGATGCCGACGGGAAGGTTGAGGTAGAAAATCCAGCGCCAGGAATAGTTGTCGGTGATCCAACCTCCGAGAGTGGGGCCGAGAATCGGCGCGAGGATAATGCCTAGTCCGAATGCGGCCATGGCCGAGCCGTGCTGCTTGGGCGGGAATGTCTCCAGTAACACAGCTTGGGCGAGAGGTTGCAGTCCGCCTCCGGTCAGCCCCTGCAGCACGCGGAAGAAAATCAGGGCCTCTATGCTCGTAGCCATGCCGCATAGCAGCGAGGTCACGGTAAACCCCATGACGCAGGAGAGCAGGATGCGGCGGCGGCCGAAACGATTGGCGAGCCATCCTGACATGGGAAGGATGATGGCGTTGGAAACGAGGTACGAGGTCACGACCCAGGTACCCTCTTCGACGGTCGCGCCCATGTTGCCAGCGATGTGCGGGACCGCGACGTTCACCACCGTGGTGTCGAGAATTTCCATGAACGTCGCCAGCATCACGGCGAGGGTGACGATCCACGGATTGATGGCGTGCCGGGGTTCGGCAGGGTTCATGACGCGATCCAAAACGTGATTATAGAAACCCGACGCTGGGAGCGAAGTGACGCACGACACACCTTGCGGATCGGCCGGTTTTTGACGGCAAACGAGGCTTCCGACCGGCTTGTGATTGGCGTCACAGGGCGGGGTGAGGTGAAATGCTACATTGAAAGGTTATGTCCGCTCCTGATTCGCTCTTTGTACGTGCCTGTAAACGCCTTCCTGTGGAAACCACCCCGGTCTGGTTCATGCGCCAGGCGGGCCGCTACATGAAGGAATACCGCGCCGTCCGCAAGCAATATTCCCTGGTGGAAATCTGTAAGAAGCCGGAGGTCGCCGCCGAGGTGACCATCACCGCGGCGGAATACCTTGGGGTCGATGCCGCCATCATCTTTGCTGACCTGTTGCTTCCGCTGGAAGTGATGGGCATGCCGTTTCACTTCTCGCCCGGCGAAGGACCGGTGATTGAAAAACCGATTCGTAGTGCCGATGATGTCAAAGTCCTGCGTACGGACCGCGCCTCCGATCTGGCTTACGTCGCCGAGGCTGTGGGCAAGGTGGTGAAGCACTTTGGCTCGAAGCTGCCGGTCATCGGATTCTGTGGCGCTCCGTTTACGCTTGCCAGTTACATGGTGGAGGGCGGGGGATCGCGGCATTACATCGAGGTCAAAAAGCTGATGTACAACTCGCCCGCGGTCTGGGAAGAGCTGGTCAACAAGCTGGTCGAGGTGCTGGCGGACTACGCAGCCGAACAAGTCCGCTACGGCGCGGATGTCATCCAGATCTTCGATAGCTGGGTAGGCTGCCTGAGCGTGGAGGATTACCGCCGCTACGCGCTCGAACCCACGAAGCGGCTGGTTAACCGGCTGCAGGAAAAGACCGGTGTACCGATTATCTACTTCGGAACGGACAGCACCACCCTGCTGCCGTCGATGTCGGAGACTGGAGCTGAGGTGATCGGACTGGATTGGCGCGTGCCGCTCGATGAGGGCTGGCGCACGGTTGGGCACAAGCACGCGGTGCAGGGAAACCTAGATCCGGTCACGCTGTTTGCATCGTGGAATGAAGTGAAACAGCGCGCGGAAAACATCCTGCGGCTGGCGGACAAACGCCCCGGCCACATATTTAATCTTGGTCACGGCATTCTGCCGCTGACTCCGGTGGACAACGTGAAGAACCTCGCCGACTTTGTGCATGAGTTCAGTACGTCGGCCACGGCCACGAGGAAGTAATGGGCAAGACCGCAGTTCTATTGATCGCGCACGGCAGCCCCGAACGGGTCGAGGACATTCCGGAGTTCCTGCAGAACATCTCGCGCGGCCGTCCCATGGCCGAGTCGGTGGTGCGCGAAGTGCAGCATCGGTACTCGCTGATCGGCAGCTCGCCACTGACCCGGATCACTCGTCAGCAAGCCGAGAATGTGGCCCGCGAACTGGGCATGCCGGTGTATGTTGGGATGCGCAACTGGCATCCGTTCATCGCCGACACACTGAAGCAGATGGCTTCTGACAATGTGGGACAAGCCGTTGCGGTCTGCCTGGCTCCCCACAACTCCCGTACCAGCGTGGGAGCTTATAAGCAGTCGCTCTTCGGGGAGAATGTCTCGTTCCCGATCGACTTCGTGGAGGAGTGGCACGACCATCCGCCGCTGATTGAAGCCTTCGCAGAGAAGCTGCGCGCTGGTTGGACGAAGGCTTGCGAGGAGCATGGGTCGCGTTTGCCCGTGCTATTCACAGCGCACAGTGTGCCCCAGCGCACAGTAACGGAAGGCGATCCCTACGAAGCACAGACGCGCGAAACAGCTGCGCTGGTGGCGAAACAAGTTCCAGAGATCGGCGAGTGGAAATTCGCCTTCCAGAGCCAGGGAATGTCGGGCGGGGAGTGGCTGGGGCCAACCGTGGAAGACACCATCAAGATGCTGCAAAGAGAAGGCCATGATGGCGTATTTCTGCAGCCTATTGGCTTTGTGTGCGATCACGTGGAAATCCTGTTCGATATCGACATACTGTTTCGGCAGTTCGCCGCCGAGCGCGGCATAAAGCTGTACCGGGCTGAGTCGCTCAACGATTCGCCAACATTCGCCGAGGCCATCGCTGACATTGTCCGGACTCGGCTGGCCGCGACGCCGCCTTGCGAAACACCGCTGGCGACTGAGAAGATGCAATAGCCATTTATGAAGCGCATTGCGATTATTGGCGGCGGCATCTCCGGACTGAGCGCTGCGTTTTATCTCGAGAAGGCCCGCGCCGCCGGAGCGGATATCTCCTACACCTTGTTTGAGAGCAGCCAGCGGCTGGGCGGGTCGATGTACTCCGACCATGTGGACGGATGCCTGGTCGAGGCCGGCCCCGATTCCTTCCTGACCGAGAAGCCTTGGGCGCTGACGCTGTGCAAAGAGCTGGGTATCGACGATCAACTGATCGGCTCCAATGATGCGCAGCGCAAGACCTACATCGTGGTCAAGGGCAAGCTGGTCGTCATGCCCGACGGCCTGATGTTCATGGTGCCGACCAAGCTGGTTCCCACCGCGCTGTCGCCTCTGTTCTCGTGGGGAACTAAGCTGCGCATGGCAAGGGAGCTGATGCATCCGCCGCGCCCCATGGAAACGGACGAGACAGTGGGCGAGCTGGTGGAGCGGCATTTTGGAGCTGAGGTCGTTGACCGGCTGGCCGACCCGCTGTTGTCGGGAGTGTATGGCGGCGACGCCAACAAGCTGAGCGCGCGCGCCGTGCTTCCGCGCTTCGTGGAGATGGAAGAGAAGTACGGCAGCCTGAGTCGCGCCATGCTGGCGGCGCATAACAAGATGCGCGCCATGGCCAGCAAGCAGCCGCCCCGGCCGCTGTTCAGCTCGCTGAAAGACGGCATGCAACAACTGGTCGACGCCATCGTGGCGCGCCTCGAGCCCACGGCGATTCGCATGCGCACGCGGATTCGCGGCGTGTATCCCGAGGGAGACGGCTGGCGTGTGGCGATCGACATGGGCGGGAACGAAAATTTCGACGCCGTCATCGTCGCGACTCCCGCGAACGTTGCCGGGGCATTGCTCGAGGCTGTCGATAGCGAACTGGCGGACGATCTCCTTGGCATCACCTACAGCTCGTCGGTCACCGTCACCCTTGGTTATCACATGGACCAACTCAAGCACCTGCCGCCGGGCTTCGGATTCCTGGTGCCGCGTAGCGAAGGCACACGGATGTTGGCCTGTACGTTCGTGCATAACAAATTTCCGCATCGTGCCCCGGCGGACAAAGGCATCTTGCGCTGCTTCCTTGGCGGAGCACGTGACGAGGCTGTGCTGAATCTGACCGAGGACGAAATTCTGGATACGGTGCGAGCTGAACTGAAGAAGATCGTCAAGCTGGAAGCACGCCCGATGTTTGCCCGTGTGTATCGGTGGCGCGGCGCGATGGCGCAGTATGAGTCAGGCCATATCGCGAGGGTCGAGCGCATCGAAAAGCGGGTCAGAGAGATTCCCGGCCTGGCGCTGGCGGGCAATGCGTTTCACGGGATTGGCGTGCCGGACTGCATCCGCGAAGGCATGAACGCGGCGAACGCCATTGCACAAGTGGGCGTGACGGCGGCTCCGCAGACGCGATAGGGTCTGCGGCGGGAACGCGGTCCTTACATCACGACTTCTCTTGCCCGGCGTGTGATGGGGTGCTGCATCTCGTCCAGGTCGCCCTTGACCAGGTTCAGTCCATAGACGCATGACTCGAACTCGTGTGCGAGTTTTCCGAAAAGCGGGGCTAGCCGCGCATATTCGAATTGGTCGAACTTGGAGACGATGAAGTAACTCTCTTTGCCAGCCTTGATCAAATCGACGAAATTCTCCAGGCGCTGCCGCCGCAACCGGTAATGGTTGATGCTCTCGGGAAACATTCCTGACAGGAACAGCGTGTAATCGCCAATGTGCTTGCGCACTTGTCGCTCGCGGTCGAACGACGGCGCGGGCCCGTAGATGGGATCGGCTTCGAGCAGCATCTCGCCTACGTCGTCGAGCGGACGCTCATTGGCATTGCGCAGCTTGAACATTTGCTCGACTTCGCAGAACTCCGTCAGCACATTGACTACATAGTCCTGCACCTCGGAATCGCGCAGTCCGATGTCGCGGTCGAAGTGGTGGTGAATGAGTTCCGTGAACAACGCCTGCAGCGAGTGCGATTCGGGAATCATGGCCTGTGTTCGTCCCCCACTGAATTTTCGGCTTCGGCAACCGGATTCACTTGCTGATGTGATGCGTTGATAGCTCACTTTGTTTCTGAGCGCAAGTGTTAAGAGCAAAGACCGTGACGTTGTTGGTACGGGCCGCAGGCGAACCAGAGCGGTATCGCGCCCATCGTCAGGTTTGATTTCCGTGAGAGTGATGCGCAATCGATGCTGATTTACAGGCTTTGCCCGAGTGTTCGACAGTGTTGCTAGCAGACTCGTTGCTCGGTTGCCAAAATATTCGCCAACATTCCAAGCAGCCGAAATTCTCCGCCTGTGGCACAATTTTGGATTCCCTAGGAGGCACTCGTGAAACGACAAAATATCTTCGGCAACTCGCCGTATGAACCGAAGGTCGGATTCTCGCGCGCGGTGAAGATGGGACCGTTCATCTCGGTTGCAGGAACCGTCGCAACCGGAGCGGATGGAAAAATCGTCGGCGGAAATGATGTTTACGCGCAAGCGGTGCAGACCCTGAAGAACATCGAACGCGCGTTGACGCAGGCCGGAGCCAGCTTCCGCGACGTGGTGCGAACGCGCACCTACGTCACCGACATCAGCCGGTGGGAGGAAGTTGGCCGCGCCCATGGAGAAATCTTCGGCGACATTCGCCCCGCGTCAACCATGGTGGAAGTGTCGGCCCTGATCTCTCCCGAGATGCTGGTAGAGATTGAAGTGGATGCGATCATCGCATCCGAATTGACCTGAACGCGAAATTGAAAGCAGTAGAAAAGGCCGGCGCGATGCCGGCCTTCGCATACTCAGAAGATCAGGACCTACTTCTTGGGCGGTGCAATGGCGTCTTTCACAGCCTTGGCCACGCGGAACTTCACGACAGTCTTGGCGGCGATCTTGATGGCTTCGCCGGTCTGCGGATTGCGGCCCATGCGCGCCTTGCGGGCGGATTTCACCAGGCGCCCCAAACCCGGCACTACAAATACGCCATTCTTCTTGGTTTCCTTGATGGCGATTTCGGCGAACGATTCCATCAATGCTGCTACTTGCTTGTTGCTCAGTTCATGCTTTTCGGCAATGTGCCGAACCAGCTGTGTTTTGGTCATGCCTGCTGCCATTGGGTATTCCTCCTTGAATGATTGAGCCGTAAAAATGCTCAATTGGAGCGTATCTTATAACATCCGCAGACGGGAGGAAAGCGTTTCCGCTAGATTTAATGCGGGTTTTCCACAGCCCCCACCTCTGGGAGCTTGTATCCATGCACCTCTGGGAGGGTTCCTAGTTAGGCAACAATCCCAGTTTGGGCCGATCGTCCCGGGCACTGATCGGGGGTCGCGGGCCCTCGCTCAATTCGATTTCGGGCGTACCTGATACCATCTGGTTTTTATACGCAATGCACATCAGTCACGCCACAATTCTGTTTCTTGCCGGGATAGCGGCGGGAGCGATCAACTCTGTAGCCGGCGGCGGGAGCTTCGTTACTTTTCCAGCGCTGCTTTTCGTGGGCATCCCGCCGGTAAATGCGAACGCGTCGAATGCCGTCGCAGTCTGGCCGGGGCAAGCCGTCAGTATCGGGGCGTATCGCAGCCAGTTTCGCAACCTGTCCTGGTCGACGATGACGCCGCTGATCATAACCGCCATTCTGGGCGGCATTCTCGGTGGCTGGACATTGCTCAAAACGCCCCAGGCCATCTTCATGCGCCTGGTGCCGTGGCTGATCCTGGCCGCGACCATCATCTTCGCGATGAGCGGGAGCGTGACGCGTTGGGTACGCAAGCGCACCGCCAGCGGCGAGCACCATGAGTTCTCCAACGTCCGTGCGGTGTCGATCCAGATATTTATTGCGTTCTACATCGGATACTTCGGGGCAGGCGCGGGAATTCTGATCCTTGCCATGCTGGCGCTGCTGGGCATGGAAGAAATCCACACCATGAATGCGCTGAAGGCGCTGCTGACGACCGTCTCCAACGGGGTTGCACTGGTGTTGTTCGTTCTTGCCCATGCGGTGTACTGGCCAGAAACGATTGTGATGGCCGTTGGGTCGATACTCGGGGGATATTTTGGGGCTTATTTCGCTCAGAAGACCAAGCCGGGGTACGTGCGCGCCATCGTGATCGCCATCGGATTTACCTTGTCGGTTTATTATTTCGCACGGCAGATCTGGAGCTGACGCAGGTATGCCGCCACCGTACCCGGACCAACTATCGACCCGTTCGAGCGCGTAGCGACGTGACTCTTGCTGGCACGACGGGGCGGTGCCGTTAATCGAACACGGTGACCTGGAAAACCCTGCGAGAGTGGAGTGGGCCTTGGGCGGCGTCGACGGTGAGATCCCAGGGGCCGGACATGTCGAAGCTGGGAACCGTAGCTTGGTAGTCGCCATTTCCCTTGGGCCCGAACTTCACGGCGGTCTTGCCCATGTCCATCATCGTCATGGTGAGCGCGCCGGTGACCTGGGCGTTCTCCACCGGCTTGCCGTGGTGTCTGCGATGTGCACGGCAAATGTCGCGGGGCGCACTATGCGGGGACGCTCGGGCGCAACCTTCAAGTCGAGTTTCCAACCGCTATTGGATGCCTCCGATGCGTTCGCCGGACTGGGTGGGGCTTTCTTGCCGCAGCCGGGAGCTGCGAGAATCACGGCTGCAAGCGAGATGACTCCCACACTGTGGGACAGCCTGCGCAGAACGGTTCTCCCCGGCGCCGGGTTAGTGGTCATGGGTATGTTCGTGTCCAGGGCTGGAGGGAATGACGCAGCCGTGGGCCACCTCGCAGACCGCGTACTCGAACTGGATGGTGGTGTGATGAATGTGGAAGCGCGACCCCAACTCGTCGCGGATCTGGCGCAGCAGGGTTTCGCTCTCCGAGGCGCGCATGTCGGCAATGCTGACGTGGCAGGAGAATGCATGAGTGTCGCTGCCAATGCTCCACACATGCAGATCGTGGACGTCATTGACGCCCGGGATGGCGCGGATTGTGGTTTCGATGCGCTCCAGTTCCATGCCGCTGGGAGTACCCTCAAGCAGGATGTTCAGGCTCTCGCGGATGATTCCGATGGACGACCACAGGATCATCACGCCAATGCCGATGGAGAGGGCGGGATCGATCCAGCGCTGGCCGGTCAGCGCGATGGCGACGCCCCCGGCAATGACCGCTGCCGTGGACAGCGTGTCCCCGATTTCGTGCACGATGGCGCTGCGCAGATTGATGTCGCGATGACCGCGCATCAGCAGCAGCGCGATGCCGCCATTCATGATCACACCCGCGGCGGCAACCCAGATCATTAATCCCGCATGGACTTCGACGGGGTTCAGCAGGCGGTGGAAGGCTTCGTACCAGATGTAGAACGAGATCAGGACCAGCGAGGTCCCGTTGATGAACGCTGCCAGAACACCGGCGCGGTTGTAGCCGAAGGTCTTGCGGGCGTCCGGACTCTTGCCCGACAAATAAACTGCTCCCCAGGAGAGCAACAGAGCAAAGAAGTCGGACAGGTTGTGTCCGGCTTCCGAGAGCAGGGCCAGACTGTGGGCGCGTACTCCGGCCACGACCAGCAGCACGATGTAAACCAGCGTGACGACAAGCGAAATGCGCAGGACCTTGGAAGTCGCTGCATCACTGCTGGAGCTGACGTGGACGTGCATAGCTTCAGTCTAAAAGGCGGGACAGCGTCACCACAACCCGGTCACCGCAAGCCGATCCCCGAAAGTGAGGAGAATCAACACGGAACGTCGGACGGGTGCTACAATCCTGCCGTCTTCTACTATTCAAAGTTGCAATACTTTTGATTGATCCGGTGAGAGCAGGATCTCTCGCAACTCCCGCATGGAGGGTTTCATGAACGCAACGGCTGCGGTCGTTTCAGATGAAAACAAATCTCTTACCGAAATGGAGCGCGTAGTCGATACGTTCGTAGCTCCGAGCAAGACCTTTACCGACATCCGCCGTAACGCGAGTTGGTGGGTGCCTTGGCTGCTGATGTCGATCTTCGGACTGGCCATCGTGTTTGTGGTCGACAAGAAGCTCGGCATGGAAACGGCCTACGAAAACCAGCTTCGGCTCAGTCCCAAGCAGCTGGACAAGATTGACCAGCTCCCCCCTGACCAGAAGGCCACCCAGATGCGCATAGGCGCCACCGTGACCAGGTACATCGCCTACGGGTCGCCGCTGATGACGATCATCTTTGTGGGCGTGATCGCGGGGGTGCTGATGGCGACCTTCAACTTTGGCTTTGGCGCCGAGGTGAAGTTCAAGCACGCGATGGCGATCAGCATGTATGCATTTCTTCCGGGAATTATTAAGGCGCTGATTGCAATGGGCGTTGTGGGAATGGGTGCGGCCGAGGGATTCACCTTTCAGAACATGGTGGCCAGCAACCTCGGAGGACTCGTGGATCCCACTTCATCGCACTTTCTTTACTCAGTCCTGACGGCGATCGACATCTTCAATATCTGGACGCTGGTCCTCACCGGCATCGGCTACTCGTGCCTGACCAAGGTCAAGCGCGGGACGTGCATGGGAGTCGTTTTTGGCTGGTGGGCGGTGGTAACCCTCATTGGGGCGGGCGTTGGGTCCCTGTTCGCCTAGACCGAATTCCGGGATACTTGGTTCGGTCCTTTTTGGGATATTCGGCCCGTACGGCGCTGGAGGCGGCGGTAAGGCTTCCCCAAACTGATATACACTTCGTTGGCTGAGTAGTATTGTGGTGCTTGCCGCTGATTTGTGGCGGATGCGGGGCATTTTCATATCTTAAAATCTGCCCCGGTTATTGGTTAGACGAGGCCCCGTCGCGTCTTACTTACGGGATTGAACCGCCGGCATATCTATAATTTCTTCATTCTCGGCGTCCCTCGAACCCGACTGTAGATGCCAGGACCGGCCCCGGGGGAGGTGTCTTTTGGACCTGGTAGTCGTACGTATTTTATTCGTTTTTATAACTGCACTCTCGAGTTACGAACTTAAACCCCTTGGATTGGAACGCTGGCCGGCGGCGGGTGTTGGCTTCCTATTCGGTCTTGCGGTGGTTCTGTTCGAGATTCGCCTGCGCAACGTGAGCCTGAAACGGCTCATCGGTGCCGTAATTGGCAGCATACTCGGCATTATCGGCGCGTATCTGTTCAGCCTGGTGATTCGCAACAGCTTGCAGCCGGGCGCGACGCAGAGCTTTCTACAGCTCTTCCTCATGCTGTTGATGGCCTACATAGGGCTGGTAGTCGGCGCCGGTAAGGGAGACTTGCTCAACCTGGCTGCCTTGGGCGGCATCTTCGGCGGAGAGAAGCAGTCCAAGAAGAGCTACAAGATCCTCGACACCAGCGTCATCATCGACGGGCGCATCGCCGATATCGCTGAAACCGGATTTCTCGACGGCGTCATCGTACTACCGCAGTTTGTGCTGCGCGAGCTGCAACTGGTGGCTGACTCGGCCGACTCGATGAAACGCAACCGTGGGCGGCGCGGGCTCGACATCCTGCAGCGCATCCAGAAAATCGCGAGCCTCACCGTCCAGATCGTGGAAGACGATTTCCCCGCGGTCCGGGAAGTCGATCTGAAGCTGATCGAGCTAGCCAAGGTTTACGAGGGCAAGATCGTCACCAACGATTTCAACCTGAACAAGGTGGCGCAGTTGCAGGGAGTTGCTGTGTTGAACATCAATGAGCTGGCCAACTCGCTGAAGCCCATCGTCTTGCCTGGCGAAATCATGAAGGTGTTCATCCTGAAGGAAGGCAAGGAGTACAACCAGGGCGTCGCCTATCTCGATGACGGAACCATGGTGGTGGTGGACAACGCGCGCAAGATGATTGGCAAGAACATCGATATCTCGGTGACGTCGGTGCTGCAAACCACCGCGGGCAAGATGATTTTTGGGAAGTTCGACGAGCGCGCGGCCATCCTGCCGCCGCGTCCTGTCGATCCACGGAATGAGTTGCGGAAGCCAGTTCCTGGTCCTGCAGCGGTTCCTGACATTCCCAAGACGGAGTAGAATTCCAGCCGGGAGTCTTGCTTATCGGCAGGGCTCCCTGTTTTTCGCCTCGCGATTTGAATAGTGTCCCGCCGGGCGTTTATAGTGCACTGCCCTCTATGAGAGTATTCGTCATCATTCCCGCAGCTGGCTTGGGCACGCGTATGTCCGCCGCCGGCGATAGAAGCAAGACCAAGCAGTTCTTCGAGCTGCACGGAACCCCCATTCTGATTCACACCCTGCGTAAGTTCGCCAACCATGGCCAGGTAGACGAGATCGTGGTCGCGCTGCGCAAAAACGAAACCGCTGGTTTTCTGAAGCAGGCTGAACAAGAGGCCTTCAAAAAGCCGGTGCGCGTGGTCGAAGGCGGGGAACACCGGCAGGATTCTGTCGCCAACGCTCTGGCCGCGCTCAACGCATCGCCCGACGACATCGTGCTGGTGCACGACGCGGTTCGTCCGTTCGTGGCCGACGAAACCATCACGGGAGTAATTGAGGCCGTGATAAAGTACGGCTCCGCGATTGCGGGAATTCCGGCGGTCGATACGGTCAAACAGGTGGACCGCACCGCCGACGGCGCGGTGGTGATAGCGACGGTACCCCGCGAGCGCATGGTGATGGCACAGACGCCGCAGGGCTTTCGCTTTGGGCTGCTGAAGGAGGCGTTCGATGAAACCAAGACGGATGGATTCCTGGGGACCGACGAAGCTTCGTTGATCGAGCGCGGAGGCGGCACGGTGCACGTCGTCATGGGATCGCCGCGCAACATGAAGATCACGACTCCCGGCGACCTGGAATTGGCTGAATTCTTCCTGGCGCAGGAAAACCGACGCAACACCAGCGCCGAAGAATAGGAAGCGTCGTGTCATTCAACACACAAGTCGTACGAGTGCCGCGGATCGGATTCGGTTGGGATTCGCACGAGTTCAAACCCGGTATCCCCCTGAAAATTGGAGGTGTACTGCTGCCGCACGAAAGCGGCTTGGCGGGCCACTCCGACGGCGACGTGCTACTGCATGCCTTGACTGACGCACTGCTCGGAGCCGTAGCGGCGGGCGATATCGGAAGCTACTTCCCGCCCGGCGATCCCCAGTGGAAGGGCGCCGACTCAGCCGTGTTTCTGCGTGAAGCCATGATGCAAATCGCCAGGAAGGGCTACATGGTGGGAAACGTCGATTGCACGCTGATTCTGGCCGCGCCGAAGATCGGCCCCCATGCCAAGGCGATCCAGCACAGTGTCGCGCAATTGCTGGGAATCGATGCCGACCAGGTGGGAATCAAGGCCAAGACCCCAGAAGGCATCGGCACCGACAACGCTGCCATCGCGCAGGCCGTGGTACTGCTGACCGAAATCATGTGGCCGTAACGGTCCGCAGGTAGTTACCGACCCTCAACCGCAACTTCGAACTTCACCGGAATCGAGCGCGGAGGATAGCAGGCGCTGCGATCGCACGCCTGGAAGCGGAGTTCCCCGGTCACCGGATAGTTCCCACTGACTGCCTTTGCCGAAGCCTTGACCACCGTGGTGATGGCGAAATCGCCGCTGTAAACGCTTAGCTTTTCGGTGGGGGCAAACGGGAACGATACTTCTTGGCCTGCTGGATACTTCAGCCCTGCCACACTCACGGGTTCGGCTGAGCTGAGTTTCAACGCGGTGGGGATCAGCACATCGGATTTGGGCTTGTTGGAGTTGATGTGGAATTCGCTGCCGATTCGAAAGTCGAGTTCAACAGTGGCGCTGCTTCCGGCTTTGACTCGCACCTTGCCCACCGGAGCCAAGGTCACGGATGGGACTTTGAATCCCGGCTCCTGCGACAAAGCAAAGCTTGCTAACAGCAAGGCGCATAACGGAAACGCCCAGGCGCGGATCATTGTGCGATTGCCGGTGCCTTGGCGTCGTGGGCTTGCGCGGATGACGTCTGGGCCTTGTTCACGTCCGCCAGGGGTGAGGCCAGCGCCTTGCGGACATTCGCCTCGATCTCGCCGCGGCCCAACAGTCCCGTTCCCTTGCCGACGATCTTGCCGTCCCGATCGATATAGAAACTCGTCGGTAAGAACTCAACGTTCCCATAGTCTTCGGAAACCTTGTCCGTGCCCAGCAGGACGGGATAATTGACACCCATCTCGTGGGCGAACTGGGCGATCTTCGCAGATTCCGAATCGTCCATGGCTATGCCCAGGATGACCAAACCGTCATTGCCATATTTCTTCTGCAGATCGACGAACCAGGGCATTTCCACTTTGCAGGGCGAGCACCAGGTGGCCCAGAAGTTCAACAGAACGGCCTTGCCGCGATAGTCGGACAGTTTGACCCTGCGTCCATCGAGCGTGGCTAGATCGAAGTTGGGAGCGCTTACTCCACGAACGTCTCCCACCATACTGGGCGCGCCGTGCCTCCGAGCGCGGGTGCGATCGAGATATTTTCCCGTCGCCAGCATGGCCAATATCGCAATCATCATGGTGGCAAACAGAATGGCGTTTCGTTTCACGGTATTCCGACCTTTACAGCGCGAACCGATTCAGAAATCCGAGATATCCCGATAACAGTCTCAAGTTGTTCATAAAAATGAGCACCCCGACCACGATCAGTAGGACTCCACTGATCACTTCGACGGTGTGCAGGTGACGGCGAAAACGGGTGTAGAAGCCAAGAAAGCGGTCCACACCTAGCGACGTCAACAAAAAGGGTACAGCCAGGCCCGCCGAATAGATTGCAAGCAGCAGAACTCCCTTAAAAACTGTTTCCTGGGCACCGGCGAAAACCAGGATGGTGGCGAGGATGGGACCAATACAGGGTGTCCATCCGAAAGCGAACGCGAAACCAACGGCAAAGGATCCCAGTGCGCTGGAACCACCTTTGACATCGTGCAGCCGCTTGTCCGCGTAGAGTGCCTTGATCTTCAGCAGTCCGGTCAGGTGCAAGCCGAACACGATCACAATAATCCCGGCAGCCTTGGCTAGCAGGTTGTGGTACTCGTTAGCGAACTGACCGATGCCGGTGGCTACCGCACCGAGCGCGATAAAGACCACGCTAAATCCAAGGATGAAAGTTAGCGAGTGCAGCATCACAGTGCCCAGCATGCGGCGATCACCCGCCTGCAGGTCTTCGACGGTAGCTCCGGAAATCAGCGAGACGTAGCCCGGTACCAAGGGGAGTACACACGGCGACAGGAATGACAGGATTCCCGCTACAAACGCTGCCAGGGGAAGAGGAAGACCATGCATAAAAGGCTATTGTAACAAGGGTGTAGGGGTAACTACACGGTTAATCCTAGATTGATTTAGTTACGCAATAGTTCAGATGCGACGCGCGGGCTCAAAGTCGCACAACGGTGGGGTGCTAACTGGCCACGGGCCGGGACTGTGCTCGAATCGGAGATCTACGGAGCCCCGACCAGGTTTCGGAGATGACGATAGAATCCCCGGGATTGTGGGGATCGTACTTCACCGAAGCCGGAAGACCCAGGCGGCAGGAATACAGGTCGATGAACTGCCGCAGATGGGTCACGTCCTGGGAAGCTTCGTAGGACACACCGGCGACATCATACGTGTAAATCAACAATATCGCCTGCCGCTGCGTTTCAGTTTCTTCCAGTTCGTGCACGTCTATGACCGTACCGTCGATAATTCGTCCACCCCGTGTGAGTTCCGTGCGGTGTTCGTACTCCATCAATTCGCTCGAACGCTTGGGCTTACGCGAAAGCAACGCATAGCCCACGATGGCGGCGGTGGCGCCTAAAGCGAGAATCGGATAGTAGCGAAGCGAACTCATGACTGGTCACGCATAGGATATCGCGGAATCTGGGTTGGACAGAGGGGATTGTGAATTGGTGGATCAGTGTTGAATCAGAGTCGGTCGTTCTGCGCTGGGTCCCTCATCCTTCCCTATCTTTTGGGAAAGGGTGGGATCAGCGCCTCCCACCGAAACAATCCCGATTCACATCCTCTTCTTTCGCTTCCGAGTCTCCTTCGCTGGCCGTTCCTCCACGATCCCAAACTGGATACGCTTCTGCATCTGGTCGATGCGGTCCACGAAAACATGAATCGGGTTACCCATCGAATATGTCTTGCGCGTCCGCTGTCCGATGATCTGCCGCGTATTTTCGTGGTACATGTAGCGGTCGTCCGCCATCGTCGTCAGCGGCACCAATCCCTCGATGAACAGGTTGTTCAGTTCCACGAACATCCCAAACTTGGTCACGCTCACGATCAGTCCCGCGAAGTCTTCTCCTACGCGGCCCTCCATGAACTTGATCTTCTTCCATTCCATCAGTTCACGCTCAGCCTCGTCGGCCCGCCGCTCCGACTGGCTCGATTCTTGCGCGATGTCGCGCAGCATGTCTTCGGGAATCGGCCCGCCGAGTGGCCCACGCTTCGTCTCGCGATCCCCTGTCTTCGTCTTTGACGCAGACGACGGCGCCTCGCGCTTCGACCACGGTGACGGAGACTCGCTATGCGTCCCTTGCGCTACGCCCACAGGAACTCCGCCGTCCTTGCGTTCTGGTGTTTCGTGCAGCACGTCCTTCAAAATGCGATGCACGATCAGGTCAGGGTAGCGACGGATCGGCGAAGTGAAATGCGTGTACGCCGGAGCCGCCAGCGCGAAGTGTCCTTCGTTTTCCTCCGAGTAGCGCGCCTGTTTCAGCGAACGCAGCATCAGGTACGACAAGATGCGCTCTTCCGGCTTGCCCGCGATCTTCTGCGTCAGCTTCTGATACATGCGAGGCGTGATGTGGACTTCTTCCGGTACCTCAATGGTCCTCGCCGGCTGCCCCGGGTTCGCGCCCCGTCGTTGGCCGCTAACCTGGGTTCTGTAACGGTCGCGCCGATCTCCCGTCAATTGCACGCGCTTCACCGGCAACGCTCCCACGCCCAGCGAATATCCAAACGTCGCCGCGATTGTCTCGAAGTCATACACCCGCTTTGGATCAGGCTTTTCGTGGATGCGATACAGCGAAGCGATCTGCCGCTTCTCCAGGTAGCTGGCAACGCATTCGTTGGCCGACAGCATGAACTCCTCAATCAGCCGGTGCGCGATGTTTCGTTCCGAACGCGTCACGCCCTTCATCAATCCATTTTCATCAAACTCAATCACCGGCTCCGGTAAATCGAAATCAATCGATCCCCGCCGCACCCGCTTGCGGTTCAGGATCAGCGCCAACTCGCGCATCAACTCGAACACGTCAACGTACTTGTGGTAATGCTGCCGCAAACCCTGATCGCCCTCGAGGATCAGGTTCACGTTGGTGTACGTCATGCGCTCCGCCGACCGGATGATGCCCTCGTTCAACGTGTAGCCCACGATTTCGCCCTGCGCATCGATTTCCATCACGCACGACAACACCAGCCGATCAACTTGCGGACGCAAACTGCACAAGTCGGTAGACAGCTCCATCGGCAGCATGGGAATAGCGCGGTCGGGGAAATACACTGACGTCCCACGCAGCCGCGCTTCCAGATCGATGGGTGAACCTTCGCGAACGTAATATGCCACGTCGGCGATGTGGACCTGCAATTGGAAATTGCCGTTGGACAAACGACACACCGTCACTGCATCGTCGAAGTCCCGCGCCGTCTCGCCGTCGATCGTGACAATCGGCAGCGCCCGATAGTCGCGACGGTGTCCGAGTTCGCTGGACGCGATTGTCCGTTCAAACTGTTCCGCCTCCTGCAACACCTCAACCGGAAAGTGATGCGGCAGGTGATGTTTTCGGATGACAATCTCCACATCCACACCGAAGTCGTCTTCGTAGCCGAGAATCTCGACCACGCGCCCCTTGGGGTTGTCCGCAGGCGATGGCCACGACGTGATCTCGACATCAACCACCACGCCGTCGAGGTCGTCCCACTCGCGGCGATGAGCTTCCTTGCCGTACACGCGATCGCGATCATGCTTGTCAGTCCCCTCCACCGGGTGCCCCGTTCTATCGCCCTCTTCTGGCGATAGGGCGGGGTCTTGGTGCCCCAGGTTCGCGCCCCGCTTTTTGGCGCTGACCTGTGTGGGAGTGTGCTTTCCATTGTCAGTGTCCTCGCCCGACGGCCACTCCATTCCCCGCGGAATGATGATCTCCTTCGTGACTTTCTCGTCGATCGGCGTCACGAAATTGTGCCGCGTACCGTAATGGAATGTGCCGACCACTGTCGGATTTGCGCGGGTCAACACCCGCAGTATCTTTCCCTCTACCCGGCCATCGTCCTTGCGACGCCCCAACTCCACCAGCACTTGGTCACCATGCATGGCTGAGCCAATCGATTGTGGGCTGATGTAGATATCCCCGGTGAAGGAGCTGCGTTGGCCGGCATTCGGAATCACGAAGCCATACCCGTCGCGATGCATGTTCAGGCAACCGGCAATGAGGTTCAGGTGCGCGCTCGCATGTTCCGCCAGCGTGTAGCGATCGCGGCCGGTTTCGACCAGGCGTCCACTGTCAACCAACGCCTGCAAGCGCTCCGCCAGTTGCTGGCGCTCGCCGCCCCGCAGGCTCATCTCGCGAATCAGTTGTTTGTATCCGGCGGAGCGATGGGGCTGGCGTTCGATGTGGCTCAGAATGGCCTGGTCGGTGATCATCTCGCTCCGTTCACGGGATGCTGAACATTGCAGTTGGGTGGAAGATCTGGCCTTTAGGCCAGCGTCCTAAGTTCTGTTCTTGAGATCCTCGCGGACTTTAGTCCGCGAGGCCACTCTTTAGTTACTCATCCGCCCTTCAGTGTGGGAAAACCGCTCCACTCGCGTGTCGCCGACTCCTCACGCGCGGATTCTGCCTCGCAGGAATCTACTCCCTCACTAATCCACCATAAAATTCCACAGCGTCACTTTGCCTTCGACCTCAACTCGCTGTATGTTAGCAATAATCACTCACTCGAGCGGTTGACAGTCCAAAGCGCACCGCGAGTTGAGCCCAGAAACACCGCATTTTTTCAGTAGTGTCTGAAGAAGAGCTCTGGAGTTGCGGTTTGACCGAACACATGCGCCTCCAAGCACCTACACGCTTCAGAAAGGAATTTTGAACCCATGTGGAAACCGACCAATCCTCCGAACGCAACCCCAACTCCCAACCCTGAGCCGCAGCGCAGCTATACTCCTCCGGCTCCGGAACCACCCCTCGTATCGCGCCCAGCTGCCAGCTCGGTCGCGACGCCGCAAGAGCAGGCCACACTAGGCAAGTCGCTGGTCATCAAAGGCGAAGTGACCGGCTCCGAATCGCTTTACATTGACGGCCGGGTGGAAGGCTCCATCAACCTGCCGGGCAATCGGGTCACGGTGGGCCGCAATGGCGTGGTCTCAGCTAACATTTCCGCGCGCGAAATTGTCATTCTCGGGAAAGTCCGCGGCAACATGACGGCCAGCGACCGCTTCGACATCCGCAGCGAAGGTTCGCTCAACGGAGACGTCGTCGCCCAGCGCGTCAGCATCGAGGAAGGCGCCTTCTTTAAGGGCGGGATCGACATCCGCAAGCCCGGCCAGAAGGTCAATGGCGAAGAAGCCAAGGAGGCGACTCCGGCGCAACCCAGCCTGACGCCTACCGCCGTCCGCGCCTGACAAGCATGGTTTTGAAGGGCCGCAGCTTTGGTTGCGCCCGATAAGTCCTATGCTTTTGTCATCCCTCGGGAGCATTGGCTCCCGGGGGATCTGCTTTTCGCAGCCTCTGAAGATCACGGGGCTTTACGGCTGCGCTCCTCCCTCGGTCCGCTCCACCACCGCCGGCGGCTCCACAACCTGCACCGGCTGTTTCCTTCGCAACTCTTTCCACAAACGCGATCGCGTCAACCAGAGCCCGATGACGATCGCCACCAGCCACGTTAACCCAATCACCGCCAGCGACCGCACATCCGTTTTCCAGTTGCCGTGCACTACCACGCGGCGCGCAACTCCGTAACACAACGCACCCGCAAAGACCGCGGTCGCCAGTGCCTTCATCAACTCGATCCACGGAAGTCCGCCCAGCCCGACCAGCTTCTTGCGGTTCAGCAACCAGGCCAATACGACGGTGTGCAGCAGAATCCCCACATCAGACGCCATCGCGAGTCCAGTCACATCGAAATGGCGAAACATTGCCGCGTACACCGGCAGCGACGCGATCACAATCAACGAGCTCGCCACCATTGGGGTCAGCGTGTCACCCGCGGCATAGAAGGCGCGCGAGTAGAGTGCCTGGGCCGACCACAACGCCAGCGAGAGCGAAAACCACGCAAAATAAACTGAGGTCGAGAGCGAGTCGGTGAATGTGAAATGTCCCCGCCGAAAGGCCAGATCGATCAGCGGCAGCGCTGCCGGAACCATCAGCGCAGTTGCCAGCAACGCCGCCGCCGTGATGCGGTACACCGACTGGTTCACAGTATTCGCGAATTCCTTACGCTTGCCTTCGCCGAACAAGCGCGCGAAAAACGGCATCGACGCCTGTCCCGCAGCCTGTCCCAGGATCGATATCGGCAGCGCAAACAGCCTCTTGGCGTAGTTCAGCCGGGTGATCTCACCTGATCCGCCTGACGCAAAGTAGCGCAGGATCCAATCATCCGCCGAAACCAATGACACGCCGAGCATCAAGGGAATCGACAGCTTCACCCATTCGCGGAATTGCGGGTTCTTCCAATCGAAACTCCACTCGTAGCGCAGGCCCGCCTTGGCTGCACCGAAGGCGTTGATCAGGAACGGTCCCACGAACGATCCCACCAGTGCTCCATACGCCAGCGCAGCAATCCCGTATTTGTGTGCGCCGAGCAGTCCGCCCAGAATGATGAACGAGCCATAGAACACGGGGCTCAACGCTGGATACAGAAACATTCTGCGCGAGTACAACACCGCCGAGACGATGCCTCCGGCATAGAAAAAAATCTGGCCTGGCAGCAGAATGCGTGTCAGGTAAACGCACAGCTCAAGTTGCTCAGCCGTGAAGTGCGGGAAGATCAGCCGCTCTAGTTGCGGCGTGAAAATCTCGACCAGGATGGTTCCCATCAGCGTGACCACCGTCATGATCGTGATGGTAGAGTTGAATGCCTGCTGTGCCTGCCTCTCCTCCCCCTTCGCCGTGTGCCGGGCGTATATCGAGATGAAGGTGATCGACGCGGTCCCGCCCGCAAGGATGTAGAACAGGAAATCCGGAATGGTAAACGCCGCCACGTAGGCGTCAGTCTTCGCACCCGCACCGAAGGCCCACGCCACATACATCTCACGCAGGTAACCGATCACGCGCGCCAGCATGACGGAAGTCATCAGCAGCAGCGTCGCCGAAAACGCGCTGTGCTGGTGCGATGGACGCAGGTTTCGCAACAGCTGCCTCGTCACACTGAGACGAACTCCGCCTGCGCCTGATGTGGAGGAAGGCTGCATGAAATTGCGATTCTACACGCAACAACGAGGCTCCTCGACGCGTGCAATGGATCAGATGAGTTGCAGGAGCGCAGTTAGAGCCGCGCCTCTCCTGCTCCTGCATTTTTGTCATTCCTTCTATAACAACGACGTCGTTGTCAAGGGCATACTTCGGCGTCGCCGCCGTGGGTTTTTTCCGTGCGCCATTTCGCTCTATTGGAAATCGTCCTCTTTGCATAAAGACTCGAGGTGGTCGAGGGCGACAACGCGCCTTCGGAAGTGGAAGCCCACATCTCGCCCGACAACCTGATCGACGTCAAAGCACGTAATGTGAAAAAGCTGCGCTTGCTGCTGCGTCCCGAACTCTTCCACTCTGCTGCTCCGACTCGCGTCCGGCTCAACGGCAAAGACCAGCCACCGCTCGAGCTCAAGCGCGATTGCCAACTCTTTCTGCGGAGCGCCGATGCCTACGCGACCCCTTTCTCGCCTACACCGACGAAGTTGTCCTCGACGTCCCCGCTACGCCATAAAAAAGCCCGCCACCCCATTGGGGCAGCGGGCCGATTTCTTGATATGTGGTTCGATTACTCGCTAGCGACAACTCCCTCAGGCTCTGCAGCCGGAATCTCGTTGTGGGGAATGATCGTCAGCAGGTCGGTTTGCACCTTGTCCCACTGCTGAATCAGGAATCCCTTCGCTTCAAACACATTGCGAATTGCCATGCTGTCCCATCCCGCCACGTCTTCGAGTATCGGGATCAGGATCGCCAGCGCGTTCTCGCTGAGGATCGACCGCTTCGCAATCGGTGCCAGGTATCTATTCTCCGACACCGCGATGGTGTATCCATCGCGCCGGTTCACGTGCAGCATGACGTGAATGTCAGAGCTGCCGTCGCCGACGTACACCAGGCGGTCCGGTCCGACCTTCATTTCTTCCAGCAAGGTATCGACGGCGGCCACCTTGCCGTATCCGGCTGTCACGTGCAGGATGCGCTGGATCTCGCCCTTGGCGTTGAACTCAAACTCCGTACCGTAAATGTGGTCGGGCGGAATAATGCCCTCCAGCGCCGACCGAATGATCTCCACCGGCCCGGCCGAAATCACGTAGAAGTCGAAATGAAAACCCTCCACTTCGTTCGACAGGAATTCATACAGCGCCTTGATGTTCGGTTTGAGTCGTACCCTCTTGCCGGCTTCGTACAGATGCTCGCGGCGTACTTTTTTGAATTCCGGATCGTGCAGCAGCAGATAGGCCAGCTCGCCTCCCTGTTGCACCAGGTTCAGCTTCGCCATTCCCGCGATCTTTCGCTCGAACTCGCTCGTCGGAATTCCCAGCAACTCGCCGAGAACAAACCCAGAATCATTAAAACTCAGTGTCTGGTCAAAATCGCTGGCCAGGATGAAACGTTTCTTGTGCGGCGGAAATTCTGCCATTTCGGGGCCCCACTTTTCTTTCTGAGGCATAAAAGGCCTCCTTTTAGTATCGGTTTAGGTTATGAAGACGTGAAACGATTATGTCTCTATTGGATGGTTTGCAGGGTTGAAAGATGATGAATTCAGATAGATTCTTTGGATACTGACGATCGAATCTATTTATCGAGCAAACTACCTATTTGCAATGTTTTATATTGTTATCCGCGTGACACAAAAGCGAAGACAATACGAACAAACCGTACTTCTCAACGGATCATTCTCAACACCCGCGCCGATATCAATAGGGATGCGTCCCGCTTCTCAAATTCGCCACTCCTTCTGGTATCCTGCCCATGCGCCCCTCCGCACCACAAATCAGGTCTCTGTCACCATGAAAATCCTCTCGCTGAGTACCGACCAGGAGCTTTCGCAGCTTCGCAAGACCGTCCTTGAAGCCGCCGGACACGAAGTCATCGCTCTGACCTCCGACAAGGAAGCCGTCAAGGCTGCATCCGCGCCCGAACACTTCGACGTCGTGCTTGTCTGCCATCGCTTCCCGTCAGCCACGGCGCGCCAAATCGTTCGCCTGCTTCGCCAGAGCCATCCTGACACCCGCATCATCTACATCGTCCACGTCTATGGCGAATGGCCGGAAGTTGAGGCCGACCGCTATATCGTCGGCGCCGACGGCCCTGACGCAATGATTCGCGTTCTGGAAGAAGTACAGGTCTAGCAGCTGGTCTCATAAATGCGCTTTGAAAGGGCACGGCTTCAGCCGTGCCGCTCCGGGCATCGTAAACATAGGGCTTTAGCCCCTGAGGGAATTCGAATTCCCTCGCTCAGACTATTTATGAGACGGCTTGTAGCAGCGCTGCTATTCGTCGCGGGTACTCCAACTCCGATTCCGGTCGAAGCTTCCGCCTGCTTCTCTTAGATACAATCAATGGTGGATTGTTTTATTCTCTGCGAAAGAGCTGACCCGTCATGACCCATGCCTGGCACGATATCTCTCCCGGCGAAGAGTTGCCGCAGGAGTTCTTAGCAGTAGTCGAAATTCCGTTCGGCTCGAGCGTGAAGTACGAACTCGACAAAAAGAGCGGGCTAATCAAGCTGGATCGTGTGCTGTATTCTGCGGTTTACTATCCGGCCAACTACGGTTTCATCCCTCAAACTCTCGCCGAGGATGACGACCCGCTCGATGTGCTGGTTCTGTGCCAGGAAGCCGTGGTGCCACTGACGCTCATTCACGCTCGCGCCATCGGACTGATGACCATGATCGATGGCGGCAAGAAAGACCACAAGATCATTGCTGTCGCCACCCAGGACCCGGAATTCAACTCGTATCGCGAGGCCAGCGAGATGCCCGAGCACCGCCTCACTATGTTGCGGCGTTTCTTCCTCGACTACAAACAGCTCGAGGGCAAGGCGGTTGAGGTTGACGAGATTTCGCCCGCGCAACACACCTATCCCATCATCGAGGACGCGCTCGCCCGCTACAGTCAACAACGCCGCAAGGGCTTCGGGACGACTCACTAAGACCGCTCGAGTTCGCTCCGTCAGCCCTTGATGTTTGTCATCCCTCGGCGGCTTTAGCCGCCGGGAGATCTGCTCTTGATTTTCTCTCTCAACCGTTAGAAAACCCGCTCTACTCCGCCACCACCGTACCCGCCAGCTTGTCTTTGTAAACCACTCCGCCCTTCATGACGAAGCCAACATTCTGCAGTACAGACACATCCTGCAACGAATCGCCCGACACCGCGATGATGTCGGCATACTTCCCAACTTCGATGGTGCCCACATCCTTGGAGCGCCCAATCAAGTCGGCGGAATTCTGCGTGGCCGTGCGGATCGCCTGCGGTGGCGTCATCCCAAACTTCACCATGGTCACGAATTGTTTCGCATTGTCGCCGTGCGGATACACCCCTGCATCCGTGCCGAACCCCATCTTGACCCCTGCTTGCACAGCTTTCTGGAACGTCTCGCGCTGTATCCGCCCGACCATCTTTTCCTTGTCGATGTTCTCCTGCGGCAGTCCGAACTCGATGGCCTTCCCCAGCAGGTAGTCGTCGTTGTAGATATCCATGTCAAAGTACGTGCCATGTTGCTTCGCCAGTTGAATATCTTCGTCATCGGCCAGGCTGGCATGCTCGATGGAATCGATGCCCGCAAGAATCGCGTTCTTGATGCCTTGCGCGCCATGCGCATGCGCAGCGATCTTGCGTCCCGCCATGTGCGCTTCATCGGCGGCAACCTTGAGTTCTTCCAACGTGAACTGCGGGGCGCCCGGACTATCTCCCTTTGATAACACTCCGCCGGTAGCCAGAATCTTGATCACGTCCACCCCGTACTTCACTTGGGCGCGCACCACGTGCCGGACCTGGTCGGTGCCGTCGGCGATCTGATAATCGCGTTCCGCCGGAAACAGGCTCACGCTGGTTTCCGGAGAGTAGTTGTTCAGGTCGCCATGACCCCCGGTGATCGAAATTCCCGGGCCGCTGGCTACTACCCTCGGGCCGACAATGTATCCCTCGTTGATGTTGTTGCGCAAATCGACGGCCATGAATGGCCCCGATCCGACATCACGCACCGTCGTGAAGCCCGCCATCAGCGTGGTGCGCGCGTTCTTCTCCGCCGCGAACGCGTGCGTGTAAGGCGTTTCCTTGAACCTGTTGATGGGATCGTAGCGGTCCGCGCGCGCTCCAAGATGGGTGTGGCAGTCGATCAACCCAGGCAGCACCGTGGACTTCGACAGGTCGATCACCTTCGCGCCCGCAGGGATTTTCGCGCTAGCTGCGGACTCCACCGACTTGATCCGTTCGCCTTCCACCACGATCACCACGTTCTCGCGCACAGTGTCGCTGGTCGAATCGAACAGCCTGCCGGCGCGAATGTAGGTGATCGCTGGCGCTGGCTTGCTGGCAGAACGCTGCGATGCAACTTGTGTGGTCTCCTGCTTCTTGGCAGGCTCAGTGTTCTGTTGTGCCGCGCAAAAAACTGACGCGGCCAACACGGTCGTCAAAACAAACGTGAGCTTCAAGTGTGTGACTCCCACTTCGGTTAGGTTTGTAACTAATGTAGCAAGAGTACTGGACCGGTCTCGCGACTCAGTGTTGGCAGACTCGGCTTTCAGTTGCCCTATTCTTCTGCCCCGGAATCATCCGCATCTTCCGGGCAATTCGCCGTTGCCTTGTCTTCTGCTCCGGAATTATCCGTTCCGATCCGTGTAATCCGTGGCTGCCTTTTGATTTTCTACATCGACCTGATCCGGTCTAACTTGCCGGCTTCCATTTATTCAGGAACGCGACCAGGTCATCCGGCCCCAGCGCCCTCGCCTTCTCAAACTCGCCGCCCTTCTGGCTATAGAGCAACTTGCCGTTACCATCGAGCACCGCAACCGCCGGAATTCCACGCGCCATGGGAACCTGATATTCCTTCATGATGTCCTGGTTCTTGTCGCCCTCACCCACATCGACATGGACGACTTCGTAGTTGGGCGTCAGCACAGCCGACACATCCGGACGCCGGAACGCCAGGTCGAGCACGTGGCAGTCATAGCACCAATTGGCCCCGAAGACGATCAGCACGCGCTTATGTTGTTGTGCCGCCAGTTTCAGCGCGTACGCAATTTCCTCATGCGCATTCAGTCCCGGAACGTAGATTTCCTTGTCGGTCGACATGGGCTGCAGCAACCGAGTCGTGTCGCCTCGCCTGGTGGCCACAATCCGCCACTGCTCACCCTGCTTCTGCCAAAGTTGGCCGCTCAAGACGTAAACCGTTTGCCTCTTGTTCTGCGTCGGAGACGAAATCTCTGCCTGGAATACAACCTGCTGAAAGCCCGTCTCCGTAGGCACCGACTGCGCGATGTCGAGTTTCACGCTGCGCGCTTTCAGTCCGGTCCAGAATGCGATATCCGCTTGTGCGTTGGTCTCGCCCGACGTGAGAATGACTCGCGCCGCGGGGTTTGAGCTGTAGAATGCGCCCAACTTTGCGGCATCCCCTGCCAGCACCGCTGCCTTCCATTGGTCCAGCGGAGCAAACGCCGTCGCCAGCGGGGCCTTCTTCGCCGCCGGTTGCCCACTCGCCCCCAGCGCGCTTCCGAAGATTACGCAGGCCATCGCTGTGGCGATCAGATTACGATGCATGACTAACATTCCTTCAGTGAGTTCTCCCGGTGGAAGCACTGGCCTTCAGGCCAGCGTCAATGCCGTCGTAACTATGCGGGCTTTAGCCCCGGCTGGCCGTCGCAAACCACTGACCACGCGCTAGTGCCCGCCATGATACGGATGGCCTTTCATAATCGTGAACCCGCGATACAACTGCTCCAACAAGACCACCCGCGCCAGTTCGTGCGGCAGCGTGATCTTCCCAAATGACAAGATATGTTTGGCCTTGGTTCGCGTCGCATCGCTCCATCCATCGGCCGGACCTATCGCGAACCACAAGTCTTGCGTGTCGTGCGAAAGGTGGTAGTCGAGAAAATTCGCGATTTCTTCCGAAGCTAACTGCTTGCCGCGCGCGTCCAGTAGCACCAGTACAGGCGGAGTACGACCGGAACTCTTCTCCACCTGCTTCAGCAACGTGGTCTCCGACGCCAGTTCCAGCGCGTCGCATGCCGCGTAGTGCGATAGACGCTTCAAGTATTCCGCCGTGAGCGATTGGATCGCCGGGCTGCGCGTCTTGCCGATCCAGGCGATACGAAGTTTCACCGGCTTACGAACCCTTCTTCGTCCGCTTTACCACGGTTCGCTTCACCGCAGTCGTCTTCCTCGCGCCGGGTGCCCCACCCTTTCCCTTCTTGTGGGAAAAAGCTTGCCCTGAGCTTGTCGAAGGGGTGGGACGCTTCTTCGTCGCCGTCTTCTTCACAACCACGCGCTTAGCCGCCACCACCGCTTTCTTGGGCGCCGGTTTCTCCAGGTCGGAAAGCTGGAGACGCGTCGCGGTCTTCCATAATCTCTCCAGGTCGTAAAACTTGCGCGCACTCTCGGAGAAGATGTGCACTACAAAGTCCACATAATCCAGTAGCAACCACTCCGCCTGGTTCCGGCCTTCCACGTGCGAAGGTTCGTACCCCAACTTGCTGAGCTTCATATCGACTTCATCGCCGATGGCCTGCACCTGCCGCGGGTTCGCCGCCGAACAAATCACAAAGTAGTCGGTGAATCCGCTGGCCTGCGCATCCAGCCGCAGGATGCTGATGTCTTCCGCCTTCTTCTCGATGCAGGCCCTTACCGCGATGGCCACTTGGGCCCTGATTTCATCTTGTTTCATGCGTTTCGCTCGATCTCCTAAACTTGCAAATATCCTGGGTACCCCATGCTTTCCCGTCTTTTGGGAAAGGATGGGAACAATATTCTTCATCACTGTCATCCTGAGCGGAGTGAGCCCGGCGAACGCAGTCGAAGAGCCTGCCCTGAGCGAGCGCAGCGAGTCGAACGGGACCCCTTTAGCCGCCAGAATGTTCGCATCAGTTTGACGTCCCTCGCGGACTTCAGTCCGCGGGGGATTTGCTCTTCTTAGTTTCCAAGCAGGCTCTTCAGCCGACGGCACTGTACCTATCCCTGCCTAATCACTCTAGCTCTTGCTGCGATACAAATGCTCTTTGTAAATGTATTCCGCGACGGAATCAGGCACGAGCTTCTTTAACCCTCTGCCTCGCTTAGTCACCGCGCGTATCTGCGTAGCCGAAACATCCTCATGCGTCTCCGGCAACAAATGCAAACGGACGCCCGCAAATTCCAACAGCCGGGTGCCCCGTTCTACCGCCCTCTTTTGGCGGTAGGGCGGGGTCTCCTGACTCAGCACCGCGTCATTATCTTTGGGACGCAATCCAACTGGCAGCGAGTTGACGATGTCCGTCAGCGAATACCCTGGACGCGCCGCCACGATGAAGTCGCACTCGCGCAGCAATTCCTCTGCCTTGTACCACGTCCCGATTTCGCGAAAGGCGTCGATCCCGATCAGGAAGTAAAGGCGGTCGCTCTTACGCAACCCAGCCTTCACTCGCCGTATGGTATCGATCGAGTAACTTGGTCGCCGCTCCACGTGCGCTTCCGGGTCGGGTGCTTCGAGCAGGGATGGCAGAAAATCCGGTTCTCCCACCAGCGCCAGCGCCACCATCGAGTAGCGATGAAAGTACGAGGTGACCGGCGCCTTCTGTTTGTGCGGCGGAATGTCAGCCGGAACAAACCAGACTTTCTTCAGCCTGAACCGCTCAGCAGCCGCGCGGGCCACATTCAAGTGTCCGCGATGGATGGGATCGAAGGTGCCGCCAAACAGTGCGATATTCATTCAGTTCGTAGCTACAGTTTGCGGGTTCAGCGCATCCCCCGCAAGTGCGGATTCAAACACCGGCTGGTGATGCAAGCCCAGCTTTCAACTCGAACCCTTGTGCAATATCCATCTTGCAACAGCCCACAGCAATGCAGAAATAAAGAGAAGCCCACCAAATGCAGCCAAATAGTACGCACCAGCGGGGATGGTGTGCTCTACTATCCAGCCGGGCGGATCGGCACGATGAACTAGTTTCGACCAGGTCGCAACCCAGGCTATTGACCCGGCGTAGCAAGCTATGCCTAATATTCCAACTCGAAAGGGAGAAACACGTTTGTGCAGAGTCGCGAAGCGTCGATCCTTTTGTACTCTAGTAGTCTCGCCTACCCTCATTCGCAGCTCTCGATCTACCGCCTACACATCGTCCGACAATTCGACCCGCACAACAGGAGCCTTCACTTCCCGCACCGCTTCCACCCGCTTCGCCATCGCCCACTTCAGGTCTTCAACCCCTTCGCCGGTCACCGCCGAAATCGCAAATAGCTCCAGCTTCTTCCGCTTGCAATATCGCTTGAGCTTGGCCAGCTTATCTTTATTCACCGCATCGATCTTCGACGCCACCACGATGGTCGGCTTCGTATCCAGCCCCGCCCCAAAGTTCGCCAGCTCTTTCGTAATCAGTTCGTAGTCTTTCGCCGGATCGGGTCTTCCGCTCGCATCCGACACATCCACCAGGTGCACCAGCAGTCGCGTCCGTTCGATGTGCCGCAGAAACTGCGTACCCAACCCCGCACCTTGGCTGGCGCCTTCAATCAGCCCGGGGATGTCGGCCACCACGAAGCTGAACTCTTCCGGAGCCTCTCCCACCACCACGACTCCGAGGTTCGGTTGCAGCGTGGTAAACGGATAATCCGCAATCTTGGGACGCGCCGCCGAAATGCGCGAGATCAGCGTGCTCTTGCCGGCGTTGGGATACCCCACCAGCCCGACATCCGCCAGCAGCTTCAACTCCAACCGCAGCGTGCGCTCTTCTCCCGGAAATCCCAACTCATGCTCGCGTGGAGCCTGGTGCGTCGACGTCGCAAACCGCGCGTTGCCGCGTCCACCGCGCCCGCCATGCGCAATCACGATCCGTTCATCCGGCCCCGAGAAGTCGTGAACGATCTCGCCCGTCATCTCGTCATACACGATCGTCCCGACCGGAACCTTCAGCACCACATCGACACCTTGGCGCCCAGTGCAGTCCGATCCTTCGCCATGACGCCCGCGCTCCGCCTTGTATTCCGGATTGAAGCGGAAGTGCACCAGCGTGTTGTGACGCTCGCTGGACTCCATGATCACGTCGCCGCCGTGACCGCCATCGCCGCCCGAAGGTCCGCCGCGCGGGACGAACTTCTCCCGCCGAAACGCCATGCAGCCGTTCCCGCCGTCGCCGGCCTTCACCCGAATTTTCGCTTCATCAACGAACATGGATTCTTGGGTAGTGCGGCGCTTCAGCGCCGCGTCACCGCAGCCTGTTAACTTACGGAGTCGGTTTTAACCGACGACACTGTTGCGCCAGCCCGAGCCTCATACTTGCGCACCAACAACAAAGGCCCCGCATCCACGAGGCCTTGAATTCTTCGTTTCAGCCAACTAGAACCGGACTTCGCGAAAATCTCGCGCCACCAGTTACTAATTACCAGCTAACAACTACTCGCCCTGCGGAACCACCGACACGAACTTGCCCAGCTGGCCGCGGTCCTTGAACAGGATCGTGCCCGTCACCTTGGCAAACAGCGTGTCATCTTTGCCGCGCCCTACATTGAGGCCGGCCTTCAAGGGTGTTCCGCGCTGCCGCACGATGATGGTGCCGCCCGACACGAGCTGGCCGCCGAACGCCTTGATGCCAAGCCGCTGCGCATTCGAATCGCGGCCGTTTCTCGAACTGCCTAAACCTTTTTTATGTGCCATATCTAGTTTCCGCCGTTATGAATCTGAACTTCGCCGGCCTCAACGTCACCGGTTTGAATCTAAATTCTGCCGCTTTGAAGGGACACAGCCTCAGCCGGGCCTCAAATTCTCTCGTCTTGAAGGGGCACGCCTTGAGGCGTGCCGTTACAGCCACTCTTTATAATTTCCCAAGCGGACTTTAGTCCGCGAGGGGAGCCTCGCCGTCCGACCCAAACCCGCGAATCGACCGGAACATTTCCCGCGCCGCCGACCACGCGTGCAGCACCACCGCATCGAAGCGCTTCACCGCCGCCAACGCCACCACCAGCACCTGACAGAGCAGCATTACGCCTTGAGCGCCTGTCCGTCCACGCTGATGCCGGTAATCTTCACCGCGGTATACGACTGGCGATGTCCCTGCAGCTTCTTATACTGCTTCTTGCGCTTCAGGTGGAACACCAGAATCTTGTCGCCGCGGCCCTGTTCGACCACTTGGCCCGACACAAACGCCGCCGCAGGCTTGGCAATCTCGCCCTCAGACGCGCTCACCGCCAGCACATCGTCAAACTGCACGTTTTCGCCGCTCGACTGCGGCAGCTTCTCGATCTCGATTACGTCTCCGGGTGCGACGCGATACTGCTTTCCCCCGGCGCGGATCACCGCGTACATGGCAATCTCCTGAACTTCATTCCGTAGCGTTGCCTTGAAGGGGCATGGCTTGAGCTATGCCGCAACGCTACTTCGATTCTTGTCATTCCTCGCGACCGTCAGGCCGCGGGGAATCTGCTCTTCCACGGGTGGCCCATAATTGCCTTCCTCTGGCAATTGTGGGAACCGATGTCCCCGACAACACAATTCCGCGTCCTCTACCGCTGGACGCTATCTTGTTTGTGCACTTGCACTTACCCAGCTAGCGGAAGGAAACCTTCGCGGGACCAACCGTCCCGGGCCGCTGGGTGTCCTGAAAGGACACGAGTAGTACAGGCAAACCATTCAATATTACCGGATTGCCCAAATCAGGTCAACGGCGCTTTTGGGGTGGGGCGGCGGGGACGGGCAGGGCAATCCCATGCTGCGCAGTTTGTTGGTGGAAGCGGGACAGAGCGCAGCGCGTTGTGTCCCAGAGTTGAAGCGTGCCTATCAGCGACTGAAGCACAGGAAACATTCTCGCGTCGGCAAGGTCATGGTGGCACGCAAATTGGCGGTGCGGCTGTTTTGGATGTGGAAGACCCAGCAGCCTTATACCGCCGCTCGCACGCAGGGCAGCCCGAGTCATCACGTGGTAGCTGGTTAAGACCGGGCGCTTGAGTGGGCACCCTGCCTCCCGGAAGAGTCTGGGAGTTCGAAGACAAGAATCATGGTCGCCGCGGTTGGCGATCGAATAGATGGTTGGTGGAGCCGAAAGGCTGCCATCGGTGATTCAAGAAGAGCGCGAGTCTTGGTCTTTCTGCAAAGAGGACGATTTCCAATAGAGCGAAATGGCGCACGGGAAAAACCTCGGGCGTCGTCGCTCTTCTTTATCCTTGACACCCCCGTCGTTGTTATAGACGTGGTGACAAACGCAAGAAAAGAGATGACAATCGACACTCGTCGGGAGTTGACTTGTATCCCCGAGCGCCCATAAGCTTGCTGCCAATCTGGGGTGATCGATGAAGATCCGTTTACTGGCATTGCTGCCGCTGCTGCTCAGCGGTTCACTTTTTGCCTATCAGGATGCGCACGCGGCCGCTGGCGGGCATCAGGCTCAGGCCGTCCCTAATGAGAAGCTGGGCACGGTGAACTTTCCCATCTCGTGCGCGGCTTCGCAACAGAAGGCGTTCGAGCGGGGCGTCGCGTTGCTGCACAGCTTCTGGTATGACAAGGCGGAGCAGCAATTCAAAGACATCGCGGCCGCCGATCCCACGTGTGCGATCGCGTACTGGGGGGAGGCCATGAGCCAGTGGCACCAGATATGGGACCGTCCGGATGCGGCGACCATGAAACGCCAGCTGGCCGTAGTGCAGCAGGGCCAGAAGCTGGGTGCGAAGACGCAGCGCGAACGCGACTACCTGGATGCGCTGGCCGTGTTCTATCAGAATCGCAGCGCCAGTTTCGAGGTGAGGGTCAACGCCTATTCGCAGGCGATGGAGAAGCTGCACGAGAAGTATCCGGGGGACCATGATGCGGCGGCGTTCTACGGGCTGTCGCTGCTGGCGGCGGTGCCTCCGAACGATGCTACATTCGCCAATCAGAAGAAGGCGCTGGCGCTGCTGAACGCGGAATTTCCGCTGGCGCCGGATAATCCCGGCATATCGCACTACATCATTCATAGTTGCGATAGTCCGCAAATGGCCGCGGATGGGCTGGCGGCGGCGCGGCGCTATGGGCAGATCGCGCCTTCGGCTCCGCACGCGGCGCACATGCCGGGGCATATTTTCGCGCGGCTGGGACTGTGGCAGGAGGACATCGACGCGAACCTGGCGTCGATTGCGGCAGCGGAACAGTCGGGCTCGACGGGACACGAGCTGCATGCCATGGACTTCCTGAACTATGCGTATCTGCAAGTGGGCGAGGACGCCAAGGCGCGCGAGTTGGTGATCAAGGTCGAGACCATGGATGTGATGCCGGGCCATGACATGCGCGATTATCTCGACATGGCACGCGCGGGGTTTCCGGCCACCTATGAGATTGAGATGCGGCATTGGAAGGAAGCCGCGGCGCTCGAACCTGCGAAAGACGCGAAGCCGCAGAACGCCGCTGTCACGTATTGGGCGCGGGCGGTGGGCAGCGGACATCTGAAAGACGCGGCCGCGGCGAAGCAGGACCTGGCGAAGTATGACGCAATGGTCGAGGCGGTGAAGAAGTCTTCGGATGCCTACCTGGCGGTGTATATGGACACCGATCGCGATGAGATTCGCGCCTGGGTCGCATTTGCCGAGGGCAAGAACGACGAGGCTGCGAAGATCATGCGGGCCGTCGCGGACAAACAAGATGCGCACGGCAAGGGCGAAGTCGAGATTCCGGCGCGCGAAGTGTTGGCTGACATTCTGCTGGAGTCAAACCATCCGGAGCAGGCGCTGGCGGAATACGAGCGGTCAATGACCATCGATCCCAATCGCTTCAACGGACTGTATGGCGCGGCCCGTTCCGCTGAAATGGCGAAGCAATCCGCGACAGCCGAGAAGTATTACGCCCAGTTAGTGAAGAACTGCGCGGGTGCGACGTCGGATCGTCCGGAGCTGGCGCGAGCAAAAGCGCAAGTGGCGGGGAAGACGGCGGAGGGCGGGAACTGAGCGTGCTTTCGGCTTCCGGAATGCTGGCTCCCACCCTTTCGCAACCGCTGCGAAAGGATGGGGCACCCTGATTGTGTGGGGTGATCGAACGGCTATCCGTAATAGCGGAAGTCGTCCCAGAACTTAGGCCAGCCTGCTTTCGGAGGACCGCAGACATAGATGTCAGGGTGGTCGCCGGTCTCCTCGTTCCTGATGCCGTACGGATTCCAGGTGTGACCGGCGAGGCGACATGACTCGAAGGACTCGTCCATGTACTTGCGGCTGAGTCCGATCACGATGACGGTTTGCGGTGGCGGATCGCCATATCCGCGATACCAGAAGGAGTTGACGCCGCTGATGGCGCGCGGCAATCCGTACTCAGGACCGTAGAGGTTGATGGCGCCTGCCTCGCCATAGTTCGTCCCGATGATTCCCAGATGCGCGCGCTCGTCCGGGGTGAGCGAATCGCGAATCCTGGCCACCTCCTGCACCAGCTCGCGCCAGCCGAATTGCTCGCGAAAATCGCCCTGGATTTCATTGATGATGCGCCACCATCCCGAATTGACGGGCGCCAGGGGCAGCCAGAAGGCGATGGTGAACAGGCACTCGCAGATCAGCGTCACCCACACGGTCCAGCGAACTGAGACCGCATGGTTGGGGCGCATTGCCGCCATCCATTGCGCGACCGAAACGCCTCCGGCGGCGTACAGCATGGGGTAGGCAGGCCCCATGTAGTACCAGCGGCCCCTGGCCACGGTGAACAGAAGTAAGGTGATCAAGTACATCCAGCCGATCATGCGGAAGCGCTTGCCATTGGGGCTCACGAAGCAGAAGTAGAGGCCGGCCAACGCAAGCACGCAACGAGTTCCGGTCATCATCAATTGTTGGGGAAGGAAGTAGGTGGTGCGGCCCTCGCGGACGTCGCGGGTGTGGATGTGCTTCAGGAAATCGAGTGAGACGAAGTTGTGCTGCACCTGCCAGAGCAAATTGGGCAACCAGATCAGGATGGACAGCGCGACGCCGATCCACAACCATTTGCTCTTCAAGTAGCGGCGAGCGGGGGTGAGCAGCACGCCGGCGACGATCGACAGGGCGAAGAATCCGATGGTGTACTTGCACAACATGCCGAAGCCGAGGCCGGCGCCAATAGCCACCCACCAGCGCGGGTCTTCCGTCGCGAGCAATCGGGTGACGAAGTAGGCCGTCAGCACCCAGGCCAGACAGTCGAAGGCCACGTACTGCATCTCGTATCCGCCGCCGAGACAGAACGGCAGAGCAGCAACGGCAGCGATGAGTTGGGCTTCGCGGCGACCTCCCATCTCGCGCGCCATCAGGCCGGTCAGCACCACCGTAACTGCCTGGGCCAGATTGGCAAAGACGCGGAAGCCGCGAACCGACGTTCCGAAGAGTTCGAGCGAGAGGCGGCCGAAGAAGGGCGTGACGGGCGGATAGGCGGGGTATCCCCAGGCGAGGTGGCGGGCGTCTTCGAGGGTGGCGAGCTCGTCGCGATGAATGCCGTAGCGGTTTCCGATGATCAAGTGAACGACAACGGTGGCCAGCGCGATGTAGATCAGGAGCGCTGTATCGCCGGACCATATGGACCGTTCCGGAGCGCGCGCCGGAGCGGCAATCGCGTCAGAGTGTGCGGACATTTGAGGCTCCTTGGCTGCCAGCTAGTTTGCAGCAGAGCCGGCCCCTATGCAATCGCCCGCCCTGTTAGGATTACGCTGTGCCGGGGCTGCTCCACGTCCAAAATCTTAACGTTGATTTCGCGACCGCACAGGGTACTGTGAGAGCGGTGCGCGATGTGAGCTTTGCCATCGCTGCCGGCGAAGTTCTGGGGCTGGTCGGCGAGTCGGGTTCGGGGAAATCAGTCTCGTCGTTGGCCATCCTTCGGTTGCTTCCTCCCCAGGCGCGCGTCAGTGGTCGAATTGAGTTTCGCGGCGAAGACTTGTTGTCGCTGCCTGAAGCATCCATGCGCGAGATTCGCGGG
>Ga0207926_1000113_pt1 | contig 41983 bp, 40 predicted proteins | sample NGESurdeep072012_8_FD_184454 | JGI IMG/M metagenome (GOLD analysis project Ga0207926, IMG submission 184454) | Arctic peat soil microbial communities from Barrow, Alaska - NGEE Surface sample 210-1 deep-072012 (SPAdes) | ecosystem: Environmental > Terrestrial > Soil > Wetlands > Peat ...
CCGCGCCACCCACTCTTTGCCGACACCGGATTCGCCGGTGATCAATACGGAGGTTGAGTTCTGGGCGATCCGGGGGAGCAGCGATTCAACTGTGCGCATTGCGCTGGAGATGCCCAGGTTGTTTTCACCGGCTATTGCCGGCCTTGATTCAACACACAGGCGCTTTACTGTCTCCAGGAGCGCGCGGATATCCAGCGGCTTGGTGAGATAGTCATGGGCGCCAAGTTTAAGGAGCCGCACGGCGCGGTCGATTGTGCCGTAGCCCGTGGTGAATACGAACGGGGGTAGTGTCGTTGCAGTCGCTTTCAATTGCACAAACAGGTCTTCGCCATTGATGTCGGGGAGTTGTATGTCGCTGATGACGACATCGTAATGCTTGTGCGTCAGGGCTTGGATCGCCTCTCGCCCGGTCTTGAACCAGTCGCATTCGAAGTCCTCCAGATCCAGACGATCCGAGAGCGCTTCGCCCATGATCAGGTCGTCTTCAATCAGGCAGATACGATATGGCTTCGCGTTCACGCCGCACCTCCTAAGGGGATGTCTACGGTGAAATGCATCTGGTTATTCGATTCCCTCTTGACGCTGACGTGTCCGCCGAGTTGATTCACGATCTGGTAGGTGACCCATAAGCCGAGACCGTGCCCGCTTTCACCTAACGAGGAGAATGGTTCGAACAGGTGTCCGATCTGCTCATCCGATAGTGTCTTGCCGTTGTTTGCCACGGAAAGCTGCAATTGATTGTCTGCGATGGCGATATCAAAAATAACCTCGCCTTGCTGCGATGCTGCCTGAACTGCATTGAGTAGCAAGTTGATCATAATCTGGCGCACAAATGTGGCAGGCAAAGAAACTTCTTCATCTATGCTGTTGTGCCAGCCGATGTGCAAGCCTTTCTTGCGGGCCATGGGTGTGATCAGAGTCAACACATCCTCAATATCCTGTGGCGTCAGGTTGCGGCTGTGTATCTTGGCTTCCACCAGCAATGCGCCCACGGTGTCTTTGATCTGGGTCAGTCCGCGCTCGATCAATGTGATGGTTTTCATCGTGTGCGGGTCTACATCACTATAGCATTTTAGCGTGTCGATGGCTGTGAGCATGCCGCTCAGCGGATTGTTGATTTCGTGAGCTATGCCTGCCGAGAGTTGTCCCAGTGCCGCCAGACGCTCTGACTGCACCATTTTCCTTTCCAGCACCTCCTTATCCTTGAGATCTTTCAGCATCTGTGTATATGCCTCGAAAAGCCTGCCGAGTTCATCGCGATGGGCATAGAGCTCGGGATCCAGATTTTCCGGCCACTTCCTGCTGATTTCTCCCATGCGCGCAGTCAGTTGCACCAGCGGCAATGCCATACGCCAACCCCAATACCAGTTAAAAGGAAGCAGGATGGCGAGAATGATGGCTCCTGCTGACAATCCTTGCCAGGCGATGTGGGCAAAGCGCGGCAGGAAGACACTCTTGGGGTAGACAATGATCAAGGTGCCGAAATGTGCCATCTCATTGGCAATGGGGGTGACGTAATAAAAATATTTCGACCCGGGCAGATTGATCTCCTGCGAACTGAGTTCATCCATCTGGATGATACGGTCTGCGAGCAAGGCATATTCCGGACTCAGTCGACGCATTTCGGTGAGCATGGGGGAAGATTTCGGGTGCGCGGAGACAACAACACGCAAGGTATTGTCGACAACCAGAATGGTTTCCGCATTGACCGGGTTTGAACCCGTTATCGTACTTTCGAGTGGTGCCGAGATGATCTCATACGCCCGCTCTATATCGTCGTGCAGGATTGCTGGAATAAGATTCGATTTAAGCGAATAGCCCATGATTTCCGCATCGACGTGTAAATTCTCTTTAAGGTCATCATAGGCGTTAAGCATGAACGTACCCGACACGGCCAGCTCGGTGATGATGATGAGCAGCCCACCCCAGAGAGGAATTTTGTATCTGAAACTGAGGTCCAAAATGCGTTTCATAAGTCGTCCATGGCACGCATCATTTTGCGTACACCGTCGGAAACCATTGCGCTGCCGGGTGCGAAGCCGTTCAGGTTAATTCGTTTGAACACTTTGTCCACCCTGATTATTTGCCATGCCTAACAAGATTTGTTCTGCCCAAACCAAAGTGGATGCCGCAAGAAAAACAGAAGTCAGAAATAATCGTAATAAATTGATATTAAATAGGAAATAATCATATTTGTTACCAAATGGTAACAATGTTGAATAAGAATTTTTGATTTTGTTACCTGATGGAAACATTTTTTTGTATTGGAATATTTATTAAGTAATAAATCAAAGTGTTCTCTGTGTTTCACCTTCAATATCGGGAATATATTTTCCGTTTATTCATGATGATAGGCGACATAAAAGTGTTCTCTGTAGTCGCATGAATATTTAGAGCCAGAACTCACGAAATGTTACATCAGTCAACTTCTTGCAAGTCTCATGCCTTATAGATGCCCAAACATGATTGTCATTGAGACCTCTTTATCTGTTGTATGCATACAAACCACCAGCAGCCTAAACAAGAGAGCTAATTTGCAGATGGCTTCGCCTGCAAATTTAAAGATGAGATCAAATCTTTATGCTGGCAATTCAATAATGATCATCTGCATCATCATTGTTAATAATTTAAATGTTACCGGAAAGTAACACAGTAATGCGTAATGGCTCCAAATCTTGTCTGAACTTTGCATATTCAAATAGCAGGTTGCATTAAATACTTGACCTGAAAAACATGAGTAGCAGAAAATTTGTCTGCTCATTTCCATGAATCTTAATGATTTTATTTGCATAGGCTTTTTTATACCTCTATCATTGAAGCTTGGCAGATAGTTTGAGGTAAAGCTATCTGGCACGCCTATTGCTGAATTCGAGGTGTCAACGTCAAATCAATAACACAGTCATTAATTTTTTGGAGATGAAAATGAGCTACATAATTCGGAATAAAGAGTTGCTTGGTATTGTATGCGCCACCATGGTATTGGCTTTCTCAGCTAATACTTTTGCTGCTGTAGATGTTGATGCCGCTAAAGCCTTGGCACGCGAGAACAGTTGTTTCAAATGTCACGGTACTGATAAAGATAAAGACGGGCCTGCCTATACCAAAGTTGCTGCTAAATATCGTGGCAAGGCCGATGCCGAAGCAAAATTGATTCATCATCTTACATCAGGGGAAAAGGCAAAGTTTCCCGATGGGCACGAAGAGGATCACAAGATCATCAAAACCAAGGACACGGCCGAAATAAAGAACCTCGTGGATTGGATTCTTTCGCTGTAAGCATTCAGGGCTTATCCAACTAGGCATCAATTGTTGAATTGGGGCGAAAAATGATTTTCTTGCGAAAAGAATGGGTCTTGTGTGTGCTTATCGCATGCTTGGGTTGGGTATCGGCCGCATTGGCTGATGATGCACTTGAGCAACAGAACCAGGCTGCCAGTTCTGTTGCCCCAGCTTCGGCTCCCATGGATGCAGCAGCTAAGGCTATGAACAGGGATGCGGTCTGCACGAGGTGCCATGATGAAAGTGAGGCTAAACCGATCTTGGCTATCTATCAGACCAAACATGGTGTCAAGGCGGATCCCCGCACTCCCAATTGCCAATCTTGCCACGGCGAGAGCGAAAAACACCTGAATGGTGATCCTAATCAAAAGGGGCGCGCAGCTCCTGATGTTCTTTTTGGAACAAAAAGAGGAACATCCGGCTCTTACGCGCCAAGCGATGCAACAGTACAGAATGAAGCCTGTCTCTCCTGTCACAATAAGGATGCAAAACGTTCGCACTGGGAGGGAAGTACACACCAGAGCCGCGACGTAGCATGTGCCTCGTGCCACGAAATCCACACCGCGCACGACAAGGTGCGAGACAAACGTACCCAGCCCGAGGTTTGCTTTACCTGCCACAAGGAGCAGCGCGCGCAAATCAACCGGCCTTCTCATCATCCGATTCCTGAGGGCAAAATGAGCTGCTCCGATTGCCATAATCCGCACGGCTCAATCGGTCCCAAACTCATGAAGCGCGATAGCGTGAATGAAACCTGCTACACCTGCCATATGGAGAAACGCGGGCCGTTCGTGCATGACCACGAGCCTGTCAGTGAAGACTGCTCGATCTGCCATAACCCGCATGGCACCACCGCTGAAAGCATGCTGAAGATGCGGCCGCCGTTCCTATGCCAATCGTGCCATACGCCGCATGCGCCAATACAGCCTTCGCTGACCGGTCAGACTTCCCCCAACAGTCTGGGTTGGTGGAATGGTGCCGCCATTACCCAGGGCCGGGGTTGCGTGAACTGCCACAGCGAGATACACGGCAGCAACAACCCGAGTGCGGCGAATCCGGCTCCGCAGAACCTCTTCCGTTGAAATTATGATAATGGGGCAAATGAACATGAAAACACCCAAAAAGCAATTTCGATTCAGCCAAAAACTCCTGGCCCTCATTGTGCTCGCGGCCTTTGGGCCGGCGCACGCCGAAGAGGATGAAGTCGCGCAACTTGTCCATCCGGAAAGTTCTGTAAGCGCCGGGCTGGGTGCTGCCACTGGCGACAGCAAGGACAGGACGGTCTTCGGGCAATACAACGGCCTGCGCAAGGATAGCGGCAATCTGCTGTTGGATATCAATGTCGTCAAGCTCCAGGATGCGACTGGGTTATGGACGAATTTGGAAGGACATAATCTTGGCCTGGATAACCGCGAACTGCGCTTCTCGCAGAATAAGCAGGGCGACTGGAAATATTCTGTGGAATACAGTGAATTGGTCCGCCGTGATCCGCGCACCATCAATACCGGCTTGCTGAATGCCGGCACGACCACGCCAACTGTGGTGAGCTTGGCTACGCCGGGGATCGGGGCGGATCTGAACCTGGATATCAAGCGTAAGGGGCTCAGCCTCGGTGCGGAGAAATGGCTTACCCCCAATCTCATGTTCGAGGCAAGCGCAAAAAATGAAGACAGAAGTGGTGCACGCTTGTCCGGTGCAGGCATCGCCTGTATGCCGGCAAGTTTCGGCACAACAGTCACATGCCCAGGCTCCAACATGGCTGCGGCGATGCTGATGTTGCCCGAGCCGATCAATTCCACGACCAAACAGTTCGAAGCCAAACTGAATTATTCGGGCGACAAATACATGGTGAGCGGCGGTTATTATGGTTCGTTTTTCACCAACGCAAACGGATCCTTGAATCCAACGGTGAGTGGCAATTTGGTGAATCCGGATGGCACGACTCTTGTTACCAGTAGTGCCCCTGGCAATACCCTGGCAGGCTATCTGCAGCAACCCGTGGCATTGCCGCCTGACAACCAGGCGCACCAGCTTTATGTCTCCGGCAACTATGCCTTTACACCAGCGACCCGCACAACCTTCAAGTACGCTTATACACACGCCACGCAAAATGAGGACTTCGGCAGCATGGGCCTGACGGGTGCACCAGCTGGCGTCAGCAACCTGGGCGGGGTTCTGGATAGTAACGTCGCACAGTTAGGTTTGACGGCTAGGCCCATGGACAAGCTCTCCATGCTTGGCAATCTGCATTACGAAGACAAGGCGGATAAAACCCCGCTAGCTTTATATAACGGCGCTTATACGAACGATCTGAATTCGTCGAAGAAACTCACAGGCAAACTGGAAGCGAGTTATAAACTGCCGGCTAACCTTCGGGCGACCCTGGGGGTCGATTACGCAACGGTGCGCCGTGACCTCCCGGTTAGCACTGCCGCAGTCTTGAACGCCACTCTCCCTCCTCTTTCCGGTTTGCGTGAGGAAACAAAGGAGCTCGGTTATCGGGCCGAATTGAGGCGTTCCCTGTCTGAAACGATCAATGCAGCCATCAGCTTCGTGCAAAGCAAGCGCGATGGGGGAAGCTGGTTGAACATCGGACCCTATAACGCTGTCGGGACCTACCCGATGACGATGCTGGACCGCAAGCGTGACAAGGTGAAGGTGTCTGCCGACTGGACGCCGATCGACAAGTTGTCGCTACAGTTCATGCTTGAAGATGGAAAGGATTCTTATACGGGCCCGACTGATAAGGGTTTACGTGATACCGGAATGAGATCCTATGGTGTAGATGCTGCCCTGAGTGTATCCGCGAACTGGAAGCTGACCGGCTATGTTAACCGGGGCAATCAGACCGTGCATGTAGACCACAACGTCGGATACTTGGCCGAGCTCGAGGACGTCAATACCAGCATCGGTATTGGTGTGGTCGGTAAGCCCACCGGCAAGCTGGAGATGGGCGGAGATTTGTCGTATCTGAATGACAACAATCGCTATCAGCAAAGCATGGCTACAGGTGCAGCGATAGTCGGGGGAGGGTTGCCCGATGTCACATATCGCATGACCAGCCTGAAACTATTCGGCAAGTACGCACTGGAGAAAAACGCCGATATTCGTGTCGACCTGGTGCACCAGCGTGTGCGGTTTGACGAGTGGACATGGGGGTACAACGGTACACCCTTTGCCTATTCCGACAATACGACCGTATCGATGCAGCAAAACCAGAGCGTGACTTTCCTTGGAGCGAGTTATGTTTACAAATTCAGGTGACCCTGAGTTAGATCCCCGGAGTGAGTTAAATCCAGGCGCAAGCAGGCGTAAACAAATTTAAGGCAAAGGTGAAGTAACAGGGTATGTATTGCAATTTTGAAAGCGAGGGAAAGAAAATGAAATCTATATTGATTCGACTTGGCCTATTGGCCCTGATGATCTCTGCACTGGCAAGCTGTGGCGGCAATGATGGCTCTACAGGCTCGGCTGGCACGCCAGGCGCGCCTGGCACGCCTGGCACGGGCGGCAGCGTGGTGCAGGCCACGAATCTGACGGCCGCTCAGTGGCTGGCACTCAAACCCAGCATTGATCCCGCCAGCGTCTCTGTCAACATGTCCAGCGGTAAGCCTGTGGTTAAATTCACGGTGACCGATGGTAACGGTAATGCGCTGACCGGGCTGGGTGGTCAAGCATTGAGCAAACCCAATGCTCTTAATGGCCTTCCTGCAGTAAATTATAATTTTAGTTTTACACTGGCCAAGCTGATTCCAGCCGCTAACGGCTCACCCAGCAAATGGGTTAACTACCTGGTAACCAAACCAGTAGCGACGACAACCCCCCCAGTCACTGGATCATTTGCCGCCGATGGACTTTCCTGGCTGGGTACATACCCGACCCCGGAAACCCAGGGCACCATGGTCGACAATGGCGACGGTACCTACCAGTACACTTTCCTGCGAGATATCACGCACGCCAAAGCGATTGTTGCTGGCCTGACGGACTCGGGTGCGAACGTTAAAGCTGATCTGGGCGACCTGACCTATGATCCGACTCTGTCGCACCGTTTGGGAATCTTTATCGCCGGCAGCCAACCCGGTACCGGTGTCAATACTCCAGACGCCACGGCACAAACAACGCCTGTTCCTTTGATTTATACCTTTAACATGGGTTATGACTTCCGCCCCGATGGCGGCACGATTACAGCAACGCGCGACATCGTAGCGAAAGGTTCATGCAATACCTGTCACAATAATAGTAATGGGCGAGCGATCGGCCATATCAGCACCACCGGCACCAGCAAACTGGCTGTAAGCTATAGCTCGACCGGTGTGGCTACTACTGTCGTCATGTCTAACGGAATTCCTCCTGGCGAATATGTCGGTCGCAACGATCCGCGACTGTGCGTGACCTGCCACACCGATCAGACCAAATACGGTTTCGCGGTAGTGGCTGGGGATGGTACGCTCGCATATGGTAATAGCGCCTACTTCAGAGTTGCAACCGGTGTCCTGAGCGATAACCAGGCGGCATTCACCTACCCGCGCATGATTCACCAGACGCACATGGGCAGCCAGTTGGTCAAGACCGGATATAACCTGAATGGTCACGATGCGAACTGCGCAAGTAATAAGCTCGCAGGGAATGCCGCACAGTGCTTCAATCTTGTCGGCTATCCTCGAGATCAGCGCAATTGCGCAGCGTGTCACGATGGTTCGGCCACCAAGTCTGACGGTTCGGTCAATGCCAATCAGACCAAAGACGGCGACAACTGGAAGAATGTACCCAGCCAGTTAGCCTGCGGTGCCTGCCACGACGGCATTAACTTTGCCACCGGTTCGGGCGTAAGACTGGCAGACAAGTATGCGGATATCGCTGCGGGTAATCCTGTCGGTACGACTCAATCCCATCATGGAGCAGGCGCACCCCTGCCAGACAATACTCTGTGTGTCAGTTGCCATAGCCCGGCGGGAATCGCTCTCGTTCACGCAACCAACTTCTCTACACTGAACAACCCGGTTGCAACTAGCGGTGTGGATACGGTTGCTTACAAGATCAAGAGCGTAACCGTCAATGCTTCCGGTAACCCGGTAGTTGCTTTCCAAGTCATTCTTAATGGCTCTCCGGTATCATCGCTGGCAGTGGCTCCAACTGTAGTTAATGGCGTTACTGGTGCAGTGGCGGTCAATACTTATGCCCCACTGATTCCTAGTGCGCCTGAATTGCTCAGCGGTCCATCCGTGTACTTAGCCTTTGCGGTGCCGCAGGATGGTATCAACACGCCGTCTGACTTCAATGCGCGCTTCAGTGTCAGTTTGGCCAATCTGCTGATTGACACAACCAAGGGGGTAACACCAACCTCGCCTGCACAGGGCTTCCTGAGCAACACCGTTTCTGCTGGTGCCTTCCTGGCTGATGCTAATGGCTACTTCACGGCGACACTGACCGGGGATACGCTGGGTCAGCCGGTGGGTGCGGGATGCGCTGCGCCAGCTGCTGGAGTTGCTGCAACTTGTGTTAATACAAAAGTAAGCCAGAGCTGGGTTGTTGTGCCAAGCGCTGCGGCCATGGTCACGGGTGCGGTAATTGGCGGTTTCAATCAGACAAATCTGACTGCTTATCCGTACACGGCGGGAGATTTGACGACCAATGCGGCTACCGCAGCGGTGGGTTCGGGCCTTCACGTTACAGCAGTGCTGCAGAAGATGGTTGCAAGCACATGCTCGCAGGCTGGTGCTACGTCCGCCTGTACCACGGCTAGGCGTGAAATTGTTTCACTAGCCAATTGCAACAATTGCCACGAACAGCTCGGCACTAACCAGTACGTGGACAACGCTCCGCTGGCGACCGGCATGCGTCTGGGCTTCCATAATGGCGACCGCAACGATCCGCAGGCTTGCAACATCTGCCATAACGGTAACGGTGTTGACAAGGCTGGTATCCCTTATGATTCCGCCACTTGGTATCATGGTATTCACGGCGCTTCAAAACGGACAGTACCGTTTATCGGAAGTGGTGGTTTGGACTATTCACCGTTGCTGTTCCCAGGTGCGCTGAAGAATTGCAGCAATTGCCACTTGCCGAATACCGCTAACCTCGGTATTGCAGAAGCCACCGGGCAGTTAGCAAACAAGCTGTGGACATATGCTGCAACCGGAACAATTACTACACCTACGACTGCCATGAGTCAGATTACTGGTGTTGTGACGACGCCTTATACGTTCCCTGCTGTTCCTGCTGGAACTCTGGTTGCCGCACCGACCGCGGTCTATGGATCTGGCTTCATCTGGGCAATCCCTGCATCCGGTGTGCCGGCAGCTGGCACTTATACGCCAGCCGCAACTACCACCTTGGTTAACACGCCAATCGCAGCGGCTTGTTCTTCATGCCATGACACTCCTGTGGCGCAAAGCCATATTGCGGCAAACGGTGGTCAGATGCACGCGGCTCGCGGGGCTGGAGCAGCGCTCGTCAATACCGAGCAATGTGTGGTTTGTCACGGTCAGGGCAGAGCGATGGACGCTGTGGTCATTCACGGAGAAAGATGATTCGCGCCGGAGAGTTGGACACAGTGCATCGTGTCCAACTCACTGGGCTTAACAAATTAACCCGGATGCGGCAACGAATTCGGGTTATTCAATACCAGACAAATGCAGCAAGAATGTAGCTGCAAGTTTATCCGAAAGGAATTTTATGAAATACCGATGTCTCTCCGTTGTGCTGACTGCAGCCGTGCTGTTACTCAGTGCCGGTCTGTCTTCAGCAATTGAAAATAAGACGGATACTCCGCAACAAGCCGCAACCAGGGTCGATGCGAGCCCGAAAAATACCAAGAGTGAAATTGATGCCAGGCACAAGCACCCCGCCAGGATCAAACTGGTCGACATCAACAGTGCAACAAAAGAGGAATTGAAGAAGCTCCCCGGCATCGGTGATGCTGAAGCCGATAAGATAATCGCCGGTCGTCCTTTTGGCAGCAAAGCCTGGCTTGGTACCAACAATGTTATCCCTATGGCAACCTATCAGGCCGTGAAGGAGCTGATCATCTGCAACATAACAAAGAAGGACTTTGACAGAATCACGGCGCAAGCCGCGCATAAGAACAAGAAGTAGTAACCCATCGTTCGGGCTGAAAATTGTTCGTAGGCTTAAAACATATTGATAGCTGGCAGTTTCTGCAGAAATGGTAGGCAAGAAAGGTAACAAGTCTGAATTAATGTCCCGCCTTTTGCATTGAATAAAATGGAATGGTGGAAGTTTTTTAATTTTTAAGCGGAGAGATTTATGGATAACAAACCTGGTGTTCTGAAACGTACGTGGTCATTCCTGAAGCGGCCGAGCGCGAAATATTCCTTGATCGGCATTGCCACTGTATCCTTTTTCGCCGGCATCATCTTCTGGGGCGGGTTCAATACCGGGATGGAAGCGACGAACCAGCTGGAGTTCTGTATTGGCTGCCATGAAATGCGCGATAACGTATACCAGGAATACAAGCAGACCATACACTATTCGAACCGTACCGGTGTGCGCGCTATCTGTTCCGACTGCCACGTGCCCAAGGACTGGGGGCACAAGATACTGCGCAAGATCAAGGCGAGCCAGGAAGTTTGGGGCAAGCTCACGGGCTATATCGATACCAAGGAAAAATTCGAATCTCACCGGATGGAATTGGCAACACACGAATGGGAACGCATGAAGGGGTCCGGTTCGCGCGAATGCCGTAACTGCCACAATTTCGAAGCCATGAGCGGGGAAGTGCAGAAGCAGACTGTCTATAACAAGCACATGAAGGCCAAAGACGAAGGCCAGACCTGTATCGATTGTCACAAGGGCATTGCTCACCATCTGCCGAAAGAGTACAGAGACCCGGATGAGTAATTTCACTCAGATGTTGAATGTATGTATGCAGAATAGGTGAGCGCTGACAGTTCAACGGCAACCGCATTTTTTCGATCTGGTGTGGGGAATTGCTGTTTGACTGCCAGTTATGTATCCTTTCCTCCGTGTTATATGAACGGGGAGATAAATCGAAAATAGGTAGCCTGGGTGCCCGGAGAAATCAGGTCATGGTTTTAAGCACTGAAACCAATGGGGCAACAAAATGAATGCGATAAAGTCCATTAAGGTACGAGAACCGGATCTTCTTAACCCTTCTCAAGGGTTCCGCTTTTACTGATTCAACGTGGCTATGTTTGACTCGCATACCCCACAACAAAACCGTCTTCTCGCCGCACTGCCTGCGGCAGAATTCGAGCACCTGTCTCCCCAACTTGAGCTGGTATATCTGCATCTCGGCGAAGTTCTTTACGAGTCCGGGGATAAGTTGCGTCACGCCTATTTTCCAACGAACTCCATCGTGTCGTTGCTTTATGTCATGGAGAATGGCGCGTCAGCCGAAATCGCCGTGGTCGGCAACGAGGGCATGCTCGGTGTCGCTCTCTTCATGGGCGGCGGAACCAGGCCGAATCGGGCGGTCGTGCAAAGCGCGGGTTACGCCTATCGAATGCTCGCGTCGTTGTTTCAGCAGGAGTGCAGCCAAAACGCGCCGTTGCATCAACTGTTGCTTCACTATATCCAAGCGCTGATTACGCTGACCTCTCAGACGGCGGCCTGCAATCGGCATCATTCCGTGGATCAACAACTGTGTCGCTGGCTGTTGCTAAGCCTTGATCGGCTAAACGGAAACGAACTTATCATGACTCAAGAATTGATTGCCGATATGCTGGGTGTGCGCCGTGAAGCCGTCACGGAAGCTGCTTTGAAATTACAGCGAGTGGGATTGATTCATTACAGTCGTGGCCACATTATTGTGTTGGACCGACCGAGATTGGAGGCGCGGGTCTGCGAGTGCTACCAAGTGGTCAAGAAGGAATTTGATCGCCTGCTGCCCTCTCACCCGTCGTGGCCGCCAAAATCAATTTGAAATCGTGATAAACCAGTTTCCAGATTTGTCCGAACCTGCGGGCCGTTAAGAGAGCTTCAGGGACGGAACCCTAGACTTTAAGAACAGGGTCCAATTACTTTCGTTCATTGTTCGTCCCCTCAAGCAATCCGAGATGATTTTATAACGCTGGTTTTACGCGGTGAAATGAAATTCTACCCAAAGATTTGCGTCAACAGGGATATGCCCCAGTCGCTCGAAATAAATGCAAGAATAACTATCAATACGAATATAAAAACCGATACGATAACTACCATTTTATTTTTCACGATGCTTTCTTCTCCAGGAAATTATAAGGTCAGGGTCTAATTTGGTTTGTCGGAATGAAAATCATTTGGCGTGTGCGCATATACAACCTCCTTCGCTGCCACAGAGCCCCAATTGAGACTCGGTCAGACTCATGGTTGAGCGCACTACTTCCTTGCTGCCATCGAACAGGACGTCGAAACGAGCCGGTTCATTCCATTCATCACAGTAACGCCATTCCGACACCAGTTCATCCCGCGCTTTGAAGTATGCGCTCCCGGATGGTTGCGATGGACCCAGAATGCGGAGCACTTGACTCTTGGTCATGTTGGGACGAATACGCGCAAAAGTTTTCATGTCCATCACATTCTCAATGCGTTGCATCCTGCCATCCGATCCGATATGCACCATGAAGGTGTGGATTCCCCGAGGGTAGGCAAGTTGCTGGGAACCGTCCGGAATCTTGCCAGCGCATCGCAGGGTCGCCCATGAGGTGCATCACATCCTCAAGCCGCGCTTCACCGGGCTTGAGGCCGCTTCCGCTATAAGACGCGCATGCGACAAGCAGTAACGCCGACAGTATCGTTATGAAAAGTTTCATGTCACCTTCCTAGAACCTTGCATCTGGCAATTATTGCAGATGCATCAGCGAATGATAATACCCTGCCATCTTCTAGTCAGTCGCTCGATACCTGAATCAGTTTAGCCCAAGGAGCTAATAGGCGGTAGCTGGACAGTGGCACGAAATGATCTCCCTAGGCTTGGTGCGGACAATCAGGCCGAGGGCAACTGCTACAATTCGATACGTCAATAAATACCGTGGGGGGAATTGGAAATGAAGGTGTCGATCGTATTGATATTTGTTGCCTTGCTGCTCGTTGGCTGCGGCAAACAAAGTGCAGCTCAGCGTGAGGCGCTGGATAAAGCCAAGCCTGGGTATCAAGTGACAAAGAGTTTCTGTTCCCAGTGCCACGCGTTGCCATTCGGGGATCAACATCCACCCACTGCATGGCCATATGTTGTTTCGCGCATGGAAGGCTATATGGAATCAGCCCGTAGGCGGATGCCTAATCCAGCAGAGCGTGAAGCGATCATTGGATATTTTCAAAGTAATTAATAATGATCGCCCGCTTTCAGCGCAATGAAAAGGCCAGTTGCGCGGCAACTGGCCTTCTTTAAATCAACGCGGCGAGGAAGAATATCCGAACTAAGCGTAATAGCGCAAGCGTCTGGAAAATTGCTGCAACACTTCGATCCCGCAGGTTTCTGCGCGATGGCACCAGTCCTCCAGGTCTTTTACCATCTGCTCCTTGGTCTCCGTGGAGCGTTGCCAGATTGCGATGAGATCCTGGCGCAGCGTGTAGGCCGTATTCAACTTTTGGCTGGTCTGAATGACCAAACCTAATTTTAATTTCTCCTGCTCGCTTAGTATTGTTGCATCGACATGCAGCCAGTGCTTGACATGCTTGAGATCGACTTTCCCCAAGCCAGGCATATGCAATTTGAGCTGGGCGATTTCCTCTTTATAAATATTCTTCAAAGACTTGGCGTATTTGGCCATCACTTCGTAACGGTTGGCCATCACCGCGTGCAGCGTATCGATATCGCATACCGTTTTGGCGGTATTCAGATGCACTTTCGGCGCGATCCGTTTAACCTTGGCCAGCCCCATTGCGGCTAAACTGCGGATGTACAGCCAGCCTATGTCGAATTCATACCATTTGCTGGAGAGCTTGGCGGAGCCAATATAAGCGTGGTGATTGTTGTGCAATTCTTCGCCGCCGATCAGGATGCCCCACGGCACGATGTTGGTGGAGGCATCGGCCGGCTGGAAGTTGCGATAACCCCAGTAGTGCCCGGCACCATTGATGATGCCCGCCGCCGTCACCGGTATCCAGATCATTTGAACAGCCCAGATGGTGATACCGACAGGCCCGAACAGCAGCACATCAATGACCAGCATCAACATGATGCCCAGCATGCTGTATCTGGAGTAAAGGTTACGCTCCAGCCAGTCATCCGGTGTGCCGCGACCATATTTCTCCAGCGTTTCATGGTTTCTGGCTTCCTTGCGATAAAGTTCCGCGCCTTCCAGAAGCACCTTTTTGATGCCCAGTATTTGCGGGCTATGCGGATCATCCGCAGTTTCGCATTTGGCGTGGTGTTTGCGGTGGATGGAAGCCCATTCCTTGGTCACTGTGCCGGTAGTCAGCCACAACCAGAAGCGGAAGAAATGACTGGCGACCGGGTGCAATTCCAGTGCGCGATGCGCCTGGTGGCGGTGTAAAAAAATGGTCACCGAAGCGATGGTGATATGTGTGAGTGCCAGTGCGGTGAGCACATAGCTCCACCAGGGTAAATTTGAAAACATGACTTCTCCTCAAAGGAACTTCCAAGCGCAATCAGATACAGTTGCAACGATACTGCTATTTTACAGAATAGCACGCATCGTTGAAGATTAAATTCGCTCCAATACCGCCGCGAAAAAACCATCTGTATTATGTATATGGGGACGAAGTTCAAGATAATCAAGCGCTTCCAGCGTGATTTTTTGTTGTTGCAATACTTCGCCGGCCGGGCGCAGCACGAAGTCGGGATGGGCGGCGAGGAAGGCTTGCACGATGTGCTGGTTCTCCTCCGGCAGGAAGCTGCATGTCGCGTACACCAGACGCCCGCCTTTTTTCAGCAGTCGACTGGCGGAGGCGAGGATGGCGGCTTGTAGATGGGTGTATGCCTCGATGCTGCCGGGCGACTGGCGGAACTTCAGATCCGGGCTGCGCCGCAACGTGCCCAGGCCACTGCAAGGAGCGTCCACCAGCACGCGGTCAATCTTGCCGGCCAGACGTTTAACCTTGAGGTCGTTCTCGTGCGCGATGAGCATAGGCTGGATATTGCTGGCACCGGAGCGTTTCAGACGCGGCTTGAGATTGGCGAGGCGTTTTTCCGAAACGTCCATTGCGTACAAACGGCCTTGCGAGTTCATCATCGCGGACAGCATCAGCGTCTTGCCGCCCGCGCCGGCACAGAAATCCACCACCATGTCGTTGCGTTTGGGCGCGAGCAGGAAGCCGAGCAACTGGCTGCCTTCGTCCTGTACTTCTATCTTGCCCTCGGTGAACAGCGCGTCGCGATTGAGCGGGATCTTTTCCTTGAGGCGGATACCGATGGGTGAGTAGGGCGTGGCGGTGGCTGCGATATTTTTTTCGTGCAATTGCTGCAACACGTCCTCGCGTTTGGCCAGCAGGGTGTTGACGCGAATATCCAGCGGTGCGCCTTGCTGCATGGACTTTCCTATCGCGAGGATGTCTCCATCAGAATAGGCGGAACGCATCTTTTCCACCAGCCATTCCGGCAATTCGGCTTGCACTGACAAGGGCAGATCCTCGATTTTCACGCCCTTAACGGTGGCGAGCCACTCCTTTTCACCTGGCTTCAACACCGGCTCGAGTTCGCGCAGATTGTAGCCGCCGAATCTGATCATGTGGGCGAGTGCCATGCGGCGCGGTGTCGCATTTTCGGCGCAGGCATGCTCCAGCAACAGGCGGTGGCGCAACACGCCGAACACGGTCTCGGCGACCAATTCGCGTTCGTTGGAGCCGATGCGTTCGTCCTTGAAGAAATAGCGCAGAGTGGTGTCGGCAGGATGTGCCAGCGGCAGGATGGCACGCAGTGCCTGGGTGACGAGTTCTAAACGGTATTCGGTTATCAGCATGGAAAAGTTGGGTTTGCAGAATTAGGCGCGCAGTTTAGCAGGGTTGCTGGAGCAATATCCGGCGCTTATCGCTGTTGGGCAGATTACCCGCGCGAGCATTTATTCTTCAGCGGCGCGAATGTCAGCAATCACAAATTCATCGGTCACTTCATCCGAACTATCGATCTGACGAAATTTAACCGGTAATAGGCGGTATTCGAGTCCCAGCCAGATTTCAAAAATAGGCTTCGCCTTGGGCGTGAATTTTGCGCAAAGGCAGCGAGCGGCAATTGAATATATGGCTACCAGAAGTGTCCGGCAATTTTGCCAAGACGGCTAATAACATATTGATATTGAATGGGGAATAGTATGTCTAGGGGTGTCACCGACTTGAACGTGAATTTTTTGGGAAACTGGGGTTTTTCTCCCGGGGTTTCCCATCATGTATTCAGGCAAATTGGTGTTTGCACAAGTCATGGAACATTTACCCCTTCACACATTTCGCCGCTGCGTGCAGCGTTACCCTTCCAAATATCCCACCAAGACTTTTTCACACCTCGATCAATTCCTTTGCATGGCCTTCGCGCAACTGACTTACCGCGAGAGCTTGCGCGATATCGAAACCTGTCTGCGCGCTCACCAAGCCAAGCTCTACCACTTGGGCATACGAGGCAACATCGCCAAGAGCACACTGGCCGATGCCAACGAGCAACGCGACTGTCGCATCTATGCGGATTTCGCGATGAGCCTAATCCAGACTGCCAGAACACTTTACGCCAGCGACCACTTTGCGGTGGAGCTGGAACAGACGGTCTACGCACTCGATACCACGACCATCGACCTGTGCTTGAGCGTCTTCCCTTGGGCGCGCTTCCGCTCCACCAAGGCTGCCGTCAAGATGCATACGCTGCTCGACCTGCGCGGCAACATTCCAACCTTCATCCACATCAGCGACGGCAAGATGCACGAGGTCAATGTGCTCGACATCTTGATACCCGAAGCTGGCAGCTTTTACATCATGGATCGTGGCTTCACCGACTTCGCTCGCTGGTTCAACCTGCATCAAGCGCAGGCATTCTTTGTCATCCGGGGCAAATCCAATCTGCTCTTTCGTCGCGTCTACTCTCGCCCCGTGGACCAGGCCTCGGGCCTGCGCTGCGATCAAACTATTATGTTGATAGCCCCGAAGGCTTGCAAGGATTACCCGCAGCATCTGCGACGCATCAAGTTCTACGATGCCGAACACGACAGGCATCTGGTCTTTCTGACCAACAACTTCGATTTGCCTGCGCTGACCATCGCTCAGCTTTATCGTTGCCGCTGGCAGGTCGAACTATTTTTCAAATGGATCAAACAGCATCTTCGGATCAAGCGGTTCTACGGCACCACCGAGAATGCAGTCAAGACGCAAATATGGATCGCCATCGCAGTTTACGTTTTGGTTGCCATTGTGAAAAAGCGCCTCAATACCGATGCTTCGCTTTACACAATTCTACAGATTTTGAGCCTGACTCTTTTCGAGAAAACGCCACTTGATCAATTACTTAAAAATACGGAGACGCAAATGACCATGCCCGATGATAATAACCAACTGAATCTATTCAATTAAATTGCCGGACGCTTTTGTATGGCTACCATAAAATGCCGGCATGCAACAGCGCAGAAAGTACGATTGAAGGGTGATACGGCTGGCAGGGTTGTTAAGGGCCGCGATCACGGCACGAGATCGAATTTGGTCAGTACCTGAGAGAGTTTGTCGCCGTTCGGATCGGTGATGACCATCTTGTATGGGAAATTGGCGTGCTCTGCGGCAAGCCAGATTTCCGTCCGGTTTGAACCCGCTTCCGGCACGCTGGCTACATACAGTGCCTTGAACGTGCCAAGTGGAACCGTCACACTTTGATTGGGCGTGATGCGGTAATTGTAGACGTCCAACTTGCCGCCGTTGGTCATGTTGAAACTCAGTGAGCTGGCTTTATCCAGCGACAGGAACATGAATTGATACATTGCGCTCAGGCGGTCTTGTGTGCCGTCCGGGAGCGGCAAGACTGTACGCTGTGCCTGTTGAATCAGGGTGAGCTTCCCGGTATTCCAATCAAATTCGGCACGACGATTCTTGCCGCCTTCACCTTCTCGAATATCACTGAAGTTCAGCGGTTTAAGCCCGTGAGCATCTATCACTCCGTTGCTGCTGAGGACAATCTTTCCCGGTCTGAATACAGCCAGCAAGCCCACGGCACGTGTGGTGCTGATGAGCGTGTAGTGATCTTTGCTGCGTGTAAAAACCTCCTCGATCTGTCCGACATTGATACCGCTTTTGTAAATCTGATAAGTAGCCAGCACGCTGCTCGGCGACGCGGCGAATGAAGAGCCGGCGGCACACAGCATCAAACATGCAAAACATTGGAACGGAAATTTCATCGCTACTCCAGGCCGGGTGAAACAAGCGTAAAACCGGACTGCCTGTGAATCAACAATATGGTTTGTCCTTGCTCATTCAGGACGACCTTATCCTCGCAGAGCCAACGGATGGCTTGTGCATAAATGCGATGTTCTTCGCGCAGCACACGCGCAGCCAGCGTTTGTTCTGTATCGTCACGCAATACCGGCACAGCGGCTTGAATGATGATCGGGCCATGGTCGAGATCGGATGCGACGAAATGCACCGTGCAGCCGTGGATTTTTACCCCGTCGTGCAGGGCGCGCGCATGGGTATTCAGGCCGCCAAAGGCTGGTAATAGCGAAGGGTGGATGTTGATGAGTTTGCCGTGATAACGCTTCACAAACTTTGTGGTGAGAATGCGCATGAAACCGGCAAGCACCACAAAATCAGGTTGATAAATGTCTATGGTTTCGGCTAGCGCGGCATCAAAATTTTCACGATCTGCATAGTCACGGTGTTCGACGACAGCAGTAGCGATGCCATGCGCTTTGGCGATGTCCAGTCCTTGCGCATCGACACGATTGCTGATCACCGCCGCGATACGGCAGGGCAACTTCGCTTCCAGCAGAGCTTGCATGTTGCTGCCGCGACCGGAGATCAGAATGACGATTTTTTTCATTTATTCGTAGGGGCGGGTCTCAGACCCGCCCGTGTTCGGTTGTAATATTCATTGAAGGGCAGGTCGAAGGGCAGGTCTGAGACCTGCCCCTACGCGCCGACCTGCGTCTGTGCTTCGGAACCTTGACGCGCTCGTATCACACCGATAACAGTCGCTGTCTCACCAGATGCATTGAGTTGTTTCAGTGCCGAATTCGCATCCTTCTTGGCCACGATGACCACCATGCCGATGCCGCAGTTGAAGGTGCGATACATCTCCTGTGGTGCCACATTGCCCATTTTCTGCAGCCAGTCGAACAGCGCAGGGGTGTGCCAGGACTTGCCGTCCAGTTGCGCGACCACGTTTTCCGGCAACACGCGCGGCACGTTTTCCAGCAGGCCGCCGCCGGTGATGTGCGCCATGCCTTTGACGGTGAGGGTTTTCATCAGCGCCAGCAGCGGTTTCACGTAAATCCGCGTCGGTGCCATGATTAAATCGGCCAGCGGTTTGCCGTCGAGTTTTTGACTGAGATCGACCTTGTGGGTGCTGATGATCTTGCGCACCAGCGAATAACCGTTGGAATGCGCGCCGTTCGAGGCAAGGCCGATCACCACGTCACCCTCCTTGATGTCTTTGCCGCTGATAATGTCGGCTTTTTCCACGACGCCGACCGCGAAGCCTGCCAGGTCGTATTCTCCGGCCGGATACATGCCGGGCATCTCTGCGGTTTCGCCGCCGATCAATGCGCATCCGGCCTGTTCGCAACCGAAGGCGATACCCTTGATGACCTCAGTGGCGGCATCCACATCCAGCTTGCCGCAGGCAAAGTAATCGAGGAAGAACAACGGTTCCGCGCCTTGGACCAGAATGTCGTTGACGCTCATGCCGACCAGGTCGATGCCCACCGTGTCATGGCGGTTCAGCTCAAACGCGAGTTTGAGTTTGGTGCCGACGCCATCGGTGCCGGACACCAATACCGGTTCTTTATATTTTTTGGAAATCTCCACCAGCGCGCCGAAGCCGCCGATGCCGTTCAGCACTTCCGGGCGCATCGTGCGTTTGGCAAACGGTTTGATGTTTTCGACGAGGCGGTCGCCCGCGTCCATGTCCACCCCTGCATCTCTGTAGGTAAGGCTGCCGCTGTTGGCGGAAGAAAGGGGAGTCGTTGTATTGTTCAAGTTGAGTTTTCGCTTTCTACAGGATAAAGTGCCGCACGATTTTCCGCGAATTTTACCCCAAATGACCCTATCCCGCTTCACCGCATTGCAATGGCTGTCTTTTGCCGTCGTGGTCGCCGTGCTGATGTATTTGCTCAGCCCGATACTCACGCCGTTTGTCGCGGCAGGCATATTGGCTTATATCTGCAATCCGCTGGTGCAGCGGTTGCGTGCCTGGAAGGTGCCGCATACGCTGGCAGTGCTGACGGTGATGAGCGGAATGCTGCTGCTTTTCTCCTTGCTGCTGCTGATCATGTTGCCGCTGCTGGAAAAAGAAATCAGCCGGTTTGCGACACGCCTGCCTGACTGGATTGAAGCTGCGCGCACGCATCTTTTGCCGAAGTTGCAGCAGTGGTTTGGTGCAGATTTGCAATGGGATAGCGAATCTGTGAAAAATATTTTGTTGAGTCACTGGCAGAGCGCAGGCGGCATTCTGGAAAGACTGCTGCCCTGGCTCGGCAGCAGTGGCGGGGCGATCATCGGTGTGCTGGTCGATCTGCTGCTGATCCCGGTGGCGATGTTCTATTTGCTGCGCGACTGGAATGACTGGCTGGCGCGCACGGATGATCTGATTCCACGCCATTTGCACACCAGGGTAAAAGAAGTCGTTGTCGAGGTGGATCGCGTCATGGCGGAGTTTTTACGCGGGCAGATTTCCGTGATGCTATTGATGAGCGCTTATTACGTTCTGGTGCTGTATCTGGTCGGGCTGGAATTCGCGCTGCCCATCGGCATCGTCGCCGGCATGCTGGTGTTCGTGCCCTATCTGGGCATGATCGCCGGCTTGATTCTGGCCACGCTGGCGGCGGCCATGCAGTTCACAGAGCTTAGCAACGTGGTGCTGGTCTGGGCGGTATTCGGCGCGGGACAATTGATCGAAGGCATGGTCATCACGCCCTGGCTGGTCGGTGAGCGCATAGGTTTGCATCCGCTGGCGGTGATTTTCGCGCTGCTCGCCTTCGGGCAGTTGTTCGGCTTCTTCGGCCTGCTGCTGGCCTTGCCGCTGTCCGCGATCCTGCTGGTCGCGCTGCGTTACGCCAGAGCGTGGTATCTCGCCAGCACCATGTACCAAAAATCATGAGTCAATTGCTGCTCGATATTGTTCCCGAAAGCCAGCCGACGCTGGATAATTTCGTCGTGGGACGCAATCTGGAATTGCTCTCGGCGCTGCGCCATGCTTTGGCGGGCAGCAGCAGCGAGCGCTGTTTCTATGTGTGGGGCGAGACTGGCAGCGGCAAAAGCCATCTGCTGCAGGCTTGTGTGCGCGCTGCACTGGATGCGCGGCACAGCGCGTTCTACGCGCACGGCAGCGTTCCGCCCCTGAGTATGGACATGGGCGCGGCGGTCGTTGCGGTGGATGATGCCGAGCAATTGGATGCCGCTGCACAGATCGAGTTGTTCAATCTCTACAACCAGATGCGCGAAAGCGGCGGCATGTTGCTGGTCAGCGGCAAGGAATCCGCGCTGCATCTGAAGTTGCGCGGCGATCTGCGCACCCGCCTGGGATGGGGCTTGGTGTATCAGGTGCATGGCCTGAGCGACGAGGAAAAGGCGCTTGCACTGTCGCAGCATGCACGGGCAAAAGGGTTCGACCTGTCGCCGGAAGTCACGCAATATCTATTGCGCCATGGCAGGCGCGATTTGCCCAATCTGCTCGCGGCGCTGGACGCGCTGGATGCACATTCGCTGAGCCTGCATCGTGCGCCTTCCGTGCCGCTGCTCAAAGAAGTATTGCATAAGGAATCGAGTTGAATTTAGCGTTATTTGATCTGGACAATACTTTATTAAATGGCGACAGCGATTTCGAGTGGTCGCAGTTCCTGATCCGCATCGGCGTACTCGACCGCGAGTTGTTCGAAGCGAAGAACCGCGCCTTCTATGAACATTACAAGGCCGGGACTTTGGATATCCAGGAGTTTCTTGATTTTCAATTGAAGCCGTTGTCGCGCCATGCGCGCAAAACGCTGGATGAATGGCATCGGCAATTCATGCATGAGCAGGTGTTGGGCATGATCACGCAACCTGCGCGCGAACTGGTCAATCGCCATCGCGCGGCGGGCGATGTGTGCGTCATCATTACGGCCACCAACAGTTTCGTTACCGCACCGATCGCGCGCGAGTTTGATGTCGAGCATCTGATCGCCACCGAGCCTGAACACAATGGCGGCGAATTCACCGGGCGTGTCGCCGGCGTCCCCTGTTTTCGCGAAGGAAAGATCATCCGTTTGGAAAATTGGCTGGCGCAACGCGACTGGGATTTGGACAGCTTTACCGAGACGACTTTTTACAGCGATTCGTTGAACGACCTGCCGCTGTTGAGCAAAGTGAAAAATCCTGTCGCTGTGAACCCTGATGCCACGCTACGCGCACATGCCGAAAAATACGGCTGGCAGGTGATGAGCTTGCGCTGATTGGTTATGCGATCAGCCCGGCCGACCATCCGCACGCGCCCGCCAATAGACAGGCAAATAGCGCAGTAGCCAGGGCGAGAAACAAGCCAGCCAAATTATCGCTGCGGCAAGATACAACCAGTGTCCCTCTTGCATGGGCAGCATGTCTGCCAGCACACGCAGCAAGGCGGCAAGCTGCAATCCCGCAAACATCAGTTTGATCGGCATATCCACTTTCATTGGCAAGCCTGAATGTCCGAGCGTGACGCGCGTGGCCATGCCGATCAGTATCGTGGCAAAACAACCTATGGTCAGTGCGTGCAACGGTGCGAGCCCCCAGATCAAGCCAGTGTCGCTGCCAATGAACAGCGCGAAACTTTGCACGCTATATAGCAGCATGGCGATGCCCAGCCAGGCGAAGCCGATGTGCAGCACACCGAGCAACGGGATATGCAGTGTGTGGCGCGACCTCCAGGCGTAGGTCAAATAGAATGCGGCGACGGCCAGTGGCGTATCGCATAACCATGACCAGGCAGGTGCATCGGCAAGTTGCAGCAGGCCATGCGCCACGCTGGATGCCAGTGCGACCCACCATGGCCAGTCAGGTCGATCCACATGCAAATGCGGCAAGGCACTGCTGGTGAAAAATGGAATCATGCGGTGTGTGACGCTGGCAAATACCGGCAACAGGAACAGCCACAAACCGGCTTGCGTTGCAAAGCGCAGCCATGAAGGGTTGTCGCTGAGCAACCAAATCAAGAAGGCAGCCAGCCCGCACCAGCCCAGGCTTAGAGCGACGAATATCATTTTCGGGTGTCGTTTGTCGGAAGGTGGTGTGTCGAGCAATACGCGCAACAACGCATACAGTGCCACTCCCCAACCAAACAGCGTGATGGATATGGCAGCCGGCAGGATATTGTGACCGATGAACAGTCCAACGTAGAAACCAATGGCCCCCAGCATGAGCAGTACGAAGGCAGGCACATAGCGTTGCGCCGGTATTTCTTTGCCATTCATCCAGCGCGGATAAGTGGTCATTAAAAAGCCGAACATGAAGAATGGGAACAGGCCGTAGATCATCAGGTAAGCATGTGCGGCACCGGGCGCGATCGACCAGACCAAGGGATGCCCTGCCAAGCCATAGCGTGTCGCCAGTTCGATCAGCCACCACACCATCACGGCAATGGTTTGAAGCGCGCCGCCAAAGAACATGACACGATGCGGTGCGGCGGTAAAATTATTCCAGCGTTTTGCAATTATCATGTTTTTTTTTACAGGTATTGGCGGATTGGCAGTGTAGAATATTTGCAAATCAGCGAGATGTGCTTTCATTTCAACTTGCCCCGAGTAATTGATGGGGAATTCGACCATATGATTCTTGGCGGCCGGAAATCGGGCACTCACAGGAATCTTGGCTGTTTTACCTTGGCGAAGGGCTGGGTGTATCCGTGGTTTTAAACCAGGATCAAAATATTGCGACAGTTTTATTCTCGCCTTTAAATCCAGGTTGATTTTGTCCGTCAATATTGCTGCGCAATAAAATCAAGCACTGATGGATGCTTTTGATATAAAGCTGGGTTTTCAGTATTATCGCAAACTTGTTAAGCACAGAAATATACTTTTAATTCTGCAAAGGAAAATATCATGAAACGCACAGCATCTATTTTTATCCCTTTGGCACTCCTTATGCTGACTGCACTTCCTGCTGCTGCGGATGATAAGCCCGTGATTGTGCCCATGGATGGCAAAGCTGTTACAGAAAGCCATCAGGGAATAGGCAAGATCAATAGTGTGGATGTCAAAGCGGGCAAGATCAATTTGAGCCACGGGCCGATCGCCAGCCTTGGCTGGATGGGGATGACCATGAATTTCGATGTCCAGGACAAGGTCTTGCTGGCCAACCTGAAAAAGGGTCAAAAAGTCGCATTCACGCTGATCGAAGTTCGCAAGGGAAAATATGTGATCAGTGAAATCACCGTGGTCAAATAGCCACAGAGATGCCCGCTTCGAGCATCAGGGGAATAGGCGTCGGGCTTAACGCTGCAATCCCGTTTCGACTTCATGTCGTTTGGCAGAACCGGCCAGTCGTTCGACCAAGGTCAGCGCAAAATCCATTGCCGTACCCGGTCCGCGCGAGGTGATGAACTTGCCATCTTCGACGATGGCATCGTGTTGTTGTTTTACCTTGGGGAACGGGACAAGTGCGCCGGGGAAACTGGTGGCTTGTTTACCATCGAGTAACCCGGCGGTGGCAAGCACCGAGGGCGCGGCACAAATAGCGGCGACATATTTGCCTTGGTGCGCCATTCGTTGCACCAGCTTCAATACCCGCGCATCGGCCTTCAGATTGTCGGTGCCGGGCTGGCCACCGGGAAGGACGATCATGTCAAAGTCATTGTGCAGCACGGTTTCCAGCGTGCTATCCGGCATCAGCATTACGCCGCGACTGCCGCGCAATGGGCCGGCACCCGACCCCGCCAGCGTGACAGTAATGCCGGCGCGCCGCAGAATGTTAACGATCGTGATAGCTTCCAGTTCTTCACTGCCATCGGCGAACAGAACCAAAACGGTTTTCATATGCGTTTCCCCAGGTTGTATGCTTGGACGAGTGCGTTTTTGAGTTCCTGATGTTGCTTGAGATCCTCGATGCCCAATTCGCGTATTGCGATGGGCTGTAACAGGGCGAGAGTCCTGTTTTCCTGCCACGCAGCTATAAATGCCCCCTGGTTGAAATCTCCATTGTTTAGAAAATCCGCAGCGATCCCTTGCGCATTGGCAAACCTGATCTCCGTTTCCAGCATGACTTCATAGAGATAGGAATAGGTGTCGATCTTGTTATCACAAGCCAATATTGCATGAAACGACGGGAACGAATGATCATGCTCCATGAGCTGATCCAGGTCGATATTCGAGGTTAGAGAGTAAGTATCTCCTTTGAAAGAAAACTCTATATGTGCATCGATGCTGTTTTTCATGGGCGGCTAAATCGGGTGGGGGGCGAAGTTGGGCCGATAAACTAATTGTATCCCTTTTAATCGGTGCGCCCTAAAAACTGCCTGTGACACGCACGCCCACTAATCCCGGCATGATTTCCGGCAGCACCACCACTTTGCCGGAGCGCAGCGGTTTATTGTGGGCCACCACGCTTTTTCCGACCAGCGTGCCGATCAATGCCCCCGCCATGACATCCGAGGTGAAGTGTGCGTCGTGGTAAATGCGCGCAACGCCAACCAGGCTGGCAACCGTATATGAAGAATAAGCCACCCATGTTTCGTCGTAGTGATTTGCAATGACCGAGGCCACGGCGAATGCCTGAGTGGTGTGCCCGGAGGGGAAAGAGGAATTCGAAGAATAACTCAGGCTGAACGGGTGGAATGCGGCGATACCGAGATTTTCGCGCGGGCGAGCGCGACCCGTGATGAATTTGATCGCGGGCGTGATCATGCCGCTGGCGATGATGCTGGCGGCCAAGCCGTCTTGCGCGACTTCTGCGGCTGTTTCGTTGCCGATGACACCGGCCAAATAAAATCCTCCTAGCACGCCTACCGAATATTCTGCGCCGAAACGTTCCACCTTGAGCATCAGGCGGTTGTTGGGAGCATGGCGGCGCATCTCGTCGCGGACGGGGCGATCGACTAACGCCGCCACGCCGATCACACCAATCGCGGCGAGCCCCAGATTTTGCCACTCCTGTTCTTGCCAGCGCGCCGGCGCGGTGAGGACGTGCTTGACGTCGTCCACCAGAATCTCGGGGTAAGAGGAGGGCGGCGTGCCGTCCGCGTGGGCAGTGCCGTTCAGGCACAGCAGGAATACGCCTGCCCAGAGCACATGTCTGTAGTCCAGATGTTTATAGACAGAATTCATGGCTGGCTGCGAATCAGCAGGGCGATCTGTCCCACTGCGAGCTTCAGTCGCGGAAGTTCTGATACTGCAACGGGAAGTCGGTGATGGTTTTCTTGACGAAGGCGATGGCATTCTGCAGGTCGTCGCGGTTCTTGCCGGTGACACGCACGGTGTCGCCCTGGATGCTGGCCTGCACCTTCAACTTGCTGTCCTTGACGTGCTTCACGATCTTCTTCGCCAACTCGATTTCAACGCCGACTTTCACTTCACAGCCGCGCTTGACCTTGTTGCCGCTGACTTTTTCGATCTTGTCGCTGATCTCCAGGCACTTGATGTCCACGCCGCGCTTGGTCAGCTTGGCATTCAGGATGTCCTGCACCTGATCCAGTTGGAATTCATTGTCGGCCCAGACCGTGAGCTTGAGTTCGACTTGCTCCACGCGCGCATCCGAACCCTTGAAATCAAAGCGCGTGCTGACTTCCTTGTTGGTCTGCTCGATAGCGTTTTTGACTTCGGTCTTGTCTACTTCTGAAACGATGTCGAAGGTTGGCATGGTGTGACTCCTTAATTCTTTGAGTTCAGCCCCTCTCCCGCCAGCGGGAGAGGGGTGCGCGTTAGCGCGGGTGAGGGAAGGGTTTAACCGAAACTGCAAACATAGTTGACCACTTCATTCGCTTCGATCACGAAGCGGCTGTTGGCGGCCACGGAGAACTTGTTGCCCGCTGCATAAGTCTTGAATTCCGGGTCGTCGCCGATCTTCACGCGGCAGGTGCCGGAGGTGATTTCCATCAGCTCGGGCGTACTGACATTGAAGGTGAGCGTGCTGGGCAGGATCACGCCGACAGTCTTGCGCGTGCCATCGGCAAACAGCACCGAGTGAGACACACACTTTCCGTCGAAGAACACATTGCCCTTTTTTACCACGCTGACGTTATCGAATTGCGACATGCTATTTCCTTTCAGTGGGTTCGTTGGCTTTGACGCCTTTTTGGTAAGTGACATAAATGTAAACAGGAATGCCGAGGTCGCCGAGCTGCTTCTCGATCAGCGGCTTTACTTCATCCCAATCCAGGCCCGTCATGCCACAAGCCAATCGCGGCAAAGCAAGGCTGCTCACTTTTTCTTTCTGTACGAAATCGCGCAACGCATGCAAGGAGTGATTTACGTGGTTGAGCTTGGCACTGCCGGGCTTGCTGCCGTGATCGTACGCGGCATCCTGCGTGAACAGATTGACGATGTAACGGCCATCGGCACTCATCCATGACCACACCCCGCCCGACTTGGGATGCTTGGTCTGGCAGAAGTGGCGGAAATCCTTGTACATCGCAGGCATACGCTCGCGCAGTTGCAAGGCCAAGCCATGATGGAAATCATCGTTGGGCGCGACACCTTGCGCGATGGCTTTTGCACCGCTGAATAAAATGTCTCCGCTCAGTTCGTGAATCACGATCCCCTACTTCCTTTTGTGCAGATTCGCCGCGATGCGCAGGCGTAACGCGTTCAGCTTGATGAAACCCGCCGCGTCCTTTTGGTCGTATGCGCCCTTGTCGTCCTCAAAGGTGGCGATGGTCGGGTCGAACAGCGAATCGGTCTTGGAGTCGCGTCCCACCACGATCACATTGCCCTTGTAAAGCTTGACGCGCACCCAGCCGTTGACGGTCTGCTGGGTATGGTCAATCAGGGTTTGCAGCGCGCGGCGTTCCGGCGACCACCAATAGCCGTTGTAGATCATCGACGCGTAACGCGGCATCAGGTCGTCTTTCAGATGCGCCACTTCGCGGTCCAGCGTGATGGATTCGATGGCCCGGTGCGCCTTGAGCATGATCGTGCCTCCCGGTGTTTCGTAACAGCCGCGCGACTTCATACCGACGTAGCGGTTCTCCACCAGATCGAGGCGGCCGATGCCGTGCTTGCCGCCCAATTCATTCAGCTTGGTCAGCACTTGTGCCGGAGTCATCTTTGTTCCATTCAGCGCCATGATATCGCCATTGGCGAATGCGATGTCCAGATATTCTGCGGCATCCGGTGCCTTCTCCGGCGACACGGTCCAGCGCCACATGGATTCTTCGGCTTCGGCGGCGGGGTCTTCCAGATGACGGCCTTCGAAAGAGATGTGCAGCAGGTTCGCATCCATCGAATACGGCGAGCCTCCTTGCTTGTGTTTCATTTCGATTGGAATGCCGGCCTTTTCGGCATAGGCCATCAGTTTTTCGCGCGACAGCAGATCCCATTCGCGCCAGGGCGCGATGACCTTGATGTTCGGGTTCAGCGCATAGGCACCAAGTTCGAAACGTACCTGGTCGTTGCCCTTGCCGGTCGCGCCGTGCGAAATGGCCTGCGCGCCGGTCTTGTCGGCAATCTCGATCAGGCGTTTGGCGATCAGCGGGCGCGCGATCGAGGTGCCGAGCAGATATTCTCCTTCATACACAGTGTTGGCGCGGAACATCGGGAACACGAAATCGCGCACGAATTCCTCGCGCATATCATCGATGAAAATATTTTCCGGCTTGATGCCCATTTTCAGCGCCTTGGCACGGGCCGGTTCCAGCTCCTCACCCTGGCCGATGTCAGCGGTGAAGGTGACGACTTCGCATTGGTAGGTGTCCTGCAACCATTTGAGGATCACCGAGGTATCCAAGCCGCCGGAGTAAGCGAGTACGACTTTTTTGATGTCAGACATTAGATTTCTTCCCGATAAAATTATCATAGGTAGGGCGGGCTGAGCCCGCCACGGCTCATTCCGATATTTTGCCCAGTAGCAAGTATTCCATCAGCGCCTTTTGTACGTGCAAGCGATTCTCCGCTTCATCCCACACCACGCTTTGCGGGCCGTCCATCACGCCGGCGGAGACTTCCTCGCCGCGATGCGCCGGCAGACAGTGCATGAACAGCGCATTTTTTGCGGCGACGCGCATCATGTCCTCATCCACTTGCCAGTCGGCAAAGTCTTTCATGCGTTCTTCGTTTTCCGCCTCGAAGCCCATGCTGGTCCATACGTCGGTGGTCACCAGATCGGCGCCGCTTGCGGCCTCCATCGGGTCGGTGAATTCCTCGTAGTGATCCTCGCCGAATAATCCGGCGCGTTCCGGCTCGACTTCATAGCCGGGAGGGGTCGACACATGCACGTTGAAATCGAGTATTTCAGCGGCCTGCAGCCAGGTGTTGCACACGTTGTTGGAATCGCCGATCCATGCCACGGTCTTGCCTTGTATCGAGCCGCGCTGCTCGATGAAGGTGTAGATGTCGGCGAGGATCTGGCACGGGTGGTATTCGTTGGTCAGGCCGTTGATCACCGGTACGCGCGAATGCGCGGCAAAGCGCTCGATGATGGATTGCTCGAAGGTGCGGATCATCACGATGTCGCTCATGCGCGAAATGACTTGTCCGGCATCTTCCACCGGTTCGCCGCGACCCAATTGCGAATCGCGCGTGTTCAGGTAGATCGCCGAACCGCCCAGTTGTTGCATGCCGGCTTCGAAAGACAGGCGCGTGCGCGTGCTGGCTTTCTCGAAGATCATCACCAGCGTGCGGTCGGTTAGCGGCCAATACTGTTGATAGGATTTGAATTTTTGCTTGATGACGCGGGTGCGTTCGAACAGATATTCAAACTCCTCACGGGTGAAGTCCTTGAACTGTAAAAAGTGTTTTACCGGTGCAGGTTGCTTTATTGACATGGGCTGGGCTGACATGGCTCGATACCTATCAGGATTGCAAAAATTCTTTTATCAGCGGGCACAGGATATCCAGCAGCTGTTGCGCTTCGTCTTGCGACATGACCAGCGGCGGCAATAACCGGATCACGCTGTCTGCGGTGACATTGGTCAGCAGTCCTTTGGCGAGGGCCAGTTTGACCAGGTCGCCACAGGGCCGGTCGAGTTCGATGCCGATCATCAGCCCTTGGCCGCGAATCTCCTTGACGCCGTTCACGCCTTGCAAGGCGGCGGCGAAACCCTGTTGAAGAAATTTGCCGAGACTGTCGGCGTGCGCCAGCAATTTGTCCTGTTCCAGAATATTCAGCGTGGTCAGACCTGCTGTGCAAGCCAGCGGGTTGCCGCCAAACGTCGAGCCATGGTTGCCGGGCTGGAAGATCCCGGCTGCCTTGCCAGCAGTGATGCATGTGCCGATAGGCACACCCGAGCCCAAGCCCTTGGCGAGCGTCATCACGTCCGGCAAGATGCCGGTATGCTGATAGGCGAACCACTTGCCGGTGCGGCCGATTCCGCATTGCACTTCGTCCAGCATCAGCAGCCAGTTTTGTTCATTACAGAGCTGCCGCAGCTGTTGGAGGTAATGGATGTCCAGTGTGCGGATGCCGCCTTCGCCCTGTATCGGTTCGACGAACACCGCAACCACATTACTGTTGTGTTGAGCAACGTGACGGATCGCCTCCAGGTCGTCGTAAGGCACGCGCACAAAGCCGCTGACCAGCGGCTCGAAACCGGCTTGTACCTTGCGGTTGCCGGTGGCGGAAAGGGTTGCCAGCGTGCGTCCGTGGAATGCCTTTTCCATCACGATGATGGCGGGGGCTTCGATGCCCTGCCGATGTCCGTACATCCGCGCCAATTTGATCGCCGCTTCATTCGCTTCGCAGCCGGAGTTGCAGAAGAACACTTCCTGCATATTGGCCAGGCTGCACAGCTTGTCGGCGAGCAGTTCCTGTCCGTTCACCTGATAGACGTTGGAGCAGTGGATCAATTTGCCGATCTGCTCATTGAGTGCCGCAGTGAAGCGAGGATGCGCGTGACCCAAGGTGTTCACGGCAATGCCGGCCAAGCCGTCCAGATAACGCTTGCCTTCGGTATCCCACAGCCACGCGCCTTCACCGCGCACGAAAGCGACGGGAAGCCGAGCATAAGTGTTCATTACATGTGACATAAAATAATGACGGCGGACCAGCCGCCGTTCAGTTATAAATCAAGGGGCGTATATTGAGCTAAATAACCCCTACCACGCAAGAAAAATTAGTCCTGCAAAGCAAACAAGCCGACATCGCTGTCGGCTTGGTCGCGGTGAATCAAAACGCCGGGGCGATTACGCCATTGCCTTGATAGCCGCAGATAGACGGCTCTTGTGGCGAGCAGCCTTGTTCTTGTGGATGATCCTCTTGTCCGCGATGCTGTCCACAGCGCTCACGGAATTTTTGTATACAGCTTGGGCAGCGGTCTTGTCACCGGCTTCAATCGCCTTGATGACCTTCTTCACCGCAGTGCGCAATTCAGAGCGCAAGCTGCTGTTGTGGGCATTCTGTTTTACTGCTTGACGGGCACGTTTCCGAGCTTGTGCGCTATTTGCCATGACTACTCCTTGAAAATTCGGTACGACGAGAGGCGCGCATTCTAGTGACTCACGCCTATTTTTGCAAATCTTTTTACGGTTATGCTGCTTGGCCGGGCTGAAGCATCGCCAGTGTTATGATACGCAACGTTTTAAATCCCATGCTTTGATGCCGTATGAACCTACTTAAATCACTGGCCACGATCAGCGGCTTGACCCTTGTTTCGCGCATCCTCGCCTTTGTGCGCGACGTGCTGATTGCCAGGATATTCGGCGCGGGCATGGCAACAGATGCTTTCTTTGTGGCTTTCAAACTGCCCAATCTGCTGCGCCGACTGTTCGCCGAGGGGGCGTTTTCGCAGGCGTTCGTGCCTATCTTCGGCGAATACAAGAACCGGCGCGGGCATGAAGAAACCCAATTGCTGGTCGATCACGTCACCACGATGCTGGCGATCATCCTGTTCGTGGTGACGCTGATCGGCATCATCGCCGCGCCGATCCTGGTGTATATCAGCGCGCCCGGCTTCCTCAAGGATGCCGCGAAGTTCGACCTCACCGTGCAATTGCTGCGCATCACCTCGCCGTATATTTTCTTTATCTCGCTGGTGGCGGTGGCGGCGGGCATCCTCAACACTTACAACAAATTCTGGGTGCCGGCCTTCGCGCCTATTCTGCTCAACCTCTGCTTCATCGGCGGCGCGCTGTGGCTGGCGCCGTACTGCGATCCGCCGATCATGGCACTGGCTTGGGCGGTGTTCGTTGCGGGCTTTGTGCAACTGGCGTTCCAGGTTCCGTTCCTGAAAAAAATCGGCATGTTGCCCAGCATTCGTTTTAATTGGAACGACGCAGGCATGTGGCGCGTCATCAAACAGATGGGCCCGGCCGTGTTCGGCGTTTCCATCAGCCAGATCAGCATGATCATCAACACCATCTTCGCCTCGTTTCTGGTGGCGGGCAGCGTGTCCTGGCTGTATTACGCGGATCGGCTGATGGAATTTCCTTCCGGCATGCTGGGCGCAGCACTGGGTACGATTCTTTTGCCCTCGCTATCCAAATGCTATGCGAGCAACAACACGGCGGAATATTCCAGGCTGCTGGATTGGGGCTTGCGCTTGACCATCATGTTGACGCTGCCCGCCGCGTTGGCCCTGGGTATGATTGCCGTGCCGTTGCTGGCGACCTTCTTTCAGCACGGCGCGTTTGCCGCGCACGATGTATTGATGACGAGCCGGGCGTTGATCGGCTACAGCGTCGGGCTGATCGGACTGATACTGGTGAAGATACTCGCGCCGGGTTTCTATGCGCGGCAGGACATCAGGACGCCGGTGAAGATCGGCATCGTTACGTTGTTGGCGACCCAGGCGATGAATGCGCTGTTCATTGGCTGGATACAACATGCCGGACTGGCCTTGTCGATCGGTTTGGGCGCGTGCCTGAACTCCGCGATCCTGTTTTATTATCTGCGCAAACATGGCATCTACCAACCCGAACCGGGCTGGGGAAAGTTCTTTGCCAAGATAGCCATCGCCGTGCTGGCCTTGGCGCTGACGCTGTGGTTCGGCATGGGCACCGAACAAAGCTGGCTGATCGGCTCAGGCTGGTCGCGCATCCTGCGCTTGTCCGCGCTGGTTGCCGGAGGGGTCGTCGTTTACTTTGCCGTGCTGGCCGCGCTGGGATTTCGGCCCAAGGATTTTTCCAAACGCGGCGTCGCCTGATCACGGGACGATCAGTCATTCCTGTTTTGCAACTACCGGTCGCACTTGCGGGGGATGTTGTGGTATTTGAGATGAGAAGAATGGGATGAAAAGGCCAACAGATGCTGACCCACTGTAGCTGATTATTTTTGTGCGTACACGTTAATTTCAGCTGCGGCTGTTAGTGCCATAGATGTAATTTCTGAGATCGGCGATTTGGTAGTTCATGCGCCGTAAAATACTTTGAAAGTTGAGCATTATTCCATGTAACACACGACACATCATTAGCGGATGTGAATTAACTAAACCGTCAAATTTGCTTTTATGCATGCTTAAAACGGTCGTTTTCCCTACGGCATAAAAAATTGCATTGATGGTAGTGCTGGAAACGAGGCCATTTAAATCTACTAAATCGCCGGGGCTAAGCATGCAAACAGTCGATTCGCCTATACCACAAGGAATTTTTACTTTGATATTGCCATTCGCCAGAATAGACAAATTATCATGGGTCTCAATTTCCGACAAAACAACTGCCTCCCCCGATTTATAGCCTTTGATCTCAAACATTCCTGCGATACTTCTGATTTCTGTATCGCTCAAATTTTCGGTAATGGCAGAGTTGTGCAACGTATCAATGACTGTGGTCATTTTATTTTCCTTTGCGGGTAGAATTTTCAGGCGGAACTTTGAATAGAAGTGATGATAGGAAGTGCAACGAGAAACCAAAGAACGCCAACCACTATCCAGCGTACAAATTGGGCAATCACCCCAGTTACTTTTGTATATGCTTTTTTCATTTTGACCTCACGCAAAAATTCTATTACATACCCGTTATATGACAACTTGATGAACACTATCGATAATCATCCCTCTTTCTCAAGACCTTCTCTGTACGCTAGTGCACAGAGAGAGCACTGGTAGTCGCTATAAGGAACAGGCTAGCTCAGCTTCCCTTTATGTATTTTCATTTTGCATCTCCTGTTCAAAATCCAAAGTCTGTTTGCGTTTTGGTACTCGTCATTTGATTTGATACGCCCGCGCCATTGCCTCGTTGTGCTGATAACAACCTCATGAAATCTTTCCGGAAGCTGGAAGTGGTGCGGTTGCAATATGAATCTAATTTTATTTACTCCGGCAAGGTTGAAACGTGCATCGCTTTGGCAACCACTTCGCGGGTCAGGTGCGGGGCGAATAGTTCGATGAATTCGTAAGAGTAGCCGCGCAGGTATTCGTTCTTTCGTATCGCGATCCGCGTGGTGCTGGGCTTGAACAGATGCCCGGCATCCATCATGCGCAAGTGTTTGTCTCGCTCGGGGATGAAAGCCATTTTCGCCAGTATCCCTATACCCAATCCCAATTCCACATAAGTCTTGATCACGTCCGCATCGATCGCGGTCAGCGCGATGTTCGGCTGGATGTTGGCTGCCTCGAACGCGGCATTGATCTTGCCGCGTCCGCTAAACGCGAAGTCGTAAGTGATGATCGGGTATTGCGCGATCTTCGCCAGCGTCAGTTTTTTCTCTGCCAGCAAGGGGTGGTGCAGCGGGGCGATGACGCAATGGTTCCATTCGTAGCAGGGCAGCGTGATCAGTTCGTCATACAGCGCCAGGCTCTCGGTGGCGATGCCGATGTCGGCTTCGCCTCTCAGCACTTGTTCTGCGATCTGCGTAGGGTTGCCCTGGTGCAGACCCAACTTCACGCCGGGATAGCGTTTGATGAATTGCTTGACCGTGGGCGGCAAGGCATAGCGCGCCTGCGTGTGCGTGGTGGCGATAGTCAGGTTGCCGCTGTCCTGCGAGTGGAATTCCTCGGCGACCTGCTTGAGGTTCCCGGCATCGTGCAGCATGCGCTGGGCGATCGCCAGCACGGCTTTGCCCGGCTCGGTGATGGCCACGATGCGCTTGCCGTTGCGCACGAAGATCTCGATACCCAATTCCTCTTCCAATAACCTGATCTGCTTGCTGATGCCGGGCTGCGAGGTGTACAGCGCGCTGGCGGCATCGGAGATATTCAATCCCTGGCGCACGATCTCATTGAGGAAACGCAGTTGTTGTAGATTCATGGCATCTTTCCAATATATTAATCAGTTATAAGATACTAACATAAAAGTATTTAGAGATATAAGGTGTGCGGCCTAAAATGCGCTTCATGAATTCTAACGGGTGGTAGCGCATGGACTGGATGTACACATTATCCGGCTTTTTGGTCGGGCTGATCGTCGGCGTCACCGGGGTGGGCGGCGGGTCTTTGATGACGCCGTTGCTGGTGCTGCTGTTTGGTGTTTCCCCGGCGACTGCGGTCGGTACCGATTTGTTGTATGCCTCGCTGACCAAGACGCTGGGCGGTTGGGTACATGGGCGGCGCGGCACGGTGGACTGGAAAGTGGTGGGCTTGCTCAGCCTGGGCAGCTTGCCCGCCGCCGTGATTACGATAGTCCTGCTGAAATATCTGGCGCTGGATGAGAAGACCTTGCGCAGCCTGGTGGCCAGCGTATTGAGCGTCGCCCTGTTGCTGACGGCGACAGCGCTGCTGCTGAAAAACTGGATAAAGAAGATCGCGCAGCGCAAGGATGGCACGGTGTACGAGTTGCATCATCGTTATCTGCCCGCCGCGACGATAGTCACCGGCATCATCGTCGGGACGCTGGTGACAATCTCCTCGGTTGGCGCGGGTGTGCTGGGTACGGTCGCACTGTTGTTCCTATACCCGCGCATGCAAGCGGTGAAAGTGGTGGGCACGGACATCGTCCATGCCGTGCCGCTGACTGCGGTGGCCGGGATCGGGCATCTGGCCCTGGGCACGGTGGACATCGTGTTGCTGGGCAGTTTGCTGCTGGGCTCGTTGCCGGGAATCTATATCGGCAGCCATCTGAGTGCCAGAGTGCCGGAGACGGTTTTGCGACCTGTGCTGGCGATCATGCTGTTGTTCATCGGTTTCAAGATGGTGTTTATATAAACATTAAGGTAAAGACTCATGAGTACCAATAAACCAAACAAACCGAAACAAGTCAGCTGGTTTAGCGGCTGCGGTGGACGCATCGGTGTGGTGGTCGGCCAAACCGGTGAACATGCATACATAGGAGCTGCATTGCGCCACGATGAAGATGCGGATGTAGAGCATATCCTGATGCATGGCGCAAGATTTCCGCTGGAAGCCGCGTTGTTGCTGCCAGTGTCCAAAAGTTATTTTGTCAATGAAGAAGCGGGGAAGAGCTAAATGTACCGTTACGATCAATTCGATCACCAGATCACCGCCCAACGCGTTGCGCAGTTTCGCGACCAGATTCGCCGTCGTTTGTCCGGCGAACTGACGGAAGACGAATTCCGTATCCTGCGTCTGCAAAACGGGCTGTACATGCAGATCCATGCCTATATGCTGCGCGTTGCCGTGCCTTACGGTTTGCTGAGTGCGGCACAGATGCGCATGCTTGCATCCATTGCGCGCAAGTACGATCGCGGCTACGGGCATTTTTCCACGCGCCAGAATACCCAGTTCAACTGGATCAAGCTGCAGGATGTGCCAGATATCCTGACCGATCTGGCCAGCGTGGAAATGCACGCCAATCAGACCTCCGGCAATTGCATACGCAATATTACCAGCGACGAGTTCGCGGGTGTGGCACGCGATGAAATCGTCGATCCGCGCCCTTATGCCGAGATATTGCGCCAGTGGAGCACGTTCCATCCGGAGTTCGCTTATCTGCCGCGCAAATTCAAGATCGCCATTACCGGTGCAACTGAAGACCGCGCGGCGATAGCGGTGCACGACGTCGGCCTGGCGGCGGTGAAGAACGCGCAGGGCGAGATCGGTTTTCGCGTGCTGGTGGGCGGCGGTCTGGGACGCACCCCGATAATAGGCACCGAGATTTGCGATTTCGTGCCGTGGCAGCATGTCATCACGTATCTGGAGTCCATTGTGCGCGTGTATAACGAATACGGCCGTCGCGACAACATCTACAAGGCGCGTATCAAGATCCTGGTGAAAGCGCTCGGTATCGAGGAATTCAGACGCCGGGTGGAAGCCGACTGGCAATTCACCAAAGATGGTCCATGCACCATTACGGTCGAGGAATTGAATCGTGTCGCCGCTTTTTTCACCGCCCCCGATTATGAGCAACTGCCTGAAAATGATGCCGCCGTGGCGGCGCAACTGCGCGAGAACAAGGCCTTCTCAAACTGGATGCAGCGCAACGTCAAGCCGCACAAAGTGCCGGGTTATGCGGCGGTGGTGCTGTCACTCAAGAAAACCGGCATTGCGCCCGGGGATGCAACGGCAGAGCAAATGGACGCGGCGGCGGAATTGGCAGAGCGTTTCAGCTTCGGCGAATTGCGCGTCACGCATATGCAGAATCTGGTGCTGGCGGATGTCAGACAATCCGACCTGATCGCTTTGTGGCAAGCCGCCAGAGGGCTGGGCATGGCAACACCCAACATCGGCCTGCTGACCGACATCATCTGCTGCCCGGGCGGGGATTTTTGCTCCCTGGCGAATGCGCGTTCCATCCCGCTGGCCAAGGCGATTGCCGAGCGATTCGATAATCTCGATTTTCAGCATGACATCGGCGAGATCGAGCTGAACATGTCGGGTTGCATGAATGCCTGCGGGCATCATCACGTCGGGAACATCGGTATTCTCGGTGTGGATAAGGACGGTGAAGAATGGTACCAGGTGTCGATTGGCGGCGCGCAGGGCAACACCAGCAGCCTGGGCAAGGTCATCGGGCGTTCCTTTACTTTTGCGCAAACGCCCGAGGTGATCGCCCGCCTGTTGCAGGTGTATGTGCGCGAGCGTTTTGACGACGAGCGTTTCATCGAAACCGTGCGCCGTATCGGCCACAGCCCGTTCAAGGAGTATGTATATGCGGCGCCGCTAAACGACGACGAAGCGCTGAGCGGCGCCGAATATGCCCTGTTGGCAGCAGGCACGCCCTATGACACGCCGTTATATTCACCGGTACTTTGACATGATCATCAAAAACAAAACTATCACAGATGACGACTGGATCGTGTTTCGCCTGGGTGAAAACGACACGCCGGAAGGTGTTGTCGTTCCGCTCGGGAAAGTCATTGTGCCGTTGAAAGTTTGGCAGGCGCAGCGCGATGTACTGCAAGTTCGCACAGAGCTGGGCGTGTGGCTGGCCAGTGATGAGCGGGCGGAAGATTTAACAGGTGATCTGGCAAGATTTTCCGTGGTTGCAGTTGATTTTCCCAAGTTTGCGGATGGGCGCGGTTATTCCATCGCCCATCATCTGCGCGCCAGACTGGGATATACAGGCGAATTGCGCGCCATCGGCGATGTACTGCGCGACCAGATGTTTTACATGCAGCGTGTTGGCTTCGATGCTTTTGCCACCAGAGCCGATAAGGACATTCGCGTGGCATTGAATGGTTTGACCGATTTCTCAGTCACATATCAGGCGTCATCGGATGAAAAATTGCCGATGTTTCGTCGCATACAACGCGGAGGCGGGCTATGAATGCCTTGCAACAAAAAGTGGAACAGGTGAAGGCTGTGCTGGCCACCGCAGCCCGTGATTTCTCTCCAGTAGTGTTCGCGAATAGCCTGGGCGCGGAAGACATGGTGCTGACCGATATTATCGCCAAACACCATATCGACATCGGGATGTTCAGCCTGGATACCGGACGCCTGCCGCAAGAGACTTATGAGCTGATGCAGGAAGTGCGCAGGCATTATGCGGTTCCACTGCATGTATACTTTCCGGACAGCGCGCTGGTCGAGGAGTATGTCGCGCAGCACGGCATCAACGGTTTTTACGACAGCGTGGAGAATCGCAAAGGGTGCTGTTTCGTGCGCAAGGTGGAACCGCTGCGTCGCGCGTTGGCAGGCAAGGGGGCATGGATCACCGGGATGCGCCGTGATCAGGCCGTGACACGCGGCACGCTTGAAGTATCCGCTTTTGATGTCGACAACGGTTTGCAGAAGTTCAACCCGCTGCTGGATTGGTCTAACAAGGACGTATGGGCGTACATCCGCCAGCACGATGTGCCCTACAACAAGCTGCACGACCAGTTTTATCCCAGCCTGGGTTGCGCGCCCTGCACCCGCTCTGTCACGCCGGGAGAAGACATTCGCTCCGGACGCTGGTGGTGGGAAGATCCCGCGAACAAAGAGTGCGGCCTGCACGCAAGCCATGCTCCACAGGTGGCGCATGGATCCGGGGTTTCAGTGAAGACTCATGCCGAGAGTAGTGCGGAGCTAGTCTGAGCCAAGATCATTGAAATGGAAAATATCATGAAACTGGTCGAGAACATTAATATGAGTACACATACTTTTACCCATCTGGACGCGCTGGAGAGCGAATCCATCCACATCATGCGCGAGGTCGCGGCGGAGTGCAAAAATCCCGCGCTGCTGTTTTCCGGCGGCAAGGATTCCATCGTGATGCTGCGCCTCGCGGAGAAGGCGTTCCGTCCGGCGAAATTTCCGTTCCCGCTGGTGCATATCGATACCGAGCACAACTTTCCCGAGGTGATCGCGTTCCGCGACAAGCGCGCCGCGGAATTGGGTGAGCGGCTGATCGTCCGGTCGCTGGAAGACTCGATCAGGAAGGGCACGGTCGTGCTGAAAAGCCCGCTGCAAAGCCGCAATGTGTTTCAGTCGGTGACGCTGCTGGAGACCATCGCGGAATTCGGCTTCGATGCCTGCATGGGCGGCGCACGCCGCGATGAAGAAAAGTCGCGCGCCAAGGAGCGCATCTTCTCGTTCCGCGACGAATTTGGCCAGTGGGACCCGAAGAACCAGCGCCCCGAGTTGTGGGACATCTACAACACCCGCGTGCATCCCGGCGAAAACATCCGCGTGTTCCCGATCAGCAACTGGACGGAAATGGATATCTGGCAATATATCGAGCGCGAGAAGCTGGAGATACCCGACATCTATTTTGCTCACGAGCGCGAAGTGATCCAACGCGCCGGCGGCATCATGCCGGTGTCGCATCTGGTGCAGCCGCAACCGGGCGAGAAGGTGGTCAGGAAAACCGTGCGCTTCCGTACCGTGGGCGATATCACCTGCACCTGCCCGGTGGAGTCCCTCGCCAGGAACGCGCTGGAGATCATTGCAGAGACCGCGACCACGCGCATCACCGAGCGCGGCGCGACGCGCATGGACGACCAGACCTCGGATGCTTCGATGGAGTTGCGCAAGAAGGAAGGATATTTCTAACAACCCGTCATTCCGGTGCAGGTCGGAATGACATGAATCCGGATTAAGAGAGATAAATTTATGAGCAACGCAACACAATTACTTCGTTTCATCACCGCAGGCAGCGTGGACGACGGCAAGAGCACGCTGATTGGCCGTTTGCTGCATGACTCCAAGTCGATCTTCGAGGATCAGCTTTCGGCGATCTCCAAGACCAGCGCAAAACGCGGCATGGCTGCCGTCGATCTGTCTTTGCTTACCGACGGCCTGCAGGCCGAGCGCGAACAGGGCATCACCATCGATGTGGCCTACCGTTACTTCGCCACGCCCAAGCGCAAGTTCATCATCGGCGACACGCCCGGCCACGAGCAGTACACCCGCAACATGGTGACCGCCGCCAGCACCGCCAACCTCGTGATCATCCTCGTCGATGCGCGCAAGAGCGTGCTGGTGCAGACACGCCGCCACACTTATCTGGCGAGCCTGGTTGGCATTCCGCACATCGTGCTGGCGGTCAATAAAATGGATATGGTGGATTACTCCGAATCCAGATACAGCGAGATATGCGCGGAGTATCTGAAATTCGCCGCGCAGCTGGGTTTGACCGACATCACCTGCATCCCGCTTTCAGCGCTGGAGGGCGACATGCTGGTGGATCGCGGCGATAACCTGGACTGGTATCAGGGCACGACGCTGATGAATCTGCTGGAAAACATCGTGATCGATTACGACGTGAACACCACCGACTTCCGTTATCCGGTGCAGTGGGTATGCCGTCCGCAAACCGATGAATACCACGATTTCAGAGGCTTCATGGGGCGCATTGAAGCGGGCGAGATTGCGGTCGGCGACGAGATCACCGTGCTGCCCTCGGGCCGCACCAGCAAGGTGAAAGAGATCGTCACATATGACGGCAAGCTGCAACGCGCTTACGCGCCGCAATCCGTCACACTGACGCTGGAAGACGAGATCGATATTTCGCGCGGCGACATGTTTGTGAGGACCAGTGCCAATCCGCCCAAGGTGGAAAAAGAATTCGAAGCGATGCTGTGCTGGCTGTCCGAAACCCCGCTGGACAAGAATCGCAAGTACCTCGTCAAACACACCACACGCACCGCGAAGTGCTTGTTCTCGAACATCGACTATCGTGTGGACGTGAACACGCTGGAACAGCACGGCACAGCCACGCTCAACATGAACGACATCGCGCGCGTGGCGATGAAG
>Ga0207926_1000115_pt1 | contig 41661 bp, 35 predicted proteins | sample NGESurdeep072012_8_FD_184454 | JGI IMG/M metagenome (GOLD analysis project Ga0207926, IMG submission 184454) | Arctic peat soil microbial communities from Barrow, Alaska - NGEE Surface sample 210-1 deep-072012 (SPAdes) | ecosystem: Environmental > Terrestrial > Soil > Wetlands > Peat ...
AGCGACTCGGGTTCGGGTTCGGGCTCAGGCACCGGCAGGGGCTCGGGCTCGGGCGCCGGCAGTGGCTCCGGCTCGGGTTCGGGCGCCGGCTCGGGCTCGGGCGCCGGTTCCGGTTCCGGTTCGGGCGCCGGCTCGGGCACCGGCATGGGCTCGGGTTCGGTCATGCGGTAGATCCGGGTCCCGCTGACGACAACCGACGCCGACGACCGCTCGGCGGCGGCGTCGGCGGAGGCGGTTGCCCCACTTTCGGAGTCCGCGCCACCGGGTCGACCCGGCTCGGCGCTGCTGCCGACCGGGCCTCCGCCGGTCTCGTCGCTCGCTGCGTCTGCCCCACCGAGGCCGACAGCGTCACGGACGCGGCCGATGAACGTCGGGTGCTCTGGAGCTGCGGGCTGCGGCCCCGGCTCGGAGGCCGGCGCGACCTGCTCCGCGGGCGAATCGGCCACCTTCGACCCGGTCCACTCCAGGAAGCTCCCGCACGATCCGCAGAAGCTGTCCGTGGCCAGGTTCGAGAACCCACACTTGGTGCAGACGATCACGTGGCGCTCCCTCGACAGCCAGCCTGCGCGCACGCACTTCGAGCCTTCCGCCCGGACCCCCGGCCGCGCGCGAACGGGCCGGCGGAGCGTGCGAGCATGGTAGCAAGCGAGTCGAGCGCGAGACGGGCCTCGATCACGCCTTGACGATCTCGATCCTGTGCGGCACGTGCGCCGGCTTCGCGGTCGCCACCAGCGCGTCGAGACCCGCGGCCGAGATCGACTTCGGGTCCTTGACCCGGACCCGGATGAAAAGGTCCTCCGAGCTCCCGCCAGGAATCGATCCGCCCGAGTCGTGGGACCAGGCCGTGGCACCGGGCTCCGCGATCTCCACTTCGCCGCCCGAGAACACGGCGACGTGAGCCGCCAGGCCACCGACCGTGCCCCGGATCCTGAACAGGTCGACGGCCGAGGCGACGAATGCGCGGCGGCGTTCGATGGGCCAGGTCTCGTCGAGCGCCGCGCCCGTCCACGCCCCCAGCCACTCCAAGAAGTCCTCCGGCGCCAGCGCCGGGTCGAGGTAGGCAGGGAAGCAGTCCAGGACCTGCACGACGCCGGCGATCACCTCGTCGAACGCAGAAGTGAGGCGCTGGGTCATGTCGTCGTCGCGGTACAGGCCGGGGAGCTGCTCCCCGAGCGGGTGCGGCGAGGGGAGGCCTGGGATGTGGCCGCGCATCGCTCTACGCCCCCTCGACCATGAGCTGGTGCTCGTAGCTGAAGACGAGCGCGTGCGGCTCGAGATCGAGTCGCTGGGTCACCTGGCCGCGCTGGCCGGTGATCGGATCGGCTCCGAAGAGACGGACGTCCTCGACCAGCTCGGTCCCGCGCAGCCCCTGGAGGACCGAGTAGACCTCGCCAACCTGGACCGGGCGTCCGAAGGGCCAGCCGGTGCCCTCCGGGCCGCCGGTGATCGGGTGGAAGTAGCCGTAGATCGCCCGCATGGCGTCATCCTGGAGGCGCGTCGGGTTGACGCGCGGCCGTGCCCGGAGACGCGCGACGATCGTGATGCCTCGATAGGCGGGCGGCTCCACCAGGACTCGCGTGCCCACGACCCGGCACTCGTCGAGCCGGGCGGCGACGCGCGCGAGCGTCTCGTCCGACGGAAGCAGCTGCTCGAAGCGGAGCCGGCCCGCGTCATCCTGCGCGGCCGGCACGACGAGGACCCGCACGGAGCCAGCATCGGCGCCGTCGCCCGCGGCAACGGCTCGAACGCGCGCAAGCTCCGGCGCCGCCTCCAGGGCGAGATGCTCGAAATCCTCGGTGGTGACCGCGCGGCCGCGGGTGCGGAGCGAGATCGGACCCCGCAGCTTCGCGTTCTCGATCTCCTCGCCGTCGACGCCGCCGGCCATGGTCCGCCGGTTCTCCACGCGCGAGACGTACGGGATCGAGCTCTTGAGGACGCTGACGGCCCGCGGCGCCAGGTTGCCCGCCCGGCCGCCGCCGGTCAGGTACGCGTCCGCTCGTACGTGCGCGCCCTTCGGAGGGACCGCCCCGTACTGCCGGACCGTCCCATCCGGCTCGCGGACCGCCGGGCCGAACGAGATCTCGCCGGCCACGGCGTCCAGGACGAAGTGCCGGTCCTCGGGCCCCGACCCCGCGAAGTCCGGGACCTGCACCCACTCCTGCCAGCCGGCCTCCTCGTCCGAGACACCGAGCGTCATCGGCCGGTCGCTCGGCACGACCGGGCGCCGCTTGAGGAGGAACCGGCCGCCGGCCACGCCCTCCGCCACGCCCACGATCTCGTCGACGATGACGTCCGCATGTACCGCGGCGGCCGTGCCGCCGACCGTGGCTGCCTCCACGCCCCGCACGTTGGGCGACGCCGAGTAGAAGGGCTGGCCCTCCTCGGGTTCCGTGACCCGCGCCCGGACCCAGCCCGCCCGGACCTTCTCGATCACGGACGCGACGTGGCCTGCCGGCAGATGGACGACCACGTCGCCATCACGGTTCAGGCCACCGGTGGTGTCGCTGTCGAGGTCGCATGCCTCCCAGTCCGCGCCCGTCCACGCCTCCCAGGCCAGCGGTGGCCAGGCGGGATCCACCCCGACGCCCTCGATTCGGCAGGCGAACCGGAGGCGGAGCGCGTTCGATGGCGCGGGGTCGCTGAGCCCGACGAGGAGGAGGTCGCCCGGCTTGGGCTGGCTCTCGAAGGCGAGGAAGTCGCGGCTGTTGAGGGCCTCGGTGGTCCGGTCGACGTGCTTCTTGCCGTCGACGGACGTGAAGGCCGCGGCCACGGAGACGGGCACGATCGGGAGGTCGTCGAGCGTCGTGAAGACGATCGCCTCGTCGGTCTCGGTCCTGATCGTGGCAGCCTGCGTGCCGCCCGGGATCCGGATCGCGTCCGGTTGCGGTCCGGAGAGCCAGAGCGTGATCTCGCCGCGTGCCGCGGACGGGGGGAAGAGCCGGATCCCGATCAGCTCCAGGAACTTGACGTAGTTCCGGTCCGGAACACGGTTGACCCGGTAGAGGAGCTGGTCCGTCATCCAGGCAAACAGCTCGATCAGGGTCACACCCGGGTCGGAGACGTTGTGGTCCGTCCACTCCGGGCAGCGTTGCTGGACAAGGCGCTTCGCGTCGTCGACGAGATCCTGGAAGCGGCGATCGTCCAGGTTGGGGACCGGCAATGCCATCGCTCACTCCTCCGCGGGGATCACGTAGAACGGGAAGACGAGGTTGCGCGGATCGTTGGCCGATCCGATCGTGTAGCGGATGTCGATATAGAGGGTGGCCTGGTCCTCGGGGTCCGGGGTCACGTCCACGTTGCGGACGCTGATCCGGGGCTCCCACCGGCGGAGCGAGCGGCGCACGTCCGCCGCGATTCGACCGAAGGTCGCGGCGTCAGCCAGGCCGAAGATCTCGTCGTGGATGCCGCAGCCGAACTCCGGCCGCATCGGACGTTCGCCGTAGGCCGTGCCCAGGATGAGCCGAATGCTCTCCTCGATCTCGCGTTCGTGGGTGACCAGGGCGATCCCGCCGGCGGAATTCGTGCGCAGGGGGAATGCCCAACCGGCGCCGATGAACTCGTCGTTGGCCATCGCGACCCTCCTCAGCCCAGCGAGACCTGGGAGCCCTTAACGGACGTGATGCCGCCGGACTCCAGCGAGAGCTGGCCGTTCCCGCTGACCTTCGTGCTGGCCGGCGAGCTGATCTCCACACCACCCATGCCACTGATCTTCAGGGAGCCCTTGCAGTCGATCGTGAAGTCGCCCCCGCTCTTCATCTCCACCGTGCCGCTCCCATCGGAGGTGATTACGACCTTCTTGTTGGCCGCGTCCACCAGGATCGAGATGCTGCCGTCGGCCGAGGAGACCAGGATCCCCTCGCCCTGCGACTTGTCCGAGAAGACGATCTTCTGGCCGGTCCGGCTGACGAGCTTGCGCGCCTGCAGGTTGCCGTCGCCGTCGAGCTCGATATCCGGGGGCTTGTCCTGGCCGTTCCAGAGACCACCCAGCACGTAGGGCTCGCGCACGCTCCCGTGGTGGAAGGCCACGAGGACCTCATCCTTGTTCTCCGGGATCCACACGAAGCCACGCGAGGCCCCGTTGCCCGGCGCTGCCACGCGAGCCCAGTCGGTGACGAAGTCGACGCCGGCATATGGAAGCAGGACCCGGACTCGGCCGCGGTTCTCCGGGTCCTTGGTATCGGTCACGATCCCGACCTGGACGCCACCGAGGCCAGGGGTCACGACCGGGTCGTCGCCGGCCCCGCCGCCGCTCGCGAGGCCAAGCAGGGAACGCTCCTGGCGTCCGCTGATCTCGAAGAACGTGCGGTACTCGTGCTTCGCCTCGTACACGTGGCGCGTGTGCGTGAGCGTGTAGCGGCCCGCGAACGGCTCGGCAACCTTCGTCACGTGGACGCCCGCGCCGGCCTTGAGCTTCGGGTTGCCGCGCGCGATGCCCGCCGCCTCCGCAAAGACACTGCCGATCTGCTCGGCGATCGCCTTGGCTGCGTCGTCCACCTCCCGTTGCGTGTGGCGCGGTCGATCGCCGGTCACGTGGCCCGGCGAGCCGAAGACAGCCGCCAGCGAGGCGGGGCTGTCCCGCAGCTCCGCACCGGTCGTGGCGCCGGGTTGCTGGGCGATGAGATCACGCTTGGCGACGACGTCCCAGCCCTTCACCGTCACCTGGCCCACCTGGCCTCCCGCCGTGACGCGCGGCCGGAACTCCAGGAGCTCCTTCCCGTAGACGAGCTGGAGCGGGTTGGTGCTGGCGAGGTCGCCCGCCCCCGGCGCGTCAAGGGCCCTTGGAGGGTTCCGGAAGTCGAGCTTGCCGTCGCGGACGGCCACCTCGAAGCCCCTCTCGCGAGCCAGCCGGCGCAGGAAATCCCAGTCTGTCTCGGCGGCCTGGTGGACGAAGGGGTGGACGAACCCGGAGTCGTCGATCTGGCCGCGCTCCAGGCCGTGGCCGGCGGCGATGTCGCCGGCGAGGTCCGAGTACTTCTTCTGGACGTAGACCTTCGAGACGCGGCCGTGCATGAGGCGGTGGCACGCGTCGTAGCCGCGGACCACGAGGACCGGCGCCTTGTTCTCGCGATACTCGCCCTCGAGCGCCGTGACCTCCCCGCTGATGAGCAGGCCGGGGCTTGGGTCGTCGAGGGGCGTCGCGGAGATCTTCACCTTCGAGCCGACCTTGACCTTGGACTTCTTCAGCGCGTCCATGTCCGGGGTTTCCTGGAACGTGATCGCAAAGGTGTCCGGCAGGTGGAGGTGGTCGTCAACCACCACGTGGATCACGCTGGATTCCAGCGAGCTGTCGAGCGGCTGCCCGTCGATCTCGATCCGGAATGCGCTCGCGCCGACCGCACCAGGCATGGGTCAGCCTTCTCCGTCCGCGAGGCGCTTCGCCTCGCCGCGCGAGGGCACGAGGATCCGGGTCCCGGCAGCGACCCGGAACGGATCGTCGATCTCGTTGAACGCGGCGATCCCGCGCCAGAGAGCCGCGTTGCCGTACTCGCGGTAGGCCACCGCGGCCAGGCTGTCCGCGGCGTCGAGCACCACGCTTCGACGGCTCTCTCGCGATCCCGACGTGGGGTTCGTGCCCTGCGGCTCCTCCGGGATCTCCTCCAGCGTGATCTGGCAGGTTGCCCGGATCGGCGTCCCGTCGGGCTTGAAGAGCGTGTACTTCGCCTGCACGGTCTTGAGGAAGCAGCGGTAGTCCGCGAAGATCGTGCTGCTTCCCCACTCGAAGCCCAGCATCGGCGGCCTCGGAGGGGTGCGCTGGATGGAGTTGGGCGTCGGTTTCGTCCACTCGAAGAGCGTCTTGACGCTGGCGGTGACGTCCGCGCCGGGCGTGTCCCAGGCGTCGAACGTGATCTCCATCGAGACGCCCTGGGGCCCGGCCCCGGCGAACTCGGGGCGGTTCGTGGAAGCCGCCCCGCGCGCCTGCGGCCGGTTCCAGGTGGCCGACTTCGAGGTCGTGATCTCAGCGGGGTTGTACATGAAGTCGAGCTGCATGATCTCGGGGTCGCCGTCGACCACCTTGAGCCGCGCCTTCTTGAGCTGGCCGCCGGCGAGCATCAGCGGGTGAACCCGTTGTGGACGAGCTCGAGGACCTCGAGCGCGACCTGGTTCGTACCGGTATCGAGCGACGGTCCGGACCACTTCGCCGGGTAGACCCCGGCCAGCTTCCACGACGTCACCTTGGTGCCACCCGAGTCGAGCAGCACGATCTCCGCGGTGGAGCGCTTGGGGTCGCTCGCCACCGATGTCAGCCACGCGGCGACCTTGCCGGTGTCCTTGTCGATGGGCCGGGTCAGCTTGATGTTCTGGTACTTCGCGCGGCCGGGCAGGCGGTGCACGTAGTCGTTCTGGCCGCCTTCCTTCACCTCAGAGATGTCGTACTCGACGGTCAGGCCCTCGCACTTGGTCCAGCTGCCGAGCTCCGTGTGGTCATCGAGCGTGACCTTGAAGCGCAGGACGAGGCCGTACCCCGGCTCGCTCATCGAACCCTCCAGCCCGCCGGCCGGGCGCGGCTGCTCACCCGTCCACCAGCATGCCTGCGCGCTCGCGATCGAGCAGCAGCTCGGTCGTCAGGCGGGCGTGGATCCGATCGTAGACGTGCTCCGCGATCTCCTCGTAGTCCGTTCCCGCGCCACCGGCGGCCGCAGCCCCCGCAGCGCCGCCCGGTCCGGCGGCAGCGCCATCGGCGGGCGCGACCGTCATCTCGTCGATCGTGACGGCTCGCTGCACGGATGGCGGCCCGGCTGCGGCGACGGTCGTGAACCCCGTCCCGGCAATCCAGCTGGTGGCGCCGGCGGGTCTTCCGGTCGCTTCGTCGTCCGGCGTGGCCAACCCGGTCGCCGAGCGGGACAGCGTCAGGGTCGGCGTCGCGGCGGAGGTCGGGCCGGCACCTCCTGCCTGCGCGATCCGGGACGCCACCGGACGATCGTCGCGTCGGGTGCCCGCGGCCGGTGCGCGGAGGCTCGGTGAGCCGGCTGCGCCACCGAGCACGGCTGAGCCGGTGGCGCTTCCGCCGCCCCCGGCGCCGAGCGGCGAGATCGCGAGACGCGCGACGATCGGCTCGGCGTCGCCCGCGTGAGCGAGGCCGAGCGTCGAGATGGCGCCCGGCTGGCTCGCGCGCATCGCGCGGCCCGGAACGAGCGGAGCGAGCGGGGCTGTGGTGCGCGCGGCCGACCCCGACGAGGCAGACCGCGCCGGATCCCTGCCGGCTGGCGCCACGAGGCTCCGCTGGAGCGCGGTGAACCCGGGCGTGTGTGTCGGAAACGCCGTCGCCGGGCTGCCGGTCATCGCTGGGCTGCCGGTCGTTGCAGCCGTGCCCGCGGGAGGTGCAGCCCCGGACTCCGGCCAGCGGCCGATGGTCGGTTCCGAGTCTGGCTCGGCCGCGGCCGAGCCCCACGAACGGTCCAGGGGCAGGGCGGGGCCGCGCGAAGGGGCTGCCTCGCCGTCGGCGTCAGCGGCAGCGGCGTCCCGGGCGAGACGCGAGACGCCGATGGCCGATTCGCCCAGGAGGGGCCGCGTGACGATGGGCGTGCCCGCTGATCCGGACTCGGCGGCCGAGGGCTCGCCGACCGCCTCCGAAGGCGCTCCGCCGGGCGCCCCCGCCGGGCGTGGGTCACTCGCTCCGGCTGCGGTGGGCGTGGCGGACGCGAGGTCGGGCGTCGGCGGAATCGTGGCGAAACCCGGCGCGGTCGCGGCCCGCCGCGCAACGACGAGCCGAGGAAGCGGTGCCGGCGCCGCGGCTGCGGGAGGCATCGCCGGTGCGATCGCCGCGGACGCCCCTCCCCGTCCCGGGGAGTCCGTCGAACGGGGCATCCTGGCGACGGGCAGGTCGGCCCGACCGGGCTCGATCGCGGCGGATGGTGGCCGTCCGGGGAGCGGCGCACCGAGCCCCAGCCGCCGGGACTCGCCGAGGGTCCTCCTCGAGACGACGGGGCGCGCGGGATCGTCCGGCCCGGCAGGCGCCGGCGGCGTGGCCGCGACGCTCTCCCCCGGTGCCGAGCCGGGCGCGGGACCCGTAGCGGTGACCGACGATCCCTCAACCAGGGCCTCACCGCTCCCGCCCGTCGCGCCCGGCGCGACGGGCGGCGCGCCCGACGCGACGGTCCGGGCGACGGCAAGCATCGGCGCGGGCGCCGTCTCGTCGGCGACCCGGGTCGCGGCCAGGGCGGGCGTGGACGTCGCGGTCTGCGCGACGGGCAGGATTCGCGGGAGAAGGAGCGGGACCTCGGCCGTCGGTCCACCGGCCACCGAGCCCGCGATGTCGTCCGCGGCGGTCTCCTCGAGCACGGCCTCGGCGGTCGCGCTCTCCAGGCCTTGACCCGGCGGCATCGTCGCGACCGACGCGACGGCACGCCGGGCGGTAGGACGGCCCCGCCCCGGGGCGGCCGGCGGAGGCATCGCGGGGACGGGCCGGCCGTCGGAGCCGAGAGGCGCCCGCTGGACCAGCGGCACGGCGATCCCGCTGACCATGCCCGCGGGCCCGTCGGCGGTCAGGTCGTGGCCAAGCGGCACGAGCATCGGTTCGGGTGTGCGACGGCCTGCCAGATCGCGCACGAACGCCGCGCTCGGCGCGGTGAGCGGAGCCTCGCCCACGGCTCGCTGGAGCGGGGGCGCGTCCCGCCAGGCGGCCGGGCGCGCTGCAGCTCGCGGACTCGGTCCGGGATCCGGCGTCCCCGCAGAGCCCGCGCCGATGTTCGCACTGGGCGAAGGGTCGTCCCCGCCCGGTGCGCCGCGGAGCCAATTCGCGAAAGGCCAGCGCACGACGAACTCACTCCTCTTCGGTCAGGCGCCGGTTGATCCCCGCGATCTCCTCGACGAAGCGAAGCCGGTCGGGGTGCTCCAGGTCAAGGATCGAGTCCATGGACCAGTGGAAGTGATAGGCGACGTACGCGACCTCCTCGAAGAGGCGGTCGGCCGCGTACGTCACGACCCCCCCGGCGAGGCGCCCCCGATCTCGACACTGAACTCGTGACGGCAGGCCGGGCAGGTCACCGCGGCCTGCGACGTTCCCTCCTGGTTGATGCGCCGGTAGAGGTCCTGGAGGAACGCGAGGTCGGAAGCGAACATGCCTTCGATGACCTGCGGTGTGACCTGGCCGAGGGTTCCCAGACGGGCGACGACGCGGGACAGGAGGATCACCGTCAGGTACGCCTCGTTCTCCCGCACTCGCGGGTCGCGCAGCGGGAGGATCTCGTCGCGAGCCGTGGCCAGGCGCATCGCCCCCTCCCGGTGGAGGGTGCCCGATTCGTCGACGTAGCCTCGCGGCAGGACGAACGGAAACTCGGTCCGCAGGCCCGCCGGAGCGGAGCCGGACGTGCCGCCGATGGCGGCCGCCGGCCCCGCGATCAGGTCGAGAACCACGTCACTTGATCCGCTCGAGCCGCTCGCAGACGATCGTGACGCTCTCGACCGCCGGAGTGTTGTCACCGGCCTTCATCCCGGTCGCCTCGAACTTCGAGATCCACGCATGGTAGAAGTTGTAGCGGGCAACCTCCCCGCCGGCGAAGTCGTACTGGACGATCGAGCCGTCCTTCCGGGCGCCGGTGATGGCGCCCTCGAGGGCCGCCTTGTGCCAGTTGTAGAGATCCATGCTGGCGTCGGCGGCGCGCTTGAGGGTGATGGTCGGCGGCTTGGTGGCGCCGATCATCTTCTTGAGGATCGGCTTGCCCATTGCGTCGTTCGCCTTCAGCTCGACGACCTCGATCTCGGAGGTGATGCCGCCCACCTCCTGGAAGGAGGCGATCGTGACGCCCCCGATCTCGATCTTGAAGCGCTGGGCGACGAGCGAGTCGAAGGGCGTCGCGGAGGGGAGTCCGGCTGGCATGGGTGGGGGTCCTCCAGTCTCGTGTCAGGCAGGGTTGGTTGGCGTCCTGGTCACTCGCTGAGCGACGTGCCGCCAGAGAACTGGGCGAGGCGGAAGATCACGAACTCGGCCGGCTTCACGGGCGCGATCCCGATGTCCACGATGAGCTGGCCCGCGTCGATCGTCTCGGCGGTGTTGTTCTCGCCGTCGCACTTGACGTAGAAGGCTTCGCCCGGGGTTGCCCCGAACAGGGCGCCGTCCCGCCAGGTGCGGACGAGGAAGGACGAGATGGTGCGCTTCACGCGCTCCCAGAGGTCCATGTCGTTCGGTTCGAAGACCACCCACTGCGTCCCCAGCAGGATCGACTCCTCGATGTAGTTGAAGAGGCGGCGCACGTTGAGGTACCGCCACGCCGGGTCGGACGAGAGCGTCCGGGCGCCCCAGACGCGGATTCCGCGCCCGGGGAACGTGCGGATGCAGTTGACGCCGATCGGGTTGAGCTGGTCGTGCTCGGCGCGGGTGAGGTTCAGCTCGAGCGAGATGGCGCCGCGCACGATCTCGTTCGCGGGCGCCTTGTGGACGCCCCGCTCGCCGTCGCTGCGGGCCCAGATGCCCGCCATGTGGCCGGACGGCGGCACGAACGCGGCATGGCCGGCGACCGGGTCGAAGACCTTGATCCAGGGCCAGTACAGGGTGGCGTACTTCGAGTCGTAGCCGGCCTTGTCCTGGCGCCACTCCTTGATCTGCTGCGCGTTGTAGTCGGGCGGGGCGTCGAGGATGGCGACGCGATCGCCCATCAGCTCGCAGTGGGCCATGATCGCGAGCTGGACCGCCTTGACCCCTTCGAGGTCCAGGACACCGGCCTGGTAGAGCGCCATCAGGTCCGGCGCCGCCACCATCGTGATCTCTTCGACCGCCTCCAGGCCTCCGAAGCCGGTCCGATCCGCGGAGTTGCCGACGTACTCGCCCGGCGTGACGCGGGTCGGGCCCGAGACGGTCCCGCCCGCAAGCGCGGCCTTCGTGCCAGTGGCTGGGGCGAGGTCGCCCTTCGCCATCTCCTCGAGGCGCACGAGCTTCGACGTCTTGGTCGCGGTGAAGACGTTGGTGCGGCCCTTCTTGAGGCTGACGTTGTCGTAGACCTCGGTCTCGCTGCCGCGGGTCACGACGAGCTTGAAGACACCTTCGCCGGGCTCGGACGGATCCCCGACCTCGACGCTGACGTCGTTTCCGACCGGGCCCGCCTCCAGGGCCACGACCCGGAAGGCCGCCTGGCCCTTGTCCGTGGAGCTCGGCAGCTCCAGGCGCGCGGTCGGCGCATCGGCGCCATCGGCGCCGATGCGGACGATGTAGGCGGTGGTCCCGCCGTTGAGGAAGAAGCCGTAGACGGCATGCGCCAGGTACGACCCCTCCATGAAGTCGCCGAACGAGGTGACGAACTGGGTCCAGTTCGTCACCATCACCGGCGTGTTGGCCGGCCCTCGCTGGGCCAGGCCGACGAAGGCCGCGACGGCCGTCCCGACCCCCTCGATGGGGCGCGAGGCGGCCTGGACCTCCTCGACGTAGACGCCGGGCGAAAGGTAGTTCGGCATGCGGATCGGCCCTCCCGGGCTGCGGAGGTAGGGACCGGTCGAGCGTGGCACCGGGGCCCCGACCCCGACAACGGGCGAGCGGACAGCCGAACGGGCCGGTCGCGCTGCACGATCGGGCACCCGGGGCCGCCCGATCGGCTGCCCCGGGGCGGCTTGCCGCCGGCGGGCCACCTTGCGAGGCTGACCGGGCGGGTAGCCGTGCCCGTAGCCGAACGGCGCCTGGCCGAATCCGTGACGCGGGACGGTGCGCGACCAGGGCTCCCGCGACCCGCAGGCAGGGGTGCACCGGATGATCGAGGAAGTCGACGAGACGCTTCGGGGCCTGGTCCGTACCGAAGTCCTGAGTGGCAGCCAGGTCGAGGTCTCGTTCGACGCCCCGACGAAGGACTGGGCCGCCCGCCGGAACGCACCGACGATCAACCTGTACCTCTACGACATCCGCGAAGATCTCTCCCGCCGGGATGCGGCGTGGGCCCCGGTCTACGCCGCGCAGGGCTACGTCACCGGCCACCATGCGTCGCCGCGGTACTTCAAGCTCCAGTACATGGTCACGGCCTGGACCCAGCGACCGGAGGACGAGCACCGGCTGCTGTCGGCATGCCTCGGCACATTCCTCCGGCACGAGACGCTGGGGCCAGCCGAGCTGACCGGCGCGCTTGCCGAGCAGCCGCTGCCGGCGCTGGTCAGCGTGGGCCTGCCGCTCGGGCCTGATCGCTCCATCGCCGATGTCTGGTCGGCCCTCGGCGGCGAGCTCAAGCCGTCGCTCGACCTCGTCTTCAACGCCCCCTTCGTCGTGGGCCGCAGCATCGCGGCTGGGGCGCCCGTCCGCGAGATGCCACGCCTGTCGATCGCCCGCCCCGACGATGGCAGCCAGCCGGAACGCCTCACGCCGGCGATGCGAGCTCGCCGGAGCGGGCCGCTGGTCCCGGAGGAGACGCCGGTGATCCAGGACGAGACCGTGGTCGGCGGGACGAAGGCGAAGCCCGGGCGCACGTACCGGATCCGCGGCTACCCGCGGTCCTGACCGCAGATGGCAGTCGCATCGCCGGTCAGCGACGCGTCAGTCCGCCACCTGGCGGCGCGGCTGGAGCTGGTCGAGGCGCGCATCCGGGTGGCGGTCGCCCGGCGGCGCCTCACGGACCCGGACCCCGACGACCGGTTCCGCGGCCTGTACGTCTCGGACGCGCAGGTTGACGGGATGCTGGCCGGCGGCCCTGCGCCGCTCCTGCCGGCCGCACCGGATGCCGACGCGGAGGCGCGCCTGCGTGCGGTCGAGGCCGACGCGGACGCGGCAGAGGCGGCCGGCGTGGACGTGCGACTGCGTCGACTGGTCCGCTCCTTCGATCTCCAGCCGATCGACGTGGAGCTGCTGCTTGTTGCGCTTGCGCCGGACCTGGACCCGCGCTTCGAACGCCTGTACGGATACCTGCACGACGACGTCTCGCGACGGCGGGCCAGCGTCGGCCTTGCCCTCGAGCTCGTCGGGGCGGGCGGTGCGTCCGGAGCCGGGCGCGCTCGGCTGGGACCGGCTGGACCGCTCATCGCCGGTGGGCTGCTGCTGGTGGAGGATGCCGACCGGCCGTTCCTGACCCGGGCCCTTCGCGTCCCCGACCGGGTCGCCGGCCACCTCGTGGGCGACGACACGACCGACCCGCTCGTCGCCGCCCTCGAGGTGACCCCGTCCGACCGTGACCTCGCCGGCACCGAGCCGCTGGAGCGCGGACTGCGTGCCGGCGCACGACTCGCCTACGTACGGGAGCGGATCGGCACCGCGCCGCTGACGGTGGCCGCCCGCGCGCTCGCCCGGCTGGGGCCGCCGCCGGTCGTGGTGGATCTGGGCCGCCTCGGACCGCGCGAGGAGATCGGGGACGCCGCGACGGCAGCGATCCGCGAAGCACGCCTCCGCGACGCCGGCCTCGTGGCGGGCCCCGTGGAAGTGCTGGCGGAACGCGGAGCGACCGCCGTCCGGGCCTTCGCAGAGGCGGCCTGCGTGACGGTCCTTCACGGCTCGCGCGGCTGGGACCCTGCCTGGTCCCGCACCGTCGCGTTCCTCGTCGAGGCGGCGCTGCCCACCTCCATGGAGCGGCACGACGTGTGGCTCGCGGCCCTCGACGGATCGGTCACCGACGACATGGCTTCGGCAATCGCCGCTCTCCCCTACCGGCTGGCGCCGGAGCAGGTGGACCGCGCCGCCGAGGCCGGCCGCCTGACGGCCGCTGCGTCCGGCCGGGCGCTCTCGGTGGCCGACGTCGCGGCCGGCGCCCGCTCGCAGAACGCGGCCGGCCTGGACCGGCTCGCGCGCCGCGTGGAGCCGCGCGTCGGCTGGTCCGACCTGGTGCTGCCCGCGGCGGTCGTGGAGCAGCTCGGCGAGCTGACCGCCCGGGCGCGACATCGCGACCGCGTCCTGGACGACTGGGGTCTCGGGCGGACGTCGCTCAAGGGACGCGGAGTGACCGGCCTCTTCGCCGGCGACTCCGGCACCGGCAAGACCATGTCCGCTGAGGTGATCGCCGGGTCGCTGGGCCTGGACCTGTACGTGATCGACCTCTCGACGATCGTGGACAAGTACATCGGCGAGACGGAGAAGAACCTGGACCGCGTGTTCAACGAGGCCGACCGGGTCAACGGCGTGCTCCTCTTCGACGAAGCCGACGCAATCTTCGGCAAGCGCTCGGAGGTGAAGGACGCGCGGGACCGCTACGCCAACGTCGAGGTGGCCTACCTGCTGCAGCGGATGGAGGTCTTCGACGGGGTGGCCATCCTCACCACGAACCTGCGCGCAAACGTGGACGAGGCGTTCCTGCGCCGGCTGGACGCGATCGTGGACTTCCCGGTGCCCGAAGTCGAGGACCGCCGTCGCCTCTGGGAACGCAACCTCTCGGCGGACGTGCCCAAGGCTGACGACATCGACATCGATTTCCTGGCCCGGCACTTCACCCTGTCCGGCGGGAACATCCGGAACGTGGCCGTCGGCGCCGCATTCCGCGCCGCCGACGGCGCGCGACCCATGGCGATGGCAGACCTCGTCCGCGAGACGGCCCGGGAGTATCGCAAGCTGGGTCGCCTCTGCGTCGAGGCAGAGTTCGGGCCCTGGTTCAGCGTGATCGCGACAACCTGAGATGAGCATGCGTCCGCGGCCCGCCCGGCCGCACGGGGATTGACGGGAGCGCGACGATGTCAGATGACGCTACGACCCTGCGGGAGGACGCGAGCATGCATCGCCACGAGCACGACAGGGAAGCGCAACCCGGTCGGCCCCGGCGTCGGTCCGAGCACGAGGACGCGGCAACGGCGTTCGCGGCCCGAGCGGCGGCGGCCGGCCGGACCGACGCGCTCGGCCAGGCCGCAGTCATGCGCCTCCAGCGCGCGGCCGGGAACGCCGGCGTCGCGCAGCTCCTCGACGGGGACGCGGAGCAGGAGTCGCCGGTGAAGGAGGTCGTGGGCCGGGGCGGCGGCACGCCCCTGGAGCCCGGAATCCGCCAGCGGATGGAATCGAGCTTCGGGACGGATTTCTCCGATGTCCGAGTCCACAGCGGCAGCGGCGCGGCGGCATCAGCCCGCGCGGTTGACGCGCATGCCTACACGGTGGGCAACGAGGTCGTCCTCGGAGAGGGCCAGGCACAGGGGTCCGCGGCGCATCAGCGGACGCTCGCCCACGAGCTGACGCATGTCGTCCAGCAACGCTCCGGGCCGGTCGACGGCACACCCGCCGCCGGCGGGATCGCGATCAGCAACCCGTCGGACCGTTTCGAGCGCGCCGCCGAGACGACGGCCGACCGGGTCATGGCCACGGGACGGGCAGGCGATGTCGGCGGGCCGGCGGCTTCGTCGATCCAGCGGGAGGACGACAAAGAGGAGGAGGTCCAGGCGCTCGCGATCCAGCGCCGCCAGGAGCCCGAGGAAGAGGAGGCCGGGGACGAGAACGTCAACCGGCCCACGGAGACCGGGCCCGGGGACGAGAACGTCAACCGGCCCACGGAGACCGGGGCGGGCGCCGAGAACGTCAATCGGCCAACGGTGGAGCCGGCGCAGGTCCAGCAACCGGAGGAAGAGGAGGAGGTCCAGCAGCTGGCGATCCAGCGAGCCGCCGACGGCGAGCGCCTCGACGCCGCAGAGCACCTCTTCCTGTAGCGGGGCAGGCCTAGATCAGGCCCTGCCGGATGGCGTACGCGACCGCGTGCGTCCGGTTGCGCAGGTCGAGTCGCGACGTCACGTCGTGGATCACGTTCTTGACGGTCCGCTCGGAGAAGAAGAGGCGGCGGCCGACCTCGGCGGTGTCGTGTCCCTCGGCCAGCAACCTGAGCACCGCGATCTCGCGCTCCGTCAGGCCGGCAAACGTGAGGCCGCGCGGATGGAGCACCTGGCGCTGGAGCCGCCCGACCTGGGAGAGGAGCCGGCCCAGCAGGTCCGGCGGGAGGGTCCCCTCCCCGACCGCCGCTGCCCGGATCGCCGTGGCGAGGTGGCCGGCGGTCGCCTGGCTGCGGCGTACGACGCCGCTCACGCCCGCCTCGACGGCGGCCAGCAGCCCGGCGTCGTCGACCTTCGCAACGAGAAGGACCAGGCGCTCGTGGCCCGCCGCCCTGAGCTCCCGCAGCTCGCGTGTCGTCTCCTCGTCAACGTCGTCCGCGACGACCACCATCACGGCGGCCGACTCGGCCGCGGAGTCCGGGATGACGTCGATACCCGCCTGATCGCGGAGGTGGGCGGCGAGGCCTGCCCGCGAGAGCGGGTCGGCGCTCGCGATCGCGACGGAGATGCGGTCGACCCGGGCCGAGATCGCGGCGGCCGTGGGACGGATGGAGATCGGCGCGGCGGTCAACATCGAGAAGGCCCCCTTCCCCCTGCACCGTCGGGCGATTCCGTCTCCCTGGAGCACACCTCGCGACGGCTCCGGCAAGGATGCGCCGCCGGCGCTTCCGGGCAGTTAACGCCGACATAACGGCCGCCCCATCGGGCAGTCGAACGTGCCCGACTGGCGGCGTGCGATCGGCCCGCGGACCGCTGGCGCCGGCGGAGCGCGACCTCTACACTCCGCCACCATGGGAGCACTCGTCACCCTCGCCTCGAAGGCGCTCGAAGTCGTGCCAGGCGCGGTCGTGTCGTGCACGGTGATCGTCAAGAACACCGGCACGGTCGTCGACCAGTTCACGATCGACGCCCTGGGCGACCCCGGTGCGTTCGCCTCTGCGGAGCCGCCCACGCTCTCGCTCTTCCCCGGCGCCGAGGGGAGCGCGGTCGTCTCGTTTGCGCCGCCCCGCGCCTCGTCCACCCCGGCCGGCGCGCTGCCGTTCGGGATCCGGGCGCGCTCCCAGGAGGATCCGGCCGGGTCGGCGGTCGAGGAAGGCGTCCTGACGGTCGGCACCTTCAGCGACACGTTCGCGGAGCTTGTCCCGCGCTCCTCCCGTGGGAGCCGCGGGGCTTCGCACGAGCTGGCCGTGGACAACCGCGGCAACGCCCGTCTCAACGCATCCATCACGGCGGCGGATCCGGACCAGCTGCTCGGGTTCGACGTGCAGCCGCCCGGGCTGGTCGTGGAGCCCGGCACGGCGGGCTTCGCGAAGGTACGGGTCACGCCGGCGAAGCGGTTCTGGCGAGGGCAACCGAAGACACGGCCCTTCAAGGTTGCCGTCGCGGGCGACGATGGCCGGCCCATCGTCCTCGACGGTTCCATGCTGCAGGAGGCGATCCTCCCACGCTGGCTCGTGCCCGCGCTCCTGGCGCTCCTGGGCCTGCTGGTGCTGGCCGCGCTGCTGTGGGCCCTGGTGCTGCAGCCGGCGATCAAGAGCGCGGCAACCCAGGCGCTCGCGGACGCCGGCTTCACCCCGAAGCCGAGCGCGGCCGCCGGAGCAGGCGGCGCCAGCCCGGCGCCCGGCGGCGGCTCACCGTCGCCGGCGGCCTCGCCAAGCCCTGGCGCATCGCCAGGCCCGGGCGCATCGCCAAGCCCGGGCGCATCGTCCGCTCCGCCAACGCCCGCGCCGGGCGCGGTGGGCAACGGCGTGCCCCAGGACGGCCGTCTCGCCGCGGACGGGTCGAACCCGTCGTCGGCAACGTTCAGCTCCACCTTCTACATGACGGACCTTGTCTTTGCCAACCCGAATGGGCGTGCCGGGACGCTCCAGCTCCTGCGGGATGGGTTTGTCCTGATCACGCTCCGCCTCGAGAACTTCCGCGACCTCGACTTCCACTACGTCACGCCGATCGTCATCCAGAAGGGCCAGAAGCTCAACTTCACGGCCAGCTGCACCTCGTCGGGCGCATGCGACCCGTCGGTCTACTTCTCCGGGTTCGTCCGCCCCTGAGGCGGCCGAAGATCCGGTGGGACGCATGACGACCCGTCGGCGTCTCGGGCTGGTCGCGACGGCGTGGTTCGGGCTCGCGATCACCGTCACGCCGGTCATCGCCGCGGTGACGAACGAGGGCGGCCGCGGCCTCCCCGTGCGCGGCCCCGCGGCGCCGCTCGCAATCTCGCTCGAGCCGGGAACCAACACGCTGGTCTCCGCCAACAGCTCGAGGACAGCCTCGGACGAGGCTGCCATCAGCCGCGACGGCCGGTGGGTCGCATACCGAACCACGCTCGCCGTAACGTCGGCAACCAGGGCGGACAGCGTCCTCCTTGCGGACCGGGTGGCCGGGACCACCACCCGGATCTTCCCGACTTCGACGGCGCCGGTCGCCGGCGCGCTCGTCGTGCCCGCCCTGTCGGGCGCCGTCGAGGAGCCGAGCGTCTCCGCGGACGGCTCGCTGGTCGCATTCGGGCTGACCAGCGGCACCCAGGCCCCCACGATCGTGCTCTGGAGCCGCGGGACGGGCCTGACACTCCCGCTGAGTGGGACGCTCACCGGGAACGTACCGGGCCTGGCGTACCTGCAGCGCTCGGCGCTTCACCATCCGCGGCTGTCGGCGGACGGGAGCGTCCTGGCGTTCCAGTCGGACGGCTACCTGGACGCGAACGTGCCGTTGCCGCCCGGCTTCTACGCGCTGGTCCTGGCGACCGGTCAGGTGGAGACGGTGAGCGCGCCGACGGGTTCCACCGTCCCCGGACCGTACGGACGCCAGTACGGCTCGCTCGCGATCTCGGACGACGGCTCCGTTGTCGCGTTCGCTTCGAGCCAGAACCTGCTGCCGGCGGTCGTGGGCGCGCTGGCGTACCGCCAGGGCTTCCTCGGCGCGATGCAGATCTGGCGGCGCGACCGGTCCACGCTGACCACGACCCTCGTCTCCGCGGCAAGCGGGCTGCCCGTGACGGCCGCGAGCGACCATCCCGCGCTTTCCTCGGACGGCACCGTCGTCGCCTTCGAATCGGCGGCCACCAACCTGGTGCCGAATGACGGGAACGGCGTCACCGACATCTTCTCCTGGTCGGCACCGGCGGGCATCCGCCGCGTCTCGGTCGCCCCGGACGGGACCGAGGCGAACGGTCCCAGCTCGTGGCCGGCCGTCTCGGCCGACGGCGGCTCGATCGCCTTCTCGTCGTCGGCCACCAACCTGGTCCCGGGCGACACGAACAACGTGCTCGACCTGTTCGTGGCCGGAGCGCAGATCGGCCAGCTCGCCCGGGTCAGCGTCGGCGTGGGCACCACCGAGGCTGACGGCCCGAGCCTGCGGCCGTTGTTCGCGCTCAACGATCGCCTCGTCGCGTTCGAGTCGACCGCCACGAACCTGGTCGGCGGCGACACGAACGGAACCTCCGACATCTTCGTGCGGGACCGGCGCCCACCGCAACCGAAGCCGACCCCGACGCCCACCCCGACGCCCACCCCGACTCCGACGCCGACCCCGACTCCGACGCCGACCCCGGTCGTGAAGCCGGCGATCATCGTCTCGCCGAACCCCGTGGACTTCGGCAGCGTCCCGATCGGCACGCTTGGCGTCATGGGCGCCGCGACGATCCTGAGCGTCGGGACCGGACCGGCACAGATCGGCGCGATCGCGATCAGCGGCCAGAACGCGGGGGACTTCCTGCTCAGCGCGAACCCCTGCACCGGGACGAGCCTCGCACCCGGCGCTTCGTGCGCGCTCGGACTGCTCTTCGTCGGGACTGCGACGGGGATACGCACCGCGCTGCTCTCGGTCGCCTCGGGCGCCGGGCCAGCCGAGGTGGTCCGCCTGGTCGCGGCCGTGGGCGTCGGCGTCCTGCAGCTCGACCCGCCGGTCGGCCCCTCGGGCACGGTCACGGTCGCGACGGGTGTCGGCTTCCCGGCGAACGCGCCGGTCGTCCTGACCTGGTCGGTGGGGATCACGCCCACGCCCCTCGTGCCGGTCTTCACCGATGCGACCGGGGCCTTCACAGCCCAGGTCCTGGTCCTCCCGCAAGACCAGGAGGGCCCGCGAACGCTGCGTGCGGTCGCGACGCTCTCCGGCGTCCCGGCGACACCGGCGACCGCGCCGTTCCTCGTCGTCCCATGGACGGCCGCCCCGCCCGTGAGCGGCCTCATCCAGGTCTTCCGCGACGCCCTCGGCCAGCCGATCATCCTCCGCCGATGACGGCGCCGGGCGGGGCCACGCCCGCGTCCCCGGAGTGGGCTACGCTGCACGCGACCACTGACGGATGGAGGCGAACGCGAGCGGGATGATCTGCGCGAAGTGCGGGGCATCGAACGCCGCCGGGGATGCGTTCTGCGGCAGCTGCGGCGCGTTCCTCGAGTTCGCGGCCGAGGCGGCAACAGGGCCCGCGCCGGAGGCAACGCCGGTTGCCGTCAATCCGGCCGCGTTCCCGGCCACCCCGCCAGCGGCCACGCCGCTCCCGGCCGCCCCGCCAGCAGCGACGCCATCGTTCCCCACCGCCGGTCCGACCTGCCCGGCCTGCGGCCGCGCGAACCCCGTCGGGCGCACCTTCTGCATCTCCTGCGGGGAGCGCCTCCCAGCGGCCGGACTGCCGCTCGCCGGCACTTCGCGCGCTGCGCCACCCCCGCCCGTGCCCCAGGCGGCAGCCGCGCCGTCGCCGGTAGCACCGGCCGCTCCTGCCGCACCGCCGACCCCGACCGGACCGGCCTGGGAGTTCCCGACGGCTCCCGCCCGGCCGGCCGCGGCCCCGGCCGCAAAGCCGGGTGCCTCGCCCGTGGCGGCGGTTCCCGCGGCCCGTCGCGGCCGGAACCCGCTCCCGTTGATCGTCGGGGCCGGCGTGCTCTGTCTCCTGCTCGCCGGCGGCGGCGCGGCCATCTTGCTTGGCAGCGGCAGCGGCCAGGCCACGCCCGGACTCGGAAACCCCGGCGCGTCGGCTGGCACCTCGGCAGCCGCCAGCGGCGCGCTCTCGGGCGCCGCGTCGGCTGGGCCGTCGGCCGCGAGTGGCGCGGCCGGACCGTCCGCGGCACCGGCCACCGTCCCGCCCGGTCCGGCGATCGGGCTGGCGCTGGCCGGCGCCACTGCCTCGTCGTCGCTCGCGAAGCATCCCGCGTCAGCCGCCATCGATGGAGACCAGACCACCGCCTGGCTGACCGGGACATCGAGCGCAGCGGACCAGTGGCTGGAGGTCGCGTTTGCGCCGGCCGCGATCACCCAGATCCAGCTCTGGAACGGGTGGCAGCGAACCCAGGACTTCTACAGCGGCAACCTGCGGCCCCACAACGTCACGATCCGGTTCGACAGCGGGACACCGATCCCGCTCGAGCTCAAGGACGTCTACGGATCCCAGCGCGTGGACATCCCCCCCGAGCTCGGGATCGTGGGCGTGACCCGGCTCCGGATCAGGATCCTGGACTGGTACGCGGCGAAGAAGACCTCGGCGGCCGGCAGCCCCAGCGCGCAGGCGGCGATCAGCGAGATCCGCCTGTTCGGCATCCCGATGACCCCATGAGTCGACGCGAGTTCCACGTCTCCGCGGAGGCACGCGTCCGCTATCGCCTGAACGAGACGCTCTTCGAGCTCTCCGGCAACGTGATCCTCGCGAACCTGCGCGCCGTCCGGAGCCTGGCCGGGGAGATGACGTCCCGTCGGCGTGCGGACGGCGAGGCGAACCCGACGGTCAGCCCGGGCGAGCTCAACGCCCTCGGCCTGGTGGACGAGGTCCTCCACGCCGTGGTGGGGCTCTACCGCGAGCAGGAAGACCCGGAGGCGATCGACGACGCCCTGGACCACCTCGACGAGCTCCTGGGCGCAGACGCAGTTGACGCGGCCCTGGCCCGGTTCACGGAGCGCTTCCCGCCCCGTGTCGTCCACCGCGGCGAGCTGACGGTCGCCGACTACCTCGCGAGCGAGACGGACGGGACGCCCAACCGGGAGATCGCCCTCGAAGAGCTCGCGAACTGCTGGCTCGCCAACGCGAACCCGGCGGCCCACCCGTTCCGCGAGCTCTTCGACGACGCCGACCTGGCGGCCACGACGCGCTACGACGACGTCATCGAGGAGATGGGGCGCTTCTTTGCCACGCGGTCGCCGTTCGGGCCCGACAGCCAGGACCTGGTGACGATGCTGCGGGCCCCGGCCGTTGCGGAGCCCACGAGCCTCGGCGGCCAGCTCCGCTGGATCCGGACGCACTGGGCGGCGTTCCTCGCCGCGGCGCTGGGGGACCGCTTCAACGCGATGTTGGACCGGCTCGTGACCGGAATCGACATCGCCGCCGAAGACGAGCGCGCCCTCTGGCTCCGCTTCCATGGGGGGCCGGGCGGGGGCGGCGCCGTCGAACCACCGAACTTCGGGGAGCTGGACGTGGAACCCGAGCGCTTCTCACAGGACCAGGCGTGGATGCCGCGCGCGGTCCTGATGGCCAAGAGCACCTACGTCTGGCTGGACCAGCTCTCCCGGTGGTATGGGCGCCCGATCGCGCGGCTGGACCAGATCCCGGACGAGGAGCTGGACAAGCTGGCCCGCTGGGGATTCGGCGGACTGTGGCTGATCGGGCTCTGGGAGCGAAGCGTGGCATCCCGGCGAATCAAGCAGTTCCGCGGGAACCCCGACGCGGTTGCCTCCGCGTACTCGCTCCGGGACTACGCGATCGCCGACGACCTCGGCGGCGAGACGGCGTACGCGAACCTCCGGGATCGCGCCTGGGCGCGCGGGATCCGCCTTGCTTCGGACATGGTCCCGAACCACATGGGGATCGACTCCCACTGGGTGATGGATCACCCGGACTGGTTCCTCTCGCGCTCCGACGCGCCCTATCCCGCGTACAGCTTCACCGGCCCGGACCTCTCCGACGATCCGCGGGTCGGCATCTTCCTCGAGGATCACTACTGGGACGCGACGGACGCGGCCGTCGTCTTCCGGCGCGAGGACCGCGGGTCCGGCCAGGTCCGCTACGTCTACCACGGCAACGACGGCACCAGCATGCCGTGGAACGACACGGCCCAGCTCGACTACCTGCGTCCCGACGTCCGCGAGGCCGTGATCCAGACCGTCATTGCCGTCGCCCGGCGCTTCCCGATCATCCGCTTCGACGCCGCGATGACGCTCGCGAAGAAGCACATCGAGAGGCTCTGGTACCCGGAGCCCGGCCAGGGCGGTGCGATCCCGTCGCGCGCCGAGTCGGCGATGTCGAAGGAGGACTTCGACGCCGCGATCCCGATCGAGTTCTGGCGCGAGGTCGTGGACCGCGTCGCCGCGGAGGTCCCCGGCACCCTCCTCCTCGCTGAGGCCTTCTGGCTCATGGAGGGCTACTTCGTCCGGACGCTGGGCATGCACCGCGTCTACAACAGCGCCTTCATGAACATGCTCCGGGACGAGAAGAACGCGGAGTACCGCCTCGTCATCAGGAACACCCTGGAATTCGACCCGGAGATCCTCAAGCGCTACGTCAACTTCATGAACAACCCGGACGAGAAGACCGCCGTGGAGCAGTTCGGGACCGGCGACAAGTACTTCGGGATCGCCACGCTCCTCTCGACGATGCCCGGGCTGCCGATGTTCGGGCACGGCCAGGTGGAGGGCTTCGCCGAGAAGTACGGCATGGAGTTCCGGCGCGCCTACTGGGACGAGCGCCCGAACGAGGGGCTCGTGAGTCGCCACGAATGGCAGATCTTCCCGCTCCTCCACCGCCGGCGGCTGTTCGCCGAGGTCAGCGACTTCCGGCTCTTCGACGTGATCGACGATGGCGGCCACGTCAACGAGGACGTCTTCGCCTACTCGAACCGGAGCGGCGACGAACGGGCGCTGGTCGTGTACCACAACCGCTTTGCGTCCATGCACGGCCGCATCCGCCAGAGCGTCGCCTTCGCGGAGAAGGGTCCCGACGGCGAGAAGCGGCTGGTCCGGTCCATGCTCGTGGATGCCCTGGGCCTGACCGGTGCGCCGGGGGCGGTGGCCGTCTACCGCGACGTCCTGGCGGGGCTGGAGCACGTCCGCGAGATCTCGGACCTTCGCACCCACGGTTTCCGCGTCGTGCTGGACGCCTACGCCACGCACGTCTACATGGGCTGGCGCGAGGTCGCCGGAGAGGCGGCCGCCGAGTATCGCGCGCTTGCCGCGGAGCTCGGAGGTGCCGGCGTGCCCAGCGTGGAAGCGGCCCTCGCGGAGCGCCGCCTGCGCCCGCTCCACGACGCGGTGGCGATCGTCATGAACGAGGGCCAGCTGCGCGACCTGGTGGACTCGGTCGGCGCGACGCTGGCCGGCCGTGCGCGCACCGCCATCGCCGCCACCTCGGAGGCTCCCGGGCTCACCGAAACCCCGCTCGATGCGGGCACGAAGCCCGTCCCGGCGGGTGATCAGGCCACGCCCAGCGAGACGGCCGCGCCTGCCGAGTCTGCCGAGCCGCCGGCCGCCCTCCCCGACCTGCGCCTGGTCGCCGCCTCGGCCGCCGCCCGCTGTGCGGATGCGCTCCGCGGCGCGCGCGCGGTGACAGGCGCTCCCGTCGATGACGCGTCGATCGACGCACTCGCCGCCCACTTCGAGGCTCGACTCCGGAGCGCGCTCCTGCTCGCGACGGACCCCGCGTTGGGCCGCCCACCCACCGGCACGGCCGGGGAACCGGCGGACTCGACGGACAGGCCCGTGGACGCGGCGTCACTTGCCCGGGCGCAAGCCAACGTCGCCGCGGCCCTGCCGCCCGACACCGCCGCCTGGGGCGCCCTGCTCGGCTGGCTGGTCGCCGACGCGCTCGCCGGCATCGTGGAGCCCGACGCCGCGGTTCGCCACGCGCGCGGCTGGTTCGACCGGGCGAGCATCGGTCGCGTGATGGCCGACGCGTACCGGTGGCGGGGCATGGACGAGGGCGCCGCCTGGTGGACCGTGGAAGCCGTCCGGCACCTGCTCGCGCGGCCCGGGGACGCAGCGCTCGCCGCACCCGAGGGAGAGCGGGCGGGCCGGCTGGTGCGCGCCTGGTTCGCGGACGACGATCTTGGCCGCTGGCTGGGCCTCAATCGCCACGACGGGATCGCCTACGTGAACCGCGAGTCGTTCGAGCGGGCACTCCGCTGGATCATCGTGGTGGCCGCGGTGGACGGCGCGGTGGAGACGGCCACTGCCGGCGACGCGTCCGCGCTGCGGGTGATCGCCGCCGACGAGCTGGCCACCCGTCTCGCGGACGAGGCGGCGGCGGTCGGCTACCAGGTCGGCCGACTGGTGGAGCAGGTCACCGGCTGAATCGCGGCGACGTCAGCTCCGGTCGCGACGACCGCGGACGGGCTCGCGCTCCTTGATCTTCGGCTCGTGGCCGGGGCGCGGCGGGCGCGGGAGGGTGCCCGGCGCCATGTCCGGTCGGCGCGGCTCGGGGCCGCGGGCGCGCGCCGCCTCGACGCTCGTCGCGAAGGCCTTGGCAACGGCGGGCGGAAGGCTGCCGATCCAGGCCGCCTCGATCTGCTTGACCCGCTCGGTCTCCTCGGCGCGCCGCTCGCGCTCCCGCTTGGAGTGTTTCGTCATCCGTTCCTCTCCTGAGCCTCACCGGTGCGATGCCTGACCGGGGTGAGAGTGTACCTCCGGCGTGCGGATCCGGGCGCTATCGTTGGCGCCCATGTCCGGCCCACCAGCCACACCCGTCCTGTTTGCCGAGTACGGCGCCCGGTCGATGACCGCGCCGCTGCTCGACGTGCTGGTCCAGCGCCCGGGTGGCGCGTTCGGCCGGGCGTTCCAGGACCCGGCGCACGGGTTCCTCCGCCCCGTCGACCTGGAGCGGGCCCAGCAGGAGCACGACGCGTTCACGACACTCCTGGAGCGGCTCGGCGTCGCCGTCCACGAGCTGGGCTCGGACGGCCCGCACCCGGATCTCACCTACGCATTCGACCCCCTTCTCGTCACCGATCGCGGCGCGATCCCGCTGCGCTCCGGCAAGCCGAGCCGGCGCGGGGAGGAGGCCGAGCTGGAGCGCTGGATGGGGGCCAGCGGCATCCCGACCGTCGGCCGGATCCGCGCGCCGGGAACCGTCGACGGCGGCGACACGTTCTGGCTGCTGCCGGACCTGTTCTGCATCGGGAGAACGCTCCGCACCAACGGGGCGGGCGCGGCCCAGCTCGCCGGACTCGTCGGCGGCGACGTGCGCGTCTTCGACGTGCCCTTCTGGCGGGGTCCCGCGGAGTTGCTCCACCTGTTGTCCGTCGTCTCGCCTGTCGCGGACCACCTCGCGGTCGCCTACCTGCCCCTCCTGCCGGTCGGGCTCTGGGAGCTTCTCGGCGATCTCAGGATCCGGCTGATCAGCGTCCCGGACGAGGAATTCCCGACGCTCGGCTGCAACGTCCTCGCGGTCCGGCCGGGGATCTGCGTGGTTGCCGACGGCAACCCGTCAACGCGACGCGCGCTGCAGGCGGCCGGCTGCGAGGTCCACGCCTATCCGGCGCAGGAGATCGGCATCAACGGCTCCGGCGGCCCGACCTGCCTTACCCGGCCAATCCTGCGGCGCACCTGAGCCACGGGTCCGAGCCGGTGGGTCCCTGCTCCATGCCGAGCCGCTTCTTCCCGTGCTACTTCTTGCCGGGCCGCTTCTTCCCGTGCTTCTTCTTGCCGCCGCCCTCCTTCGGGACGGGCGTCCTCTCCTCGCGTGTCGCGGCCGTGCCGGCGGGGGCTCCAGCGTGGCTCGCACCGCCGGACTTCCTGGGGTCGGTGGCCGCGCTTCCGGTCCGCGCGTCGGCCGCGAGGGCCTCCACCCAGCGCCGAAGCTCCTCGATCCCGGCGGGCTCCAGCCGGTAGATCCGGCGGGTGCCCTCTCGGTGCTCGCTGACAAGGCCGGCGGTCCGCAGGACAGTCAGGTGCTGGGACACGGCCGGGCGGCTGACCGGCATGCCCTCGGCGATCCGGCCCACCGGGGACGGCCCGCGCCGGAGCCGGTCGACGATCGCGCGGCGGGTCGGGTCGCCGAGCACGTCAAGAGCGCGTGGGTTCATCTCCATGGACGGTAAGTATCGTCTGACGGAGCCCGACGTCAAGATGGCAGCCGACGCCCGCGCACGCGCCGGCACCGGGCCGAATGTCGCCCCACGAAGGGCCGTTCATCTCGCAGCGGCGCCGCGGCCCTCACCTATGCTACGCGGATGGCACCGGACCTCGTCCATGCCGGGCATCGCGTCCCGCTCGTTCCCGGGCGGACGCTGTTCGACGCGGCCGACGAGCTGGAGCTGGTCGTGCCTGCCTCGTGCCGTCGGTCGGGGCGCTGCCACGAATGCATCGTGGAGGTGACCGCGGGCGGCGAGGCGCTGACTCCCCCCAGCGCGGAGGAGGCCTTCCTGCGGCCCGGCTATCGCCTCGCCTGCCGCGCAGCTGTCGAACGCACGGACACCGAGATCGAGTTCGTCGTCCTGCGCCGACGGCTCCGGATCTTCATGCCGCCGGATGGGCCGCCGCTCGAGGTGGATCCTGCCGTCTCGGTGGTCGGCGGGCGCGTCTGCCTCCTGGCGGACGACGGGACGCCGCTCGACGACCTGGGGCCCGCCCGCGGTCGGCTGCTGGGCCTGGCCCTCGACGTCGGCACCACGACCGTCGTCCTCGAGCTCGTCGACCTTGCCTCCGGCGAGGCGCTCGCGGCCGCCGCCTTCGAGAATCCGCAGCGCTTCGGCGGCAGCGACGTCATGGCCCGGATCACCTACGACGCCGAGCATCCCGGCGAGCTGCGCCGGGCACTCCGGCGCGCGCTCAACCACGAGCTCAGCCGCCTGTATGCCGCGTGGAACGTCGATCGCCACCAGGTCGTCGAGGTGGTGGTGGTGGGGAATGCCACCATGCGCGACCTCGCGTTCGGGCTCGACGTCGCGCCGATCGGCCGCTCGCCGTACCGGTCCACGACCGAAGCCGCCTGGCGCGCCGGCGAGGCGACCACCACGGCCTTGGACCGGCGCGCCCACGAGCTGGGATTCCTGGTTCACCCGCGCGCCCGCGTCTGGGGAGCGCCGCTCGTCGCCTGCCACGTCGGCGCGGACGCTGCTGCCGATCTGGTCGCGATGGACGGTGAGGCGGCCGGGGTCCCGCGGATGCTGGTGGACGTCGGCACGAACACCGAGGTGATCCTCACCGACGGGCAGCGGGTCCTGGCCTGCTCGTGCCCGGCCGGACCGGCGTTCGAGGGAGGCCTGGTCCGCCACGGGATGGCCGGCTCCGAGGGCGCGATCGAGTCCATCCGGAGCGTCGGCGGGGCATTCGTGGTCCGGACCATCGGCGACGTCGAGCCCGAGGGGATCTGCGGCTCCGGGCTGGTCGACCTGCTTGCCGAGCTCCGCCGCACCGGGGCGATGAGCCCGCGGGGCGTCTTTGCCGACGGCAGCGCCGCCGTGACGGTGGTGCCGGACCGCGGCATCACGCTCTCCAGGGCGGACGCGAGTCACCTGGCCCAGGCGAAGGCAGCCAACGCGGTGGGCATGCAGGTGCTGCTGCGATTGCTCGGGCTGGAGGCATCCGACCTGGCCCGACTCGACCTTGCGGGGGGCTTCGCGTCGTCGCTGGACGTCCCGAACGCGATCGCCATCGGCTTCCTGCCGCCGGTGCCCCCGGAGCGCGTCGTGCGTCACGGCAATGCGTCGGTCCGCGGGGCGAAGGCGCTGCTGCTCTCGCGAGCCGCTCGGTCCCGCCTGCAGGAGCGGGTCGCGCGCATCGAGCACGTGGAGCTCGAGGCCCAGCCCGACTTCTTCGAGCTGTTCGTGGACGGCTGCCGCTTCGAGCCGCTTGCGCCCGCAGGAGTTCCCGCGTGAGCATCCCGAAGCCGAGCCTCCGCGAGCGCCTGGCGACCACCGATGAGTTCGTCACCGTCGCCGAACTGGTGCCGTGGCGCGGCGCTGCCGCCGACAAGGCGGGCCGGGCGGGCCTGGCCGCTGCGCATGCGCTCGTGGACGACCCGCGCATCGCGGCGCTCTCGATCACCGACAACGCGGGCGGCCACGCGATGGCCAGCCCGGCACTCCTCGCCGAGGAGTTCCTGGCGCGCGGACAGGACGTGATCGTCCACGTGGCGTGCCGGGACCGGAGCCGCAACGGGCTCCTCTCGCTCGCCTGGGAGCTGGAGCGGCGCGGCGTCCGGAACGTGCTGGCTGTCTCCGGCGATCATCCGACCGAGGGGTTCGAGGGACTCTCGCGGCCCGTCTTCGACGTGGATTCGGTGGGCCTCCTCGCGCTCTATCGGGACCTGGTCAACCAGGGGCCGGCCGGGACCGGAGAGCCCGCCCAACCGGGCTTCTACCTGGGCTGCGCCGTCTCGCCGTTCAAGCGCCTGGAGGCCGAGGTCGTCCCGCAATACCTCAAGCTGGCCCTCAAGGTGCGCGCGGGTGCCGACTTCGTCATCCCGCAGCTCGGCTACGACGCGCGGGCGTGGGACGAGCTCCTGCGCTGGATGCGCCTGGCCGACCTGCGGGTGCCGGTGCTCGCCAGCGTCTACGTGCTCTCGCGGACCGTCGCGCGCCTCTTCAACGCGAACCGGATCCCCGGCTGCGTGGTCTCGGATGAGCTGCTCGCCGTGGTCGAACGTGAGGCCGGCGCCCCGGACAAGGGCCGGGCCTTCTGCCTGGAGCTCGCCGCGCGGCAGGTGGCGATCGCGCGGGGCCTGGGCTTCCGCGGCGTCTACCTCGCCGGCCACCTGCCCGCGGCCGATGTCGCGCGCGTGCTCGACACCGCCGCGGGCTACGCGCCCGATGACTGGCGAACCTTCGCGCGCGAGATCGCCTACGCGCCGGCCGGGAGCTTCCGGCTCTTCGCGGGGGATCCAGCGACCGGCCTCGCGACCGACGAGCCGGCACCGGGCTATGCGCGGACGCTCACGCCGCGGGCGCGCCGCCGGGCGCGCAGCCGGGTCTCGCCCTGGTACAAGGCGAACCGCCTCGCGCACCGTGCCGTCTTCGCGCCCGGCACGCCCGGCTATCGAGCGGCGGGCCGTGCCTATGAAGGGCTCGAGCGAGTCCACCTGGGCCGGCCGCTCCACGTGCTGGAGCAGGCCATCAAGGTGCCCCTGTACGACTGCCGTGACTGCGGCGACTGCTCGCTGCCCGATGTCGCGTACCTCTGCCCGGAGTCGCAGTGCCCGAAGGGCGAGCGGAACGGCCCCTGCGGCGGATCGCACGACGGCATCTGCGAGGTCCTCCCGCAACGCTGCGTCTGGGTGCGCGCCTATGAGCGCCTCAAGCCCTACGGCGAGGAGCTGGCGATGCTCGAGCGCCCGCCCGTGATCGTCGACAATGGCCTCAAGCGTACCAGCGCCTGGGCGAACACCTTCCTCGGGCGAGACCACTTTGCGAAGGGAACCCCATGACCGAAAGGACTCGCGGCCCGTTCATCGTGATCGGCGAGAACATCCACGCGACGCGCGTCGTCCTGCGCGGTGGGCAGCGCGTGGCAGCGCTCCCGGACGGGCAGCCGGCCCTCCCGTTCACGGACGAGGCGGGCGTGGAACGACTCCTGCCGGTGCCGGGCGGGGCATTCGACGGCCCCGAGGGGCCGAAGCAGCGGGTGAAGCACGTCAAGGCGGCCGTGCTCGCCGGGATGGGCGGCGACGGCGAGCTCGCGGAGCTCGGGCGCGGCTACCTCCGCGCGATGGCGCGGCGGCAGGAGGCCGCGGGCGCCCACTTCCTGGACCTCAACGTCGACGAGGTGACCACCGACGTGGACGGCCGGATCGAGGCGATGCGCTGGATCGTCGGAGCGGTCGAAGACGCGACGGACGTGGCGCTCGCGCTCGACTCCTCGTCCGCCGCCGTGCTTCGGGCGGGCCTCATGGCGGCATCCCGCCGGAGCGGCGCGCCGCTGCTCAACTCGGCGGCGCTCGACCGGCTCGACGTCCTGGACCTGGCCGCCGACGCGGACTGCGGCGTGGTGCTCTCGGCCAGCGGTGCGGGCACGATGCCGGCGAACGCGGATGAGAGAGTCGCGAACGCACGCGCGCTCGTCGAGACGGCGACCGCCAGGGGCCTCGGCCTGCCTGCGCTCCACGTCGACGCGCTCGTGCTTCCCGTCGCCGTCGACCCGGAAGTCGGCGGCTACTTCCTCGACGCCGTGCGGGCGCTCCGGGCTGCCTTCGGGACCTCGCTCCACCTGACCGGCGGGCTCTCGAACGTCAGCTACGGGCTCCCGGCACGCAGGCTCCTCAACGATGTCTTCATCGACCTCGCGATGGCGGCCGGGGCGGACAGCGGCATCATCGACCCAGTGGCAAACGACATCCGGCGGATCGCCGGGCTCGACCGCGGGGCGCGGCCCTACCAGCTGGCCAGCGACCTCCTGACGGGCGCGGATCCGTACGGCGGCGAGTTCCTCGGCGCGTTCCGCGCCGGCGAGCTCGGCTGAGGCAACACGACAGGCGAACACGGGGACGGGCAAGGGAGACGATCGATGGCGAACCTTGGGGCACTCACGGAGGCGATCGAGGCGGGCGACAGGGCGTCGGCCGTCCGGATCACCCGGGAGGCGGTCGAAGAGGGCCTGGACCCGAGAACCGTCCTCGCCGCGATGACGACGGCGATGGAGGTGATCGGCGCCCGCTTCCAGTGCCAGGAGATCTACGTCCCGGAGATGCTGATCTCGGCCCGGGCGATGAAGGAGGCCACCGCCGTCCTCGAGCCGGTCCTCGTCCAGGCCGGTATCCGTCCCGAGCACACGGCGGTCATCGGGACGATCAAGGGCGACCTTCACGACATCGGCAAGAACTTGGTCGGGATGATGTGGAAGGGCGCCAGCATCGAGGTGATCGACCTGGGCACGAACGTCGGGCCTGAACGGTTCGTCGAGGCGGCGAAGGAGCACGGCGCGCACATCGTCGGGATCAGCGCCCTCCTGACCACCACGATGGTCGGCATGAAGGACGTCGTGGCCGCCATCCGCGCGGCCGACCTGGCGGGCGTGAAGGTGATCGTGGGCGGCGCCCCCGTCACCCAGGACTACGCGGACCAGATCGGCGCCGATGGCTACGCGTCGGACGCGGCGTCGGCCGTCGAGGCTGCCCGGAAGGCGCTGCGGGGCGCCTGAGGTTCGCGCGCCCACCCCGGAAGCGGCGCCGGGCAGGCGATGACGGCGGGAGCGTCAGCCGCGAGCCGAGGCCGGCTCCGCCCGGATCACGCTGTCGTCGTAGGACATCGCGAGTCGTTCGCCGGTCTGAAGCACGAGGACATCGGCCGGGTCCCAGGCCCCGTCGATGAGGCGTCGGACCAGGAGCAGCTCGCCCGCGAGCTTCTCGAACTGCCAGCCGCGCCGATCGGCGTCGTCGCGAGCGCGGGCCTCGGCCTCCGCTGACGCCTCCGGTGCGGCCACGCCCATCTCGACGAACGCGGCGCGGTTGTAGTGGGACCGCCAGGCGCCCATCGTCTCCATGAGGTAGGTGGCGTTGTCCTCGCCGTACTTGGCGACGTACTCCTCGTACGTCGCCCTGGCGGCCGCGTCGGAGACCGCTCCGACCCCACCGAACGCGCTCCCGTCGTCGGTCCGCTCCAGGTAGTCCTGGACGTACCAGTAGGTGCCGGGGTTCGCGGTGAACTCGGCCTGGTAGCGCGCCCGGTCACCCAGGAAGAGCGTGATGCAGTCGTGCGCGCGCGGGACGACCAGGGGGATCGCACCCGCCCGGAGCCCCGCCGTGGCGCCGCCGCACAGCCCGTAGGCCAGGACCACCGCGTCGTATGGCGCGCCGCTCTCGTCGATCTCCGCCTGGAGAATGGCGCGGAGGTTCGGCGGGTCGTCATGAAGGCCGCGCCGGTTCAGCCGAACGTCCACCACGTGGGGCGAATGGGCCGCGCACAGGTAGACGGACCGGGCGAGCACTTCGCACGTCAGGGCGAGCAGGCGCATCGTCGACAAGCCTAGCAGGGGGGTGCCCCTGTATCGTTCGGGCGTCCATTCGCACCCAGGAGCACCGTACCGTGGCCCTTCCCTCCCTCGCGCGCGTCGCCGCCCCGCCCGACCCGATCCTCGGCCTGTCCGAGGCTGCCCGCGCCGATTCACGGCCCGGCAAGATCAACCTGTCGTCGGGCGTCTTCGTGGACGAGACCGGGACGACGCCCGTCCTCGCCTCGGTGCTCGAGGCGGAACGGCGGATCCTGGCGGCCGGACGCTCGAAGCTCTACCGGCCCATCGACGGCGAGGCGGCCTTCCGGGACGCGGTCCGCGACCTCGTCTTCACACCAGAGCACGAGGTGGTGCGATCCGGGCGCGTCGCCGTCAGCCAGACGCCCGGCGGAACGGGCGGCCTGCGTGTCGCTGCCGACTTCATCCGGCAGACCGGCGGGGGCGGGACGATCTGGATGAGCCAGCCGACCTGGCCGAACCATCCCCAGCTGTTCACGCTGGCCGGCTTCCGGATCCGCGAATACCCCTACACGGATCCCACGGGCCGGCGAATCGACGAGGCGGCCCTGCTGAAGGCGCTCGGCGAGGCGTCGCCCGGGGACGTCGTGCTGCTGCACGGCTCCTGCCACAACCCGACCGGCGTGGACCCGTCCCAGGGCCTGTGGCGGAAGATCGGCGACCTCGTCGAAGAACGGCAGCTCCTGCCTCTCGTCGATTTCGCCTACCAGGGCTTCGGCGACGGGCTGCGCGAGGATGCTGACTGGATGGAGGGGCTCCTGCGGCCGGGGCTCGAGCTCCTGGTGTCGACGTCGTACTCCAAGAGCTTCGCCCTCTACAACGAGCGGGTCGGGGCGCTGGCGCTGGTAGCCGGGTCGGCAGCGCAGGCCGCGGCCGCCCAGTCGCACGTCAGGATCGCGATCCGTGCGAACTACTCCAATCCGCCCTCGCACGGCGGTGACATCGTGGCGACGATCCTGGGCGATCCCGAGCTGCGAGCGCGATGGGAGCTGGAGCTGGCCGCCATGCGGGCGCGCATCAAGGCGAACCGTGCCGCCCTCGTCGACGCCCTCACGGCACGCGGCATCCCCGGCGACTGGGCACCGATTGCGACCCAGCGCGGGATGTTCGCGCTCCTCGGGCTGAGCCTGGAGCAGGTGGCGCGGCTCCGCGAGGAGCACGCCGTCTACGTGGTCGGTCGCGGCCGGATCAACGTGGCCGGCTTCACGACGGCGACGGTGGGCCCATTTGCCGATGCGCTGGGCGCCGTCGTCGCCGGCTGAACGCAGCTGCGGACGCGCGCCGTACCATCTGGGTATGCCGATCACCGCCGTCGAACTCCTTCGAACCGTCGGGCTGAGCGCCGACGGGCCCGTCGTCTGGGGCAACCCTGTCCGGGCGAACGGCCCGGGCATCTACGTGGTGGAGTGGCCGGCCGTGCCCGAGCGCGCCCCGGTCGACATCTCGGCGGTCGGGACGTGGCTCAGCCGCGTTCCGACGCTCGCAGTCGACGGTGAGCGACCGACCGGGAAGGGCCTTGCCGCGCGCCTCGCTGCGTGGTGGCTCCCCGGGGAGCCGATCGTCTTCATCGGGAGCACCGGGAAGTCGCTCGCGCGGCGAGTGGACGCCTTCTACCGGACGCCACTCGGGGATGCGCGGCCACATGCGGCGGGGCAATGGCTGAAGGCGCTCACGAACATCGGGCGCGCCCGCGTCTGGTGGGCACCCACCGACGCCGCGGAGGAATACGAGGACGCCTGCTTCGAGGCGTTCGCGGCCGCGGTCCCGGCAGAGGTCCGGGCGTCCCTGCCCGCGAAGGGCCACGTGCTCCCCTTCGCAAACCGCAGGCACGCGAACGGCACCGCCCGCCCCGACGGGGTGACCGGATCCACGGTCGAGCCGCCGGAGCCTGCCGAGCCGGCAGCGGCTGCCGGGAAGGGCACGGCCCGCCGGAGCCCGAGCACGATCTCCCCGGAGGACCTGGCCCGGGTCAACGAGCTGCTCCAGGATCTTGCCTGCGGCGAGCCCGGCCTGGAGATCACGCCGTCGCAGGCCAACGCCGAGGGCGCGATCCGGCGCCTCCTCGGGGAGTCACCCGCTCGCCCGGCGAGCGCGCTCGGCCAGCTGCTGCGGGCGGGGAAGATCGCCGGGGCGCACCAGGACCTCGACGGTCGCTGGGCAATTCGCTGCACCAGACGGAGTCTGTGATGACACTTCGACCAAGCCTCGCCGTGATCGCGCACGACGGGAAGAAGACCGACCTCGTGGCGTATGCCACCTACAACCGCGCAGTGCTCGCGCAGTTCGACCTCTTCGCCACCGCGACCACGGGTCGCCTGCTCCACGAGAAGGTCGGGCTCAAGGTCACGACCATGCTCTCCGGTCCGCTCGGCGGGGACGCGCAGATCGCGGCAATGGTCGCCGAGGGCAGGATCCGGGCCGTCCTCTTCTTCGTGGATCCCCTGAGCGCCCACCCCCACGACCCGGACATCCGCACGCTCCTCCGGGTCTGCAACGTGCACAACATCCCGATCGCGACGACGCTCGCGGCCGCGGATCTCTTCCTGACCTCGCCGCTCCTCTACGTGGGCATGGGGGAGGACGCCGACGTGCTCGAAGCAGGGACCGCGGTCCTCGAGGTCGGGGCGGCGCAGCCGCGGGGCCCCGTCGCCCCCACGCCATAGGTCGTCCCCACGCCGTAGGCTGGTGCCCGACCGAGCGGGCGCGTCAGGAGGCGGGCATCCCCGCGATGCTCGTCGGGAGCCGGACCTCGAAGCGGGCCCCGCCATCCGCGCGGTTGGCGGCGGAGATCGTTCCGCCGTGCGCGTCCACGATCCACGCCGCGATCGACAGCCCCAGGCCGGTGCCGCCGGCTGGCGCGTTGTCCGCGCGCCAGAAGCGCTCGAAGAGCCGCGGCAGGTCTTCGTCGCGGATGCCCGGACCCTGGTCCTCGACCGTGAGCACCGCGTCGAGGCCCTCGGGCCGGATCCGCACTGCGACGGCTGTGCCGCCCGGGCTATGGGCCAGGGCGTTGTCGGCGAGGATCGTCACGAGCTGGCGAAGGCGGAGCGCATCCCCGGCCACCGGCGTCGGCCGCGGATCGACCTCCAGTCGCACCCCACGCTGCGTGGCGACGGGCGCGAGCTGACCGGCGGCTTCGGCGGCGACGTCCGCAAGGTCCATTGGCGTCCGCTCCAGCACCAGGGCACCCGAATCCGTGCGAGCCAGGAAGAGGAGGTCATCGACAAGTGCCGTCAGGTGTGAGACCTCCGCGTCGATGTCGTCGAGCGCCTCGCCGACCTTCTCGACGGGCTGCTTCCGGTTGCGGCGGAGATCGGCCACGCTCGCCCGGACGACCGTCAGCGGCGTCCGCAGCTCGTGGCTGGCGTTCGCGGTGAACTCGCGCTGGCGTCGGAGCGCGACGTCGCGCCGGTCCATGGAGGCCCGGACCGGGATGAGGGCGCGCCCCGCGTAGACGTAGCCCGCGGCGAGGGCGAGGAGCAGCGCCGCAAGCCCGCCGAGCGCGAGCACGGACAGGAGGGTCGAGAGAAGCTGAACCTCGGACGATCGCTCTCCCAGCACCTGCACGACGTACGCGCCATCCGGTCGCGTGACGGCGATCGAGTAGACGCGGACCGGGATCGAGGAGACTTCGATCTGGCGCACGTCGGTGGCCCCGGCGCGGGCGGCGATGACGCCTGCGGGATCCGGCAGCCCGCTGATGTCCTGGAGCTCGGCAGGTCCGACCAGCGTGTCGTCGGGGCGAACGATCAGCGCGAGCGTTCCGGACGACTCACCCCCGAATCCAGGGCCCAGCACGAATGCGGCGGGGATCTGCCCGGGACGCTGGAGGAGCCGCACCAGCCCGTCCGCGCGCGAAGCCAGGAGGTCCGTCCCGCGCGCGGCCAGCGACCCGGAGACCGCGATGTAGAGCGCCGCGCCCAGCGCGACGAGGATGACGAGCGTCAGGCCGCCGCTCCACGCAAGCAGGCGGAGGCGAGTGCGACGAAGCAGCGCGGCATCGCCGTTCTCGCGTTTGACCTCAGCTGCCACGCAGCCGGTACCCCATCCCGCGGACCGTCTCGATGGAGGCGGCGCCGTCCGTCCCGAGCTTCTCACGGAGCAGGTGGATGTACGCCTCGACCGTGTTCGGCGTGAGCGCGGCCCCATACGGCCACGCGTAGTCGAGGAGCTGGTCGCGGCTCAGGACCTGCCCCGGCCGGCGGAGCAGGCATTCCAGGATTGAGTACTCGCGCCCGCTGAGCTGGACCTCCTTCCCCGCCACGGTCACTCGCCGCAGCGACTCGTCGAGCACGATCGACCCCGCGGTGAGCCGCATCGTCGAGCGTGTCGGCGGTCGCCGACCCAGGGCACGGAGCCGCGCGAGCAGCTCCTCGTAGGCAAACGGCTTCACGAGGTAGTCGTCCGCGCCGGCGTCCAGGCCGGCCACCCGGTCACCCACCGCGTCCCGCGCCGTGAGCATCAGGATCGGGACCGGGTTGCCATCCCGCCGGAGCTGGCGTGCGACCTCGAAGCCGGAACGGTCCGGCAGCCCGACATCGAGGATGACCGCGTCGAGGCCCGGGGAGGCCCCGGCGACCTCGAGGCCCTCGTTGGCCGTCTCGGCCGTCTCCACCGTGTGGCGGTCCTGCGTCAGGAGCCGCCGGAGGAGCCGGACGAGCCGCGCGTCATCCTCGATGACCAGCAGGTGCACGAGATCTCCAGTGCTCGTCAGGGCGTGACGAGCGTGACGTCAGTCGCGGTGACGGTCCGTGTCGTGGTGCCCGTGCCGCCCGCTGCTGGGCTGGCGCCCGCTGCGCCGCCCACCGCCGGGCTCGCGCCCGGAGCTTCAGCGCCGCCGCCGGCACCGCCGCCGAAGCCGCCGCTGAGCTGGACCTGCACCTGCTTCCCTGCCGTCACGTTCGCCGCGGTCGCCGCAGCCTGCGCATGGTACGTCGTGGTGCCGGCCAGGTTGACGGTGACGCTGGTGCCATTCGCCTCCTTGAGGGTCATCGTGGTGCCGGAGATCGAGTCGACGGTTCCGGTGATCAGGACGCCGCCGCCGAAGCCACCTCGACCGAGGCCGCCGCCCGTGCCGCCGCCAGCCGCGCCCGTGCCGCCGGCGAAGGCACCGGCCCCGAAGCCGCCGCGCGTGGTGGCCGCCGCCGCCGGGGCCGTCACACGGCCGATCGCGAACGTCACGCCGCCAACGGCCACCAGGGCTGCCACGGCCAGGAGGATGCGGAAGGTACGGTCCCCCTTCTTGGCGGGTGCGACGACCGGCGGCGGAGCGGCCGGAACCTGGGATTGAGTGGGCCGGCTCGGCTCCGGGGGTGCGAAGGATTCAGTCATGGGGCGTTCCTTTCAGTGGTCGCGGCGGGGTGATGATCACTCGTACCGGAGGGCGACGACGGGGTCGAGCCGGGCGGCCTGGCTGGCTGGCCAGACGCCGAACACGATCCCCACGATGAGGCTGAAGCCGACGGCGGCCACGACCGTCAAGGGGCTGAAGATGAATCCCCACCCGGCGATCTCGCCGATCAGGAAGGAGATGGCCAACCCGACCGCGATGCCGAAGAGGCCGCCGGCCAGCGAGAGGGCCAGCGCCTCGATGAGGAACTGGGCCAGGATGTCCCGTCCGCGGGCGCCGATCGCCTTGCGGATCCCGATCTCGCGCGTCCGCTCCCGGACGGAGACCAGCATGATGTTCATGATCCCGATTCCGCCGACGATCAGGGAGATCGACGCGATCCCGGCCAGGAGCACGCTGAGCAGGGTGCTCACCGACGAGACCGTGGCGAGGAGCTGGTCCTGGTTCTGGATCGTGAAGTCGCTGACGGCCGTCCCGGTGAGCCCGTGGCGCTGGCGCAGCGTGGCGGTGATCTCCGCCGTGACCGTGTTCATCTGGTCCGGCGACACGACGCTCACGCCGACCGACCGAACGGATGTCCCGCCGACGAGCAGGGCGCTCGCCGTGGAGACCGGGATCAGGATCTCGTCGTCGGGGCTCTGGAAGCCCGTGCCCCCCTTCGCCTGCATGATCCCGACCACCTGGAAGGGCAGGCCGGCCACCTGGATGTTCGTGCCGATCGAGCTGGCGCCCAGGCCGAGGTCATCGGCCGTCGTGGCACCCAGGACCGCCACGCGGAGCCCTGAGTCCACGCTGGCCGGGGTGAGGAAGGAACCCTGCCACATCGTATAGGCGAGGGCCGTCACGTAGCCCGGCGTGGTGCCGATGATCGCGGTGGTCGTGTTCTTGTCGCCCGCGACCACGAGCTTCTGGGTAGTGAGCTGCGGCGCCACGGCCTGGACGCCGGCCAGCGAGTTGAGCGCGTTCGCGTCGGTGAGCGTCAGCGTGGTCGACGAGCCGGCCGCCCCTCGCGTGAAGCCGGTGACCGAGGCGCCGGGGTTGACCGTCAGGAGGTTCGTGCCGAGGCCCGCCAGGCGGCTGCTGATGCCGCTGGTCGCGCCCTGGCCGACCGCCACCAGCGCGACCACCGACGCGACGCCGATGATGACGCCCAGCATGGTCAGTGCCGTGCGGAGCTTGCCGGTGCCCAGGCGCCCGAGCGCGAGCTGGAAGAGGTCCAGGACGCTCATGCGGCCACCCGTCCGTCGCGGAGGTGGATCTGGCGGTCGGCGACGGCCGCGATGTCGGCGTCGTGGGTGATCAGGATGATCGTCCGGCCGGAGGCGTGGAGGTCGTCGAAGAGCTCGATCACCTCGGCGCCGGAGTGGCTGTCGAGGTTGCCCGTCGGCTCGTCGGCCAGGAGGATCGCCGGCTCCGTCACGAGCGCGCGGGCGATCCCGACGCGCTGCTGCTGGCCGCCCGACAGCTCGGTCGGCTCGTGGTGAAGCCGGTCGCCCAGCCCCAGCCGCTCCAGGACGGCCTGTGCGCGGGCATGGCGCTCGCGGCGCGGGACGCCCTGGTACATGAGCGGCGCCGCCACGTTGTCCAGGGCGGACGTTCGCGGCAGCAGGTTGTACGACTGGAAGACGAAGCCGATCGACCGGCTGCGAAGACGCGCCAGCCCGTCGTCGTCGAGCGTTTCGACGGGAGTGCCGTCCAGGACGTAGCGGCCTTCCGTGGGCCGGTCCAGGCACCCCAGGATGTTCATCATCGTGGACTTCCCGGATCCCGAGGGCCCGATGATCGCGACATACTCGCCGCGGGCCACCTGGAGGTCCACCGACACGAGCGCCGGCACGGAGAGGCGGCCCGACGTGTAGGTCCGAGAGACTCCCTCGAGGGCGATGATCGCGTCAGCCATGGCTAGCCGCCACCGCCCGCGCCGCGGCCGAAGCCGCCGCCGCCACCACCGCCGATGCCGGGGATCGCCACGCCGCCACCGCCCGGGGTGGTGGTCGTGCTGGTCCGCGCCGACACCGTCCCGATTGCGACCGTGTCGCCTTCCGAGATGCCGGACTTGATCTCGGCGAGGCTGGTCGTCACGAGGCCCACCTGCACCGCCACCACCTGCGACGTGCCATCGGCGGCGAAGACGCGGACGCCGTAGTTGCCGGTGGATCCGACGAGCGCGATGGCGGGAACCGCGATGACGTTGGTGGACTGCGCCGTGGTGACCGCGACGCTGGCGCTCATCCCGGAGAGCACCGTTGCCGGCGCGTTGGGAAGCGTGATCTGGACGGCGTACGTGACGACGCTGGAGCCGCCGGCGGCCGTGGCGGCCGTGGGGCTGATCTGGGTGACGGTGCCGGCAATCGGCGTCGTGCCGAGGGCGGTCACGGTCACCTGTGCGGCCTGACCCACCTTGAGCGTGGCGATCGCGCTTTCCGGGAAGCTGGCGGTGGCCTGCATGGGGCCCACCTCGATCAGGATCGCGTTGCCGGACGGCGCGAGGACGCCCGCGGCCACGCTGACGGCGGCCACGGTGCCATCCGCCGGTGCCGTGAGCGTGGCGGCCGCAACCTGGATCTGGGCCTGGCGCACGGACTCCTGGGCACTCACGACGGAGGCCTGGTCGGACGCGATCGTCGAGGGGGTCGCCGGAGCGGTCTTGCTGGCGTACGCGAGTTGGGCGGAGGTGAGCCCGAGGCTCGCCGACGCGAGCTGGCTCGCCGCCGAGTTCGAGGATGTCGAGAGCTGGAGCTTCAGCGACGCCAGTTGGTTGGTCGCGTTGGTGACGGCGGTCTGGTCGGACTTGATCAGGGTGCTCGGCGGGCCCGCTGCCTGGTCCGCGGCGAGGGTCGCCTGGGCCTGGGCGAGCGCCGCCTGCGCCTGGCTCAGCTTGAGCGCGTTCTGCTGGTCGCTGATCGTCGCCTGCGTGCCGGTGCCGGAGAGCTGGGCGTTGAGGGTGTCGAGCTTGGCCTGCGCGCTCGTAACCTGAGCTTGCGCGCTGGTGACCTGTGACTGCGCATTCGAGACCGCGGCCTGATCTGTCGTGATCGTCGACTGCGAGACGGTCGGGCTGCCGCTCGGAGCGGGGGACGCGGCAAGCTGGGCCCGGTCGCTTGCAAGCTGGCTTTGCGCTTGGCTCAGCGCCTGCTGCGCCGTCTGGAGCGCCTGCTGCGCCTGGGTCAGCGCCTGCTGCGCCTGGGTCAGCGAGAGGCTGTTCTGCGTCGAGGTGCTCGTCGACGCCGCCTGGGCGGCCGCGATCGTCAGGTTCAGCGAATCGAGGTTGTTCTGGGCCGAGGCGACCGCGTTCTGGTCCGCGGTGATCGTGGTGGCAAGCGGGCCGGCTGCCGTGTCGGCGGCAAGCTGGTCCTGCGCGGTCTTGAGTGCGGCCTGGGCCTGGCTCAGCTGGAGGTTGGCCGTCGCCGTGGAGATCGGGGCGCTCTGCTGGGCCTGGGCCAGCGACTGCTGGGCCTGCTGGATCGAGATTGCCGCGGCAGCGCGGTCCGTCGGCGAGAGGCCCGCCTTGTCGGTGGCGAGCTTGGCCTTGGCCACCGCGAGACTTGCGTTCGCGATCGCGAGCGTCGAGTTGACCGAGCTGGAGTCGGCGACCGCGAGGACCTGGCCTTTCGTGACGCTCTGGCCAACGGTCACGTTGACGGTCTTCACGAGCCAGGTGCTGCTCCCGCCCGCCGAGCTGGACGAGCTCGCCGTGCTGGACGCGGCGAGCTGGGGCTGGTTGCCGAAGGCGAGGCCGTAGATCGCACTTGGAGCCACGCTCCCGGTGGCGACGGACGCCGCAGTGACGTTCTCGCGCGTCGCCG